>Ga0207416_1000328_pt1 | contig 84546 bp, 79 predicted proteins | sample PaiPotPPM11metaG_FD_184107 | JGI IMG/M metagenome (GOLD analysis project Ga0207416, IMG submission 184107) | Iron sulfur acid spring bacterial and archeal communities from Banff, Canada, to study Microbial Dark Matter (Phase II) - Paint Pots PPM... ... | reverse complement strand
GCTTCGCCGGTCGGGTCTCCCCTGGCGGCGGTCGCCTACTACCAAGGCGGCTTGGTCCCTCCTTGGACGGGACTCGCACCCGTTGGTCGATTCCGGCTTGACCGGACGCACTCATCTTGGCTGTCAGCGTCCCCGCAAGCGACTCGTAATCCCAAGGTTCAGTGAGCGGCGGATACCACTCCAGGATCGTCTCCGGCCCACTCCTGCACTGGCTCCGACGTCGCCCCGACTCGCTTAGGGCTTATCCGCACGTGCCCCACACGGCCGAGCTCGGCCAGGACGTGGAGCATCGATGAAATTACACCAGTCGGAACGGGTCTACCGGCAGAGGTCACAGGCTCCAGGTAGATCAGGTCGTCCACCACGTGACCACCGCCTGATGGGCAGCCGACGGCTATCGCTGCCTCAGACGTACCGTACAGGTTGCTGACCGGCACGTTCCAGCCCTCTTCGACCGACTATGTTCGTTTGGCTGGTGCTCATTAAGCCGGGCCACGATCTTGTCGATCGGCGATCGATGTCGATTCCATAGGAGCAGTTGCGCCTGCCATCACCGGTCCGTGACGGCGTACCAGATAGTCCAGACGGCCAACGGCGCCGACATCAAGGTAAAGCTGATTGGCGAACTCCGACAGGAAGAGCCGGAGCGGGAGATCGAGGAGGCTCTCAGAAACGTCGGTTTGGCCGAACCCAACGTCACCGTGACGCCCGTGGACATGATCGACCGCGGAGCGACTGGCAAGCTCAAGCGATTCGTCCCGATCCACTTGGAGTGAGCCACGGCGATAAAGCGATAACGCTGTCGATAGCAACAGATTTGTTAAGAGCAATACGCCGACCCCGGTATGAACGGTGAAGTTAGGTAGGTGACGACCCGTGCAAACATGGTTGAGCCGATGACTCTGGCAGGCGACTGGGAAACCCGAGATTGATGAACTCTGCGCGGCATGGTAGCCCACGACCACGTCTTAAGGTTCGGAGCGCATGGACTTCGTACTCCGCGGAGCCGTGCCCAAGCCAGCGAGCCATTGTTGGCGCTGGTCCGGTCGAACGAACGCGCGAGGCACCGATTGCATGCCTCATGGTCTTAGCGCGCTGAATGCTCATGTCAGCTGATTGCGCTTTCGTGGCGATGTCCAGCCACGCCTGGCCAGCGCTGAGGTTACGTGATCTCACTCGACCCGATAACCAGGCGCTTAACCCTGGTCAGCGGCGTAAGCTGGCCCCGTTGTCGAACACAAACGAGGGTACTTACGAGGCCTTTTTCAATCTTTCCGTCGACATGCTTTGCGTAGCCGGGTACGACGGTTACTTCAAACGCCTGAATCCAGCCTGGACGCGAACCCTCGGTTACACGCAGGCCGAGTTGATGGCACGACCCTACATGGATTTCGTCCATCCCGATGACCGGCCCGCAACAGTCGCGGAAGCGGGCAAGCTCGCCATGGGGACCACGACCATCCACTTTAGAAATCGCTACGAGTGTCGCGACGGCACATACCGATGGCTAGCGTGGGCAGCGATGCCGGCGGGGTCCGGAGACCTGATCCACGCGGTGGCGCGCGATGTTACTCAAGAGGTCGAAGCAGAGGACGACCTGAGGGACGCAAACCTCGCTGCTGCAACCCGGTTGGCCCTACTGACCGCCCTCATTGACGCCATCGGCGTGGGAGTCGTCCTTGTCGATCGCGATCTATTGGTTGCGCATTGGAACATGGAGGCCAGCCGCTTGACCGGCATCCCGGAAAAGCAGGCCATGGGGCTACCCGTGAAACTTTTTGCCGAAGCGCTCGCCTCGCGGGTAGAGGATTACCCGAGCCTTCAGTCCCATCTCGAGCAGGCTTTTCGGCCGACCGAGAGGTCCCGCTTCGCGATGGTAATTCTCGAACCCCGCCGCGACGTCGATGTGGCGGTCTCGCCAGCGGTACTAGCGGCTAACGGCCAGCAAGTTGGATCCGTGATCGTGCTCAACGACACTACCGCGGCCCATGAGCTCGACAGAGCGAAGGACGAGCTGATTGCGATGGTGAGCCACGAGCTGCGGACCCCACTCGCCAGCCTGGTTGGCTTCTCCGAGCTGCTCCTCAGTCGCGAATTCCCCGACGCGGAGCGAAAGAAGTACCTGGAAACGATGCTGAAAGAAGGTCAGCGGCTTACCGAGCTCATCAATGACTTCCTCGACCTCCAGCGAATGGAGGGAGGTTACAAGCGGCTCGATCTTGGCCCGGCTGACTTAGCAACCCTCATTACGCGTGCAGTTACAACTGCCGGTGATAGCCCCAAAACTCCAATCGACGTCGTGTTGCCGGAAGATCTTCCGCTCGTGATTGCAGACGTCAATGCAGTCCACCAGGTCCTGATCAACCTGCTGTCAAACGCCCGTAAGTACTCGCCTGGTGGCGGTCCCATCAGTGTCGATGCCAGGGTCATCGACGACCTCGTTGAGATTTCCATTCGCGATAACGGTCTCGGCCTACCCGCCGAGGCGCTCCCCAAACTTTTTAACAAGTTCTATCGCGTAGCCAATGTCGACCGTCGAGGAATCTCGGGTACGGGTTTGGGCCTGGCCATTTGCCGAGGCATCATCGAAGCGCACGGCGGCCGCATTGCGGCGGAGTCGTCAGGATCGGGTCAAGGTTCTCGATTTTACTTCACGCTTCGCACAGCCGATCGCAAGGTCACTGCGGGCGATGTTCTCGTCGTAGAAGACGACACCGGATTCGCCCGCCTTCTGGAAGCCGAGCTGGCGCTTAGGGGTCTTAGCTCGGTCTGGGCAGCTGATGCTGAGACAGCCGATCAGTTGATTGATCAGACCGGCGCCCGTGCAGTGGTGCTCGACCTGATGCTGCCCGGAGCGAGCGGCGAGGATTTCCTGGCCCGGCTGCGCACATCGCACAACAGCGCAGTGCCTGTGGTGGTCGTCTCAATCAAGGAACTCGAGGCCACCGAAACTCTCGCGCTGCGAACCGCCGGTGTTGTCGCGGTCCTGAAGAAGCACTCAGGCGCGGCGAAGGAGGCGGCAGAGTTCGTTGCCGCGGCCCTCGAGTCTCGGCAAGTGCACCCTTGAGCAGCTCCAATTCGACTACCTCGGCGCGCAGCCGGCAGACCGTGCTAATTGCAGATGACGAACCAAGCGTGCGCATGCTGGTGCAAGCAACCATCGAGACGGATGGCTACAACGTCATCGAGGCTGCCGACGGCAACGAGGCGTGGGCTTTGATCCAGGAGCACAGACCTTCACTAGTCCTCTTGGATGTGAGGATGCCGGGTCAGACGGGTCTGGAGATTTTGCGTGCGATCAAGGCAGAGCCCGACCTCGTCTCTACGAAAGTGATATTGCTGACAGCATCCGCCCAGGAGTCCGACATCAATGTCGGCCTGGTCACAGGCGCCGACTTCTATTTGACGAAACCGTTCTCGCCGCGAGACCTACTCTCCAAGATGGACGAGGCCCTCCTGCTTTAGGTGTTTAAGCAGCAAAGGCGACGGCGCATCAAATTTGCTCTAGCTGTCGGGAACCGTGGGTTATTCGCATCATTGCTGACCCGGCCGCCGGCGAACTCTCGAGGCCTGAATAAGCGAGGGCGACGGGAGCACCGACTCACGCTTACGCGTGACCTGCTTGATGGGCCGAGCCGTTCTCAGATGGCCGGACAATCCCGAAGAGTAAGCGGGCCGCTCGGCATTTTCCGCCAATTCAGCTCAAAGATGTAACGGGCTGGGGAGCGGTCCGCTATCGCCACCATACACCTCGTCCGTGCGGGTGCTCAAAATTCTTGATCGCTGCTGGTCGCCGTCTCGCCCAGACACTGGGGCTGAGATCCTCGTGTGAAAACAAATGACCCCAACGAATCGCCTCTCCAGCTTCGGAACCGGTCTTGCGACCAGCTCCAAATCCGGCGCGCGTGTCCCTCGGGGCCACGGTCAACAGTACTCGGATGTCGGTGCTGTGCTTATCAGCCTTCTTTCCGTAGCCTGGCTACGGGGACCTTTAGCGTGAAGGCTGGGCGTTCCTCAGCCACGGGGTCCCAAAGGCTCGGCGATCTGCTTGACTCGCGCGCGAGGCCAAGGTACTGACGCTCCGCGGACGATTTAGCAAACCGCGGGAGGCAGATTGATGCGTCGGGCAGGTCAACCAACCTAGGTTGCGGCCTAGCGAGTGCCTGCCTGGCGTGACTTGGCTGTCATTGGCTGCCATTGCCCGAGGCAGCGGACGTCGGCGCACAGACGTGAACTTGAACGGATGTCTGCGGACGACCCCGCGCAGTTTTGAAGACTGTCAGCGGGTTACGACGCTCTTCAGTGATGCGGTCTGGGCCACCTGGCCGTCGCCGTCCCACGCGCTCGTGAACTGGCTGTTGTAGAGGTCGTAGTAGAAACCTTCGCGCAGCAGAAGCTCAGCGTGGCTTCCCTGCTCGACGATCCGCCCGCTGTCCATCACGACGATGAGGTCCGCGTTGCGGATGGTGGACAGCCGGTGGGCGATCACGAAGCTCGTCCGCCCCTGCCGAAGTCGCACCATCGCCGCCTGGATCAGCACCTCGGTCCTGGTGTCGACGCTGCTCGTCGCCTCGTCGAGGATGAGGATGCTGGGGTCGGCAAGAAACGCGCGTGCGATGGTGAGCAGCTGCCTCTGCCCCGACGAGAGGTCGGACGCCTCGTCGTCGAGCACCGTGTCATAGCCATGCGGCAGCGTCCTGACGAAGGAGTCGACATGCGCGGCCTGGGCCGCGGCCACGATCTCGTCCTCGGTGGCGCCTTCCCTTCCGTAGGCGATGTTGTCGCGAATCGTCCCGGCGAACAGCCAGGTGTCCTGCAGGACCATCCCGAATGCGCGGCGCACGTCGTCGCGAGACGCATCGCGCGTGTTGACACCATCCAGCCGGATGACGCCGCCGTCGATCTCGTAGAAGCGCATCAGGAGGTTCACGATCGTGGTCTTGCCGGCTCCCGTCGGGCCGACGATCGCGATGGTCTGACCCGGCCGCACCTCCAGGTCGAAGCCCTCGATCAGCGGCTTGTCGGGCACGTACCTGAATGAGGCCTTCTCGAGCGAAACTCGTCCCGACACCTCGCCCAACGCCACTGCGTCCACCCGATCGGGCGACTCGTCATCCGCGGCGAGCAGCTCGAACACCCTCTCGGCCGACGCCAGGCCCGATTGCAGGAGGTTCATCTGCGCCGCGATCTGCGTGAGCGGCATCGTGAACTGCCGCGAGTACTGGATGAAAGCCTGCACGTCGCCGAGCGTCATGGTGCCGGAGGCGACGCGATAGCCGCCGATCACCGCGATCGCCACGTAGTTGAGGTTCGAGAGGAACTGCAGCGCCGGCTGGATGATGCCGGACAGGAACTGAGCCTTGAAGCTGGCGTCGAAGAGCCGGCCGTTGTGGTCTTGAAACGTGTCCATCGCATGGCTCCGCTGGCCGAACACCTGGACCAGGGCGTGGCCGGTGTGCATCTCCTCGACGTGGCCGTTCAGGCTGCCGGTCCATTTCCACTGGGCCGCAAACTGCTTCTGCGAACGGCGTGCGATCAAGACGGTGACCACGACCGACAGCGGCACGGTGACCAGCGAGATCAGCGCGAGCAGGGGGCTGATCCAGAACATCATCCCCAGCACCCCGACCACGGTGAGCACCGACGTCAGGATCTGGCTCATGCCCTGCTGCAGGGTCGTGGCCACGTTGTCGATATCGTTGGTCACCCGGCTGAGGATGTCGCCATGGGAGTGGCTGTCGAAGTACTTCAAGGGCAGCTGCGCGAGCTTGGCCTCGACGTCGCGCCGCATGCGGTAGACCGTGCGCTGGGCCACTCCGGCCAGGATGTAGCCCTGGGCCCACGTGAAGATCGACGACACGAGGTAAACGCCGACCGCGAGCATCAAGACCTCGCCGAGCAGCGTGAAGTCGATCCCCTTGCCGGGCGTCACGTCCATGCCGGAAAGCGTCTGGGCAAGCTGGCCCTGGCCGTGCTGGCGCAGCAGCTCGACCGCCTGCGCTTTCGTCAGTCCGGCGGGCAGCGACTTGCCGACGACGCCGTTGAAGATGATGTTGGTGGCGTTGCCGATAATCCGCGGCCCGATCACCGCGAATGCGACGCTCGCCGATCCAAGCACGACGACCAGAGCGATCAAGGATCGCTCCGGGCGCAGGCGGCCGAGGAGCTGGCGCAGCGTCGCGCCGAGGTTCTTGGTCTTGCCCGCCGGCGGTCCACCCATCCCCATCCAGCCCATCTGCCGGTTGCCGCCGCCGCCTGCCGGGCCGCGGCCACCCACGCCTCCGCGATTGATCATGCGACCGCCGCCGCGCCGAGCTGCGAGTCCACGATCTCGCGATAGGCCTCGCTCGATTCCATGAGCTCGGTGTGCGTGCCCATGCCGGCGACCCGGCCCTCATCGAGGACGATGATGCGGTCCGCCTGCATGATCGTGCTCACGCGCTGGGCGACGATCATGACCATCGCGTCTTTGGTCTCGGAGCGCAGAGCCGCCCGAAGGCGCGAATCGGTGCCCGCGTCGAGGGCGGAGAAGCAGTCGTCGAAAAGATAGATCGAAGGGCGCTTGACGATCGCGCGCGCGATCGCCAGACGCTGGCGCTGGCCGCCCGAGACGTTCGTGCCGCCCTGGTCGATGGTGGCTTCGAGGCCGCCCTCCATGGCGCTTACGAAGTCGCGCGCCTGTGCGATGTCCAGCGCATGCCAGAGCTCGTCATCGGTCGCGTCCGAGTCCCCGAAGCGAAGGTTGCTTGCGACGGTGCCCCCGAACAGATATGCACGCTGCGGGACCAGCCCGATCACCGACCACAACCTTTCGAGCGGCTGCTTGCGAACGTCCACGCCGTCGACGAGCAGCCGTCCGCTGCTGACATCGAAGAACCGAGGGATCAGGTTGAGCAGCGTTGTCTTTCCCGACCCGGTGCCGCCGATGACCGCGACCGTCTCACCGCGGCGCAGCTCGAAGGTCAGGTCCTGGAGGACCGGCTTTTCTCCACCGGGGTAGCCGAAGCTCACGTTCTCGAACTCGACGTTGCCAGTCGAGCTCGTGGGCTCCTCGGGGTGAACGGGCTCGTCGATCGACGGGACGGTGGTGATGACCTCGTTGATGCGGGCTGCGCTGGCCTCAGCGCGGGGGACCAGGATGACCATCGCCACCGCCATCAGCATCGACATCAGGATCTGCATCACGTACATGAGGAAGGCGGTCACGTTGCCGATCGGCATCTGGCCGCTGTTCACCAGCTGGCCACCAAACCAGAGCACCGCGATTGTCGTCAAGTTCATCACGGCCATCAGGGCCGGGAACATGACCACGAAGATCCGGTTCACTCGCAGGGCAGTAGAGGTCAGGTCCTCGTTGGCGGATTCGAAGCGCGCCTGCTCGAAGGGCGTGCGGCGGAACGCGCGGATTACACGAACGCCCATGATCTGCTCGCGCAGGACCAGGTTGATGCGGTCGATCTTGCCCTGCATCGAGCGGAACAGCGGGACGCCCAACACGAACATGACGGCGACGAGCCCGATGATGATCGGCACGACGACGATCAGCAACGCCGACAGGGTCACGTTCTCGCGCAGGGCCATGATCACGCCGCCTACAGCCATGATCGGAGCCGCGACCAATAAAGTCAGGGCGATCTGGAGGAACAGCTGGACCTGCTGCACGTCGTTGGTGTTGCGCGTGATCAGGGATGCGGTGCCGAGACGGTTCATCTCTCTTGACGAGAAGTCCTGGACGCGCCGAAACACCGCGGCGCGAAGGTCCCGGCCGACGCTCATGGCGGCGAGCGAGGCCCAGTACACCGCCACGATCGCGATGATGCCCTGGACGATCGTGACCCCGAGCATGAACCCGCCCGTTCGCCAGATGTAGGGCACGTCACCCTTGGTGATGCCGTTGTTGATGATGTCGGCGTTGAGGTTCGGGAGGTAAAGGGTGGCGATCGTCTGGATCAGGACCAGGATGACCACGATCGTGACCTCGCGCGTGTACGGCGCCAGATACGTGCGGAGCAGCCGGATCAGCATCGAAAGCATCCTACGACAGCGACCATAGTCGTTTGACTATATCAAATGATTGACCATAGTCAAGTCATTTGGTACGATCCAACCGGCATCAATTGAGACCCAAAAGCTCGGAAGCATTCGATCGCGACGAGGTGCGCTCGATCATGATCGCGTTCGGCCGCCAGCAGGCGGCGTTTGCCGACGAGACGGCCAGCTTCTTCATGGACGTGCATCTCACGATGGCGCAGTTCCGCGCGCTCGCGACCATCCGCCGCTTCGGCAGGCAGTCTGGTCGCGAGCTGGCCAGCCGGCTGCGTGTGACGCCGGGCACCCTCGTGCCTCTGGTCGACCGGCTCGAGGAGCAGGGGTTCCTCCGCCGGGTGCCAGACCTGGCCGATCGCCGTACGACGTGGCTCGAGCTGACGCCCAAGGCGGACCGGCTGTTCGAACGCCTCTGGGGCCTGGGGGCGGCCAGGATCGCCGGCGCGGTCAGGCAGCTCATCCCGAAAGACCGCGCTGAGCTCGTCCGGCTGCTCAACCAGGTCGCGGCCCACCTGGAATCGTCGGCATCTCGCCCCGCGGAGCGTCCCGCCTCGGCCTGACCTCGGTCGCCTTTAACCTTCCGTGAGTGACGGAGTCTTTGGCGCCCGACCGCAAGGCGCTGTTCGGGATCGTGGCGGCGATCTTCGTCTCTGGAACGGGCGTCGGCTCCCTCCTTCCGGTCTTACCTCTTTATCTGCACGAGCGCGGCGCGCCCTATTCCCTGGTCGGCGTGATCGTCGGCGCGTCGCTGGTGGCGCAGGCGGTGGGCCAGTGGCCCGCCGGCCGCCTCGCCGCCCGTGTCGGCGGCCGCCCGATGATGGTCGGCGGCCTCGTTCTGGCGGCGCTCAGCTCGATCGCGCTCATCCTCCCAGTTCCGGTCAGTTGGCTGATCGCCCTTCGCTTCACCCAGGGGCTCGGCTTCGCGGCCTCGCTGCCGGCCGAGCTCGCCGCGGTGGCGGACGTCGTTCCGCGCTCCTACCTGGGGCGCGCCTACGGCTGGGTCGCGGGCGCGCAGCAGAGCGGGTTCATCGTCGGGCCGGCGATCGGCGGCTTCCTGTCCGTCTTCGGCCGGTGGACCGTCTTCCTCGTCACCGGCGCCGCTCTCCTGGCGGCGGCGATCGTCGTGTGGCGGGCGGTGCCCCCGACCGCGCGGCACGCCGTCAATGCATCGGGAAGTGCGCGCGCTCTTCTCGGCCGTTCACAGGTCGGCGCCGCGGTGCGCGCGGTCGTCACCCTTTCGATCGGGCTCGGTCTCTTGATCGGCATCTACGACGTGATCTGGAGCCTGTACATGCGCACGCTCGGCGCGAGCGACCCGGTCATCGGGCTCTCCTTCACGTTGTACGCGCTGCCGGTGCTCATCGCGACACCGCTCGCCGGCTGGATCTCGGACCGTTGGGACCGCCGGTGGCTGGCGTTCGGCTCGATCGTCCTTGGCTCGCTGATGGGACCCATCTACCCATTCCTGAAGAACATCCCGATCGTAATCGGGGTCGGCGCTCTCGAAGGAACGCTGTGGGCTTTCACCGAACCCGCAATGAACTCGTTGTTGATGCGGGCCGTGCAGGAGAGGAGGGCTGAGGCGCAGGGCATCGCCGGCACGGCGCTGAGCGCCGGCATGGCGGTCGGGTCGTTCATGGGCGGGAGCCTTTTCGGCCTGGGCGTGGGCGTGCCGTTCTTCGTGGCGGCGGGCGCCGGGGTCATGTTCGCCCTCGCGGCCGTGCCCGGACTGCGGGCAGCCGCCCGGGGTTGAACGCGACCTTCAGGATCCCTGAAGCCTGAGGGTCACGATCTTGAACGGCGTGAGGTCCAGCTCGATGGTGCCATCCGTCACCACGACCTCGTTGCGCTCGCGCTCCAGTAGGTCACAGAGGAATGCACGTGATGCGGGAAGCGTCGTTCGTATTCGCGCCGTGCAGCTTTCCCCCCACGCTTCATAAAGCCGCACTATCACCGCGTCCGAGTCCTCGGCGCGCTTGATCGCCTCGACGATCACCTGCCGGGTGTCGATCTCGATGAGCGACCGGGATGAGCCGGCCGCCAGGTTTCCATGAGCGGGCCGCAGCGGAGAGTTCAGGTCCTCCGCGGCCTCGATCACTCCTGCCCTGCGGAAGTCGCCCGGGTGCGGCATCAGCGCGTAGGTGAAATGGTGGTCGCCGAGGTCGGCGGTCGGATCCGGATGCGTCGGCCCGCGGAGAAGCGAAAGCCGCATCACCGATCCCTGAATGTCATAGCCGTGCTTGCAGTCGTTGAGCAGGGCGACGCCGTACTCGCCGTCACCCAGGTCCGCCCAGCGCTGCGCGCAGACCTCGAACATCGCCCGCGCCTGGCTCGTGTCCTGGTGCGTCGGGCGGCGCAGGTGGCCGAACTGGATCTCGTACGTCGCCTCACGCGACTTGACGGTGACCGGGAAGGCGACCTTCAGCATCTTGTGGCGTTCCCGCCAATGGACAGCGGTCTCGAAGCGCAGCACTCTCGAACCGGCGTCGAGGGTCATGGTCTGGAACAGGAAAGACTCGCCAAACGTACGTCGGAACGCCAGCAATCCACGCCGGCCGCCGCGCAGCTTGACTTCCTCAAACTGTGTCAATTCAGTAAAGGACGTCCGGTAGTCGGGGTCGAGGTCCCAGGCGTCCCAGCGCGCGGGGTTGTCTTCATGCAGCTGCAGCAGGTTCCCCGGGCCGCTCAGCACCTCGCGATCCGCTTCCTTGTCCCAGATCGAGGTCAGCACACCGCGGTCATCCCATTCGACTCGGAGCAGCTCGTTCTCCATGCTGCGGTCGGTGACCGAGACCTCGGGTTCATCAGAGCGCCCGACGACAACCGCCCACCCGCAGGCAGGAGCCGCAATGCGCGTGTATTCCCCACCGAGGTTGACTATCTCCGTGCGCGGATGAGAGGTCGAGTTGAAGGCCACCAGCTCATCGCCCTTGCCCACGATTGCCGACATCGCCGCATCACCTATCGCATTCGCGCGCTGCGTGACGTGCTCGAGGTCGCTCTCGGCCTCCTCGTAGACCCAGTCGATGCTGGAGCCGGGGAGGATGTCGTGGAAGTGGTTGAGCAGAAGCGTCTCCCACAGCGTGTTCAGCTCGGCCGATGGATACGGACCGCCCGCCGCGACCGACCACATCTCCGCCTCGCGCAAAGCCTGCTGGGCGAGGCGGTTCAGCCGCTTGGTCCGGGATTGGCTCGTGTACGTACCGCGGTGCAGCTCGAAGTACAGCTCGCCCTTCGACGTCGTCAGGCCATTGGCTTCGGATGAGGCGGCTGCGAAGAAATCGGCCGCGCGGCCGAGCTCGACGTCGAGGCGGTGCGCCGACTCGATCATCTCCGCCTGCGGGCCGCCGCCTCCGTCGCCCCAACCGAACAGGTAGAGCGACCTGTTCGAGCTGTGGCCATCCTTGAAGTTGCGAATGCTGAGGTCGACCTCCTCAGGGCTGAAGCTGCCGTTGTAGGTGTCCGCGGGCGGGAAGTGGGTGAAGATCCGGGTGCTATCGATGCCCTCCCACATAAAGGTGTGGTGCTCGGGCTTGTTGGTGTCGTTCCAGGAGAGCTTCTGGGTGAGAAAGAAGTCGCACCCCGCTTCCGCCATGAGCTGTGGCAGGTTGCCCGGGTAGCCGAAGACGTCGGGCAGCCACAGGATCCTGGTTTCGTAACCGAACTCGCGCATGAAGAAGCGCTTGCCCAGCAGCAGCTGGCGCACGAGCGACTCGCCCGAAGGGAGGTTGCAATCCGCCTCCACCCACGTCGCCCCGACCGGCTCCCACCGGCCGCCGGCCACCTTCTCCTTGATCCGGCGGTAGATGTCGGGATACGACTCCTTCATCCACGCGTACTGCACGGGCTGCGAAGCGGCGAAGACGAAGTCGGGGTACTCGTCCATCAACGCGAGCTGGGTCGACCAGCTTCGGGCGACCTTTCGCTTCGCGAAGCGGCCACTCCCAGGCCGTGTCGATGTGAGCGTGGCCGACCGCGGTGATGCGGTGTGAGCGGTCGAGTCGCACCTCACTCGCCGGCTCCTCGGGCTGGCGAACGGCCAGCTCGGCCTGCCGGAGGATGAATGCAGGCTCAGGAGAGACGCGCAAGGCGATCATCGACGGCGCCGGTTCCGATCCCTGCTCCGTCGCTCTCGGGTTGGCCGCCGCCTCGAGATAGAAATCGACCTCGGGGCCGTCCACCGGCAGCCGGCGGTGGTTGGGATCGACCCCGCGCCAGGGGTTGCCGTCCCTCCAGGCCAGCGCTTCGCATGTGAACCCTGCCGGCCCGTCAAATCCGAGGTCGAACACGGCGACCACGCGCTCGCCGGCCCATTCCTGCGGAACGCGGCCCCGCACGTGAAACCAGGTCGTGCTCCAGGGTGGGCCCCACTGGTCGCCCACCTTGATCGGGGCGAAGGTCCCTCGTATCGCCTCGGCGTAGCTGATTGGCTCGCCCCGCACGAAGAAGGCGCTCAGCGAAAGGGGGATGGTCTTGTCCACAGTCACCTTAAGTGCGGTGTAGCCTACGGACGTGCCTGCTGAGCATCCCTGGGTCACCCAGCCCGGCCCTCGGTTTGGCGCCAACATCGGGGCCATCGCGCCATGGCCCCAGATCCGTGCCACGGCGCAGGCGCTCGAGGCCGCCGGCTTCGATGCGATCTTCATTCCGGATCATCCGGTGCTCATGGGTGACGCCTGGTCGACGCTTGCCGGATTGGCGGAGGCGACCGAACGGGTGCGGTTGGGCACGATGGTCAGCTGCGTCTCCTACCGTCATCCTGTCGTCCTTGCACGCATCGCGACCGATGTCGACCGTATCTCTGGCGGCCGCGTCGTGCTGGGCGTGGGAAGCGGCGACCTGCCGTGGGAATTCGAGAAATTGGGCCTCGACTACGGCACAGGCCGACAGCGTCTGGCCCGGCTGGCCGAAGCGCTGGCTATCATCGAGCCGCTCCTCGCAGGCGGGACAGTGACCTTCGAGGGCGAGTTCTTCCGTGTCCTTGACGTGACGCTTGCGCCGCGGCCAGTGCAGGATCCGATCCCAATCCTCATTGCAGGTGGAGGGCCCGGCACCTTGCGTCTCACCGCCAAGCACGCGCACGCGTGCAACATTGGCGCGGCTTCGTGGGCGGGTGGAGCGTTCACCGCGGCAGACGTCGCCGAGCGGTGGTCGCGCCTTCGCGCCGGCTGCGAGGAAGCCGACCGCGACTTCGGTTCGGTGCTGCGCACCGGGCTGGTCAACCTCACGTTGGCGAAGACCCGCGTGCAGGCGGAGGAGAAGGTCGGACGGATTCCGCCTCAAATGCGGTCGTTCCTCGACAAGCTGGTGATTCCGTGCACCCCGGCGGAAGGAGTCGAGCACATTCAGCAGCTCCTGGACGCAGGCTACCAGTACATCGTGTTCCAGGGTTTGGATCCCGAGACAATCGAGCTGCTGTCGGCCAAGGTGCTCCCCCACTTCAAGCAGGCCGCGGCGGTCTGAACGAGAACGTCAGGACACCTGCGGCTCGTTACCCGGGTCCCCCGATCGGTTCATGAGCACCCTCGCTATGACACCCGGACGGAACAATGCGGTCGGGGGGTCGAGCAGGTGAATCACACGGGTGAGGGCACGGCTGACGATCACGTCCTGATTGCTGCGCAGGATGACCCGATTCAGGTACAGCTGGATCGCTCGCTCGTGAGGTCGCGTGGCGCCCCGCCCTCCGTCAGTCGTTGCGTACCGCAAATCCTCTCCGGTGGCCAGCAACCAGGCATCGCCGCAGACCCGAGCGATCGCTCGCTGTGCCGAGATCAACGTGTCTCTTTGCAAAGGATCCGCTGACTTTCGCAAGCTGCGATCGACGGCCAGCGCCGCCAGTCCGGCGATGCTCATCCCCTGGCCGTAGATCGGATTGAAGCAGCAGGTCGCGTCTCCGATCACAAGCAGCCTGTCGGGCCGTCGCCTGAGCAGCTCGTAGTAGCGGCGGACGTTTTCCGTCCGCGCATATCCATAGATCTGGCTCAGCGGCTCTACGTCTCGCAGCGCATTGAAGAGGACCTGGCTTCGCAGGCTTCGGATGAATTCGTTGTAACCCGGCTCGTCAATTGGTGGGTTTGACGCGCGGCCGTAGCCCCCGAGCGTGACGATCCATCGATCACCCTCGAGAGGGAGCACCCCGGCCCCTCTTGGTGCATCGGGCGTGGATCCGATCAAGAGTCCTTTCCAGTCGAGGCGACGAGATGGGCGCTTGAAGATGCGCGATGCGTAACCGAGGTGGCTGCTGATGGTGACCTCGCGGGGCCGGTCGTAGCCGGATTCTTCGAGCCACTCGGGAGTCTTCGACATGCGGCCGCTTGCGTCCACAACAAGGTCAGCCTCGAGCTCGACCGCCTGGCTCGAGTCTGGCCGCAAGCCGTCACGCGCCCTTGCGCGAACGCCGCTCACGCGCCCTTCCTGAATCGTCAGTCCGACGACTTCGGTTCGTGTCCTGAAGGCGACGTTGGGAATGGCCTTCACCCGGTTGCGGACCAGACTTTCAGTCAGCTCTCGCGACGAGGTCAGGATGCTGAGACCTGCCCCGAAACGTCCGGACCAACCGGCCGCATTGAGCCAGGGCATCTCGCGCGGGGGCTCGATCGGCACGGCGCCGGCGCGTTCCAACTCCGTCGCGAATTCAGGAAACAGCCGGTCGAGGGCGTCCAGTCCGGCGCGCAGCAGCACATGGGCGTGGCGGCTCTGCGGCACGCCGTTGCGGAATTCGGGTCTGTCGGGCAGGCGGTCCCGCTCGACGATCTCGACCTGCCCGAAATGCCCGGACAGCACCTTCGCGATGAGGAGCCCCGACATGCTGGCTCCGATCACCACGGCACGGGTCATGTTGGGTCAGATGGTCGCATTAACAAGGTAGGGGCGGCCTCTCGGCCGCCCCCATCGCGCTTGTCAGGTCTCTAGCTGCAGCTGATGTCGAAATGCATGCTGTTCATGTTGGGGACCGTGGGCGCCGCGCCTGTGCTGTTGAGATGGATGTTGAAGTGCAGGGTGACGCTCGCGCCGGTGCTGCTGACGCCTCGAAAATTCGCCGTGCTTGACAGTGAGCGATTCTGGTTGTTGACCTGCTCGCCAAACCATTGCTGCAGGTGGCCGCTGAACGTTGGCTTCGAATAGTCCGGTGTGAAACTAATCGGTATCCCATGCGCGTCCAACACGACAGTGCCCTGGACGATCGTTGTCGCTCCGACCATCGTGAACGTGAACCAGAAGTCCTGAGCGGCATTGACGTTGATGTGCTGGACCCCGTTTCCCTGCGTGTAGATCGATGCCCACCCGGACAGCGAGCTGCACCCTGGAAGCGGAGATCCAAGGAACGCGTACTGCCCAAAGTTGTCAGTCTCCTGACAGGGTCCCACGCCGGGATAGCACGAAGGCGGGGGCGGAAACCCGGTTCCCGACGCCGCCCCAGCCGGCAGCGCCGCGAACGCGAACAACGCGACGCACGCGATCAAAACGAACAACGACTTCATGTCTCTTCCTCCTGAAATTTGGGTTGGCCGGAATCCGGGTGCTCGATCGCCGCGCCCCATGTGCTCAACAAGCTGTCCGAGCTGAAAGCAAACTTCGGGATGAATGCCGCAGCCAGTGAGCCGCTGATGCGAGAGGCGAACTCCTCCTCGTCGTAGGTCGAAAGCAGGAAGACGGTGATCTCGTCATGCTCCGATCGGATCAAGCGACTTGCCTCCAGTCCGTCGACGCCAGGAAGCCTGACGTCCATCAGAACAAGGTCGGGATGGAGGCGCCTCGCCGCCGCAACCGACTCCTCGCCGCTCGCGGCTTCGCCCACGACCTCGAATCCGTCAGTCGCGGCGACGACCTCGCGCGCAGCGGATCTGAAAGTTGCCTGGTCATCGACGATGAGCACCTTCACGGCCATCGATGGCGAGACTACGTGCGGCCCTCGTGCGATCCAATGGTGCCAACACCACCGATTACCGGAAGCCAGCCTCCTGCCCTTGGTGGCGAAACTCCGCGATGATTTCAGCGATGCCGATTCGGCTCGTCATGGCGGACGACAGCTACATCATTCGCGAAGGCGTGCGAGAGCTGGCGCGCGGACTCGATGACATCGAGGTCGTTGCGGCGTGCAGCGACTTCGACACGTTGAAGGAGGCGATCGAGCGCGAGCACCCTGACGTCGTGTTGACCGACATCCGCATGCCGCCCACGAATACCGACGAAGGAATCCGGATGGCGGACTCGTTGAGGAGCACCCATCCCGAGATCGGTGTGGTGGTGCTCAGCCAGTACGCCGACGCCGAGTACGCACTGGCTCTCCTCGACAAGGGAGCGGCTGGGCGCGCGTATCTGTTGAAGGAGAGGGTGACCGACCTGGAGCAGCTGGCCAACGCGATTCGCGAGGTGGCGCGGGGCGGCTCGGTCATCGATCCCAAGGTGGTGGAGAACCTGATCGCGTCCCGGTCCCGGCAAGCCCGATCGCCGCTGGCGGAGCTGACCCCGCGGGAGGGAGAGGTGCTGGCTGACGTCGCGCAGGGCAAGAACAACGCGGCCATCGCCGCCCACCTTCACCTGACCGGGCGCGCGGTCGAGAAGCACATCAATGCGATCTTTTCGAAGCTTGGCCTGACCGAGGAGCAAGCGGTGCATCGCCGCGTGCGGGCGGCGCTCATCTATCTGGCGGAGCGGGCACCCGGTAAGCCGTAACGGTTCCACGCCGGCCAGGCACCGCGGTTGGGCCAAGGCGCTCCGCAAAGGGTGCGGAGCTGAGCGCCATGAAGGTTGCCTCGCTGAGCACCGTCTCGCCTGCTGACGCGAGTTGCTGCAGGCGTTGAGTGAGGTTCACCGCGTCGCCCACCACCGAATACTCCATTCGCTCTTCGGAGCCGAGGATCGCCGCGCCCACACGGCCAGTCGATAGTCCGATCCCGAGCTCAAACGGCGGCCACCCGGAGGAGCTCCACTGCCGGTTGAGCGCAGCCTGGCCTCGGTGCATTGCGATCGCCGTCTCCAGGGCGCGATCGGCGTGATCTGGCATCGCCTCGGGAGCGCCGAACACCGCCATGACCGCGTCGCCGACGTACTGCATGACGGTTCCCCTTTGCGCGAGGACCGAATCGGCAGCGCCGCGCCGGTACGCGTTGAGCTGGTCGCACAGGCGCATGGCGTCCGAGGCTTCGGCAATCGCCGAGTAACCGCGCACGTCCGACATGAGCACGGTGACAACAAGGCTTTCAGCGACGCCGAGACGGCCGCCGCTGTCGCGCAGACGTCCAGCGATGCCCGTCGGCAGCATCCGGCTCAGAACTTCTACCGGCCGGACAAGCGACTCCACGATTCGCGGGTCGAGCACCGAGCCGCCGCGGTGGACCTCCTTGATGGCTCGCGCGAGCTGGTCGCCTTCCGAGACACGATCCTTGAGCAGGTAGGCGTAGCCCGCGGCGCCCTCGGCAAGCAGCGCGACGGCATATTCCGGGTCGTCGTACTGGGAAAGGATCACCACGCCGGTGCCCGGGTATCGCTTGCGCACCCGCCGGCATGCGTCCACTCCCTCTCTCTTGAAGGCCGGCGGCATCCGGATGTCGCTAACCACGACTTGCGGTCGCAGCTCCTCGGCGCGGGCGATCAGCTCGTCGTAATCGCGCGCGACGCCGACCACCTGGAAGTCGCCCGTTGTTTCGAGGAGAGCTCGCAGCCCCTCGCGCACGATCAGGTTGTCGTCGGCGAGGAGCACCTTGATGGGCGCCATGGCCACTCATTCGACGCGCCGGCGGCCGCCGCGGCAAGGTGGCCAGCACCACCATGCGGGTTCGGCTGACCACTCTCCAAAGAGGCCAGCCGCCACCATCGACCAGGACTCGCAGCGAGCCTACCTTGCTCGGCGGAGGTTGATGAACATGCGATACGAAAGCTCCGTGACAGCGATTTCTTGGATTCCCGCAGAGGCGGTCAAAGGCTTCCTTGGGGTGCCCTTCGAGATGGGCCTCGCCCATTACGACCACCCGCTCCCGGAAGTCCTCGACGACCTCGACGAGTGGCACCGCAAGGACCTGTTCCGCGAGTGCAACGAGCTGAAGGGCTGGATCGAGGTCGAGCACGGCAAGATCACCGCCTATCGCCAGGCGGGCGGTGGGCGGATCGGCGTGACCCGCTTGAAAGTCGGACCGAAGTCGGTGACCGTCAAAGCGAAGAGCATGCCCGACATCCGGCCCGACCCGGTCGTGACCGCCGACTACGTTCGCTTCACCCAAACATGCGGGGGCAGGACCGGCGTTCCAGCGCCTAGACCTGTTTCACGCAGGCCCTTCTTCCAGATCGACTCCGCCGTCGCCTGGACCACGTTGACGCTGACGATCCACAAGGACGGGCGCTCCGAGCACGAGCTGGTCGGCGCGAGCGTCTTCCCCCGCCACTGGATCTATGACCAGGACGGCAAGCTCGTCAAGCAGACCGGACTGACCGACTTTGGACGCTGGATCGATGACGCGTTCGGCGAACGCACGCCGTGGGGCGCGTACGACTCGCCGGCGATGGTGAAAGAGGTTGAAAGCTCGCTCGAGCGAGAGCTGGCAGCCATGGTGCTGCGCAGCGCCAAGCCGAAGGGTCGGGATGTCGCCAAAGGCCAGACGATCATCGAGCAGGGTCAGCCGGGCGACGAGATCCTCTTCGTCCTCGACGGCATGTTCGATGTCGAGGTCGACGGTCGAAAGGTGGCGGAGGTTGGACCGGGCGCGATCATCGGCGAGCGAGCCGTGCTCGGCGAGGGCAAGCGCACCGCCACGGTTCGCGCCTTGACGTCGTGCCGCGTGGCGGAGCTGCCGCGCCGCTACGCCGACAAACAAGAGCTGCTGGAAATCGCCCGCGGCCACCGGCGCGAGGAGGATCGATAATGCGTCAACCAATGGACGGCGCCATCGTCCAGGCCCGCCGCCTGCGCAAGGTCTATCACGGCGCCGACGAAGTCGAGGCCCTGCGCGGCATCGACCTTGTGGTCGACCGCGGCGAGATGGTCGCCATCGTCGGCCCATCCGGCTCGGGCAAGACCACCCTGCTCAACTGCCTCTCCGGGCTCGACACCTTCGACGGCGGCCAGGTCGTGATCGACGGCCAGGACCTCTCCTCGATGTCCGACCGCTCGCGCACCGCCTACCGCTCGCGCAACATGGGCTTCGTCTTTCAGGCCTTCAACCTGCTCCCCGTGCTCAGCGCGGCGGAGAACGTGGAGATCCCGCTCCTGCTCCAGGGCGTCGGGGCCAGGGAATCGCGGCGCCGCTCCCTGGACATGCTGGAGACGCTGGGCCTGGCCCACCGGGCCAACCACCGGCCGGACCAGCTCTCCGGTGGCGAGCAGCAGCGGGTGGCGGTGGCCCGGGCTTTGATCCACAAGCCGGCCGTGGTCTGGGCTGACGAGCCGACCGGCAACCTCGACTCGGAGGTGACCAACGTGATCGTCGAGCTGCTGGTCCGGATGAACAAGACCGGGCAGACGATCGTGCTCGTCACCCACAACCCGCAGGTCGCGGATCGGACCCAGCGCACCGTGCATATGCGAGACGGCCGCATCGAACACACAAGCGTTGACCGCGCAGCGCTCGTGGCGATAAGCCAGTGAATCCCTTCCTGGCGGTCCTGCTGGGACTCTTCTTTCTGGCGTACGTCGCCATCGGTGCTGTTGCGGTACGACGTCCGCTGCTGCGCCGTCTCGCGATCCGCGAGGCAACCCTGCGACCCGGCCAGACCGCGGTGTTCGCGCTCGGGCTCTTGATCGCGGCCGCGGCCCTTTTCTCGATCCAGGTGATCTTCGACACGATGTACGAGACCAACCGCGTCCAGGCCCTTCAGACCTGGACCAGGGACGACATCGAGATCTCCGGCGGTGGGGGATACTTCGAACCTGGCCTTGGGCAGCGGCTTGCGGCGAGAACGCAGGCCTGCTCCTGCATCGCCGCCTATCAGGACGCGATCGTGACCCACGGTTCGGTGGTGGATCTGGATCGTGCTGACGGACGCTCGAACGTACAAGTCACGGGGCTTGACCTCGCCTCCCAGCAGCCCTTCGGCGAGTTCGTGCTCGCCGGCGGCCGTTCGACGGTGGGCGCGGAGCTTGAAGGCGGCGGCGTTTTCCTGACCGAGCCGCTCGCCGCAGCGCTCGGCACGCAGACCGGCGACCGGCTCCAAGTGATCGCGGGAAGTTCTTCGAGCCGCGAGGTGACGGTCGCCGGGGTGGTCCGCCGCGAAGGCGTCGGGGCCTATGGCCTTGGCCTGGGGATGTTCGGCTCGCTGCAGACCGTGCAGCAGCTGGCCGGCGCGAGCGGGGTCAACGTCATCCGCGTCACGGCACGCGGCGATGGTGACGCAGAAATCGCCAACGCCCAGGCCGCAGCACCGGTATTGCGCACGGCATTGGCCGCCGACGGATCGCATTTGCAGGTGCTCGAGGTCAAACGTGGCGCCCTCGACATCGTGGTCAAGATGTCTCAAAACGGAAGGCCGTTTGTGACGTCTTTCGGCGTGATCATCGCCCTCGCCGCGACTGCCCTTGTCGCCAATCTCGCGATCATGCTCGCCGAGGAGCGCCGACCGCGAATGGCGGTACTGCGAGCGATGGGGCTGACTCGCACGGGTCTCGTGCGGCTGTCTGTCACTGAAGGCGCCATCTACAGCCTGCTCGGAGCTGTCGCCGGCTTGCCCGCCGGCCTTCTCATCGCATTCGGTCTGTACCACCTCGAGTCAGGCCCTCCGGGCACCGTCGGACCGCAAGGTCTCGTCTTCTCGATGCACTTCGATTCGCTCCTGGGCGCCGTGGCCGCGGCGGCCCTGATCAACCTGGTCGTCGTGTTCCTGGCCTCGCTGCGGACTTCCCGGATGGCGATCTCGTCGGCCATTCGCGACCTGCCCGAGCCATCCGCCGGCGGACGTCAATCACGCAAGCGGTTGGCTTTTTTGGGGGTGTTGGGCCTGGCCGGCCTGGCTGTGATGGTCTCTGGGCATTCCGATTTCGCGTTGTTGGGCGGAGCCCTCATCATCGCCGTGGCGGCAGGCTTCCTCAAGGGTCGGGTCGCCGATCGCTGGCGTTACTCAGCAGCCGGTGTCGCCGCCGCGGCGTGGGCGTCAATCGACTTCTCGTTGATCGGTACGGCGAGCAATCCCGGGCCGTTCGCTTTCGCGGTAATCGTTCTCGTGCTTGCGCTGTCGGTGTTGACCGCCACCAACCTGTCGCTTCTCGATGGCCTCATGGGTCTCGTCGGCCACCTGTCCGCCAACCTTCGGGCGACTCTGCGGCCCGCCGTGGCGTATTCATCTCGCAGGCCCCTTCGGGCGGGCCTGGTGATTGCCGCATTTGCCATCGTGATGGCGATGCTGACGCTGATCAACAGCCTGCTCCTGGGGCAGCTGTACAGCGACGGCTACCGGTCAACCGTGTCCGGTGGCTGGGCGGTGCAGGCCGTGGTCGCCGGAACGCAGGAGCTCTCAGTGCCTGACTCGCTACGGGCCGAGGTCGGGAAATCAGAAGAGTTGCCGAGCCGCACGTTCTTCGGACCCGTGAACTGGGTTTACTCCGGCTTCCAGGGGACGACCGGCTGGCACCAGGAGCCGGTCACGATCTTTGGGCTGACCACGCAGCAGCTCACGGACGGTATCGGCTTTGGCAACAGCGCGGCGTGGGCCTCCATCGCGTCCAATCCGGGCCTCATCGCGGCGTCAACCCAGGTCGGCTCGGTTCTCGAGCTCGCGACCGACCATGGGACGGTTTCCTTCCGTGTGGCAGCCCAAATTCCCCCTACCAATGGTCAGGGAGGCTCCATCATCATCCCCGGGATCATCGCTTCACGAGCCGCGCTGGATCAGCTCAGCGGATCGGCGCCCGGCGCGATGCTGCTGGCCACGCCCGCGCCCGGTGTGACCGCAAGCGCCCTGGCGCGCGACCTGCAGCGCGCGTTTCTGTCGCAGGGTGCAGACGTAAGCACAACCGGGTCATTGCTCGACCAGGATGCCGCCGCGAGCATGGGACTGGCCAGCTTCCTCATCATGCTGCTGCGAGTCGGATTGCTGGTGGGCATCTCGAGCCTCGGCGCGGTTGCATTGCGGGCGGTGATCGAGCGGCGCCGGTCGATCGGAATGCTGCGAGCGATCGGATTCCAGCCTGGGCAGGTGCTCATCGGGCTCCTGGTCGAGATCGCCGTGGTCGCCACCGCCGGCCTGGCGGTTGGCCTGGCCGTCGCCTATTCGATCGGGGGAAAGGAGGCCCACCTGCTGACCCCCGGAGGCCAGTTCATGGTCGACCCAGCCGGCCTTGCGGTGACGATCGGTCTGGTTTACGCGGCCGTCCTGCTCGTCACCTTCCTGCCCGCCTTGCGGGCTTCGCGCCTGCGGCCGGCTGCGGCTCTGCGAACGGTGGGCTGACCTTGATCCTCATCGCGCTTTTTGTGCTCGTGTACTTGGCGCTCGGCGTGATCGCATGGCGCCGCCCGCTGCTTGCCCGCATGGCCTATCGCGAGGTGGTGCGCCGGCGATGGCAATCAGCTCTCGTGGTGGCAGGCTTGACCGTTGGCACGAGCATGATCCTGATGTCGCTCGTCAACACCGCGTCGATTGGCGCGTCCTTGACTCGAGCTACGTACCGATCATGGGACCGGGTCGACCTGCTCGTATCAGCGAACGGAAGCTTCTTCAGCCCCGACCTGGCAAGCGGTCTCGCCGCCTCTCCACGGCTGCACGGGAACGTTCGTGGGGTCCAGGCCGGCGTTGAACTGTTCGGCGCCGTGGCGGACCTGGATCGCAGGCTCGACAACGCAACGGTCCGGTTGATCGGATTCGACCCCGCCACCCAACCGTTGTTCGGTGTCTACACCCTCACCGACGGACGCACAACATCGGGCAGCGATCTTGGGCCACGTGGCGTACTCCTTTCACAGTCGGTCGCAGAGTCGATTCAGGCACAGCCCGGGGACGCAGTGCAAGTGGCCTCCACCGGCTACGGTCCGGTTGAATACAGGGTGGCGGGCATCGCGCGGGCAGACGGGCCCGGCGATTACGGCGGCCAACCCGCGATCTTCGCCCCACTGGACGCAATGCACGCTCTGACCGGAAATGATCGGATCAACGTCATTCGCGTCTCCGCTCTTGGAGACGGCCAGCAGGAGCTCACCAACAGCCAGGCGATCGCCCCTCAAGTGACAAGCGCCTTGCGCGACCTGACGTCCGACCCCGCTCTCCGCGTGCTGACCGCCAAAGCCGACGACGTCAACGAGATCCTCGGCCTGGTGGCGCAAAATGGCCCGCTGACCCTCGCGCTGAGCTCCATCGTCGTCTTAGCCGGCATTGCGCTGGTCGTGAATCTCGCTCTGGCTCTGGCGGAAGAACGGCGGCCACAGCTTGCAGTGCTGAGAGCTCTCGGCATGAGCCGTTCCGGCCTGGTCATCACGAGCGTCCTCGAGGGCGGGATTTACAGCATCGGCGCCGCCGCGATTGGAGCGGTACCTGGTCTGGTGACGGGTTGGTTGCTGGTCTCGCAGGCAGGTCGCTGGGTGCCAGAGATACACGAGAAGAACGCCACTGTGCTCTTCGTCGTCTCCGCGCAATCGATCGGCGTCTCGATCGCTGCAGGAGCTCTCGTCACGTTGGCGACCATGACGGCAGCCTCATTCAGGACCAGCAGGCTTGCGATTGCGTCAGCCGTGCGTGCTCTGCCTGACCCGCCGGCCGGCCGAAGGTCTCGGAGGCTGCGACGTGCGGGAATCGTCGCCTGCGGGCTTGGGGGGCTGTTCGCCGCCACGCTCGGCAGCATCGAACTGAGTCTTGTTGGGGGCCTTGCCGTGATCGTTGCGGTGGGACTGGCCCTTGGCGATCACCTTCCCAACAGACTGCGGGTGAGCCTAATCGGCCTGGCCGCAGCGACCTGGGTGATCGGGCTCGTGTCCCGCCTTTCCGCCTACGAGATAGAAACCAACGTCTGGACGATGATTCTGGCGCTCGCGGTCATCATCGGCGCGCTATCGGCGGTAGTCGCCGTCAACATGCGCATCGTCGAGGGGCTCATCCCACGAGGGACGGTCGCCCAACTGACGCGGCGACCGGTGAGATTCACACTCGCCACAGTGGCATTGGGCCTGGTATTCGGGCTGCTCTCATTCATCGCCGGCTACCTGGCCAGCACTGCTCCCGACTATGCAAGGGACGCCGGCGGCTACGACGTCAGCGTGTCGTCGATGACCGCCTCATCGATAAATCTGGCGCCTGACCTCCAGTCGGAGATCAGAAGCGAGACGACGATCAGCACCACGACGTATTTCGGCCCTGTTCGGTCCTCGACCTCAGACCGCGGCCCAGGACCGCTCGGCTGGCATCAGCAGGCGCTCCGCTTGTACAGGCTGGATGACTCGCAAATCTCACAGGGCACGCTGCCGCTCACGTCACGTGACGCGCGATTCTCCAGCAACTCCGCGGTCTGGAGCGCCCTTGGGCGGGATCCAGGCCTTGTCCTGTCTGGTCTGTATCCGCCGGGCACCACCGTCGACCTCATCGGTAATGCCGGGCCTGTTCACCTCGTGGTGGCAGGAAGCTTTCGGGAGGGATTCCTGACGGGACTGATTGGCTCGGCCCAGGCGCTGGATCCAATCTCGTCCGGAGTGGCAGGCACAACGACTCTCGTGCGCTTGAAGCCTGGAGTCGACGCGTCGACATTCGCGCTCGACGTTCGGCGATCGACGTTTCCAGCAGCCGTCGAAGCGTCCACCATTCGGGATCTTCTCGATCAGGGCGGCGCGATCCCCAGGAACTTTGCCGCGGAGATGGAACTCATGTTGAGCGCCGGCCTGGTCGTCGGCGTGCTCAGCCTTGGTGTGCTGGCACTTCGCGCCGTGGTTGAGCGGCGGCGCTCGATCGGGCTGCTGCGTGCCATCGGTTATCAGCCACGACAGCTGCTGACCTCGGTCATCGGCGAAGCAGTCCTGACAGCGGCGGCCGGCGCTGCTGTCGGCGTGGCGGGTGGAACCGCCATTACATACATATTCATCGCCGCCGCATACCCGGCCGGTGCGTTCCGGTTTCAGGTAGTCGACTTTGTGGTCTCCGCGCTGTTGGTTCTGGTCACCGCCGCCGCCGTGACAGCGGGTCCGGCGCTGGCCGTCGCACGTACCGCGCCGGCGCAAGCGCTGAGGCTGATCGACTGAAGTGACCGGCGATCTCATCGTCGACGCGCACCGGCTCCGCAAGGTCTATCACGGCGCCGACGAGGTCGAGGCCCTGCGCGGCATCGACCTTGTGGTCGACCGCGGCGAGATGGTCGCCATCGTCGGCCCATCCGGCTCGGGCAAGACCACCCTGCTCAACTGCCTCGCCGGGCTCGACACCTTCGACGGCGGCCAGGTCGTGATCGACGGCCAGGACCTCTCCTCGATGTCCGACCGCTCGCGCACCGCCTACCGCTCGCGCAACATGGGCTTCGTCTTTCAGGCCTTCAACCTGCTCCCCGTGCTCAGCGCGGCGGAGAACGTCGAGATCCCGCTCTTGCTCCAGGGCGTCGGGGCCAGGGAATCGCGACGCCGCTCCCTGGAGATGCTGGAGACGCTGGGCCTGGCCCACCGGGCCAACCACCGGCCGGACCAGCTCTCCGGTGGCGAGCAGCAGCGGGTGGCGGTGGCCCGGGCTTTGATCCACAAGCCGGCCGTGGTCTGGGCCGACGAGCCGACCGGCAACCTCGACTCGGAGGTGACCAACGTGATCGTCGAGCTGCTGGTCCGGATGAACAAGACCGGCCAGACGATCGTGCTGGTCACGCACAACCCGCAGGTCGCCGGTCGAACGCAGCGCACCGTGCGCATGCGCGACGGGCGCATCGATTCCGGGGCCGGCTTGCGCGCATCTTGAGCCGCGTCTTCAGCTGATGGACGCCCCGACTCTCATCCTGGTCGGCCTGCTGGCCGCCATCCTTCTCGCAAGCATCATCTACAGCTCGGCCGTGGCGAGCGCGCGACGCCGCCACGTGGGCGCAAGCCTCACCGCGATCGACTTCGCGCGAGGCTCTTTCGCCAGCCAGCTGAGCCGCGGCGTACCCATGCACGAGCTGCTGCTTCAGCTCGTCGAAGCCCTGCACGACACCTTCAAGCTCGACTCGGCGGAACTGTGGCTGTGCGAAAACGACCGGCTGGCGTTGGCGGCATCGGAGCCGACCGGCGAACGAAAACCGATCGCCGTCACTCCGGCCGAGCAGTCGATCGCCGCGAACGCGCGCGTTTCGAGCGCCGCATGGGCAAAGGTGTGGCTGCCGGAGCTTCTGGATGGCCGGGGCAACCCGAGCATGCGCATAGCCCCGATCAGCCACAGCGGCCAGCTGTTCGGCGTCATTGTGGCCGAGCGCGCGCGCAAGGCGGCAGCCCTTGCGGCGGAGGCCGATGAGACGCTCGATGAGGTCGCGCGCGAGGTCGGCGTCGGGGTGAACAAGGCGCGGCTCGACGCCGCCCTCGAGAGATCGCTCGACCAGCTCCGCCACCAGGCCGATGAGCTGCAGGCGTCTCGCGGCCGTCTGGTGGCGGCCGCGGACGCGGAACGCCGGCGGATCGAACGGGACCTGCACGACGGCGCCCAGCAGCATCTCGTCGCGATGGCGATCAAGGCCAAGCTGATCGAGCAGCTCACCGACAAGGACCCATCGCGAGCCCTCCAGCTCACGCATCAGCTGCAGCAGGACGCGTCCGCCGCCCTCGATGAGCTCCGCTCCCTCGCGCACGGCATCTACCCGCCCCTGCTGTCGAGCGGGGGCCTGGCGGAAGCGCTGCCATCGGCGTGCCGCCGTGCTCCGTTGACCGCGAGCGCCGAAGTCGACGGCGTGGGCAGGCACCCGGCCGAGGTCGAATCGGCCGTCTACTTCTGCTGCCTGGAGGCGCTGCAGAACGCGGCCAAGTACGCCGGCGAAGGCGCGGAGGCGCACGTGCATGTCTGGAAAGACGACGGAAAGCTTCGCTTCGAGATCACCGACACCGGCTCCGGGTTTGACGCGCGTGACACCGGCGAGGGCGCCGGCCTCACCAACATGCGAGACCGGCTGGGCGCGGTCGGCGGCACCCTCGAGATCGAATCAGCTCGTGGCAAGGGCACTTGCATCCGGGGCGCCGTGCCGCTGGCCGAGAGGTAGGGACCCCGCCGTCGCGGGGTCCCGTGCTTCCCTACCGCGCGATTGCTGTCAGATGCCCAGGCTTGAGCGGCTGATCGTAGCGAGGACTTGCTGCTGGTAGTAGAGCGGTGTTCCGTCGTCGGCCATGACGCCGGACGGGTAGTGCGTCGAGACCGAAAGCGTGTAGATGTTGCCACCCGAGATCGCGATGCCGAAATAGTCGCCGATGAACGAAAGCCTGCACGGGTCGTTGTGCGAGGCACAGGCCATCTGGCCCAGCCCGCCCAGGGTCTGCAGGTCGGTGGTGGAGCCATCCGAGTTCACCAGCAGTCCCGGCTGCTGGGGATCCCACGTAAAGGTCGAGGCCCGGACGTTCCCTCCGACCCGCACCGCGCCGGTCGAAAGTCCCGAGTCCTTGAACGGCTGGACCGAGACGTCGATGCAGAAGTTCGTCTTGCCGACGTCCTGCGGGATGATGCTCGGGTCGTTTGCAGGGCAGGCCTCACGGCGGTCGTAGAAACCGACCGCGACGGCGCCGCCAGGTCCCGCGGCCACGTTGGGCTGGAAGTGGTCGGCCACGGTGCGCGAATTGATGTCTTCGTTGACTGGAGTTGGGGCACTCCAGCTCTTTCCGCCATCCGTCGACTGGGTGAAGAACACGTTGTACTGGATGGTGTTGAAATCGCCGAACGCCAGGTAGAGGTGGCCGGGAAAATCGGGCGACACGGCAAAGCCGTAGTTGATGCCGTCGCGGAACGTGGTGTTGCTGTCTCGAATGCTGCCAACGCCGATCGTGTTACCGGACGCCACGAGGACGGGCGTGCTGAAGGTGACACCATCGTCGGTCGACTTGGTCACAAACATGTCGGCCAATGGGCTCTTGTTTGCGAAGTTCGCGTAGGCGACGTACAGGGTGCCGTTGGAATCCACGCCGGTGAGGCTGAACTGGTTGCGCATCTGATCGATCGAGCCCGAGACAATCGTCTGCGCGGGCGCAAAGGTCAGCCCGCGGTCGCGCGAGACTGCCATGCGCAGCTTGACTGTGGTGCCGTTGATGACATCCCACGTCGCGTATATGTGGTCCTGGAATTTATTGCCCACGTAGTGGTTGACCGCGATCCACTGCTTGTCCTCGACGAACCCGAACTGGAAAGAGCTGGCGTTCGGGTTCTGCTCGAGTGGCTGTCCCCCGTTACCGGTCTTCCAAGTGGCTCCGAGGTCGTCGCTGTAGGAGAGCGTGATCTCGCCATCGGGGTGAAGGTTCGTCCAGAACGCGTTGAACGGCAGCATCGTCTGGTACACGCGGCCTGTTGTGTCGAATGCGACGTTGGGGTCCGTCGTGTTGGTCCAGCTCGGCGGCATGTTCTGGTTCAGGACGCCCGGAGTCGTCTCCGTCGTCGAGCAGTCGTAGCCCTGGACGATGTTGTTGGTGTGCTTCCGGCCGTTGATGTTGTAGCTGCCCAGGTAGAAGTTGTAGCCGGTCGAGTACTTGTCGAAAAAGAACTTCGACGAGCCGACGATCTGCTCCTTGCCCGGTTCGACGGCCAGGTCGGACTCGGAGTGGTTGGCGTTGAAGTTGTTAACGCCGGCTGTCGGACCGACGCATCCACCCTCGACGGGCGGGTTTTCCGGATATCCGCCGCCGCTCGTGGGCGAGCTGACCACCGTGTTCGTCGCGGTGATCGACGACGACCAAAGAGAGCCGGCATCCGCGGCGGGAGTCGACGGCATCAGCGCCAGGAGCCCCCCGGCGCAGGCGACCAGACCTTTGACCGAGCTTCGGTGTAAACGAGGGAGTCCTGCCATGCCACCTCCTCCACAAACCCGACCGACGGCTGCCAGCCATCAAACCCGAATAAGTTTCACACAACCGAGGAGCGAGGCTGAAGATCCCGAGAAAGGGCCGCTCGGGCCGTGCTGACGGGGGTGCTACGTCGCGGAGGACCTAACCCTCTCCGAAGAAGATGAACGGGCTCGCGTAGGTCAGGCTCGCCGCGGCGAGGACGGCACCCGCGACCAGACTGCCTACGACCAGCGATCGGCGGGCAAGAAAGTCGGGCCCAGGGGATGAGATTTCCTGGCCGACAACTCCCGTGGTCCGGTTCAAGTGCGCCAGCACGTGAACAGCGGTGGCCGGCAGCCACACAAGGAACGAGAGCTTATGGGCCGCGATCCAGATGCTGCCGAACCTGAGGCCGAAGAACCACAGCTCCAGGCCGGAGACGAAGAGCACAATCGTCGTCACGACGACGACAGGCGCAAGCAAGCGCAGATACAGCGGGGGCGGACCGGCGAGGCGGTAGAACGGATCGCGCAGGTAGTAGCGCATGAAGCGGTAGCCGGTCGAGGCCAGTTTCAGCGCGATAGGCGGGATGAGGACAAAGCCCAGCAGCAGGTGCTGGGGCAAGAGGCTCCGGACGCTGAGGATCGTGATCCCGATCAAGCTCAGGAGCAGGAAAAGCAGGCCGCCGGTGAGCGCGGTCAGGCGCTGGTTCGCGAGCACGCCTCGGGCAGGTGCTTCGCGCTCTCGCTCCGCTATCTCTGACATTGAGCTGTTGCGCCATGATGAGGCGTCTCAACAATGGAAGGCTTTCCTGACGCAACTCGACTGCGCGAGCGCTTGAGGGCTGCGCTCAGAGTCGCCCTCAAGACGCGCGACCCGATCGCGACGGCGGCACTTCGGTCAGCGGTGAGTGCGATCGATAATGCCGAAGCGGTGGATCGCCCCCCCACGCAGGGAAGAGCCGACGGAAGGATCGCCGAGGCGAGATTGGGCGTCGGCGTAGGAGACTTCGCTCGCCGGGAGCTCTCCGCGACCGACATAATCGAAATCATTCGGGATGAGGTGACGGACCGCGACTCGGCTGCCGCCGATTACGAACGCCGCGGCCGGACCAAGGAAGCGACCAGGCTGAGGGCGGAGGCCGCCACGCTGTCGTCCCTGCTGGACGGCGAGCCCGAGGAACCTTAGAGGCGGCGCACATATAATGAGGACGCGCGCGCGGCGATTGCGAGGGGGATCGCCCCCACCCGGCGGCCTTCGGCCCCATCCGACCGGGATGCTTCGCATCCGGGTCACCTTCCCCGGCAAGCGGGGAAGGCAACGACCTCCCCGGCGAGCGGGGAGGTCAAGCTACTTGCCCTTGGACAGCTCGAGGGGTGGGTAGAACGGGCCGCTCGCCGGGTTCTTCACGGCTTCCTGGAAGGTCGTGCCGTAGTCGCGTTCGATGTCGCCGAGGCTCCAGGCCTGGCGCTTGTATGTCCAGTTGTCCGGCCGCAGCGCGGGAGCTCGCTTGAAATGAACGAGCGCGTCCGCCGGCTGGCCATGCAGCGCGAGGTAGGTGCCCAGCTGAAAATCGGCTGCGGCCTTCACGTCGTCGACATCGAGTTCAGGCAAGCGTGCGGCGAGCCGCTGCTGGTCCATCAGGAAATCGCTTTCTGGGACTTTGGCAACCCAGTCGCGCACCGCGTCCAGGTACGGCTGGTTGAGCGCCACCTCGCCGGTCTCACGATTCCGCCGCTGGGCGTAGATCGGGTCGTTAGCGCGGACCATGCGACCTTCCTCGTCGATCCAGAAGGCAGCCGGGACGTTGCGCACGACGTAGAGCTCGGCCACTTGGAATTTCTCGTCCAAGAGACTCGGATGCTGCTGGTGCGCGGCCTCGATGAACGGCTGCGCGGCCGAAGCGCCGCGAGCGTCCGCCGCGATCGTGACCACCTCGAAACGGTGGCCCTTTCAGCTCCTCCCGCAGCTCCTGCCAGACCGGCAGGTCAAACCGGCAGCTTCACCAGGTGGCCCAGAAGAGCAGGAAGATCTTGTTTCCGCGAAGCTCGGCCAGAGTGTGCACCTGGCCGGCCAGGTCGGGCAGCGCGAAGTCGGGCGCCTCTCGAGAGGTCAAGCGAGTCTTCCACTCCCAGCCCGGCGGGCCGAAGTACCAGACCCCCGTGCTTTTCGTCACGGGCGAAGGGCTGCTCGATGAGGCGAGCGAACTCGGTGACGTCGAACTCTGAGCCGGAAGCGTCTTCGCGGATCAGGGCCGATCGGCGCGCGGCCGGCACCGGGACGCAGATCTCGTCCTTGCAGACACCCTCGGGCTTGAGCTCCCACCCGGTGGTCGCCGCCAGGTCCGAAAGGGTGAGCCACAGCTCATCGGCCTCGACGCGAGCTCCCTCGGAACGGCTCTCGCGGTCCTGGTAGAGGACGGTCGCGCTGGCCACTGGATACGTAACCGGCCGCGGGCTCGGAATCGTCCATCGAGGAACGAGAACGTTATCGCGGTTGGTGAATCGCGCTCGTGATCGCCTGGGCGGTTGCCGCCGGGTCGTCGACTCCGATGACGAGCTTGGCGTACGACTCGTCCCGCAGACGAATGGCGATCGCCTTGTCGGGATCGTGCACGTCCCAAAATGCCCACTCTCCGTGCTGCAGGAACCGTCCAGCCACGACCAAACCGGGAACGTCCGTCCCGACTACCCGTATGCCGTGCCAGATCTTGCGCGCTTCGGGGACGTTCGTGTCGACTGCGGCGACGTGCTCGAGCGGAACTTCGAGCTGACTCTTGAAGGCGAGAAAACGGTCTCCGCCACGGATGTGAACTATCAGGCTCGTGGGCGTGATCTCGATGTCGGCCATGGGGAATTATTCCTGGGCCATCAGCAGGCTGGCTGCCGCCAGTACTCCGCTGATCAAGATCAGGAACGCGCCGATCGGACCCACGAAGGCTCCCGCCTGGAGCTGGCCGTACGCGGCGCCCGCGGCGTCGTATCCGACGAACATGGCCAAGGTCTGCAGTCCCATCGCTATCAAGGCCGCCGATGAGAATGCTCGCGCCGTCCGGTTCGCCCAAGCGATCACCAGTATCGATGCGGCCAAGCCGAGCAGGCACACCAGCAGCGGCTCGATGACGTTCCCCCACGCGCCCGGAAAGCCGCCGTTGAAGACAGACGGATTGGCCGATACGCCCGTGACATCTCCCGTGTAGTGCACATAGGGCAACACGCAGCCGACAACCAGGATGACCACGCCGACGATCGCGCCGATACCGCCAATCGTCGCGACCGATGAACGCGCCGATTTCGAGGCCTGCGCCGCCGGATCACCCGTGAAAGGTGTGGTCGGAGGCGGGGGCGTCGCGTTGGCGACTGGCATCCAGCGCACGCCATCCCAACGCCACATGCCATCGGGTGACAAGCGGCCCGTTGACGCGCTCGGATCGGCCCCTTGCATCAGCGACAAAGCTCCATCAGCCATCCTACTGCGGCTCTTTCGGATCCTGGCACACTCCTTGCCGTGCGCGGCATTGCTTTCGGTCTCGTCGTGATCATCGGCATGAGCCTGAGCATCCTGTCGCTGCGGCCAGGAGGACTCAGGCGCCAACTTCGTCTTGCCGCACGCCGATTTCGCATCGTGCTGGTGCTGGGGGGTGTCTGGACGTTTGGATCGCTCGCCATCCGCCTGTTTTATCCGAGCGGGCCCGTCACGGACTACGGTCCAGCGCTGCTCGGGATAATTCTCGGGATTGCGTTCTTGTTCATCGCCCGCGACCCGGATACGCCGAACGGTTCGCCATTGGATTCGAGCTAGATGAAAGTCGGAGATTTCGACGTGGCTCGGGTCGGTCTCGGAACGAACCGCTTGACCAGGACGAACGACCATGTCGCACTCATCAGGGCCGCGGTCGCGGCCGGGGTGCAGATGATAGACACCGCCTACTCGTACACGGGCGGCCAGAGCGAGGAGACGATCGGCGAGGCTCTCTCACCATTCCCCGATGGCTGCGTCGTGGCCACCAAGGGCGGCGGCGGCCCCAGCGCGAGGTGAGGGCGCCCGGACGTGCTGCGTGCCCAGATCGAGGAAAGCCTGCGCCGGCTGAGGACCGACACCATTCCTCTCCACTACTTGCACCGGGTCGACCCGGCCACACCCCTCGAGGAGAGCCTTCGGGGCGATCAAGGAGTACCTGGATCGCGGCAAGGTCCGGCTGGTCGGCGTCTCAGAGGTCTCGACCGACCAGATCGAGCGTGCCCGAAGGGTCGTGCCGATCGCCGCGGTCCAGAACCACTACAACCTCTCGGAGCGCAAGTGGGACGCGGTCGTCGACTACTGCGCCCGCGAAGGAATCGTGTTCGTCCCGTTCTTTCCGCTAGGCGGAAATGGGGGCGGCGCGCTTCGCAGGAGCCGTCCGCCTCATAGCCCCAGAACGAGACCCCCGCGGCGATCTCGCGGTCGAGCTCGTCCGGCGGCATGTACGGCTCGTGCCATCGATCGGCGGGGATCACGCCGCGATACGCTGCGGCTGCACGGTTGATGACCGCAAGGATGGCTGCGCGCTCGTCTTCGCGACAGGGGCGGATTGTCGTCATGAATTCAGCTTGCGCTGGATGCGGCCCAGATGTTGATACCGCTCTCGGTCGCGTGGCGGTCGATCTCATGGAGCTCGCCGGGCGAGAACTCGCGCTTGTCCAGTGCGGCCACGTTCTGTTCCAGCTGCGCGACGCTGCTCGCGCCGACCAGGGCCGAGGTCACCACCGGGTCGCGCAGCGTCCATGCCACCGCCATCTGGGCCAGCGACTGGCCTCGGCGTTTCGCGATCTCGTTCAGGGCACGGATCTTCGCCAGGTTGGCTTCGGTCAGCATCTCGGTGGACATCGACCCGGGGTGGCTGGCGCGCGAGCCTTCGGGCACGCCGTTGAGGTACCTGTCGGTCAGGAGGCCCTGGCCGAGAGGTGAAAAGACGATGCACCCGATGCCTTCCTCCTTGAGCACGCCAACCAAGTCCTTCTCGATCCATCGATTGAGCATCGAGTACGACGGCTGGTGGATGAGCAGCGGCGTACCCAGCCTGCGGAGGATGTCCACGGCCTCACGCGTGCGGCGGGCCGAATAGGAGGAGACGCCGGCGTAGAGAGCTTTGCCCTGGCGCACGGCTGCGTCCAGGGCGCCCATGGTCTCCTCAAGCGGAGTCTCCGGGTCGAACCGATGCGAATAGAAGATGTCGACGTAGTCGAGCCCCATGCGCTTCAAGCTCTGGTCCAGGCTGGCCAGCAGGTATTTGCGTGAGCCCCACTCGCCGTATGGGCCGGGCCACATCTCATAGCCGGCCTTGGTCGAGATGATCAGCTCGTCACGATGACCGGCCAGGTCGGTCGCGAGGATCCGGCCGAAGTTCTCCTCGGCCGAGCCGGGCGGTGGGCCATAGTTGTTGGCCAGGTCGAAGTGCGTGATCCCGAGGTCGAAGGCCCGGCGGACGATCGCGCGCTGGCGCTCAGATGGCGCGTCGCCGCCGAAGTTCTGCCACAGCCCAAGAGAGATCGCGGGCAGCTTCAGCCCGCTGCGGCCGGAGCGGCGGTACTGCATGCGCCCGTATCGGTCGTCGTGATCCCCCATGTCAATCTCCTAACTGATCCGCGTCGGGCTGTAATCCGATGGCCGGTTTCAATGTACCGTTGACGGCGTGCCGCGCCGCAAGCGACGGGTGACGCAAGCTCGACCGACGGCCAAGCCTCAGACCAGCGACCAGGCTCCTGGTGAGGAGACCGTCCAGGTCAACGATCAGTACAAGGGCGGAGGACCCGCGCCACGGCCTGGACCGAGAGAGGACGCCCAGCACCAGACCGGCGGATAGATAGAGGACGCGCGCGGGTCTTGCGTCAAAGCTGGGTATCCGTCGCGAGCTTGCCCTGGCACCACGCATAGAGCGCGTCGTACATCGGGGTCTGAGCCTCCAGCTTCTCGTGGTCGCGCTCGCCGTACAGCTTGCGGAAGCCAAGGGCGATTGCCTTCAGGCCCGACGCTTCCGGGACCCGACCGAGATCCGCTTCGATGTCAGCGCCGTGCACGATTGCGCCCAACAGTCGCAGCGCGGGATCGTCCAGGCCGTATTCGACAAGGATCGATTCGAAGCTGCACCGACCGGCAACGTGCCCGAGCTTGGCCCCGGCGACATCGAACGGGGTCGCCCCTGAATCCACAGCTATGCGATCAACATCCTGCGCCGCGACGTAGATGAATTCGGCTCCGGGATCGATGAATCGCTTGATCAACCACGGGCAGGCGATCCGATCCACGGCCGCGTTCTTTCTCGTGATCCAACGCATCGATCAGTCCTCCCTGCGACCGGCGGCCGGAGCAAAACGATGCCGCCACGCATCGGCGATCAGCGCTTCACGGTTGAGACCGTACTTCGTCTCGGCGAGCGTCAACTCTCGCTGCAGCGTCGTCGGGACCATGGCCGGATCGTCCGTATTGACCACCAGATGGATGCCGAAAGCTTCAAATTTTCGGAAATCGGGTTTGAGGCCGATTCGCGCGTTGCTCGACGGGCAGACGCAGAGACAAACGCCGCGATCGACCAGCAGCCGAAGCACCTCGGCGTCAGGCTCAGCCCCGACGCCGTGAGCGACTCGCGTCGCCCCCAACACTTCCACGGCCTCGCGCACGACATCGGGACCTCCAACCTGGCCTGCATGCGGCATGAAGTCGAGCCCGGCCGCACGCGCGCGCTCAACCAGGCCGGCCAGCGGCCCTGCGGAGATCGATTCGTCGCCGCTCGACCAGCCAGGCGATCTCGATTCCGAACTCGCGGGCGACGGACGCGCGGCCGCGGATGATGCCGTCGCTCCATCCATCACCTGGGTGCAGACTTGAAGCTGATCTCCGCGTAGGCGATGTGCTGGCTTGCCATCGCCTCGGCGTGCTCGAAAATGACCCGCTCGAAGTCCTCGCTGGTCACCATGCACCGGCTTACCTGCATGTACACGGCCAGAAAGCCGGCCAGATCCGAATACTCGTAGGGCGGAGGCTCCGGCAGCCCGTTTTGAGCTGACAAGGCAACCGCCGTCTTTGGCCGGATCGTGCCCTCGAGGTGCACATGGAGCTCGGCCAGCTCCTGGATCGCCTGGCGGGCGTCGCTCATGGGGTCAAGCATGGTGCTCGAAGCCCCCAATATCGTTCGAAAAGAACGCTAAGAACGGGTTGTTGAGTGGGGAACCCGTACCGTGGGACTCATGTCGGTCATCGCCAACGACCCGCCCGCCGCCGTTCTGTCAAGTCAGGGCCAACCCGCCCCCAAGGCAAAGGCAAAGGGAACCTCTCGATTCCTGGGCCGCGCTCTCGCTTAGGCCGCAAACATGCGGTGGAGGGACGGGCTCGCGATTGCGTTCACCGCGGGCGCCGTGGCCGGCTCGGCGGCGGTGGTCGGACACGCTGTGCCCGAGAACAACCGCCCGCTCGTGATCCTTGCCGCTCTCACAGCCCTGCTCACGGTTGCGGGCCAGACCGCCATCCGGCGCGAAATGTTTGAGCGCCTGGCGGAAAGCCGCAAATATTGGTTCAGGAGCTCGCCGCGCGGCCTTGCCGAGGTGGATGCAGACCTCCAATTCGTGGAAGGCAACTCGCGCCTCGCTTCCCTGCTGGCGGTTCAGGAAATCGACCTCCCCGGCAGGCGCCTGACCGCGTTCTTCGACGAACACGACGTGGTCGGAATCGTCGCCCAGTTCAGACGGCTGCTGGATGGCGCCGTGGAAACGATCGAATCCGACGACATGGCCATCCGCAACGACAATGCCCGCATCTGGCTGCATTGGAGAGCGACTGCGGTCAGGCGCCGTAACGGCAGCTTCGAGCATTTCGTGATCACGTTCGAGGACAGCACCCAGAAGCATGTGGCTGAGGAGGCGGCGCACGCGAACCTTGCCGAGCTCGAGAAGCTGAACCACATGAAGACCGAATTCACGTCGATGGTGAGCCACGAATTCCGGACTGCGCTCACCGGCATACAGGGCATGAGCGAGCTGATCAACGGCGGAGACATGAAACCCGACGAGGTGCACGAGTACAGCGGCTACATCTTCCAGGAGGCCGAGCGCGTCAACCGGCTCATCAACGACATGCTCGACATCGATCGCCTGGAGGCAGGCAAGATGAAGCTGCAAATGTCCCTATGGATCTCAATGCGGTCGTCGAAGGGGTGGCAGTGCGGAGCGCTGCGGCGTCTTCCAAGCACACGATCAGAACAGAGCTCGAGGCCAACCTCCCGAAGGCTTTGGGTGATTCCGCCGAGCAAGGTCATCGGCACGGGACTCGGGCTGGCCATCGCCCGCCAGATCATCGAGATGCATAGCGGGAAGATCTGGGTCGAGAGCGCTGAAGGAAACGGGTCGGTGTTCCATTTCACGATCCCCGCCCTGGTCACCGTCCCGCCAGAAGCGAAAAGCGCGGCAAGCCAATTGCGCCCGGCGGCCTGAGAGACAGCGGTCCCGACGCGCGCTCAGCCCGCCTCGGCCAGGACTTTTGCGGCCACCCGGAACGCCTCGTTGGCGGCCGGCACCCCGCAGTAGATCGTCGTCTGCAACAGGACCTCTTTCAACTCGTCCACCGTGACCCCGCTCCTCAGCGCGCCCCGAATGTGCACAGCCAGCTCCTCGTTGCGGTTGAGTGCGACCAGCATCGCCACGGTGATGCAGCTGCGGGTGCGCCGGTCGAGACCCGGCCGCGTCCAGATCTCGCCCCACGCGTAGCGCGTGATGAGGTCCTGGAACTCTTCGTTCAGGGGCGTCCGCGAGGCCTCGGCGCGATCTACGTACGCGTCCCCCAGCACCGCGCGACGCACCTCCATGCCCCGCTGCTTTCCATCAGCCATTTCGAGTCCTCCCCAATTTGAAATCAGAGGGCGAAGAACACGGTCTCGCCGTCGCCCTGTAGCCGTATGTCGAAATGCAGGATGTCCCCGTCCCGGCGCGCGACGAGCGTGGGCCGCCGTGACTCGTCGACAAGCTGCATCACCTGATCCACGCGATTCGCCGCATCCTCTTCTGGAAAGTACATGCGGGTCTGAAGATGGCGAAGGAGACCGCGCGCGAACACCGTGATGTTGAAGAACGGTGCGCCGTCGCTCACGACCGGCTTGTTTAGCGCGAAATGAAAGGCGCCTTCGCCGTCAGTGCGGCACCGCGCGAACTGGTCATCCTGAGAAGCCTCGACCAGCGCGTCGCTTATCGGCTCGCCGGCGCCGTCGAGCACCTGGCCCTCGACCCTTATCGCATCGCGGGACTCGCGAGCCGCCGCGTCAGCGTCGTTCTCGAACGGCAGCGCGAAGCCGAAGAATGGACCCACCGTCTGCGACGGGGTTGGTGCCGTCATGCCTCCGTCGGCGTCGCGCGCCGGCCGCGCAGCACGATGTCCCAGCGATAGCCGAGGGCCCACTCCGGAACTGTAGTGTCGAGGTCGAGTCGCGCGACGAGCAGATCGCGCCCGCGCGGGTCCGGGATCGAGCGCAGGATCGGGTCGAGCGGGATCAGCGGATCGCCTGGAAAGTACATCTGCGTCACGAGCCGGCTCGCGAGAAGAGGACCGAAGAGGGAGAAGTGCACGTGGGCCGGCCGCCATGCGTTCAGGTGATTTCGCCATGGATACGCGCCGGGCTTGACAGTGACGAACCGAAAGAAACCGGCTTCGTCGGTCAAGGCCCGGCCGGCGCCGGTGAAGTTGGGGTCGAGCGGCGCCGGGTGATCGTCGGCGGAATCCACATAGCGGCCCGCCGCGTTGGCCTGCCACACCTCGACGAGGGTTTTGCGCACGGGCTGGCCGTCGCTGTCGAGCACGCGCCCGGTGATGATGATCCGCTCGCCAAGGGGCTCGCCTCGATGCTGGCGCGTGAGGTCTGCGTCCTCCGCCCGCACCGGGATGCGCCCAAACACCGGTCCGGGTGCGTTGTGGAACCACTCGTCGGGCAGTCTCACCGGCTCGCGTTCGGGAGCGCGCAGCTCGGTGGAGCGATAGTCGGGATAGAGGTAGGGCGGCTCGTAATTCGTGTCGCTCACGGCCCTTGACGCGAATTATGAACTCGCCCAAACTCCGATCGTCGGTACACGGAGCATTTCAGCCGGGCTATGACCCTGCACACATCGGTTGGCATCATCGGCGCCGGTCCCGCCGGGCTCCTGCTCGCTCATCTGCTGCACCGCGCGGGTGTCGAGTCGGTGGTGCTCGAGAATCGGAGCCGCTCCTACATCGAGCGGCGCGTGCGCGCCGGCGTCCTCGAACCCGGGGCGGCACAGCTGTTGCGGGATGCCGGAGTCGGTGAGCGGCTTGACCGGGAAGGCCTCGAGCATGGCGGGATTCATTTGCGTTTCGCGGGTGAGAGCCACCACATCGACTTCAAGGAGCTGACTGGCAGGGGCATATTCGTCTACGGCCAGCAGGAGGTGGTCAAAGACCTGGTCGAGGCTCGCCTGGACGCCGGTGCGCCGATCATGTTCGAGGCCGAGACGCTCGAGATTCGAGACGTCGACGAAGACCGACCTTCGATCCTCTTCCGGCATCGTGGAAACGAGGAACTGCTCCAATGCGACTACGTCGCGGCGTGCGATGGGTCCCACGGAATCGGCCGCGCCGCGATGCTTGCGCGGGGCGCGGTCACGTACGAGCGGAACTATCCGCATGCGTGGCTTGGCATCCTTGCTGCGACGCCGCCGGCGGCTGACGAGCTGATCTACGCCTACCACGAGCGCGGCTTTGCGCTGCACAGCATGCGGAGTCCCAGCGTGAGCCGGCTCTATCTCCAGGTCCCATCCGACGAAAGACTCGACGCGTGGCCGGTCGAGCGGATCTGGTCTGAGCTTCGCCGGCGCCTCCATGAGCCATCACTCGAGGACGGGGAGATCCTCGATCTTGGCATTACCGCCATGACCAGCCTCGTCCTCGAGCCCATGCAATCAGGACGCCTTTTCCTGGCGGGCGACGCGGCACACATCGTGCCTCCGACCGGAGCGAAGGGCATGAACCTGGCGCTGGCCGACGTGGCAGTCCTTTCGGCGGCTCTCACCGCGCAGATCAAGACAGGCAATTCGGAACCGATGAACCGCTACACGCTCGACTGCCTTGAGCGCGTCTGGCGCGCCGAGTACTTCTCCGGCTTCATGACGCAGCTTCTGCACCGCGAGCCGCTAGAGGACGCATTTGACGACCAGCTGCACCTGGCCCAGCTCCGCTACATCACCTCCTCCACCGCAGCCTCGAGGTCCCTGGCCGAGAACTACACGGGTGCCGCGACCGGGAACGTCGCCCTGGCCAAAATCGGGCCTTGATTCTTGGACCGGGTTGGCGCAAACTCCCGATCGTCGGTACACGGAGCAATTCCTGATCTGAACGGGAGGAGTCAGGTGAGCAAGAGGAAACCTCGATCGGGCGCGATCACGCGGCGCGAGATGCTGAAAGGCACCGGCCTGGTCCTGGGAGGCCTCGCTGTCCCGGGTTTCCTTGAAGCCTGCCTGACGTCGACTTCGTCGACTCCGAGCGGGTCGATCAAGATCGGCTTCGTCAGCCCGATCACGGGCCCGGCCGCCGGCTTCGGCGAACCGGACTCATACGCCATCGGTCTGGCCAGGAATGCGTTCAAGAACGGCCTCACCGTCGGCGGCACCAATTACAGCGTGGAGATCATTTCTCGCGATGGACAATCCACGCCCTCGGTAGGCGCGCAGGTCGCGCAGGACCTTATCTCGAGCCAGAACGTAGACCTGATGCTTGCGACCTCCACGCCAGAGACGGTGAACCCCGTTTCGGACGCCTGCGAGGCGGCGGGCGTCCCGTGCATCTCCACAGTGGTGCCGTGGGAGGCCTGGTACCTGGGCCGCGGCGCCAAGGTCGGTCAGCCGTCGCCGTTCAAGTACACATTCCACTTCTGCTTCGGCGTCGAGCAGTTCTTCAACGCTTACACACACCTCTGGCCGCAGGTCCCGACGAACAGGAAGGTCGGCGTGATGTGGCCCAACGACGCCGACGGCAATGCCATCCGTGGCGCGCTCGGCCCGCTGCTGAAACAGGCCGGTTACACGATCGTGGACCCGGGTCCCTACGAGGACGGCACCAACGAGTACAGCTCGCAGATCCAGAAATTCATCAGCGAGGACTGTCAGATCTTCAACACTTTCCCCATCCCGCCAGACTTCGCCACGTTCTGGCGCCAGGCTGCGTCGCTGGGGTACACCAAGCACGTGAAGATCGGGCAGATCGCCAAGACTGGATTGTTCCCCTCGCAGGTCTCTTCACTCGGATCCATAGGCAACGGCCTCGCCTCAGGTGTGTACTGGGCGCCGACATGGCCTTACAAGTCATCGCTGACGGGAATCTCGTCTAAGGATCTCGCCAGCGGCTATGAATCAGCCAGCGGTAAGCAGTGGAACCAGCAACTCGGCCCGAGCCTCGCGCTGTTCGACGTCGCACAGGCCGTGCTGAAAGCGAGCGGCAATCCCAAGGACAAGACGAAGGTGGCGGACGCCATGAAGACCCTCGCCGTCGACACACCGGTCGGTCACCTCGACTGGTCGAAGCCTGCGACGCTGGCCGGGGCTGCGGTTCCGAACGTGGTGGCCGCTCCCATCATCGGCGGGCAGTGGAAGCAGGGCGTCTCCAGGTGGCCGATCGACTTCGTCATCTGCGAGAACTCCTCCGACAGCAACGTGCCGATCGCGTCGACCCTGCAGCCATACCAGGGCTAGCCACGGGCGCTGCGGCGGCGGTCCTCGCCGCCGTCAACGTTCGGAAGCGTTTCGGCGCACTCACGGTGCTGGACGGCGTCAGCCTTTCGCTCGGGGAAGGTGAGGCCGTCGGCATCGTGGGGCCGAACGGCGCCGGCAAGACAACTTTGCTGAACGTACTGTCGGGCGCCCTCGCGCCCGACTCCGGCACCGTCGGCTTCCGCGGTCGAGATGTGACGTCCCGAGGGGCCGCCGACCGGTGCCAGCTGGGTATCGCCCGAACGCACCAGGTGCCTCGTCCTTTTATAGGCATGAGCGTCTTCGAGAATGTCCTCGTCGGCGCGACGGCGGGTGGGCGGCGGCGCGGCGCCGAAGCCTATGACCTCTGCCTGCGGGTACTGGACCAGACCGCGCTGACCCTGCTCGCCAACCGGCGCGCGGAAAGCCTGGGCTTGCTCCAGCGCAAGCGCCTCGAGCTCGCGCGCGCACTGGCCGTCGAACCCTCCGTCCTTTTGCTCGATGAGATCGGTGGCGGGCTCACCGATGCGGAAACCGCTGCGCTCGTCGAGACGGTGGCGAGCCTGCGCGACCGCGGCATCGCGGTGCTGTGGATCGAGCACATCGTCCACCTGCTCATACAGGTGGTGAGCCGGCTTGTGTGCATGGACGCAGGTCGCATCATCGCGGAAGGCCCGCCGGATGCTGTCGTCGCGCAGGCGGCGGTAATCGACGCCTACCTTGGCGGCCGCTCATGACCCTGCTGCGGGTCGAAGAGCTCGATTGCCGTTATGGCCTGCTCCAGGCTGTGCGGGGAGTGTCGTTTGAGGTGTCGCCGGGCGAGACGGTTGCCCTGATCGGCGCCAACGGCGCCGGCAAATCCACGTTGCTGAGAGCTGTCGCCGGAGCTCACAAGCCGCATGGCGGCCGGGTGATGTTCGACGGCGCGGACGTCACTTCGATGCCGGCCCACCGCCGGGTGTCGCTGGGGATTGCGCTCGTGCCCGAAGGCCGCCGGCTGTTTCCCAGCCTGACCGTCGAAGAGAACCTCCGCGTCGCAGCCGCCCGCCGCGGCCGGTGGAACGTCCAGTCGGTGCTCGAAGTCTTCCCCCTGCTCCAGCCGAGGCGGCACATGCCGGCCGCCAGCCTTTCCGGGGGTGAGCAACAGGCGGTAGCGATCGGGCGGGCGCTGATGAGCAATCCACGTCTGCTCCTCCTGGATGAGGTCTCGCTGGGGCTGGCGCCGATCGTGGTCGACGCTGTTTACCGCTCGCTGGCCGGCATCATCAGCGAAGGCACGACGGTGGTGCTCGTCGAGCAAGACCTCACCCGGGCGCTGGAGGTGGCCGGCCGCGTGATCTGCATGCTCGAGGGCCGCATCGTGCTTGAGGGCGAGGCCGCGTCGCTCGATCGCGACCGGGTGATCGGCGCGTACTTCGGATTGAAGCGGCCGGCATGACCGTCGTCAACGCCGTCCTGCAGGGCATCTTCCTCGGAGCCTTTTACGCAGTGCTCGCGTGCGGCCTTTCGATCATGTTCGGGGTGATGAGGGTCATCAACCTAGCCCACGGAGACGTCGCCGTGCTTGGTGCGTACGTCGTCTTCGTCATCGTCCAGGGCACCGGGATGTCACCCTTCGTCGCCTTCGTCGTGGCGCTGCCCGTGATGATCTTGCTCGGTTATCTCCTCCAACTGACCATCCTCGAGCGAAGCCTCAAATCCGGCATTCTGACCCCGCTCCTGGCGACGTTCGGGCTGTCGATCGTGATCCAGAACCTGCTGCTCATCACGTTCTCGCCCGATGTCCGCTCGCTCGGGGAAAACGCAGGCGCTGTCACCACGTCGAGCTGGCAGGTGACGAGCGGTCTCTCGGTTTCAACCCTTGGCGTCGTGATCCTGGTGGTGGCAGTGATCGTATTTGGAGCCCTGCAGCTGTTCTTGTCGCGCACGCGTGCCGGCTGGATGATGCGAGCTACAGCGGAGGACTCTGACGCTGCCGAGCTGGTCGGCATAGACAGCCGAGGTGTGTACGCTCGGGCAACTGCGCTTGCTGTTGCAGTCGCCGCCCTGGGTGGACTGTTCCTGGCCATCCGCTCGGTGTTCGATCCGGTCAGCGGACCGACGCAGCTGATCTTTGCCTTCGAAGCGGTCGTCATCGGCGGAATGGGATCGTTGTGGGGCACGCTGCTGGGCGGCCTCGCGCTCGGGTTGGCGCAGACGCTGGGCGCCCACATCAACCCCGAGTACTCGGCCTTGACGGGCCATTTGCTTTTTCTTGCGGTGCTGATCGTTCGATATGGCGGTGGGCGCGTGAGCTTCGGGACGGCGCGATGAGGGTTCAACGTTGGACGCGCACGTCGAAGCTGTTCACGGGCGCCACGCTCGCGATTGCCGTTTTGCTGGCGACTGTTCCGCTGGTGTTCGAATCCGACGTGGTGCAGAAGCTCACGAACCTTTTGATCCTGGTGCTGCTTGCCGCCATGTGGAACGCCCTCGCGGGTTACGGCGGCCTGCTTTCGGTCGGCCAGCAGGCATTCATCGGCATCGGTGCCTACGGCACGGTGTTCTTCGCCGGGCTCGGCGTCAGCCCGTACCTCGCGATGGTGCTGGCGACGCTGGTGGCGGGAGCGATCTCGGTTCCCATCTCATTTCTTGCCCTGCGCCTGCGGGCTGCGCAGTTCGCGATCGGCATGTGGGTGATCGCCGAAGTGATCTCGATCCTCGTCCGGCTCGATCAGAACCTTGGCGCCGGGACAGGGATCTCTCTCATCCAGCTGAACCAGTACGCCCCCAACTTCCGCCAGGCCTACACGTTCTGGCTGGCGCTGGGCTTCACGGTCATCTTTCTCTCGGCTCTCTTTTTCCTGCTGCGTTCTCCGCTGGGAGTGTCGCTGCAGGCAATCCGCGACGACGAGGACGCCGCTCGCTCCCTTGGCGTCCGCGTGGCCGCCCGGAAGCGGCTTCTCTTCGTGCTCGCCGGTTTTGGCTGCGGCGCGGCCGGCGTGCTCATCGGCGCCAACACGCTGTTCATCGAGCCTGGCTCAATATTCAGCGTGCAGTGGTCGGCTTACATGATCTTTATGGTGCTGGTCGGAGGCCTCGGTACTTTCGAGGGCCCGATCCTGGGCGCCATCCTGCTGTTCTGGATCCGGACGACATTCACGCAAGGTGGCCCGTGGTACCTCGTCGGGCTTGGCGCTACCGCGGCGCTTTTTGCCCTTGCCCTGCCGCGAGGAATATGGGGCACCATCGAGGAGCGCCTTGGGCTGCGCCTCTTGCCTGTGGGCTATCGGGTTGTAGAGGTGACTGGTGAAAAGAGGAGCGCCTGACAGGCATGCGCCCGAAGACCTGATGCAGCATCCCGGCCACCTGCTGCGTCGCGCCATACAGGCCATGAACGTCCTTTGGGCCGAAGAGGTCTCGCAGACGATCACCTCGCCCCAGTTCGCCGCGTTGAACGCCCTGTACGGCGACCCGAATCTCGACCAACGCACGCTCGGTCAGCGCATCTCTCTTGACCGATCGACCATGGCGGAGGTTGTCTCGCGCCTCAGCGCGCGCGGCCTCATCCGCAGCGAGCGCGACACGCGTGATGGCCGCCGGAAGACGATCGCTCTTACTCCCAAGGGCCTTCACGCCGTCCAGGAGCTCATTCCACGGACGCACGCGATGACGGGCCGCCTCGTGGGACCGCTGGATCAAAAAGAGCGCGAGCAGTTGCTGTGCTTATTGACGAAGGTGGTCGGCGCGAACGAGCGGCGCTAGCCGGCTTGCCGGATCCGCTTGGACTTGAGCTCGGAACGAGGCAGCGTTCCGGGCTCGACCACGCGACAGACGAGGCGAACGCCCAGGGCCTGCCGAAGGTCGGCCTCCAGCCGGTCCGTCGAGAACCCGTCACCCGCTTCGATCAAGAGCAAGACCTCGTCCATCTGGCGCTCGCGGCGCCGCTCGATCACGAATTCAATGACTTCCGGATGACGGCGCACGATGTCCTCCACCTGCGAGGGAAAGAGATTCACACCGCGCACCGTGAACATGTCGTCGACACGTCCATGGATGCCGCCGACCAGCTTGAAGAACGGGCTCCCGCACGAGCACTGTTCTCGCGACACCCTGACCCTGTCGCCGGTTCGGTAGCGGATCAGCGGCATGCCCCACCGGCCCAGGTTGGTGGCCACCAGCTCGCCTTCGACAGCCGGGTGTCCATCCGCATCGAGCACCTCGAAGATGAACTCGGACTCGATCAGATGAATGCCATCCCTCTGCGAGCAGCTGAAGCCCGTCGGACCCAGCTCCGTCATGCCGGTGTGATCGAAGCACGTGGCCCCGAACGCTTCCTCGATCGCGGCGCGCGTGGCCGGGATGCTCGCGCCTGGCTCGCCGGCGTGAATCGTCGCCCGGAGATCCGACCCCTTCAGGTCGAGGCCGAGCCCGTTCGCCACGTCCGCCAATCTCAGCGCGTATGTAGGTGTCGACAGCAGAACTGTCGCGCCCACGTCGAGCATGCTCCGCACCCTCTGCTCGCTCGTCATCGCGCCGCCGGAGATGCACAGCGCACCCAGCCGCTGCGCCCCGCCGAACGCCGACCAGAAACCGATGAACGGCCCGAAAGAGAAGGCAAAGAACACGCGGTCCCCTGCCTTCACCCCGGCAGCGCGATACACGTGGTCGGCCCAGATGCGAAGCCACCACTCCCACGACTCGGCCGTGTCCAGGCATCGCAACGGCCGGTCGCCGCTCGACCCTGAGGTCTGATGCATGCGCACGTACCGGTCGATCGGATAGGTCAGGTTCGTCCCGAATGGCGGGTGGACCGCCTGGTCCACTAGCAGGTCAGCCTTGGTCGTCAGCGGCAAGCGCTCGAAATCGGCCCATCCGCGAACGCCGTGGAGACGGTCCCGCCAGAACGCGTTGGCTGTCAGCACCTCGGCCAGCCCTGCTTGCAGCTTTCGCAGGGTAAGGTCGCGGAGCTCGTCGGGATCAATCCTCGAGTGCGCGGTTGGGTTGACATGCGCCCTGCGCGCGCCCGGCGACCTCAAGTCCCTCATGTTAATTCGGGAATCGTCCGTGGGCGGACTAAACTTGCGGCAGTTCCGCTTGGGGGGAGCGCCGGCCGGCAGATGCGGCTAGGAGAGCCACAGCAACGCCGCCGCGATGGCGGCGGGCAACGCCTGGACAAACAAGATCCGGCGGCTGACGGTTACCGCGCCAAATACGCCGGCGACGACGATGCAGGCCAAGAAGAATGTGAGAATCGGGCGACCGCCGACGACCCCGTACTGACCGAGGCCCCACAGCAAGCCCGCAGCCAGGAAGCCGTTATAGAGACCTTGATTGGCCGCGAGCACCGCAGACGACTCAGCAGCTTCCGCGGTGGTCCCAAATGTTCGACGCCCAAACGGCGTGCGCCACAGGAACATCTCGAGCACCAGGAAGTAGATGTGCAGCGCGGCGACGAAAACAATGACGACGGCCGCGGCTACTCGCACGGCGATAGGTTAGAGGTCAGGTGAGCGCGGTGGGATTAGGAGAAGGGCGAGACCGGACGCTCCTGCAACACCCCGTCTACATAGAGATCGACTTTTTCGTTGTAGAAACAGAGCAGGTTCTCGATCTTGGGAATCTCGGGGATCGGCCGAGGATACGCCCATACGAAATCGCGATATTCGTTGGCGCCCAGGCGCAAGGACCAGTAGCTCGCGGCACCCTTGTATGGGCAATGCGTCACCGTGTTGGTCGGTTCCAGAAGATCCATGCGCACGTCCAGCTTCGGGATGTAGTAGCGGGTAGGCAAACCCGTCTCGTAGAGCAGAACCGGGCGCTTGCTATCGGCGATCACCTGCCCGTCAACCTCAACCCGCACGTGGCGGGAGCTGTGAACGGTGTCGACCCGCGTGTATGGATCGCGCGGGTGGACGAAGACCTCCTCATCCTCTTCGAACCACCGGTCGACCGCATTCCAGTAGAAAGCGATGTGACCCTCGAGTGGTGACAGGTCGCCGGTGGGCTCGACGTAATTCCAGGCCACGTTGTCTTCGACACGGCTTGCGATCTTGGAGCTCCACCGCCTTGTCCCTGAGCCCGAGCCTGCAGCGTCATCCTTGGGCGCGAGCAGATCCATCTGCACGTCTTTGATCGGGAACCAGTACACCGGCGGGCGCCTGGTCTCGAAAACGAGCAGAACGTTCTCGCTGTCGACAAGAAGCTGGTTGGCGAGATATGCCCTCACGCGTCGCGGGCTCAGCTCGATATGCACCCCATCCTTCAATCGCGCACGCTCGGCAGCCGCCGGAACACGGGTGGTAGTGGTGGTCTGGCTCTCGGTCATGCACAAGAGAACTAGCGCACCGGAGTAAACCTTCCCTCATTTACCGGAAACTGGAGGGCACGTGGTGCTGGTTTTCATGGGCGTATCCGGGAGCGGGAAGACGACGGTGGCCCGAATCCTCGCCGGCCGCCTGGGTTGGCCGTTCAAGGAGGGCGACGAGCTGCACCCTGCGTCGAACATCGAGAAGATGAAGGCCGGCAATCCCCTCACGGATGAAGACCGCCGGCGATGGCTGGAGGGGGTCGCCGACTGGGTCGACGGACGCCTCGATGCCGGAGAAAACGGCGTGATCACTTGCTCGGCTCTCAAACGGTCCTATCGAGACGTGATCAATCGACGCGGCTCGGGTGTCATGTTCGTGTTTCTGGCCGGTTCCAAGGAGACCATTGCGCCGCGTCTGGTTGCTCGGCACGCGCACTTCATGCCCTCGAGCCTGCTCGACAGTCAGTTCGCCGACCTCGAGGTTCCCCAACCCGACGAACCGCACATCCGCGTAAACATCGGCCCGCAACCAGGCGTCCTCGCGCAGAGCATCCTGGGAGAGCTCGGGCTAAGCGACCGGTAGTGAATCGATCGCCAGCCGTTGAGGTCGTGCTCGAGCTCGAGATGGAACTGGGAGAGGGCGTCTTCTGGGACGCAGCACGCGACTCCCTTGTCTGGGTCGACATACTCGGCGGCGCAATCCACGAGCTGATCGACGCTGTTCATCGCGTTCACGCGGTCGGCGCGCATGTCGGCGTGGCGGCTCCCCGAGCCAGAGGCGGTTGGATTCTGGCGGTGCGCGAGGGATTCGCCGCCCTCGACCCGGCCTCAGGCCAGGTCCAGATTCTGAAGCGCATCGAGATTCCTGGGACGCGGATGAACGACGGGAACGTCGATGCACGGGGGCGACTGTTCGCGGGGACGATGCTCGACAGCGAGGAGCCGAACGGTGGCCGCCTGTACAGGCTTGACCCCGACCTGACGGTGAGCGTGGTCCTCGATCCGGTCAGCGTTTCGAACGGCATCGATTGGAGCCCTGACGGGCGCACCGTCTATTACGTCGACTCGGGCACCCGAGCCGTCGCTGCATTCGATTTCGACGAAGAGTCGGGAGGCTGGTCGAACAGGCGCGTCTTCGCGCAGCTCGAGCCAGGCGTTGGCTTCCCCGACGGGCTGACCGTCGATCGCGATGGCTGCATCTGGCTCGCGGTTTGGGACGGCTCGCAGGTCCGTCGGTACACGCCGGATGGCCGCATCGATCGGATTCTGCAGTTGCCGGCGCCGCGCGTCACCTCATGCGGCTTTGGCGGTCCCGATCTGGCGACGCTCTACATCACCACGGCGCGCGTGGGCCTGAACGCGAGCGTCCTGGAGGAGCATCCGCTATCCGGAAGTCTTTTCGCCTTTGACCCTGGCGTCACCGGCACCGCCCGGCAACCCTTCGTCGGCTGACGAATGAATGCGTCGCGGCACTTGACAGGAGGTAGGCTTGACTTGACAAGCCTCTTTGGTCGTGAGAACCTCGAGCCACACGCTGGCGCACGTCGCAAGGCCGGGTCCGAGTGGACACGAGATAAGGAGTAGACGGCAGTGGCGGAGAGCAAGTCGACAAGACGGCGGAGCGGCGGTGGTGGATTAAGCCAATCAGGGGCCGAGGTATCGGCTGCCGTGCGCAAGGCGGCCAACGTATTGGAGAAAGAGCTCCAGTCAAGCCTCGCAGGAGTTCGCCGCCTTGAGTCGCAGTTCACAAAGGATCGCCGCGTGGATGAAAAGGCGTTCGAAGAGCTACTGCAGCGATTTCGAGGCAACGCGCACGCTTTCATCGACATCGCGGCCAGTCGGGTCGCGGATCTTCGTTCAGACGACGTCCAGGACCTTTCCCGCCGCCTGACCGCCGACGCCCACGAGCTTTTCGACACGATGATCAGCATGGTGGGGATGGCGCCGGACGCGATCAACCGAATCGCCGCAGGGGCTGACGAGGTTCTGCCCGCGGCCAAGGGCACGAAGCCGACGCGCACCGCGACCAGGTCGGCGGCAAGGCGCCCCCGCACTGCCCCCCGGTCAAGCTAAGCGAGGAAGTCCGTTGCAGGCGGTCTCAGCCGGTTCTGGCGTCGAGCGGGCGCTAGATCGCTATCGCGAGATGGTCGTGAGCCGCTTGCTCGACGAACTCCCTTCCGCTGAACCTGCCTACTTCTATGAGCTGATCCGGCAGTACTTCGGGCTGCCGGGCAAGGCGATGCGTCCGGCTCTCTGCCTTGCGGTATGCGAAGCCCTCGGCGGCGAACTGGATCTAGCCCTGAACACCGCAATCGCGATCGAACTGTTTCACAACGCTTTCCTGATCCAGGACGATGTTCAGGACAGCAGCGAACGGCGACGCGGGAGCCCGACGCTGCATGCCCAACACGGGGTGCCGATCGCGGTCAACGCCAGCAGCATGACGAACCTGATCGGTCTCCAGCGTTTGCTTGAGAACCGGTGGCAGGTCGGGGACAGTCTCGCCTGGCGCATCTTTCAGGAGACCGAGTTGATGATGCGTCACTCACTCGAGGGACAGGCCATCGAGCTTGGATGGATTCGCGACAACACAGTCGAACTTACAGAGGACGACTACTACCGCATGTGCCTCAAGAAGACATCCTGGTACACGTGCGTCTATCCGTGTCGAGTGGGCGCCCTGATCGCAAATGGCGGCCGGGTCGAGCTTGGCGTGCTCGATCGGTTCGGTTGGTACCTAGGGGCCGCCTTCCAGATCCGAGACGACATTCTGAATCTGGTCGGGCGATTCGACAAATACGGAAAAGAGATCCGCGGCGACCTCCTGGAGGGCAAGCGGACGCTGATGCTCATCCACCTGCTTCGTGTGCTGCGGGGAACTGAACGCGCTCGCCTGATCCGATTCCTCGCATTGCCTCGATCTCAGCGTGACGTGAACGACGTGGGATGGGTGGCTGATCGCATGCTCGAAACCGGCTGCGTCGACCACGCGGTCGCGTACGCGACGCAACTGGCGCAGGCGGCGCAAGCCCAAGCGACTGTCGCGTTTGGCCAGGTGCCGGGCTCAAAAGCCCGGGAATTCCTTCTCGCCCTGCCGGACTACGTAGTCGAGCGAGACCATTGAGCTGATCGTCCGGCTCGGTGCCGGATGTTGTCAGCAGCCGATGAGTGGGGTTGGATCGGTCGGAACCCCGCCCACCTCGAGCTGTAGGTGCAGGTGCGAGCCGATGGAAAGACCTGTGCTGCCGACGAAACCGACCTTCTGGCCTTGCTGGATCGGCTGACCAACACTGACCGACACGTCTGACATGTGGGCATAGATCTCAACCAGCCCGTAGCTGTCGGTTATCTCCACCCGGATGCCGAAATAGTCCGCGTTACCTGCCGCCGTCACCTTGCCACCGGCCGCGGCGACGATTGGAGTGCCGTACTCCGCCAGAAGATCGACGCCCGTATGAAAGTGCACGTAGCCGTTGTAGGAGGGCTCGAGCGCAAACGAGGTCGGTCCGAAGTTCTGGATGATTTTCGAACCTGGGATCGGGCACATCAATGCGCCAGGAGCGGCGGGGTCGGCTTGCACGCCGCTACTCAAATTTGGGCCGACTTGGGGGTCGACTGGAATGACAAGAATCAGACCGGGTGTGAACTCCGCAGCGCGAATGTGATTGAAGCCGAGGATCTCTGTCTCATCCACGCCAAATTTGGCGGCGAGGCTCGCCGGCGAATCGCCGACCTTGACGACAACCACGACCCCTGGCACCGGTGGCAGCTTGAGAGTCTGTCCCACCTTTAGCGGCAAGCGCAGTCCGGGGTTCGACCAGGTGATCTCCCGGAACGGGATGCCTAAAGCTCGCGCGATGCTGTCGAGAGTGTCTTCCTTGCGCACCGTGTAAAAGACTGCGTTGTGATTGGCCAACGCCGCAGTGGGAATCGAGAGTGGTTTGATGATGGTGCCGTCACGGCCCAGCGCAACGTCGCCGGGCGGACCACCCAGGTTGGATGCTTCGGCCTGGAGGGCCACGGCCCTCGGAACAATCGACGTGTTGAGATCCGTGGCCGAATAGCCCGAGATCACGATGGCTATCAGGAGCACCGCGGCATGGCTGACGAAGCGAAAACTGCGCAACGCCTACCCCCAGGCTTCGCTTTCCGCACCCCTGGGAGGCGCGGAAGTCCGGGCCACCGTACCAGACCCGCCGCCGGGGAGTCAAAGCGATAGCGCTACCCTTTCCGGGCGGGACACCTTCCGAACTGATTCAGGAGGCTTGGAGCTGTGACCAAGAAGATCCTTCTCGACGAGAGCGACATCCCTGAGCGCTGGTACAACATCCTGCCCGACATGCCTGCGCCGCCCGCGCCGTACCTGAACCCGCAGACGCTGCAGCCGATGGGTCCGGCTGACCTGGCGCCGATCTTTCCGCAGGCGATCATCGCCCAGGAGGTCTCGGCAGAGCCATGGATCGAGATCCCGGATCAGGTGCGCGAGCTCTATCGCATCTGGCGGCCGAGCCCGGTCTATCGGGCCGACCGTCTCGAAAAGGCGCTGGACACACCGGCGCACATCTACTTCAAGTACGAAGGGGTGTCTCCCGCGGGTTCGCACAAACCGAACACCGCGGTGCCGCAGGCCTATTACAACTCGAAGGAAGGCGTGAAGCGGCTGACCACTGAGACCGGTGCCGGCCAATGGGGCTCGGCGCTCGCCTTTGCAGGCGCGCTGTTCGGCCTCGAGGTCACCGTCTACATGGTCAAGGTGTCATACGAGCAGAAGCCGTATCGCCGCTCGATGATGGAGACGTGGGGCGCGACGGTGTATGCGTCCCCCACCAACCTCACTAATGCCGGGCGTGGCATCTTGCAAGACGACCCCGACTCGCCGGGCAGCCTGGGCATCGCGATCTCGGAAGCTGTCGAAGACGCTGCCACCCATGAGGATGCCAAGTACTCGCTCGGGTCGGTCGTCAATCATGTCCTTCTCCACCAGACAGTGATGGGCCTCGAGGCCAAAAAACAGATGGAGATGGCGGGCGAGTACCCGGACGTGGTGATCGCCTGCGTGGGTGGCGGCTCTAACTTCGCAGGACTCACGTACCCCTTCATCGGCGACAAGCTGAAGGGTCGCATGCCGCACACTCGTTTCATCGCAGCCGAGCCCGCTGCGTGCCCAACGCTGACGCGCGGTGTCTACGCGTATGACTTCGGCGACGCGGTCGGTATGGGCCCGGTGGTGAAGATGTTCACGCTCGGCCACAGCTTCATTCCGGACCGGATTCATTCCGGGGGACTTCGCTATCACGGCGACGCGCCGTCGCTTTGCATGCTGGTCGACCACAAGGTGGTTGAGGCTCGTGCCTACAAGCAGAACGAATGCTTTGCCGAGGCCGTGCGGTTCGCACGTTGCGAAGGCTTCCTGCCTGCTCCCGAGTCGGCCCACGCCTTGCGGGCTGTCGCCCAGGAGGCGGCAGCCGCTCGAGAGGCCGGTGAAAAGCGAACGATCCTGTTCGGGTTGTCTGGGCACGGCCACTTCGACATGTCCGCTTACGACGCGTACTTCGCGGGCAAGCTGGAGGACGTGGAACTTTCCCAGTCGCGGATCGACGCGGCGATCGAGGAGCTGCCTCGAGTACCGGCAATGACCTGATCAAGCTCAGCCAGGCAGATTGATGACTGTGGTATCTAATGTGGCGGCGGCGGAGTCTCCTCCAGCCAGCGCGTCTCGCCGACCGCCACGGCGAGATGTGCCATGGGCCCATCGCCGCCCGCGCCGTGCCAGTGCTCCTCGCCTGGATCAGCCGTGACCACGTCGTATTTTCGGATGCGCTGCGGAGCTTGTCCGCGGACCTGAACCCAACCTTCGCCCTCGACAACATGCAACAGCTGCCCACCGGGATGCGAGTGCCAGTGGTTTCGGGCGCCGGCCTCAAAGCGAACGACCGCGGCAAAGATGGACGTCGTTGGTGACGAGGCAGGGATCAGCTCGTATGAGCTTGCTTCACCTGTGAAGTGCGCTGAATCCATCGGCCTCAGAATCTGTAGCGCTTCGGACCGTGGTGTGATTTTCATTTCGCCCTCCCGATGCAACAGTTCGGAGTCCAATAGTTGCCGCGTACCAATCCCTTAGCGTAGTTTCATCGGTTGACCCAGATACACCTCCTCCTTCCGAATCCCGACCGTGACCAATGCACTGGAGCAACAAGCTCAGACGCCCAGAATTTGGTGCAGCACCTCGCTGTCCCGCGCCCGCGCGGACGGAAGCACCTCGACGATGCGCCCCTTCTCAATGAACGCGGCCCGGTCGGCAACGCGGAGCGCCATCTGGTGATTCTGTTCCGCGAGCAGGATCGACACGCCCGTCGCCTTGAGCGTTCCGAGCAGCGTCCCGATCGACTGCACCAGTACCGGCGCAAGGCCTTCCGTCGGTTCGTCGAGCAGCATGACCCTTGGATTGCTCATGAGCGCCCGCCCGACGGCCAGCATCTGACGCTCACCGCCCGAGAGGCCGCCGGCAAGGTTGTTCTTCAACGTTTCGAGCTTGGGGAACAACTCCCATATCCGCTTCTTCGTCCAGCTGCGACCGCCGCCGTTGGCGTGCGACGCGATCTCGAGATTCTCATCCACGGTCAGGCTCTGGAAACAGCGCGCGCCAGACGGCACGTAGGCGAGGCCCTCTCGCGTCCGGCGGTAGGCGGGCCAGCCGCTCATGTCGCGACCTCCGACAGTCACCCGTCCCGAAGCGCCTGGGAGCATTCCGATGATCCCGCGGATGGTGGTCGTCTTGCCGGCGCCGTTGCGGCCCAAGACCGCAAGCAGCTCGCCATCCTCGACTTCCACGCTTAAGTCGAAGACGACGTGGCTCTTGCCGTACCGGACGTTCAAGCCCTCGACTTTGAGCACGGTTAAGCGCCGAGCTCCTCTTGCTCCAGCTCCCCCAGGTAGACCTTCTGTACATCAGGGTTGCGCCGGATCTCTTCTGGCGTGCCCTCGGTCAGGACACGGCCCTGGTGCATCACCGTTACGGTGCGAGCCGTGCTGAAGACGACCGACATATCGTGCTCGCAGAAGAGCAGGGTCAGATGCCGCTCAGTCGCAAGCCGCCGGACGAGCTCCATCGCTCTATTCGTCTCGTACGCCGACATCCCGGCCGTGGGCTCATCCAGCAATACCAACTTCGAGCCGAGCGCGAGCGAGATCGCGATCTCAATCGCGCGTTGGTCGCCATGGCTCAGTTGGCCGGCAGGAAGGTCGGCCCAGGCCCCCAGACCCACCGCCTCAGCAAGGTCCTGTGCTTCCGCCGAGAAGATGCGATTGGCGATCCCGAACGGTCGGACGGTGTATCCAGCGTGGGCGAGCATTGCGTACTGCAGGTTCTGACGAACGGTCAGTTTTGGAAATATCGTCGTGATCTGGAAAGCGCGACCAATGCCGGACCGGGCGGTCATGTGTGGCGGCTTGCCGGCGATGTCTCGGCCATCAAAGATCACCTTGCCCGAGCTGGGCTTCAGCTGACCGGTGATGAGATTGAAGAGAGTGGATTTGCCGGCGCCGTTCGGACCGATGATGGCGTGACGGTCACCCTGCTTCACCACGAGGCTCACATCGTCGACTGCGCGCAAGCCGCCAAAACTCCGGCTCAGATGCTCAATCCTGAGCAGGGTCTGCCCCGGTTTGACTTCGTCGGCCTGGATCGCCTCGCTCGCGAGCGCCTTGCGAACATCGAACATTCGAATCGCCTCGCCGGCGCTTTCCGCTGTCTGCGCGACCGCTTCCTCGCCGCGATGGAAACGATCGCGCAGGCGTAGGAACACAGAGGGCACGTCCGAGATGCCGCCAGGGACGACCAGGACGACGCCCAGCACGATGGCACCAAGAACGATGTCGAACTGGTAGGGGAAGTGCTTCGAGATCGAGTTGTCCAAGACCACATAGATGAAGGCGCCGATGGCCGGTCCGAGGAAGGTGGTGGTGCCGCCCAGAAGAGCAACCACAACCGGCTGCGCGTTGGCCGTCCAGTAGAGCATCTCCGGGTAGGCCTGCTGGTTGTACATGACGAACAGGCCTCCGGCGACTCCTGCGAAGAGGGCGGAGATGGTGTAAATGGCCAGCTCATACGCCTTCACATTGATTCCGATCGAAGCTGCCCTCTGCCTGTTTTCGCGGATCGATAGCAGAGCCGCCCCAAACGGCGAACGGACCACGATGAACATCAGCAAGAGACAGATGGCAACCACTGCCGCCGTGAAGTAGTAGAGCGCCGTGTAGTCGCTCAATTGGTCGGGCAGGGTGATCGAGATGCCATTGTCGCCCCCCGTGAAGTCGTACCACTGGAAAACGATCGAGAAGAGAAGCTGCGAGATCGCCAGCGTGAGTAGGGAGAAATAAAGGCGGACCGCCCGTTGCGCGACGAGGCCGGTTACCAAGCCGACAACGGCCGCAACAAAGGGTGCCGCAGCGAGACCCACCAGGATGGGAAGGTGATAGCGGCTGAAGATCAACGCGACCGTGTAAGGGCCAACGCCGAAGTAGGCGGCGTGGGCGAAGGAGACCATTCCTGTGTAACCAAGCATCAGGTTGTACGAGATCGCCCACAACGCGAGCACGAGCGCGGAAGTGCCGAGGAAAATCTGGAACTTGGAGCTGGCGTCCGGGTTCAGGTTCTCGTTGAGGCCGGCGAGTGGGGCGATGAGGGCCGCAAAGAGAATGAGGACCAGCACAGCCCCCCAGCGCACGCGCTCGCCAATGGAGCGGGGAAGCAGCCGGATCAAAGCTCGGGCCGACCGAAGAGGCCGCGCGGCCGAACGATCAGGACCGCGGTCATGATGATGAATACGAACGCAAGCGCGAACGGGTTGGTAGCCGGGATGACCAGGCCGAACGAGACCACCATGCCCACGATCAGCGCGCCTACCCCGGAACCGACGATGCTGCCGAGCCCTCCAATCACGCTGATCGCGAAGGCCAGCACCAGAACGTCGGTATCGATGCTGGAGCCTAGCGCGAAGAACGGTGCCCGACCAGGGACAGCCCCGCCGCCACGATGAACACCGGCGTTGCTGTACGAGAAAGTTGCTACCTCGATCACGCGCGCCGGTCACGACTTGGCACGAAGCGCCTGCGGTTTGGCTGTGGTGTCACGCACTACAAGCTCAGGCGCCAGCACGTGGCGGCGAGCCGGCGCAGTTGGCTTTTCGATCCGTCGAATCACCGCCCTCATCGCCATCTCCCCGATCTGGTTGCGTGGCTGATGAATTGTGGTCAGCGAGATGTGACGCAGCGCAGCAAGGGCGGTGTTGTCGTAACCCATGAGCGATACGTCGCGCGGCACCTGCAACCCCGCTTCGTTGATGGCGTCGAGCGCCCCGACCGCCGACTGGTCGTTGCTCGCGAAGATCGCCGTTGGGCGGCGTCGTCTGGCGAGAAGCCGTCGCGCTGCTTCGTAGCCACCGCCTTCTGTGAAGTCGCCGGGCTCGATAAGGATCCACTCCGCGAGCCCGGCTCGCGACATCGCTGACTGATAGCCCGCGCGGCGCTCGGCGGCTCCTGCGCCCTGGCCGCCGTCGATCAACGCTATGTCCTTGTGGCCAAGGCCGGCCAGGTGTTCAACTGCCAGCTCGGCACCGCGGTGGTCGTCGTCCACCACCACGTCGACGTTGTCCAGGCGCAAGTTGCTACCGACCACGGCGATCGGTACGATGCGGGAAGCGGCCGCAACGGCCTCGGCAGGGAGACGTGCGCCGGCTATGACCAGGCCGTCGGCGCGCAGCTCGAGCAGTTGGTCGAGAGCGCGTTCTTCGGCTGACGGATCGCGATTGCCAGTCGTGATCAGCGCGCGATACCCCAGCTCTGCCGCCGCGCTGTATAGCCCGTCGAGGACTTCGGCGAAGAAGATGTTGTGAAGGTCGGAGACCATTACACCGACGTTGTAGGTGCGGCGCTGTACCAGGCTGCGCGCGACCGCGTTGGCCCGATAACCCAGCTCTTCCGCCGCCGTCAGGACGGCCGACCGGCTCGCCTCGCTGACGGAACGCTCTCCGCGCATGACGCGCGAAACGACTGATTTCGAAAGGCCAGCCCGGCCGGCGACATCGACGATCGTCGGCGGACGAGCCGGAGGCTTCGACCGCCTGGTGGGCTGGGCTCTTGACATGGCTGCCGCGCGAAGTATACTGGCGGAACGTTCCCGTGGGAACGTTCCCACGGGTTCGCCGACAGAACAGATGCCAGGGGCTGGGAGAGAAGTGCACGTCGGACTGGTCGGCACGGGACGGATCGGCGCGCTGCACGCGCGCAGCCTCAAGGAGAGTCCGCTCGTGTCCAGGCTGACCATCGTCGACGCCGATCACAGTCGCGCGGCGAGGGTGGCCGCCGAGATTTCCGCGGAGCAGGCCGAGAGCCCACAGGCGCTGCTCTCGGCCGGGCTTGACGCCATCGTCATCGCCGCTGCCACGCCGGCCCACGCGGAGCTTCTGCTCATGGCCGCGGACGCTTCGGTGCCGGCCTTTTGCGAGAAGCCCATCGCGCTCGAGCTCAGCGCCACCGATGAAGTGATCCGCCATGTTGAGCGGACCGGCCTCTTCGTCCAGATCGGGTTTCAGCGGCGCTTCGACGCGGGCTACCGGGCCGCAAAAGAGGCATACGCGTCTGGAACGCTGGGCGACGTCCACGTGGTCAGGCTGGCAACGCATGACCCCGCTCCCCCTCCCGAGGCCTACATCGCCGATTCGGGCGGAATCTGGAGAGACCTCGCGATCCACGATTTCGACATTGCGGCCTGGGTGCTCGACCGGGCGGTGACCGAGGTCTTCGCGGATGGTCAGGCGAACAGTCCGGTCTTCGCCCAGTACCACGACGTCGACGCCGCATGCGCCTTGCTGCGGTTCGAAGGAGGAATCGTAGGCGCCGTGACCGCGACACGAAACGATCCGCGTGGGTACGACGTTCGGATGGAGCTCTTCGGTCTGCGCGACAGCGTCGTCGTGGGATGGGACCAGCACACTCCGCTCCGCTCCGTCGAACCGGGAATGGAAGCTCCGCGCCAACCGGGCTACAGGGACTTCGTCGAACGTTTCGACCCTGCCTACCGCGCGGAGCTGCAAGGCTTCCTGACCGCGGTCAAAGAAGGCACCGAAAGCCCTTGCCCGGTCAGCGACGCGCGCAAGGCCCTGGTGGTCGCGCTCGCCGCCGACTGCTCACTGCGCGAGCATCGCCCGGTGCGCGTGGAGGAATTCTCGTGAGGGTTGCGGGGGCGCCGATTTCCTGGGGCGTGAGCGAGCTGCCCGGATGGGGACACCGCATGCCGCCTGACCGCGTCCTGGCGGAGATGCGGCAGGTTGGACTCGAGGCAACCGAGCTAGGCCCTCCCGGCTACCTGCCTGCAGACGCCTCCGCGAGGGGCGAGCTGCTCGAGCGCCATCGCATGCGTCTTGTCGCGGGCTTCGTGGCTGCAGTGCTTCATGACCCCTCGGGTCGTCCTCTGGAAGAGATCGATCATGAGGCCACGACACTCGCCGCGTCGGGCGCCGAGGTGGTCGTCGTCGCCGCCGCCCTTGGGGGCGAGACTTATGACAACCGTCGCGGTTTGAACGCGAGCGAATGGCGGCGGCTAGCGAAGACCCTGGGCGAGGCGGCGGAGGCTGCCATCGAGCACGGCCTGATCCTCGCGTTTCACCCACACGCAGGGACGGCCGTGGCCACGGCCAGCGATGTTGAGAGGCTTCTCGAAACGACACAGGTCGACCTATGCCTCGACACTGGCCACCTCTTTTTGGGCGGCGCGGATCCCGCCGCGATCGCCTGCGACGCAGGCGGTCGGATCCGGCACGTGCACCTGAAAGACGTCGATTCGACAGTCGCGGGGCGATTGCGCGCGGGTGAGGTCTCATACGCGGACGCGGTGCGCCAGGGTCTTTACAAGCCTCTCGGCCAGGGCGACCTTGACATCGACGCGGTTTTCACCCGGCTGCAGGAGGCCGGCTATCAGGGCTGGTTCGTGCTGGAGCAGGACACGGCGCTTACTGCTGAGCCAGAGCCCCAATCGGGGCCTGCTGCCGCCGCACGGCAGAGCCTTGAATACTTTCGTCGCATTGCCAGCGCCAAAAAGACCACCGTGCTTCCAAGGAGGAGTGAGCGATGAGCCGTATACGAGTAGTCATGGGGCTGGCTGCCATGTGCCTTGTGGCGGTCGCGTGTCAGAGCGGGACGTCGAGCTCGGGCACGTCGCCGGCCGCGGCATCCGGCAGCAGCTACCGCTTCTACTTCGTCACCCATGGCGACAACGGGACCTTCTGGTCCGTTGTGCAAAAGGGTGAAAGCCAAGCCGCCAGCGACCTCGGCGTCTCGGTCAACTACCAGGGCAGCAACAACGACGACAACCAGGAGTGCCAGTTCATCAGCGCGGCCGTGACGGCAAAGCCGGATGGTCTCGTTGTTTCGCCGCACAGCCAGACCGTGCTCGACTGCGCGAAGCAGGCCGCCGGTCAGGGCATCCCGCTCATCTTGATCAACAACTGTGGCACCACTTCCGGTGGCCAGAGCTACATCGCCTACTCGGGGGCATTGACATGCGTCGGCCAGCCCGAAACGGCGGCCGGCCAGCAGGCGGGTGTACGGCTGAAGGCTGACGGTGGACACAAGCTGCTCTGCGTGATACACGAGGCGACGAGCACGAGCCTGCGCGACCGCTGCGCCGGAGCGAAAGCGGGCTTTGGCGGAAGCGAGGAAGACCTCGTGATCGACAACGCCAAGTCCAACGTCGCCTCCGCAACCGCGACGCTGCAGGCCAAGCTCAGCGCGGACAAGTCGATCGACGCCATCCTGGCGCTCGACCCTGACGTGGCGAAAAACATCGTCGAAGCCGCCGTGACCGGAGCATCATCCTCGGCCAAGATCGCGACCTTCGACATCAGCACGGGTGTGATCGCCGACATCCAGTCAGGCAAGATCGACTTCGCGATCGACCAGCAGCAGTACCTCCAGGGCTATCTGCCGATCGTCTTCCTGAAGCTGTACAAGCAGAACGCGAACACCGTAGGCGGCTTCGACACCGTCAAGAGCGGTCCCGGCATCGTGGACAAGACCAACGCTTCGACCGTGGCCAGCCTCGCCGGGAAAGGCACTCGATAGATTGAATGGATTGGTGACCGGACCGGTTCGCCGGTCCGGTCCGATCCCACCCATGGCGCCTGAGCGGAAGGAGCGCGAAACATGAGCGTGGCAGGCACACAGCCCCGTCCGAGTCCCGCCCCGCGGCAAGCCGGCGTGGCCAAAGACGAGCGGCTGGCGGGGGTCAGCATCCTCGCGCGTCTGCTGCAACGCCCTGAGCTCGGCGCGCTGATCGGCGCCCTGGCCGTATACCTCCTTTTCGCGACCGTCGACGCCACGCCGGGACACCTTTTTTCGTCGATCGGCGGGATGCAGAACTGGACCGACGCGGCTTCGACCTACGGCATCATGGCGGTCGCGGTTGCGCTCCTGATGATCGGTGGCGAGTTCGATCTCTCGGCCGGCGTCATGACAGGCACGAGCGGCCTGCTGCTCGGCATGCTGATCACCCGGCAGCAGGTCAACGTCTGGTTCGCCATCGTCGCCGTGATGGTTTTCGCGGCCATCATCGGCATCGCCAACGGCGTCCTCGTGGTGCGGACCAAGCTGCCGAGCTTCATCATCACGCTCGGGACGTTTTTCGTCCTGCGCGGCGTCGACGTCGGGGTCACCCGCCTGCTGACCAACACGGTCCGGTTTGACATATCGGACCAGGCACCTGGCTTCAGGAGCGCGCAGTCGATTTTCGGCAGCACATTCCTGGCGCCCTACAACTTCCAGGACGCGGTGCTCTGGTGGGCCGCAATCACGGTCGGCGCCACATGGGTGCTTACGCAGACCACGTTCGGGAACTGGATCTTCGCGGTCGGCGGCGACGCCAACGCAGCACGAGCGGTAGGGGTGCCGGTCGCGCGCACCAAGATCATCCTGTTCATGTACACGGCCATGTCGGCGGCGGTGGTCGGGATCATGGTCGCCCTACGCTTCAAGGGCATTCAGTCTGGCCAGGGGGTCGGACTCGAGTTCTTCTACATCATCGCCGCTGTCGTCGGGGGTTGTCTCTTGACCGGAGGCTACGGCTCCGCCATCGGGGCATCGCTTGGCGCCTTGATCATCGGCTTCGCGCAGATCGGGATCATCTTCGCCAACTGGGACTCCAACTGGTATTACACGTTTCTAGGTGTGATTCTTTTCCTGGCGGTCGGCGTGAACACGCTGGTGAGACGGCGCGCCGCGAGCGCGCGGCGATGACGGTGACGAGATGAGCGAATCGACGAACGGCGTGCCACTGCTGGAAGTACGCCACGTCAGCAAGTACTTCGGCAGCGTCATCGCCCTGCGCGACATCTCGATGCAGGTGCACGCCGGCGAGGTCACGTGTGTCCTCGGCGACAACGGCGCCGGCAAGTCGACCCTCATCAAGATCCTGTCGGGCGTCCATCCTCACGACGAGGGAGAATTCCTCGTCGAAGGAAAAGCGGTCCGGTTCGGCGGCCCGCGCGAGGCCCGCGCGGCCGGCATCTCGGTTGTGTTCCAGGACCTTGCCACGGTGCCCTTGATGTCGATCTGGCGCAACTTCTTCCTCGGCTCGGAGCCGACCGTCGGGGTCGGTCCGGCCCGCAGGCTCGACACAGGTTTCGCCAAGCGGACGATGCGCGACGAGATGTGGAAGATGGGCATCGACGTGCGCGATCCAAACCAGACCGTGGGGACGCTGTCCGGAGGCGAGCGCCAGGCCGTCGCGATCGCCCGCGCGGTCTACTTCGGCGCCAAAGTGCTGATCCTCGACGAGCCGACATCGGCCCTCGGCGTGCGCCAGTCGGGCATCGTCCTCAAGTACGTCGTGCAGGCCCGAGAGCGCGGGCTAGGCGTGATCTTCATCACGCACAATCCACATCACGCGTACCCGGTCGGCGACCGGTTCGTGCTGCTCAACCGCGGCAGGTTGATGGGCTCGTACAGCAAGCACGAGACATCGCTCGACGAGTTGACGAAGATGATGGCGGGCGGAGAAGAGCTGGAGAGGCTGGCGAAGGAGCTGGAGAAGATGGCGAGCGACCCCGAGATGAGGCAGGTAGCGCACGAGCTGGCGGAGGACGTCGGCGGACCGGGCGACCAGGAGCCACGATGATCCGCAACCTGATCGGTGCCGAATGGCGGCCGCCGGCCGATGGCGCGGCCTCACTCCCCGTCTTCAACCCCGCGACTGGCGAGGTGATCGAGCAGGTCCCCCTTTCGGGCGCGCGCGACGTGGACGCGGCCGTCAACGCGGCGGCTAGGGCGTATTCGGCTTGGTCACGCACTTCTGTGATGGAGCGCGTGCGACTGATGTTCGGTTTCAAGGCCTCCCTCGAGGAGCACTTCGAGGAGCTGGCGGCGATCATCACGCGCCACCACGGCAAGACGCTCGACGAAGCGAGGGGCGAGGTGCGGCGCGGGATCGAGGTCGTGGATTTCGCATGCGGTGCGCCGACGCTCCTTCAGGGACGCACTTTGCGCGATGTTTCAGCAGGCGTGGACCAGGACCTGTATCGCTATCCGGTCGGAGTCTGCGCCGGCATCCCACCGTTCAACTTCCCGGTGATGATCCCGCTCTGGATGTTTCCACTTGCGGTGGTGGCGGGGAACACGTTCGTGCTCAAGCCGTCTGAACGCACGCCTCTAGGCGGTCAGCGTCTCGCCGAGCTTTTTCTGGAGGCCGGATTCCCGGAGGGAGTTCTGAACATCGTCCACGGCGCGCGCGAGGCAGTGGACGCGCTGCTTCAGCATCCAAAGGTGGCCGCGATCTCCTTCGTGGGATCGGCGCCGGTCGCCAGGCATATCTATCAAACCGCGGCGGCGTACGGCAAGCGCGTCCAGGCGCTCGGGGGCGCCAAAAACCACATCGTGATCATGCCCGACGCCGATCCCGCGGTCGCCGTCCCGGCGATTCTCAACTCGGCATTCGGCAACGCGGGCGAACGCTGCCTCGCGGGCTCGGTCGCGGTCGCGGTCGGCGGGGCCGCCGACAAGCTGCTCGGCCCGTTGAAGGAAGCGGCATCCAAGCTGGTCGTCGGTCCCGGTGACCAGCCCGATGCGCAGGTCGGCCCGCTGATCCGGGCCGAGCACAGGGACAAAGTCGCCCGTTATGTCGACCAAGGAGTGGCGGAGGGTGCGCAGCTCGTGGTCGACGGGCGCCGCGAGATGTCGCGACCCGGATTCTTCCTGGGACCGACCATCCTCGATCGCGTCACGGCGGACATGACCGTCGGCCATGAGGAGATCTTCGGACCGGTCCTGTCGGTGGCCCGTGCCGCGACGCTGGACGAGGCTATCGGGCAAGCCAATCAGATGGCGCTGGGCAACATGGCCACGATCTTCACCCAGTCTGGCCGCTCCGCACGAGAGTTTCGCGAGCGCGTGGAGGCCGGGATGACCGGCATCAACGTACCGATCGCGCAGCCGTTTGCATTCTTTCCGTTCAGCGGGTGGAAGGGTTCGTTTTACGGCGACCTCCATGTCCACGGGTCTGACGGGATCGACTTCTACACTCGTAAGAAGGTGGTGGTGACGCGGTGGTAGCGCGACGCCAGGTTACGTACAAGAGTCCCCTGCACGAGATGACGCAGACGACTCCCACCTGTCTATGGAACGACTCAGCGGACATCGATGAGCTGACCTACGCGATCGAAAACGGTGCGGTCGGCGCGACTTGCAATCCGGTCATCGCCGTCACCATCCTCAAGCGGCACATCGCCGAGTGGCGGCCGCACATCGAGGCGCTGTTGCACGAGATGCCGGGCGCGACTGAGGACCAGGTCGGCTGGAAGCTCGTCGAGGAGATGTCGATCAATGCCGCGCAGCTGCTCGAGCCCGCCTTCGCCGCCCACCGCGGGCGCAACGGCCGGCTCTCCATCCAGACCGACCCCCGCTTCTACCGCGATACCCAGTCGATCGTCGACAACGCGATGAAGTTCAGCCGGATCGCCAAGAACATCATCGTGAAGATTCCCGCCACCAAAGCCGGGATCGCCGCGATCGAAGAGGTCACGGCTCGCGGCGTCAGCGTCAACGCGACCGTCTGCTTCACGCTGCCACAGTGCATCGCAGTGGCGGAAGCCGTCGAGCGCGGCGTCAGCCGCCGCGAAGCGGAAGGCAAGGAGATCGAGTCGATGGGCCCGGTTTGCACGATCATGGTCGGCCGCCTTGACGACTGGTTGAAGGTCGTCCTCGACAAGCAAGGAATCACGATCGATCCTGGATGGCTCGAATGGGCCGGCGTGGCGGTGTTCAAGAAGACTTACGGCATCTTCCGCAAGCGTGGCTACAGGCTGAGGCTTCTCTCCGCGGCCTTCCGCAACCACATGCACTGGAGCGAGCTGATCGGCGCCGATGCGGTGGTCTCGCCACCTTTTGCGTGGCAGAAACGCTTCAACGCGAGCGACGTCGAGGTGCGCTCCAGGATCGACGACCCGGTTGATCCGGACCTGGTCGAGCAACTGCTCAGCCACTTCCCGGATTTCCGCCGTGCGTACTCGGAGGACGGGCTCACCACGGACGAGTTCGATTCCTATCCGCCGACCGTGCGGACGTTGAGGCAGTTCGTCGCAGCCTGTGCGGACCTCGACGGCCTGGTGCGCGACGTGATGCTCCCAGACCCAGGGTAGGTGGCGATATGCGGCTGACCACGGCGCAGGCGCTGGTGCGGTTTCTCGCGTCGCAATTCGTGGAACGCGATGGTCTCGAGCACCGGTTCGTCGAGGGCTGTTTTGGCATCTTCGGCCATGGCAACCTCACCGGCGTCGGCCAGGCCCTGGCTCAGAATCCAGAGCTGCTCACCTACTACCAGGCGCGCAACGAGCAGGCGATGGTCCATACGGCGGCCGGCTTCGCCAAGATGCGCAACCGGCTCGCGACGCTCGCCTGCACCACCTCGATCGGCCCCGGCGCGACCAACATGGTCACCGGAGCGGCGGCGGCGACGGTCAATCGTGTGCCCGTGCTGCTGCTGCCGGGAGATGTTTTCGCGTCCCGGCGGCCGGACCCGGTGCTGCAGCAGCTGGAGAGTAAGGGGCGCGGCGACGTCAGCGTGAACGACTGCTTCATACCAGTGTCGAGATACTTCGACCGCATCCAGCGCCCTGAGCAGGTCATCCCGGCTGCGCTGAGTGCGATGCGCGTGCTGACGAACCAGGCCGAGACGGGTGCGGTCACGCTTGCGCTGCCCCAGGACGTGCAGACCGAGGCGTTCGATTATCCGGCTGAATTCTTCGAGCGGCGGATCTGGCATGTCGCCCGGTCGCTGCCGGATGCGTCCACACTCGATCGCGCGGTTGAAATCATCCGGGCCTCGAAGCGCCCGTTGATCATCGCGGGCGGGGGGGTGATCTACTCGGAAGCAACCGAAGTCCTGAAGCGATTGGTCCGGCGCACCGGCGTGCCGGTGGCGGAGACGCAAGCAGGCAAAGGTTCGCTGCCGTTCGATCACGCGGGCGCCCTTGGGGGCGTGGGGGCGACTGGCACGCTGGCCGCCAATCGCGTGGCGGCGAAAGCCGACCTGGTCATCGGGGTGGGCACGCGATACAGCGACTTCACCACCGCGTCTCGAACCGCTTTTCAAAGCCCCAATGTGCGTTTCGTCAACATCAATGTCGCCGACCTCGACAGTCACAAGCTTGGTGGCCTGCCGCTGACCGGCGACGCCCGGGCAACCCTCGAGGCGCTCGACGAAAGGCTCCAAGGTTGGTCGGTCGACGAAGCGTACCGGGACGAATGTGAGCGGCTGCGCGCTGAATGGGACCGTGAGGTCTCGCGCCTGTACAACCTCGGGCACTCCCCGCTGCCCGCGCAATCGGAGGTGCTCGGCGCGGTCAACGATCTGTCGGCGCCGCGCGACGTGGTCGTTTGTGCGGCGGGTTCGATGCCGGGCGACCTCCACAAGCTGTGGCGGACGCGTGACGCGAAGGGCTACCACGTCGAGTACGGCTACTCGACGATGGGCTACGAAATCGCCGGAGGCCTCGGCGTCAAGCTTGCCGATCCCTCGCGTGAGGTCTACGTGGTGGTCGGCGACGGGTCGTACCTGATGATGGCGCAGGAGATCGTGACCTCGATCCAGGAGCACGCGAAGCTCACGATCGTCCTGGTCGAAAACGAAGGTTTCGCCTCGATCGGCGGCCTGTCTCGGTCTAAAGGAATGGCTGGTTTCGGGACGCGCTACAGGTATCGATCCGACGGATCGCTCGGCGACGACGCCGCGCACCACGACGGTGCCCGCCTGCCCGTCGACCTCGCGCTCAACGCGCAGGGTCTGGGCGCGCAGGTCTTTCGCGCGCGCAGCATCGAAGAGCTCCGTGACGCGCTGGTCGCGGCGAAGAAGGTCGATCGGACTGTCGTGATCCACGTTCCGGTCGACCGCTACGAAGGCGTGCCCAGTTACGAGAGCTGGTGGGAAGTGCCTGTGGCGGAGGTCGCCGAGTCGGCGGACGTGCAGAAGGCCCGCGCCGAGCACGAGCAGGGGATGGCCCGGAGGCGGTGGTACATATGAGCCGACTCGTGGTCCGCCGACCAAGAGCAGCCAAGGGCGATGGGCCTCAGGTCATCGTCACTCCCGAATCGGCCGGCTGGTCGCATGTGGGGTTCGAGGTGTACCGCCTCCGCCGCGGCGATGGCATCCGGCAATCGACGGGCGGAAGAGAAGTGTGCGTGGTGATGATCTCGGGCCACGCCGACATCGAGGCCGCGTCACATCGCTTCCAAGACGTCGGTTCGCGCGACTCCGTGTTCGAAGGCACGCCGGATGCGGTCTATGCGCCGCCGGGAGAACCCATCGCGATCACGGCAGTGAGCGACGCATGCGAGGTCGCGCTGTGCTGGGCGCCCGCGAAACGCGGCGCGGAGCCTGCGCTCATCAAGGCCTCAGAGATACGGCCGTTCAAGCGAGGGTCGGGCCGGACCGAGCGCACAATCCACAACATCCTGATGGAAGACCGTCCGGCGGAGTCGCTCCTGGTGACGGAGGTGCTCACGCCCGCCGGCAACTGGTCGAGCTACCCACCGCACAAGCACGACACCGACGACCCGCCGCGCGAGGCGTACCTCGAAGAGACCTATTACCACAGGACGGCTCGGCCGGACGGTTTCGCGGTGCAGCTTGTTTACACCGATGACCGTTCGCTCGACGAGGCGATCCAGGTGCGAGATGGCGACGTGGTCCTCGTTCCGCGGGGTTATCACCCGGTCGCCGCGGGACCCGGTTACGACCTGTACTACCTCAATGTGATGGCGGGGCCTACGCGTCGCTGGCTGGTCACGACCGATGCGGATCACCGCTGGCAGCTGGATTGAATCGTGCACCTTGGTGGGTAGCTTCCGATGACTGCAGAGACTGAGCGCCCGCTGCGCATCGTGCAGGTTGGAATGGGTTTCTGGGGCCGTGATTGGGCCGGTCTCGTCGTGCCCGAGGTCCCGGAAGTGGAACTGGTCGGTTGCGTGGACACAGACCCCGCTGCCCTGGTCTTGCTCCAGAAGCAGGTTTCGATCTCGCCGCGAGAATGTTTCAGCTCACTGGACGAAGCACTGGATAAAGCTCGGCCGGACGCGGTGCTCGTCACGACGACGCTTCCTGGGCACGCTCCGATTACGAGAGCCGCACTGGAGGCGGGTCTCCCTGTGTTGTGCGAAAAACCTTTCACCGACACACTCGAGTGTGCTCAGGAGCTGGTCGAGCTGGCGGCGGCGAAGGGCGTGACGTTGATGGTCAGCCAGAACTATCGGTTCTTCCCCGCCGTCAGGACGGTGGCGCGGCTTGTCCAGGAGCGTGCCTTGGGAGAGCTGTATGAGGTTTCCATCGACTTTCGCCGCAACGACCCCGTCCCGCCAAACCAAGCCCGCCGGCATCACAGCGACGCCCAGCCCCTGCTCGTCGATATGTCGATCCATCACTTCGATCTGCTGCGCCTCATCCTGGCCAACGAACCGCTGACTGTCTCATGTGAAACCTCGAGTCCGGCATGGAGCGGTTTCCAGGGCCCTCCCGTTGCGGTCTCGTCAATCCTGTTCGAGGGCGGAGTCGTGATCAGCTATCGAGGAAGCTGGATCAGCGCCGGTCCCGACACGGCGTGGGCGGGTGAGTGGAGGATGGAGTTCGAGCGCGGGCAACTCTTCTGGACGAGCCGCGGCGAGGACAACGTGCTGCTGGATCGGGTGGTCATGAGGTCGCGTCGCGGGAGGCGCACCACCGTGCCCCTCCCGGCGATGACCCATATCGACCGCGCGGGCACGTTGGCAGAGTTCGCGGAAGCGCTGCGTGCGCACCGTGAGCCGGAAACCTCTGGCCGTGACAACCTCGGCACGATCGCGCTGATGACCGCCGCCGTAGAGGCGGCTGAACGAAGCGAGTGGGTCCGGGTGCCGCGGACCCACGCCGGGCCGGCGATCTAGCCGACGGAGTAGAGCGCAATGGCCTCCGCGAGCTTCCAACACGTCACGAAGCGATTTGCAGAAGGTGAAATCGCAGTGCAGGACATGTGCCTCGAGGTCAAGGACCGCGAGTTCATGGTCGTCGTCGGCCCGTCCGGTTGTGGGAAGTCGACCGTCCTTCGGATGCTTGCCGGGCTCGAAGAAGCAACTGCGGGTGTGATCAAGATCGGCGATACCGTGGTCAACAACATGCCCTCGCGCAATCGCGATGTGGCGATGGTGTTCCAGGCCTACGCGCTCTATCCGCACATGTCTGTATTCGAGAACATGGCGTTCGGCTTGCGGATGCAAGGCGTGGAGCAGTCGGAGATCGAACGCAGCGTCAGCCGGGCGGCCGACCTCCTTGGACTGGCTGCGTTGCTGCGGCGTCTGCCTCGGCAGCTGTCGGGCGGCCAGCAGCAGCGCGTCGCGCTCGGCCGGGCCATCGTCAGGGAGCCCCAACTATTTCTCTTCGACGAGCCGCTCTCCAGCCTCGACGCCAAGCTGCGTGAGCACATGCGCGTCGAGCTGCAAAAGATCCACCGCGCCCTCGGCGCGACGTTTCTCTACGTCACGCACGACCAGGTCGAGGCGATGACCATGGGTGACCGGATCGCCGTGATGAAGGATGGCGTGCTGCAGCAGGTCGCTCCTCCAACAGTGATCTACGAGCATCCGGCGAACGTGTTTGTCGCCGGTTTCATCGGCACGCCGGCGATGAATCTGATCCCGGTCGCCTTCAGCGGTAGAACCGCGAAAGGCTCCGCGCTCCAGATCGAGCTGCCCCGCGAGCCGCGAATGAAAAGCGGCCTCCTGGGGATCCGTCCCGAAGCTCTGCACGAACGCGCGTCCTCGGGCGAACCTACCATTGACGTGCAGGTGGACTTAGCGGAGATGCTCGGCCGGGACCAGCTCGTCTACGGCACCGTGGGCGTCAACCGGATCGTGGCTCGCGTCGATCCCCGCGTGAAGGTCAGCCGCGGGGATCGCATGCGGCTCGGTGTCGACGTGCGGAGCATTTACCTGTTCGACGCCCAGACTGGGCAGGCAGCCCAGTGATCGCTAGCGCCCAATTCGGACGGACCGGGCATGAGAGCAGTCGCGCCATTTTTGGCGCCGCCGCCCTGTCGCGAGTTACACAAGCTGCCGCCGACCGAACGCTCGAAATCCTCATACAGCATGGGGTCAATCACATCGACACCGCGGCGAGCTACGGCGATGCGGAGCTGCGCATCGCTCCATGGCTCAAGCGCGAACCACGGCGTTTCTTTCTCGCTACCAAGACGGGCGCCCGGACGGCAGATGCCGGGCGCGAAGAGCTGCACCGCTCGCTTGACCGGCTCGGCGTTGACCATGTCGATCTGTGGCAGCTCCACAACCTCGCCGATCCCGGCGATTGGGACACAGCGCTCAGTCCAGGCGGCGTGATCGAGGCCGCCGTCGAGGCGCGCAACCAGGGGCTGGTGAGATTCATCGGCGTCACCGGTCATGGCATCCAGATCGCGGCCAATCACCGTCGCTCCCTCGCGCGATTTGATTTCGACTCGGTTCTGCTGCCGTACAACTTCGTGACCATGCGGGAGCCGTACTACACGGAGAACTTCGAGGCTCTGGCCAGGACCTGCGCCGAGCGGCGGGTTGCCGTGCAGACGATCAAGAGCATCGCGCTGCGGCCCTGGATGGGACGTGACCGCACGCGAACGACCTGGTATGAGCCTCTCGAGGATCAGTCCGACATCGACCTCGCCGTCTGGTGGGTGCTCGGCCGTCCGGACGTGTTCCTCAACACGGTCGGCGACGTCGACCTGCTGCCGCGCGTGCTGGACGCGGCGGCGCGGTTCGAAAAAGGGCCAGCTGACGCGGAGATGGTTGCACTGGTGGACCGCACGCAACTGGAGCCCCTCTTCCCCTAGGATTCCGGGGCGCCTTGCCTAGCCCTTGACGGCTCCCACGGTGATGCCCTCGATGAAGAAGCGCTGGAAGGCGAGAAAGAGGGCGACGACCGGCAGGACGATGAGGGTGGACGCCGCCATCAGCAGGTTGTAAGAGACGTCGTGCTCCTGGCGGTAGAACTGCAGGCCTATCGACAGCGGGTATTTGGACTCGTCCTGCAGGTACAACAGCGGTGCGAGGAACTCGCCCCAGGCCTGCACGGCCGCGAAGATGATCACCACCGCCACGGCAGGCTTCGCCAGCGGCATGATGACGTGGAGAAAGACCTGGAATTCGTTGGCGCCATCGATCCGCGCCTGCTCGGAGATCTCGTTCGGCAAACCCAAGAAAAACTGCCGCATCAGAAATATAAAAAAGGGGTTGCCGAAAAAAGCCGGCACGATGATCGGCAGGAAGGTGTCGATCCAGTGCAGCTTCGCAAAGATGTCGAAGAGGGCGACGATCAAGACCGGGAAGGGAAGGAAGATGCTCGCCAGCACGATTCCAAAGACGAAGTCACGTCCCGGCCACTTGATGCGGGAGAACCCGTAGGCGATCAGGGGATTGGATATCGCCGAACCGATGGTGACCCCGGTCGTCAGGATGACCGAGTTGAGGAGGAACGTACCGAAAGGTATGTACGTAACGGCTCTCACGAAGTTGTCGAAGGCCGGCGCATGAGGGTACAAGGTCGGCGGGAAGGCCGAAAGCTCCTGGAGGTTCTTGAGCGCGGAGTTGGCCATCCAGTAGAAGGGCAGCATGAAGAGCAGGCCGGCCACGATCAATCCGATGCGCGCCCCAAGAGTTTTGGGGAACCTCATACGGCGCCACGGACGCGGGGTAGGCTGGCGCGCTATCGCGAGTGACGGAGCCTCCCTGATCTCCGGAGCGACTGCCATCAGCTCGCCTCGTAATGAACCCAGTACTTGGACCAGCGCATGATGGCGACCGCGAGCACGACGCTGATCACGAAGAGCACCCAGGCCATGGCCGAGGCGTACCCCATGTCGCTGTACTGGAAAGCGTTCTTGTAAAGGTAATAGACGTAGAAGAGAAGCGAGTTCTCGGGTCCGGCAGTGTAGGCACCGCCACCGCTGGTTCCCCCGGTGAGGACGTAGGCCGGCGTGAAGATCTGGATCCCGAGGATGGTCCCGTAGATCAGGTCGAAGAGGATGACCGGAGTGATAAGGGGAAGAGTGATTTTGTAGAAGCGCCGCAGTGGTCCCGCTCCGTCCAGCACCGCCGATTCGTACAGCTCCGACGGAACAGCCCGCAGGCCCGCCAGAAATATCAGAGCCGGTCCACCTGCGCCAAGCTGAGCCAGAAGAACGACCGAGATCCTCGTCCAGCGTGCATCGCCCAACCAGTTGACAGCGGGTATGTGGAACAACCCAAGCACATAGTCCACGAACCCGAAGCCGGGGTTGAGCAGCACGATGAAGATGAAGGTCAGCGCGAACAGCGGGATGATTGAGGGCAGATAGAAGGCTGCCCTGTAGATGGCGACCTCGCGAACGTTCTGGTTCATCATCAGAGCGAGCGCGATCGCCACGACCACACCAATTGGGACAGCGAGCGCTGTGTAGTAGAACGTGTTGGAGAGCGACTGCCAGAAAAGCGGGTCTTTCATCATGTACCTGTAGTTGTCGAACCCTGCCCCTGTCGCGTCTCCGAAGCCGGAGTAGTGCGTGAAGCTGAGATAGAGCGAGTAAACGATCGGATACACGGTGAAGGCCAGGAATCCGATGATCCACGGCGCGATGAAAGGCAGCGCAGTTCGCAAATTCCGCCGATCCTCATGACTGAGGCGAAAGCGGCGGAGGCGAGGAGCGGCGATCAACGCCGCTCCTCGGTCACGGACGGCCTCACGTATGGCTCACGCGGTGAGCGGGCAGTACTGCTGTAGCTTGTCGTTGGTGGCGCTGGCGGCGTCCTTCAGCGCCTGCGCGGGATCCTTGCTGTGGCGCACCGCCGCGTCTTGCGCAGTGCTCAGCTGGTCCCAGTAGAGACTCCCTACCGGAAGCGCAGGCCGGCTGTGAGCCGTCGGCAACAGCTTGACGAAGAGGCTGAGGTCGCCCTGGTAGAGGCTGCTGTCGCTGAGCAGGGTCTTCCAGGTCGGCATGTGCTGGGTCTCCTTGGTGTAGACCCGCTGGCCCGGTTCGCCTGCGAAGTACTTCATGAACTCGTAGCCCCCCTTGGAGTTCTTGGCGCCCTTGGGGATCACGACCGACCAACCACCGGCCCAGGTTGCGGGTGTGTCGCCCTGATGCGGCACGGGAATGTAGGTGATTCCGTAGTGAAGATTCGGTTGGTACTGGGGGAACCAGCTCAGCACCCACGGGCCCGTGACCACGAAGCCGACGTGCCCGGTCAGGAAGGCGTCCTGCTCGGTTGGCAGCGGTGGGGAGGTCGGGGCATAAGTGCTGAGGAAGGTTTGCAGCGAGTCTACCCCGAGTGATCCTGACCAGTCCCAGAACATGTCCTTGAACGCCTGCACGATCTTGGGGTCGTCTGGCGTCACCTTGCAGGTGCTCGGGTCGAAGAAGCTGCCTCCATAGGCAAAGCCCCATGTGTAGTGCCAACCCTGGCTGAGCGAAGGAACAAACCCAACCACCGTGTACTTGCCGGACGAGTCCTTCTTGTTCAGCTTGTTCGCCATGGTGCGAATCATGTCAATCGTTGGCGCACCTTTCGAGATGTCCAGCGCGCTGGGGTCAATTCCTGCCGCCTGCAGCATGTCCTTGTTGTAGAAGAGGGCCCGCGCGTCGGTGTCGAATGGCAGGGCGTACGGCTTGCCCTTGAAGAGAGCCTCCTTCCAGGCGAAGTCCAGGTAGTTGCCGGCCTCGTTTGCCGCGCCGAAGGGGGTCAGGTCTTCGAGAACGCCGGCGGCCGCTCGCTCGGCGACCGTGAAGCGGTCGAGCTCGTAAACGTCTGGACCCGTACCGCCGCGAACAGCGGTCGTCAGCTTCGCGATGTCTGTCTCCGAGCCTGGCACGGCGACCATCTTCACGCACGATGTGGTGCTCTGTTTGTTGAACGCGTCGACCATGTTTTGCATGCTGTTGGTGTCGGGGGGCGTATGCGAGGTCCAGAACAGAACCTGCGTCGTACCCGAATTGCACCCTGCAAGCGGCGGGGCTGATTGGCCGCCCCCGCTGCTGCAGGCAGTGGCGACGATCACCAGGGAGATCAGCGAGGCTTTGACCCCTCGCCCCGGAAGTAATGTCATAGCGTTCTCCTCCGTACGCAATGGCCGTCGACCCCGCGCCTTCTTCCCGGTGGGCCGTCAACGACGCCGGGGCGAGAGCGCGCCGGCGTGGGGCCGCCAATTGCTCCACCGCAATGGGCCAAGACGCAAACTAACATCCAAGATATGACATGTCAAGATCAGCTCTGAGCGGCCCTATGTAGGGGTTCAGAGGGGCAGTTGCAGAGTCAGTTCAATCGCGCGGAGGGATGTATTAAGATGTCTTATGGCAAGTGCAACTCGTGAATCCTCGGCGGCACCTTTTGTACGAGCGGCTTTATAACGACGTCCTGGACGACATTCGGAAAGGCAGCCTCCGCAGCGGCGATCGCGTTCCATCGGAAAAGGAGCTGGCTCGCAAACATGGTGTGAGCCGCATCACGTCGATGCGAGCACTCCAGAACCTCGAACGGGCAGGACTCGTGGAGCGGATCCGCGGCAAGGGCACTTTCGTCGCACGCGACTTGGGACGGCTGGCGGAGCTCGGTGACGGAGAGCGGCCACCTCGGTCGCACCGCCTGACTTCCCGGATAGCATTCCTGCTCCCGGATGCTTCGCCGGCCTATGGCCTCGAGCTCTTGAACGCGATTGAAGAGAGGGCCACCGAAAACGGATTGAGCCTTGTCTTGAAGCGCAGTCGGGGTGAGCAGGAGGAAGAGGAGCGTGCCATTGAGGCACTTGTCCGCTCCGGCGCAGTCGACGGCCTGATCGTCTTTCCTGTGAACGGCGAGTTTTACAATGCGAGCCTTCTGCGGCTCGCGCTCGGGAAGAGTCCACTCGTGCTGGTGGATAGATACCTCAAGGGCATCGCGGCGAGCTCCGTTTATACGGACAACCTGGCAGCCTCGAGAGACCTGACGGGATACGTTCTTGATTCAGGCCACAAACACGTTGCTTTCGTCTCATCCCCGCCTGCGAACACGTCCAGCATCGAAGACCGATTGCATGGCTATCGCGCCGCGTTCAGCCAGCGTGGCCTTGGGCTGGGCGGGCAGCACCTTTTGACCCAGCTCAGCTGCGGCTTTCCCAATCCTGAGAGCCGGATTCCGGCTGACCACAAATCAATCCGTGCGTTTCTAGAGAGCCGCGAGTCGATCACCGGCTTCGTCGCCAGCGAGTACCCGATAGCGCTGATCATCAGAGACGTCCTCCGCGAAATGGTGCGCCTGCAGGGGACGATGATCGCCTGCTTCGACTCCCCCCGTGGTCAATTCGTCGAACCGCGATTTACTCATGTTCAGCAAAACGAGCGCGAGATGGGGCGCCGGGCCGTGGATCTGTTGCTGGCGCAGCTCGATGGGCAGCAGACGCCAAGCCAGTCGATCGTTCCGTACGACTTGGTGAAACTGCCCGACAGCTAACGGAGCTTGGCCCGTTCGGCGGTGCTCTCCGCCAGCAACCGATATGGATAATCGGGTGTTGCCGGCGCGCTCACATCTTCGAGCCGCGATCGCTGGTGCTCGCTCAGCGTGAGCTCGGCGGCCATGAGGTTTTCGCGCAGCTGTTCAACCGTTCGAGCTCCGAGGAGAGGCGCAGCGACCCCTGGGCGGTCGGCAAGCCAGCGCAGCGCGACTCGGGCCGGCGGCACCCCGAGCTCGGCGGCGACCGACTGCACTGCTTCGACGATTCGCCACGTGCGCTCGATGTTGCGGCGGTCATAGGCTTCAAGGCCTCTCTTGGGATCTTCCCCGAGACGTGTCGTACCGGTCGGGGCGGTCTCGCGTGTGTACTTGCCGGACAGCCAGCCTTGTCCGAGCGGGCCCCACGGTAGTATTCCGAGCCCCTCCTCCAGGCACACGGGTACAAGCTCCCACTCGATCTCCCGAGCCAGCATGTTGTACTGCGGCTGCAGCGAGACCGGCACCGCCGCACCAATATGCCGCGCGCTGAGTACGGTCCGCTCCAGCTGCCAGCCGGTGAAGTTGGACACTCCGATGTAGCGAACCTTGCCCGACCTCACGAGCATGTCGAACGCGACCAGGGTCTCTTCTATTGGTGTCGCCGGGTCCCACTGGTGTGCTTGATACAGATCGATGTGGTCGGTCCCCAGCCGCCGCAAGCTTCCCTCGCATGCGCGAATGACCCAGCGACGGGACAGGCCCTCCGAGTTGCCGGAGTCGTCCATCCGGCCTCGGCATTTGGTCGCCAGGATGATCGAGTCGCGCATCGCGGGATGACGGCTCAGCCATCGCCCAATGATTTCCTCTGACGTGCCGCGCGGCCCAACCGGGGGGTACACGTCGGCGGTGTCGACCAGGTTTCCACCGCTCTCGACGTAGTGGTCCAGGAGGGCGTTCGCCGCTTGCTCATCCGCCTCCTGCCCGAAGGTCATCGTGCCAAGGGCGAACTCGGAAACCAACACGCCAGTTCGACCAAGCAAGCGCTTTCGCATCCTCAGTCCTCCATTCCGACTTGCGCGGTGAGCTTCGCCAGGTTCGCATAACTGACCGCCACGCTTTCCATCGGGTCGCGCCGGGGTTCGTCCTGTTCCACCACCAGCCATTTGGTCCCGGCGTCCCGGCACGCGTCGATGATTTCGGCCCAGTCGAGATTGCCTTCTCCAATCTCCGCGTCGACCGGCCGGCCTCGATCGATCGCCATGTCCTTCAGGTGTACCAGCGGGACTCGCTGCTTGAAGCGGCGTATCCACGCGGCTGGGTTGGCGCCGCCGTATTGCAGCCAGTAGGTGTCCAGCTCCGCCTGGAGCGCCACCGGGGAAGCGGCCGCAAAAAGGATCTCGAGGCCGGTTTGCCGACCGAACCGTTCCAGCTCGTGGCTGTGGTTGTGATAGACAAGCTGGAGCCCAGACGGGCGCAGACGACTGGCCAGCTCAGCCGCTTCAGCTGCGAATCGCTCGTAGCCGCGCTGTGACCGGTACGAGTCGGGGAGACTCGGTATGACCACGTACTCGCAGCCCCACTCCCTGCACTCGGCAACCACGCCGCCGAGATCCTCCGCCAGGCGATCGAGCGCCACGTGCGCGGCACAGGCGATCAGCGCGGCTCTCTTCAGCTCCTCGCCGAAGCGACCAACCGTCTTCGGGCCCAGGCCGGCAACCTCGACCGACCGGTAGCCGATTTCGCGCAAGCGACCGAGAACGCCTGCGAGGCGCGACGGCTCCTGGAGCAGGGAGCGAATCGTATAGAGCTGGACCGCGATCAACTCGCAAGCACCAGACGGTCATCCAGCGGCAACATGGACGGAGGGCGGAAGGTGCTGCGCACCTCGACGTGCCGGCCAGTGGTGTAAGACTCCCCGATTGACTCCATGACATCGAGCACGTGGTACGCGAGCTCGCCGGCCGCGCGCGGCTTGTCGCCCCTGCCCAATGCAAGCGCCATCTCAACCACGCCCAGCCCACGAAAATTGCCGGAGCCTTCGGTGTGGTGGTACAGGAGTGGAACCTCCCGCCAAACCGACTCGTCCACATTGGGTCGCACCCTCACCGGACCTCCGAAATAGTTGGGATCGGGAACGCTCAAAATCCCCTTCGTGCAGTAGAGCTGCATGTTGGGAAGGTCGTGGCCCCAGATTCCAAAGCTGTTGACGAGAGTCGCCTGAACGCCGCTTTCGAATTCGATCAAAGCCGCCACGAATGTGGGAGTGCTCACCTTGAACGTCTCGCCCGCTCTCGGCCCGCGGTCCGCTGTGCGTGTGGGATAAAGGACGCGAGCCATTCCGGCAACGCGCCGCACCGGACCTAACAGGCAGACGAGTGTAGTGAGGTAGTAAGGTCCGACATCGAGCAGTGGACCGCCGCCGGGCTCATAGAAAAAACCAGGATTCGGATGCCAGTTCTCGGGGCCGCGATTGAGCATGAAAGCGGATGCGGCCAGCGGTTCGCCAAGTTCCCCCTGCTGCATCAGGCGAAGACAGGTCTGAACCCCCGCACCTAGAAAAGTGTCCGGCGCGCAACCGACGGTCAGGCCGCTTGACGCAGCCGCATCCAGGATGCGCCGTCCGTCGTCGCGGGTCGTGGCGAGCGGTTTCTCCGTGAACACGTGCTTTCCGGCGCGGAGGGCCGCCACACTGATCTCCGCGTGTGCACGCGGGATCGTCAGGTTGACTACTAACTCAACGTCGTCCGAGCTCAGCAGCTCATCGGTGGTGCATGCACGGGGCACTCCGAATTCGTTCGCTCGGACTTGCGCCCGCTCATACACCTGATCCGCGCAAGCCACGACCTTTAGATGAGGCGAGGCGCTCATGTTCCTCAGGTACGCCCCACTGATGGTTCCGCAGCCGACGACACCGACCCGGACCGGAACGGTCACTCGCATGCCACCGGATAGACAGGCTAACGTTCTCCACGGCGTGGGGACGGCCGCTGAGACTGGCCTGGAAACGAAAGTTGGCTTGCTGATGGCCGCCGCCGAGCAAGAACACGCGCCACTGGAGCTGACTGCGTACACCCTGCGGGGTGAGCCGGTCACCTTTGGCGAGGCGGCACGTGGCGACTACCGGCCTTTCCAGGTTGGCGACAGATGGGGTCCGCCGTGGAGCACAACCTGGTTTCACGTGCTTGGGCGTGTTCCCACCGAGTGGATTGGAAAGAGCGTGGTCGCCGTCTTCGACATCGGATTTCAGGGCCAGACCGGATTCACATGCGAGGCGCTCGCGTGGCGGGACGGCAAGCCCTGGCGCGGGCTGGACCCCAATCACCGCTGGCTGCCCATCACGTCGACCGAGGTGGACTTTTACCTGGAAGCCTCCGCCATCCCCACGGCTGTCGTGAGCGGACCAGTTGAGGCGCCATCGATGATCGCGCTCCGTCAGTCTGAGGATCCGGCTTTCGTTTTCCGACAAGCCGAGCTGCGAATCCAGGACACATCGGCGCGGAAGAAGGCGCTTGATTTCAAAGTCCTCTATGAGCTCGCGATCGCGCTGCCCGAGGATGAGCGGCGCGCAGAGATCCTGGAGGCGCTGAGTCGATTCGCGAGCAGCAACGATGCCAGAGACCTGGAAGGAGTCCTCTCACGACCGAGCACGTCCACGCACCAGGTCACTGCGGTCGGACATGCGCACATCGACACCGCATGGCTCTGGCCGCTGCGCGAGACGCGCCGAAAGTGCGCACGAACCTTTTCCACCGCGCTGGCGCTCATGGACGAGTACCCCGACTACCGGTTCGCCTGCTCGCAGCCTGCCCAGTACGCGTGGATGAAGGAGTCGTATGCAACGATCTTCGAAGGCATCCGACAAAGAGTCGGACTCGGGCAATGGGAACCGGTGGGTTCGATGTGGGTCGAGGCGGACTGCAACCTTCCTTCGGGGGAAGCTCTGGTCAGGCAGTTCGTGCACGGCAAGCGTTTTTTCCTGCAAGAGTTCGGCATCGATACCCGCGAGCTGTGGCTGCCCGACGTCTTCGGCTATCCCGCGTCCCTGCCGCAGCTGATCGCCGAGTCAGGTGGCGAATATTTCCTGACCCAGAAGCTCTCGTGGAACGACACCAACAAGCCGGCGCACCACACCTTCATGTGGGAAGGCATCGACGGGACCGCCATCTTCACGCACTTCCCGCCGGCGGACACCTACAACGGCAGTTTCGCGGCTGGGGAAATCGTGCAAAGCGCGGCCGACTTCAAGGACCGCGACCGCTCATCGTGCTCGCTCTATCTCTACGGCTGGGGAGACGGCGGCGGCGGCCCGGAGCCGGACATGATCGAATCGGCTCACCGTCTGCGGAGCATCGATGGTGCGCCGCATGTCAACCTCGGCCGGGCGGCCGATTTCTTCGCTCGCGCGAAAGATGAGGCGCATGACCTGACGACGTGGGTCGGCGAGCTGTACTTCGAGCTCCATCGCGGCACGTACACGTCGCAAGCGCGGACCAAACGGCTGAACAGGCGCGCTGAACAGGCGCTGCGTGAGGCTGAGATCTGGTCAGTTGGGGTTGGACAAGGCTATCCGGCGGACGTCTTCGATTCCAGCTGGAAGCGCCTGCTCATCAATCAGTTCCACGACATCCTTCCCGGCTCGAGCGTCGACTGGGTCTATGAAGATGCCGAGCGCGAGCTCGAGGCGGTCATCGAGATCGCAGGTGGAATCACCACCTCGGCCCAATCCAGGCTGGCCGGCAGCGGTAACAACCTGACCGTATTCAACGTCAACTCGCACGCGCGTCGTGAGGTGGTTGAGGTCGATGGACGACCGGTTATTGTCGACGCACCGGCCTGCGGCTGGGCGTCGATGACTGACTCGGCACAGACACAGGTGCAGCCAGTCTCGGTGTCACGTCGCGTGATGGAAAACGGGCTGCTCCGGGTAACGTGGAATGAACGCGGGCTGCTGACGTCGATCTGGGACAAGGAGGCCGGGCGCGAGGCACTCGCCCCGGACGCCCTCGGCAACGCGCTTATGCTGCACGACGACAACCCGAAGAACTGGGACGCATGGGATGTTGACGCCGACTACCGGAAGAGTTTCCAGCTAGTCACAGAGCTCGCGAGCGCCGATGTCGAAATGGAGGGTCCGCTGCGGGCCGCGGTGCGCTTCATCCGCAACTTCAGCTCATCGAAGGTGGAGCAGCGGATGGTCCTCGATGCGGGTTCGCGAGTGCTTCGGCTCGAAACCGAAGTCGACTGGCACGAGGAGCACAAGTTCCTCAAGGTTGCCTTTCCCGTCGCTGTCCGATCGTCTCGGGCAACGTACGAGATCCAGTTCGGTCATGTCGAGCGAAGCACGCACGCCAATACCAGCTGGGACCAGGCTCGCTTTGAGGTGTGCGCCCATCGATGGGCTGATCTGGGCGAGCCGGGCTATGGTGTCGCGCTGCTCAACGACTGCAAGTATGGCTACGACATCCAGGGCTCGGTCATGAGGCTGTCGTTGCTGCGCGCGCCGACGCATCCCGACCCAGGCGCAGACCGCGGCAAACATCGCTTCACATATGCGCTGATGCCTCATCCGGGAGACTTCCGCGACGCCGGAGTGATCGCAGCCGCCGAGGATCTCAACAATCCGCTGCGGGTGGTGCGCGGAGGGATCAGTACAGGCGAGCGGCGATCATTGATCGAGGTGGACAAGCCGCAGGTGATGGTCGAGGCGATCAAGCGAGCTGAGGATTCGGACGCGGTGATCGTCCGCCTCTACGAAGCATGGGGAGGCCGGTGCCGGGCGCGCGTGCGCACGTCGCTGCCGGCCTCGCACGCATTCCTTTGCGACCTGCTCGAACGAAACCGCGATGAGATTGAGGTGCGCGACGGTCAGCTCGAACTCGACCTGGGGCCGTTCAAGATCCTGACGTTGAAGCTGATCGTGTAGAGGCTTCTCGACCTGGCCAAAACGCCGCCACGGCCAGAGCGATCAGCAAAGCCACCTCGAGCAGCGTCCAGCGGTTCAACCGTAACGCAAGGCCAGTGCTGTTGACATAAGGGGTACTCAGCAGCCAACCGGCCGCGACCGGAAGTCGCCACGTCAGCACCCTCCGCTCCTCCCAGACGATCCATGCCGCTGCACTGAAAAGACACAGATCCGAACCGTGCAGATACGGGACCACGAGCAGCGAACCGAGGGCTCCGGCAGCGATGGCGAGGCCGGGCGAGTGGCGAAGCCGAAAGGCTGTCGCAAGGGTTGCAACGGCGATGACAACGCGAAGCGAAGTCGCCAGCGTCCCCCCAACTCCGAACGCACCTTCCAGCGTCAGGTTGTTGGCGCCTTCCGGCAGTAGCCCGCGCAGCTGGCTGAGATACGCGGATACGCCCTGTGCGCCCATGGACGCGAAGGCGACCATCGCGATCACGACTCCGACCGCGACCCATGAGGCGAAGATCCGGTAGCGCCCCGCGACCAGAAGGGCGAATGGCACAAGCAGGGCCGTGTTTGGCTTCAGGTAGATGAGAGAGAGCGCCAGTCCAGCCGCCAGGTCTCGTCGCTTGCGTGCGAGTCGAGTGGCGAGCACTGCCCCTGTCGCGACCAGCGGAGCCACCTGCCCGAGATTCACCGCGTGCAGAACCCACCACGGCGCGAGGGCCGCGGCGGCAAAGATCAACCGGGCAGGACCGCTGCTCTGCGATGCCCAAACCAGCGCCCCGGCCAGGGCGGCGAGGGTGATGGCCGCCCAGATCCAGTAGGCCATCGAGTACGGGAGCGATATCAAGGGAACCGTCAACCACGCGTCAGTCGGAGGGCTTAGAAATGGCTGAGCGATCTGGTCCGGCGCCAACCGCTTCTGTTCGATCGCGACGAGGTTCTGCTCGTAGATTAACGACCATCCCCGCTGCACGCCGACCCTCGCCGCGGCCAGATAGGTGTGGAAGTCGATTCCGATAGGCTCGTAGCGATTCAGAACATCGAGCGCCAGGGCGATGAGCACGATCGCGAGCCCGAGCGGGGCTCGCCAGCGCCTATAGATTCTTCAGCTCCACGACCCGGCCCCGCTCCGCGGACGCATACGCACCGAGGATGACCTTGAGGACGTTGACCCCCTCGACCTCCGTGTTGAGCGGCCGCCTACCTTCCCGCAAGCAGGCTATGAAGTCGACGACCTCGACGGCGTACGTGTCCGTCTCAGCCTCAGGTGCCTGGACGGTGACTTGCTCACCGCCGCGCGGCTTGTGATACAGAGTTCGCCCGTCGCTCCAGAGGCTTCCAGCTTCGCCGGCGACGGAGAACCGTTCGGTGCACCCGGCAGGCTCATAAGCCCAGCTGGTCACAATCGTCCCCACCGTACCGTCCGCGAATTCAACGAGAACGTTCGCAGTGTCTTCGCCCTCGAGAATCGCCAAGCGATGCCGGCTGAGAAACGCGACCACCCTGACCGGCTCGCTGTCGATCAGGTGCAGCATCAGGTAGGTCGGATGGTATCCGGTGTCGATCAGCTCGCCTCCGCCACTCGTCGCCCGTCGGGCGCGCCAACCAAGCCTGTCGGGGTCGATTGTCAAGGCGAAGATGTCGGTGGTGCGGGCGGCGTACACCTTGCCTAAGTTGCCGTCGCGAACCATCTGCCGTGCCGTTGCAATAGTTGGCAGAAAGAGTTGATTGTGGGCGCACATGAGCGTAATGCCGGCGGCCGTGACCGCACGTGTCACGGCATGCGCCTCCTCAAGCGTGAGGCAGAGTGGCTTCTCGCACAGGATGTGCTTCCCAGCCTCAGCCGCCGCCAGGATCGCGTCTTTGTGCAAGTGATGCGGTAGGCAAATGTCGACTGCATCCACCAACGGAGACGCGATCATCTGTCGGTAATCGACGAAGATCTCGGGCCCGCCTGCCCGCTCCGCGAAACGTTGGGCTCGTGCTGGGTCCACGTCGGCGATGGCTGTGACCCGTGCGTGCTCCACGGCTTTCAGGTAACCACGCATGTGCGCGCCCGCGATCTCGCCGGCGCCGATGATGCCGACCCCGATCCTTCCGTCGCGGCTCATCAGAGTTTGCTGCGCTATCTTGACACTGAAGCCGGTCTCGGAGACCTGCCGATATCCGAATCGCGATTTCACCTTGCGCTACCGCCGTAAGGTCGTCGTAAGGTGCCTCCAGAGCTTCGTCTCAGGGCGCCTTGCATGACCCAGTGGCGCAGCGATTCGGCGGAAACGCCCAGATCCTTGGCTGCGGCGCTGATGTTGCGGCCGCCATCGCGGACCTGACGTACGGCCTCAGCTCGGAACTCGGGGTAAACCTGCGGGCCATGGCGGACCTCCTTGCGGGGCTCGTGGTCCCAAGTGTCAGGGTGTCCACCGAACCGGGTCAACTCCAGCTGTCACCCCGGCTGAAGCGAGTGATCGGCTCGAGATTTGAATTCGTTTTGGCTCCACATCTGATGGTGCTCCGTCTGAAACTGACGGTGTTCCGTGACACTTGGGCCTCCAAGAACAGTGGAGGAGGACCGCCAGGTGACCGAACGAGAACTATCTAGGGGAGCAGCTCGGCGACTCGCCATCATCCAGCACGTTGAGGAGGTTACCGGCAACGTCGCGATGACATGCCGGTACTTCGGAATCTCGCGGCACACGTACTACCGCTGGCTGCGCCGATATGAGG
>Ga0207416_1000327_pt1 | contig 84582 bp, 74 predicted proteins | sample PaiPotPPM11metaG_FD_184107 | JGI IMG/M metagenome (GOLD analysis project Ga0207416, IMG submission 184107) | Iron sulfur acid spring bacterial and archeal communities from Banff, Canada, to study Microbial Dark Matter (Phase II) - Paint Pots PPM... ... | reverse complement strand
TGCCCGTGCCAGACGACGACAACACCTTGGTGATCGCCGCCGTCAACGTCGTCTTGCCGTGGTCCACGTGGCCGATCGTGCCGATGTTCACGTGTGGCTTCGTGCGCTCGAATTTCTGCTTCGCCATCTGTTCCTCTGTCCCGAACCGTCTGCGGCCGCCGGACACGCTGACGCACGCCCGTTCCGGCGTGCGAAACCAAAAAATTCGCCCCCGAGAGGACTTGAACCTCCAACCTACGGCTTAGGAGTCCATTGCTCTATCCAATTGAGCTACGGGGGCAAGCGCAACATCTCTTCGCAGGCCGAGCGCGAAGCCCTCGGCGGGGATTGAACCCGCGGCCTCGTCCTTACCAAGGACGCGCTCTACCACTGAGCTACAAGGGCGTGTCCGGATGCGCAAACGGGCGGCGCCCCTAATAGTAGCGCACGCGCGCGCCTCGCGCAAGGTTTTCGAGCGCGACGCCGTCAGCGGCGCTGCGAAAAGTCCTCAACCCGCTGCACGCCGGTTTCCACTTCTCGGGCACCTTTGCGAAACAGGGCGACGATCCAACCGATGATCGCGACGACACCCACGATCGCCAGGCAGAAGACGATGACGAAAAACCAGATCGCGGCGTGCGCCAGATGGACGAGCGTTTGTTCCATTGCAGAATGATTCTTGGCTGCCGGCTACGGATACCTTCGGTGACGTTTTCGTGCAGGCGGCCTCCGCCGGGAAAAAAGTGAGCGATGCCGATCGAAATTCGCGCTGACGACGCCCTGATCGTCGTCGACGTGCAGAACGATTTCTTACCGGGCGGCGCGCTCGCGGTCCGCGACGGCAATCGAATCTTCGGCCCGCTCGACGCGCTGCTTCCGAGGTTTTGTCGCGTGTACGCAACCCGCGACTGGCACCCGAAAAACCACTCTGGGTTTCAAGCCGAGGGCGGACCCTGGCCGTACCACTGCCTGCAAGAGTCGCAGGGCGCCGAGTTTTCGCCGCTGCTCAGGCGCGAGTACATCCACGCCGTCGTTTCCAAAGGCACCGATCCGGCGACCGAAGGCTACAGCGCCTTCGATGGAACCGACCTTGCGCGGCGGCTGCGCGATGACGGAATCCGGCGCGTTTTCGTCGCCGGACTTGCGACGGATTACTGCGTGAAAGCGACGGCGATCGAAGCGCGGCAGCATGGCTTCGAGGTCGTCGTGGTCACGGATGCAATTGCGGCGGTAGCGGTCGAAACCGGTGACGAACGGCGAGCGCTCGAAGCGATGCGCGCTGCCGGATGTGCGCTGGCGACGAGTGAGGAAATCTCGCCCGCTCGGCGCTGAGCTAACTGAAACTCTCAGCGAAATCCCAGGATAGTACGCAATGAGCCGTGCGCGCGCCGCGTTTTGAGCTCAACAGGTTAGACGCGTCGGGATACGAGAAACGAGGAGAGGAGAAGCATGCAAAAACGATTACCTGCCGTGCCTTTGATGGTACTCGCGATGGCGAGCCTCGTATTCGCCGGCTGTGCGAAGAAGGCGGCGGCGCCTGCAGGCGGAGCCGGCGGCAAACCGGCGATCCCGGTTGCTGCGGCGGCGGTGCGACGCGGAGATATTACGTCTCTCTTTACACTGACAGGCACGGTGACGCCGGCGCAGCAAGCCAACCTGTCGTCGGTTATCTCCGGCACCGTCACGCAAGTGACGACGCAGATCGGCCAGCACGTGCGTGCGGGCCAGCTGCTCGTGCAGATCGACAACTCGACGTATCAGGCGCAGCTGCAGCAAGATGAGGCGGCGCTGGCTTCAGCGCAGGCCAAGCTGACGCAGACCAGAGTCAACGACGCCGGCACGTCTTCATCCACGAACGCCAATCTGCAATCGGCGCAAGTCGCATACAACACTGCGGCCGCCAACTTGCGCCGCAATCAACAACTGCTCGCTCAGGGATACGTTTCTCAATCGGCGGTCGATCAGGCGCAGCAGCAGTATTCGCAGGCCCAAGCACAGCTGCGTTCGGCGCAAGTGGCGGCGCAGAGCGCGAGCCTGAGCTCGCAAGGCACAAGTGCAGGCCAGGCAGATATCAAAAACGCCGAAGCCGCAGTTGCGCAAGCGCAAGCGGCGATCGCCTTTGTGCAATCGCAGCTCGCGCAAAGCTCGATCACAGCTCCGTTTGACGGCGTCGTGACGCAGCGCAACGTCGACCCCGGAACGCTTTCCGGGCCGAATCAGACAGTGATGCAGGTTTCGCAGCTCGATCCGATCTTTGTGAACGTCGGTATCCCGGACGAAGACCTCAAGTACGTGACGACGGGTAAGACCACGCGCATCACAATCGACAGCCTGCCCGACCGGGCGTGGACCGGTCGCATCCGCTATCTCAACTCCGCAGCCGCGCAGGGCACGCTGTCGTACCTCGCGCGCATCGCCATTTCCAATAGCGACAACGTGCTCAAGGCGGGCATGGTCGCCAACGCAACGTTCGTCCAAGCGACGCACCGCAACGTGCTGCTGGTGCCGCGCGTCGCGGTCGCGCAGACTGAATCCGGCAACGTCGTGTATATCGTCGCCGGCGGCAAGGCAAAGGTAATCCCGATCCGTCTCGGTGTCGAAACGCAGGACCTGGCGGAGATCAGCGGACCTGGCATCGCTGCCGGAACGCACGTGATCACGCAACGCCCCGACTCGTTACAGGACGGATCGCCCGTGACGGTTGTCAGCGGTCAAGGGCAAGGACAAGGGGGCGCGACGCCATATTCCTCAGTAACTTCTCAGTAAGTCGCCCGGTCGCGGTCATCATGACGATGATCGCGATCATCTTCCTCGGCGGCTTCGGGCTTAAGCAGCTCAACATCGACCTGCTGCCCAGCTTCGCCTTTCCGGTCATCTTCATCTCGGAACAGTATCCGAACGTCGCGCCCGAAGAGATGGAAACCCTGATCGCGCGCCCGATCGAAGACGCGGTTTCGCAGGTTCCAGGCATTCAGGAAGTGGACTCGACGTCGTTCGAAGGCACGACCACGGTGCAGGCGCGTTTCAATTTCGGCACCGACGTCGATACGGCGGCGAACGACGTCCGCGCACAGCTCGATCGGATCAAAAACCAGCTGCCCAATGATCCGAACCTGCAGCCGATCGGCATTTTCAAGGCCGACCCAACGCAGCTGCCCGTGCTGATCGTGGGCGTCAACGATGAAAAACTCTCGCAGACAGCGCTCAACGACCTCGTTCAAAACACGCTCGTCCCGCAGATCGAGTCGGTCCCCGGCGTCGGCGCTGCGCTGGAATCAGGCGGCGTCGTCCGCGAGATCCGCGTCGAGGTCGACAACCAGCGGCTTGCCGCATTGGGCATACCGCTCGACACCGTCATCGGCCGGATCGCGCAGCAGAACGAGAATGTCGCGGGCGGCATCGGCCAAGAAGGCGCCAAGGAATACGAAATCCGCGTCACCGGGCTCATCCAAGACCCGCATCAGCTTGCGAACCTCGTGTTGACGATGGCGAAAGACGGCACGCCGATATACCTCGGGACCGTAGCGCAGATTCTCGACACCGGCCAGGAACAGCGCATCTTCGACCGGCTCAACGGCATTCCGTCGGTCGGCGTCACGATCAGCCAGCAGGCCGACGCAAACACCGTCGCGGTGGCGACGGCGCTCTACAAAAAGCTGAGCGATCTCGAAAAAACGTACCCGGGCCTTCATTTTGCGTCGATCTACGATCAGCACTTCTACATCCAAGACTCCATTAACGCGCTGAAAGAAAATGCCCTCATCGGGGGGCTGCTTGCGGTGCTGGTCATTCTCTTTTTCTTGCACAGCATCCGCAGCACGCTGGTGGTCGCGCTGTCGATCCCAACCTCCGTAGCCGGCGCCTTCCTCGCCATCTATATCGCCGGGTTCACGCTCAACATCATGACGCTCGGAGGATTGGCGCTGGCCGTGGGCCTCATTGTCGACGACGCCATCGTCGTGCTGGAAAATATTTTTAGGCACGTCGAGCGTGGCGAGAACCAGGCGGACGCCGCGAAATCGGGCGCCGCCCAGATCTACGGGGCGGTGGTCTCGTCCACCCTCACGATCATGATCGTGTTCCTACCGATGCTCCTGGTCGGCGGCGTGGCTTCGAAACTGTTCGTGCCGTTTGCGATGGTCGTGGTTTTCTCGATCGGCGTCTCGCTGCTCGTAGCGCTCAGCGTGGTGCCGATGCTCGCGGCGCGATTCATTCATCGCAGTGACGTCGAAGAGGCGCACGTCGATCCGAACGCAGGCTGGTTTGCGCGCCTCGAGGAGCGGCTCTTCGAGCGATTCGGCCGCGGCTACCGCTGGCTTGAGGAACGCTACAAGCGCATTCTGTCGTGGGCGCTCGACCACGGGCGGCAGGTGGCGTTCGGCGCGCTGGCTGCGATCGCGGTCGGCGTCCTGCTGATCATCGGCAGGGGCGTCGAGCTTCTCCCGCCGTCGAACACGAACTACATCACGATCAACTATCAGCTGCCAACCGGCACGGCGCTCGCCATTAACAACGCCTGGGCACAGAAAGTCGAAAGCCGGCTGCGCAAAGACACCGCCAACGTGCAGGACGTCTACGGCAACGTTGGGGTAAGCCGCAGCTTTGTGGGCTTCGGCACTCGACAGGAGAGCGACAGCGGCCAAATCTTCGTGACGCTCAAACCCGGGGGTTTCGGCAGCACGCGGAATATCTCAACCGACAATTACGTCATCAAGCTGCGCAAATCGCTGAACGCGGAGCCGGGCGTGCAGGCGTTTCCAACCGCCGTCGACATCGTGCAGCGAATTCTCTCCTTCGCCACCGGGAGCAGCACCGGCGTGGAAGTGGATCTCTTTGGGCCGAACCTGAGCACCCTGTCCTCGCTCGGCAATTCCGCGGTCAATTCGCTGCGCGGCCAGATCCCCGGACTCATCAACCTGCGGACCTCCGTGCAGGACTCGGCGCCCGAAATGGACGTTTCGGTCGACCGCGCCCGCGCCGCACAACTCGGCTTGCCGTTGTCCGAGATCGCGAACACGGTTGCAACGGCGACCAACGGCACGATCGCCTCACGCTATGAACAAGGCGGCGAGCAGTACAACATCAACGTCATTTATCCACCGTCGCAGCGCAAGACGATCAACAACATCTACGACCTAGCCGTCACCGCGCCGTCGGGCGCTGCAGCCGCAGGGACCCCCGGTGCGACCGGCACGGCGTCCGGCGCGACGGCGTCATCCAGCACGACGACGGTGCCCTTGTCCGAAGTCGCCAGCGTGACGTTCGGCAAAGGCCCGAATCAGATCACGCGCATCAACAAGCAGCGCTACATCGCAATCCAGGGCGACACGCTCGGCGTGCCGACGGGGACGGTATTTGCCGCCATGCAGCGCAAGCTGCAAGCGATCCCGCTGCCGCCCGGCTACCGTTTCGACTTCACGACGGCGCGCGAGACGCAAAACCAAACCAACGCGGCCCTCTTTTTGTCGCTCATCCTCGCGATCGCGCTCATCTATATGCTGCTCGCCGCAAAATATGAAAGCTTATGGCAGCCACTCGTGATCATGCTGACGCTGCCGCTTTCGATCGCCGGGGTTGGCGTCGGTTTGCTGGTCTTCGCGCAGTCGCTCGGGCTTACGGCCTTTATCGGATTGCTGGCGTTGATCGGCATCGTGGTGAAGAACGCCATTTTGGTAGTGGAATTCACCAATCAGTTGCGGGCCGAGGGGCTTTCCGTCAGGGACGCGCTCATGCAGGCAGGCCCGATCCGCATGCGGCCGATTCTCATGACGACGTCCGCGACCTGCTTGGGACTCCTCCCGCTCGCGCTGCACCTGCAGGCGGGCAGCGAAACGCAGGCGCCGCTGGCGGCGGTCGTCATCGGCGGATTGTTGACGTCGACGCTGTTGACGCTCATCGTCGTGCCGGTGGCGTACCTGAACGGCCAGAAACTAGTGGATCGCTACATGCGCAGCCGGATCGGGCGGTACGGCGCCGACCTGTTCGGCATTCCGCCGCCCTCAACCGACGGCACTCGCGGCAACGGCGAAGCCGGCCAGCTGATCCAACCGAAAGAGGAACGCACGCCGCTCTAAGTCCGCGAAATTATTCTTTCGTTGCGTCGATCAAGATGAGCGCGCGCTGATCGGTCGTCGCCAATTCGTTCACCGCGGCGACGAACAGCCCAATCGGGCCGCTCTTGTCCAGCATTTGCGAGACCGTCACGCCGAAGCGCTGCTGCGTGCGAGCATCGATCGAGCCTCGAACCAGCGCCGGCAACGATTGATACTTGTCGATCAAGTTCAGCGCCGGGCCGAGCTTCGCGCGCGCGACTTTCGGATCCATCACCATGACGACGACGCTGCGGCCTGCGCCATCCGTGAAAGAGGCCGCATCCGCTCCCCAACGGTCGGCGAAGCCCACCGCCCGGCCGCCGCCCACGCCTGCCGGCGCGACTGACAATTTGAGGCGCTGCGGCGGCGAGTCTTCAACTTTCTTCAGCCAGGATTTCAGCTCGACGAGCGAGGCCGAAGTCGCCGCGAGCACTTCGCTGCCCTTATAAGGCGTCATCTTCTTTTCGTTGCCGGAAAGACTGGCGTTCATCGTTTGCGCCATTTGCGCTTGGTCGAACGGGGCGACGCTGATGATCGTGCTCGGCGCGTACAGCGGAAAGGTACTCGGGTTGGCGAGCGTCGCGCGGGCGGTTGGAGCGCCGCCGGTCGTAACGGGCTGCTTCGAGCAGCCGTAGGCGAATGCGGCGAGCAACGCAATCGCCGCCGCGGCACGCCAAACGTTCGATTGCTGCATGCCCGTTGACTTTGCGCGAGCGCGGGCGAGCGCCTTCAAAATCCGCATCCGCACGAACCCCTCTACGAGCCCACCGAGAATGCAGCGACTGCTTCGCCGCTGCGCGTGCCGTCCGTGACGAGCACTTTGACCAGGTCGTCGGTCGCCTTCGGGTTGACGCGGATGTCGAGCGCAGAAAGCTGCTGCTCGAATGCTTCTGCCTTAAAATGCTTGCCGCCGTCGGCGGAATAAAATACGCTGGCGAGGAGACGCCGGCCAGTCTCAGCTTGCGCTTGCCACGACACGCGCACGACGCCGGTCATTTCACGCACGATACCGCCGTCTTGCGGCCACACGATTCGCACCGACGGCGCCCCTCCGCTAAAGCGTTTCCGGTCCGCTATGCCCGCCGGTCCGACGAGCTCCATGGCGGCGGCGTTCGGATTATCGGGCACGCGGAACGCGAATGAAATGATGTCGCGCGCTCGCGGTGTGAACGCGTAGCGCGCGAGGCGGCGCCCAGCATCGTCGAGCATGACGATGGCCCACGCGCCGAGGCTCTTTTTCGAGAGGTCCACGGCAGAGTCCAAATTGTATGCCGGGCCGAGCGCGCCGTAGCTTCGCGTGCCCCGCCTGAAAATAAACCCGCGCGCGAGCGTGACGGGCGGATCCACCGGGGCGCGCTCGAGGATGCCCACGGTCGCGAGATAATCAGAGAACGCGGCCGCGACGACCTCGCCGCGCGGCAGCGCTTGCGCCGCCTCAACCGCCGCCGGCGACTTTTCTTCCCACCAGCCGTACGACGGAGCAGCTGGATTGACCAGCGGAAACGCACCGATGTTGGTGAGCCCGACGCCGCCCGGCGGCAGCTGCTGGGTTATAAACTGCTGCGGCGACATGCCGGCCGGCAGGTTGAGCGGCGCCTGCGGCAGCGGGATGTTGCCGGGCAGCGGGATCGCCGGCGCCGGCGCGAAGGTCGATCCGGATTGCGGCGCGTAGGTCGGCGCCGGATTCGAGGGTGGCGCCGGCGCATAGCCGGGCTGAGCGCTGCGCGCCGGCGCGGAATGCAAAACGATCGCTGCGGCAAAAATCACCGCAGAAAGAACGCTCAATGCCGCGCGACTCATATGCACCATCACGATGGTAGGGTAGCGAGTTAGTACTTCATGCCGGCGCGGTCCTGCACAAGCTGGCACTTTCGCAAGGCTTGCCTTGGGACGGCGTACAAATCAGGGGCGGGCAAACACGAATGCTTTGCCTGGGAGATGCTTGATGAATTGGAGACTACCGTTCATCGCCATCATTACAATCGTCGTTCTAGCCCCCGCTAACGCCCATGGGATGGTGCCGTACAATCAGGAGCCGTACACGCATCCGCAGCGGCTCGTCGATGTCGGCAATGGGCGACGGATGAACATCTATTGCACGGGAACGGGTTCGCCGACGGTCATTTTGGATTCCGGCCTTGGCCTCAAGCACACGGGAACGCTACCTTGGGGCATGGTGCAGTCTGCTGTGGAAAGGTTTACCCGCGTGTGTTCGTATGACCGTGCAGGATTCGGCTTTAGCGATCCTGGCCCGCTTCCACGGACAACCGGCGCGATTGTCAGCGATCTCCACGCGCTGCTGCAACGTGCGGAAATAAACCCGCCGTACGTCATGGTTGGCCATTCCCTGGGTGGCTTCGACGTCCGACTCTTTGCAGATCGCTATTCATCGGAAGTCAGTGGAATGGTGCTGGTGGACCCGGCTGCAGAAGGTGAGCAACAACGCTTCGCGGCCGTGCTTCCAAAGTATCTCTCGGCTGACGCGCCTTTCTACGCGCTCGCGCTCAAATGTGCGAACGAAGCTCGTCGCGGGCTCCTGCAAAAGCGGCGTGCATCGAACAGGTGCATCGGGCCGCGGGGGTCTGACGCTATCGTGGTCGATGACCCGAGTCTTAACGCGCAAGTGAATGCTGCTATAGACCAGAAGCTCGAAGCGCCAGCTCCCTGGGCCGCTTTCATCTCCGAGGCTACAAATGCCGGTTTCATCTCCAAGGCTAATCACGCGGATGAGGCTGAGGTTATGGAAGCGCAACGCAGTTACGAGACGATGCCGCTTATCGTGCTGACCGGCGCCGAGACCTATAGCAAGAGCGACGAGCAAACCTTTGGCGCTTCCGATGCTCAAATCACGGCGGCAGAAAATGCCTGGAACGAAATGCACCGGAAGATCGCCGCTTACTCCAAACGCGGTGTGAACTGCGTCGTTCCGAGAGTCGACCACTGGATCCAGATCGAGCGGCCTACGGCCGTCGTCGACGCTATCCGTCAGGTGATTGAGTTGACGGACACGACGGCACAGCCTTCTTGTAGGAGCTTGTAGACGGTCGGAAATTACTGGAGCGGGAGACGGGTCTCGAACCCGCAACATCCAGCTTGGAAGGCTAGCGCTCTACCAATTGAGCTACTCCCGCTCGCGCTTTGACTTCTTACCGGCGCCGCGCAGGCCTTCCTTTCGATTGCAAAGGCTCGCATTTGCGAGCGCGCAAAATCGCCGCAGCGGTGACGGACGTTCGTGCGGAGTGGGCAGGGTAGGATTCGAACCTACGTAGCGCTGAGCGCGGCAGATTTACAGTCTGCTACCATTAACCACTCGGTCACCTGCCCGTGTCCGCGTCACCTCCGGTTCGGCACGTGCCTGGGAGCAGCCCTCGTCCGAGCCGGCGGGCGCAGTTGGTAAATCACATTTCCGTCACGCGTATACACGAGCCGATAGGCGGGGTACAGCCGTGCGTTGTACGCTTGAACCGTTCGCGAACCGACGTCGAAGACGTAGATGCTGGTGGCGATAAAATGCGGTCGCGTTGCCAAGATCCGTCGTGCTTCAGCCGCGCCGTCGATACCCGCGATCCGCTCGAAATATCGCGTCTCCAGAAATGGCGGATACCCGTAGCGGGTGGGCAGCATACTGCCGGTCAGCAGATACAGCACCGGCTGCTGGTGCATCACGAACAGCGAGCGATCGCCTTTCATTCTCGCGCCGAGCACGCACGCGAACTGCGCTTCCGGGTCCCCCCACTGCGGATCGCCCATGACCGTCCGGTGCCACACGAGCGCCGCCGCGGACGCGACGGACGGCCCGGCGCTCACCGCGCAGCATGCCGCCACGACGACGATCGCCGAGGCGCCGGAGCGCGGCAATCGCTGGGTCAGCCAAAAAATCCCGTACGCGGCCAGCAGCGCCATCGGCCCCATGAGCGTGACGAATTGATGGCCTTCGAACTCATTCGTCGCGGAGACGATCAGCGCGTCGGCTGCCCACCAAACGAGCGCGGCGGCGACGAGCCGGCGCAGCCGCTCATCCGGCTCGCCGCCGAACGCGGCGGCGAGTGCGGCGAGCGGCGCAAAAAGCGCGAGCGCCCGCAGTTGTCCGAGTTGGCCGACGAACGTTTGCGCGGCGGTCGGTCCGGTGCTCCATTCCGAAAGGCGCCGTACGTCACCCAAGAACACCGCGTCGACGTACGCAGCCAGGTGGCCGGCGAGCCCAAACGTCAAGCTTCCCGCCGCAAATGGAACAAGCGCCAGCAGCGCGATGACGAGCAGTCCAAGCCAGTCGATGCGCCAGAACAAGCACGCAATGGCCGCAATCGCAACGGCCTCTGGCACGGCCGTCAGCTTGATCTGCATCGAGAGTCCGAGCCAGAGGCCGAGTAACGCCGCGCGTCCGAGCGGCATCGGGGCGCGCTCGCGTCGCGACGACGTCGCCGCCAGCAGGCCGCCGCACGTCAATGGTGCAGCAAAGATTTCGGCGTTCGAGGCCAAGCCGCCATCGTTGGTGGTGGCGCACAAGTACAGCAACGCGGCAGCCATGCCGACCAGCGGACCGCCTTCCGCAAAGCGCAAACCCAGCCGATAGAGCAAGTACGCGCTCGCCGCAACCGCCGCGTCCGCAGCCAACCGCACGGCAACGATCCCCACGCCGAACGCTTTGAAAAACGCCGCGAAGATGAGGAATAGGAGCGGAGGCTTGTTCTCCCAGACTGCAACGTACGGCCAGCCGCCGTGCAGCATCGCGCGCGCGACGAGGGCATACAGGCTCTCATCCCAGTCGATGACGACGTGAAAAAACGCCGCCAATCGGACGGCGATCGTCAGCCCGAGCAGTGCGAGAACGATCGCGCACTCCCTAACGCCTCGGCGCATGATTTCGGGCTTAACGCTACCGGGAACGAAAACCCGCCGGCGAGAACGGTGCGCCGATGTCGCCCTTCGAGCAGATCGCGCCTTTTGCGTCGCTCGTCATCGCGTTTGGAACGGTCCTGGTCACCTCATGGCTCATGGCCCGTCAGATCCGCGCGATGGAGCACGAGCGCAACGCGCTTGCCCTGCTTGACTCAATCGACCGCATTTCCTCACAGGAAATTGTCGATATCTTTCGGCAGCTCGAAGGCGTCAACGAGCGATTTCCCACGGATACCGACATCCGGGAACGCTATCGCAATTCAAGCGACGAGCGGGCCCTGCTGGCAATCGCGCAATATATCGAAACGGTCGCCACGCTGGCGCGGCGCGGCGTTTTGAGCCCGTCGCTCATCGTGGATTCGGTGGGGTACATGATCCGTCTGCGCTGGGCGACGCTCGAGCCGTTCGTCAGACGGCTGCGCAGCGTCCAATGCAATGCATACATCTTCGAGAATTTCGAGTGGCTTGCGCGCTACAGCGCGTGGTGGAAGGACGTGCCACGCCCGCGCCACGACCCCAACTACTGGCCGGACCAGTTCGAGCGCGGCAAAGCGAAACCGTGAGCGCCGCTAGCGCGCGTCCACGGCCCGCCGCGCCGCGTCGAGCGCGGCGTCGATCATCTCTTGGTGAATCTTCGGGTTGGCCCAGCGCACCTGGGCCGCCGCGCTCAGCCGATCGATCGGGTCGTAATAGACGAACCATTCGCCCGGTTTGACGCTGGGCGCGCTGTACACGCAGATGCCGTTCTCTCGATCGTAGTAGTCGTAACTGTGCACATCGCGCTTGCCGCCGCCGCCCGGCGCGTCGCATACGAACGTCGGCGTGTTGAAGCCCGCCGTCGAGCCGCGCACGAATTTTTCGATATCGATAGCGGTCTGCACCGTCGTCCGCAAGTCCTCAACGCCCTTGACCATATCGTGCATGTAGACGTAGTAGGCGTGGACGTTGAGGTAGCCGAGGCGTTTGACGAGCAACCGCATGGTGTGCGCGTTGTCGTTCACGCCACGGATGAGCACGGACTGGTTGCGCACAAACACGCCGCGTTCGAACAGCAGCCGCATCGCCTTTTCGGTGATCCACGTGATTTCGTTTGGGCTGTTGAAGTGCGTGTGCAGCACGACGTCCTTGCCCATCGTTCTGCCGCGGTCCACAATCGCGGACAGCGCGTCCGTCCAGGCGGTATCGGTCAGGATCTTACTCGGCAAGATGGCCGGCCCTTTGGTCGCTATGCGCATGCGCCGCACGTTTGGGATGTCGAGCAGCGCGTCTCCGATCCGCTGCAGGCTCTTGGCCGGCAGCTGATACGCGTCGCCGCCGGAGATCACGATGTCTTGCAGCTCGGGGCGCGAAGCGATGTAGTCGAAGGCTTGCTGCCAGCGCTTTGGATCAGTGGCCAGCTCCGACTTCTCCACCACATCCGTATCGCCGCCGATGGCGTACGAGCGGGTGCAGAACCGGCAGTACACCGGGCAGACGTTCGTGGGCAGGAACAGCGCTTTGTCCACATACCGGTGCGTGAGGCCCACCACGGGTGCGTCATCGAGCTCGTGCAGCGAGTCGAGCGTGAGCTTCGGATGGTCCGGCAGCAGCCGCGAGGCCAATGGGATGAATTGCGTGCGGATCGGATCGCGGTAGGGATCTTGCCAGTCGATGAGCGCCATCGCATAAGGCGAAACGCGCACGTTCATCGGCGCGCGATGGAAGCCCACGCGCATATCTTCGATGAACCTAGGCTCGACGAGATCCTGCACGGTTTCGACGATTTCGTCGACCGTCTTGACCGAGTTACGATACTGCCACAAGTGGTCAAGAAACGTCTTTTCGTCGACGTCCCTATACTTCGGGATCGAACGCCAGAACTCGCCTTGCAGGATGTTCATGTGTTCGAGCGAGTCGGGTGGCGCGGGAGGCCTGAGTTTATGCCCTGCTTCCGTGGCCGCGTGCAGTTTTTCCAATCCGGTTATCGCCATGTCATTCCCCTGCGCGCCCTTACGCGCGCCCTTACGCGCGCCCTACAGATCTCAACCTACGCGAATGTGGTTTCTCCGCCGTTGTCAGCGCGATGCCGCCGCGTTCGAAAGTGGTAGATAAGACAATCGTGGTCTTCGTCCGCTGCACGCCAGGAATGTGCTTCAGCCGCGACAGAAACTCATCGAGGTGGGTCGTTGACCGCGTCGTGACCTTGAGCAAAAAGGTCTCCTCGCCGGCCACGCTGTGAACTTCAGATACTTCAGGCAAGGCGCCAACCCGTTCCGTGAATTCGTCGTACTCAGTATCGGCCGACGTGAAGCAGCTGACGAACGCCACCAGCCCGAAGCCCAGGAGCTTGCCGTCGAGTTGGGCCGAGTAACGCCGGACGAAGCCGCGCGTCTCCAGCCGCTTGACGCGCTCGTGCACGGTCGGCGCGCTCAAGCCGACCCGAGCGGCAAGTTCGGCGAAGGTCGACCGGGCGTTGCGTTGCAGCGCCTCAAGCAATCGGATGTCGAGTGCATCCAGACTGATCTTGTCTTCAATCATGGTTTCGGCGTGATTCATTCGGCAAAATCATTATATCACCGGTAATTATTCGGTGCAATAGCCTAAGCCGCTGATAAAGGAGGGCGCGGGGCTGAACCCCGCGCCCTCGCCAACCAATGCGCGCTGTTACGTTGGGGTTTTAGCCGTTTTTTGTGCAGCTCGTGTCGTCGCTCTGATGCCACGTGCCATTCATCTGATACCTCCCGACGTGGCGCATCTGCGTGTCGCTGATCTTAGTCACCATGTCCTGCGCGCCGCTCGGGTGACCACCATAATACATCGTGCCCGACATCGTCATCGTGTTGCTACCGTGCATGCCTCGTGAAGTTTCGATACCGTATCCGCCGAAGCTGTCGACGCCGACCGACACGAGCTGATTGCTCCCCTTATCCCAACGCCAAAAGCTCTGCGCTGAGTATCCTTTGCCTTTATATGTCTGCATCATCCAGCCGTTCATAGCGGGCTGGAAGGTTAGAGTATCTGTTTCTGTGTGCGCAGGGGATTTGGCCATTGCATTCATCTTTGACGTGCACGTCCATGTGCCCAAGAGCCAATCCATGCTGCCGGGTTTGCTCTTCATCATGGACCCGGACTTACTGTCTGCTACCACCGCGCCGCTCACGATTGAAAGCGACGTCGCCAAACAAGATAAAACAATTACGATTCGACGCATTTATCTCTCCTCACAACGCAGCGACTGAAACCGCTAAAGCGGTGTTCTGGCCAAACCCCAGAAAGCCCATCTCTTTACGCTTCCTTTTTCGGAGATTTTGGCTATCCCGTTTGCCTAGCGAATCCGACGGGGCGGAGAAGCCCGTCAAATGGAGCCGGCGGAGGGATTTGAACCCCCGACCCGCGGTTTACAAAACCGCTGCTCTACCATCTGAGCTACGCCGGCGCGGCGATGTGCTTCGTCGCCGTCGCGCTGGATTCCGCGCCGGGGGAGCCGCGCCCGCTGAAGCGAAACGCGGTCGCAACAACGATGGATCGACCCGCAACCTCAACGTGGTTCGATTGGGCAATGGCCATGCTCGGCCTCATTTTTCTATGCGGGCTGTTCGTCGATGGCTGGGCCCACAACCATCATCGCGTCGATCAAAGTTTTTTTACTCCCTGGCACGCGATTTTTTACAGCGGCTTTGCACTCCTCGCCGCGTTCACGGTTGGGACAATGGTGCGCAATCATCGGGCCGGCTATGCGTGGGCGAAATCGCTGCCCCACGGTTACGGCTGGAGTTTCATCGGCGTACTGCTGTTTTTGGCGGCCGGGATCGGCGACATGATCTGGCACATGCTGTTCGGGGTCGAAACCAATACCGCCGCGCTTTTGAGCCCGACCCACCTCGGCCTCGCGAGCGGAATGCTCCTGATCCTCACCGGGCCGTTTCGCGCCGCTGCTCGTCGCCCCGGGGAAATGGCGCCGATACCGGCGATCCTCGCGCTGTTCTGCGTTTTCTCCATTCTAACGTTCATCACGCAATACTCTTCGCCGCTGTATCAATACGGCGTCGCCCCGGCGCCGCCGCCGCGCTGGTTTGAAATCATGGAATCGAGGGGCGTGATCAGCCAGCTGTGGTTCACGGCGCTGATGATATCGGTCATGCTCCTCATGGTTCGCACGTGGGGCGCACGCCTGCCGTTGGGGTCCGTCACGTTTTTGCTGCTCGCCAATGCCGCGCTGATGGCAACTCAGAACGATCAATACTATTTTTTGCCTGCCGTGGCGGCTGCGGGCATTGTCGGCGACACGCTCGTGGCGGCGCTGAAGCCTGCGCCAGAGCGCACCTGGCAGGTTCGCGGGTTTGCGGCGCTCCTGCCGGCGGCATACTGGCTGGGGCACTACGCAACCTATTTTTTCGCGGGGCAGTCGCTCTACTATCCAACGCCGACGTGGACCGGCGTCATCGTGGAATCCGGACTGCTGGGCTTGCTGCTCTCCTTCGCGATCCTCTAGCCGCAGGGTGCGGGCTGGCCCCGCTCCAACACGTTTCTGACATCTTTGCCACGCTGTGAGGGGCAATCTATGCGCGCGTCATCGATAGCCGTCTGCCTAACGCTGTTTGCCGCGGCAACGCTTTGCGCGTGTTCGAGAGCCAGCCAGACGACGGCATCGACCCAAGTGACGTCAAGCCCTGCTGAAACCGCCTCCGGCGCGATCGCGATGGCATCGCCGTCAGCCGGAGCGAGCGCGTCGGCCGAGGCGGTTTCGGCCGCGAATGAAAGCCCGTTGCCGGCCGCGAGCCCAACGCCCAGCGTGTCGTTCACGGACATCAAGGGGTTGCCGGCGGAGCAAGCGATCATCGCTGAAGCCAACCTCGGCGCGTTGGATAGCGCGACCGGTGCGTTCAAGCCCAACGCGCCGATCACGCGCGGCGCTTTCGTCAAATGGCTGGTTAAGGCCAACAATGCATATTACGCAGACACCCCCGGCGAGCAGATCCGGCCGGCAACCAGCGGCCAGTACTTCGCCGACGTGCCGCCCTCGCACCCGGATTATCCATATATCCAGGCCCTGGCCGACGCCGGCTTCGTCGTCGGCATCGACCAAAAGCATTTTGCGCCCGACAGAAAGCTCACGCGCGAGGAGATGATCGCCATCAAGGTAGGCCGCGATCTGAAGGGCGATCCTTACAAGGACGAGGGGCTCGGCGACGTGCGGGCCGTGTACCCGTTTGCGGATGCGGAAAAGATCAGCAAGCGCTACTACGATGCCGTATACGGCGATGACTTTGACGGCTCGAAGAACATCCCGCGCATTTTCGGCGCGCTGAAGTTTTTCTACCCGCAGCGACCGGTGACGCGAGCCGAAGCCGCTCTGGCCATCGACAAGATCGGCAACTATGCGCCGCGCACCGCCGAGCAAGTCGCAGCGGGGCCTAGCCCGACGCCGTAGGCAAATTCGGCGAAACGCAGCAGCCGTCTAAAGACGGCCGCTACATCCTCTCGGAACGGCGCGACCTTCGTTAGTAGAGGTCAACCTCGCTCAGGTTTTTCTCGATTTTGCGCTTCACGCGCTGCAGCGCGTTGTCGATCGACTTCACGTGCCGGTTGAGATCTCGCGCCATCTCCTGATAGGACTTGCCCTCCAGGTAGCTCAGCAACACCTGCGATTCCAGGTCGCTCAGATTCTCCTGAATGCGCTCCTTGATGTCTTCCGAGACTTCCTGATTGATGACCAGCTCTTCCGGGTCGGACATCTTTGCGCTGGCCATGACGTCGAGCAGCGTCCGCTCGCTGTCCTCATCGTAGATCGGCTTGTTCAGGCTGATATACTGGTTCAGCGGGATGTGCTTTTGCCGCGTGGCCGTCTTGATGGCCGTGATGATCTGGCGAGTGATGCACAGCTCCGCAAAGGCCCGGAACGACGACAGCTTATCCGCCCGGAAGTCGCGCACGGCCTTGTAGAGGCCGATCATGCCTTCCTGGATGATGTCTTCGCGGTCCGCGCCGATGAGGAAGTAGCTCTTTGCTTTGATTCGGACGAAGTTTTTATACTTATTGAGGAGGAACTCCATCGCGAGATTGTCGCCGCATTTCGCCGCATTGACGAGCTCTTCGTCCGCGCGCTCGCTGTAGTCAAACGTATTTTCAGTTGCGTGCAAAGCTGCCAATATTCTCTCTCTTCCGCGTTGATGAGTCCTAAACGATTATAGGGTCGCGGGCCAGTTTCGTCAAGGATTGGCGGTCTTTTCCAGCCTGTTTGCCGACACCGCGCGCTCACCGGCAAGCTGCCTTTGGCGCGCCGCTTCGAATAGCACGACCGCTGTCGCAGACGCTGCGTTCAACGAGCTAACTTTGCCCAGCAAAGGAATCTTGATCAGCTGGTCGCAGCGCTCCAAAACCAAGCGCCCGAGCCCTTTTCCCTCCGCTCCGACGACAAGAACGCGCTTGCCAGTGAGGTCCGCGTCGCTGAAACTCACCGCCGAGGGAGTAAGGGCGAGACCGGTTACCCAGCAACCGTCTTTCTTGAGATCCTCGAGGGCTCGAACCAAATTCGGGACACGCGCGATCGCCATGTGGGATGCAGCGCCCGCGGCCGCGCGGCGGGCGGCCGGCGTGACGGATGCGCTTCGTCGATCCGGCAAGACCGCCAACCGCGCGCCGGCGCCTTCAGCGTTGCGGATGATCGCGCCGAGATTTTGCGGATCCTCGATATGATCGAGCGCGACGATCAGGACGTCGGACTCAGCTCGCGCTGCCTCGCGCACGCGTGCGAACGGCGCGTATGTGAACCGCTCAACACATGCGGCGACGTGCTGATGGTGCACGCCCAGCCGCGCGAACCATGCCTCCGGCTCGAGCTCGACCGCTACGCCGCGCACCCGTGCCCGGCCTATCAGCTCGCGAAGCTTCGGATCGCTCTCTCGGCCGCGCGTGAGGACGACTCGGCGCATGCGCTCGCCCGCCGCGAGCGCCTCCTGGACGGCGTGCAGCCCGGCGATGATCTCAGTATCGAAGGGTCGTCTCGGCCGCTTATTTCGAGCCGTCAACCGACCACTGCGTGCCCGCGCTCGTGTTTCTCACAGTAATGCCCGCTTCGGCCAGCGCCGAGCGCAGCGCATCCGATCTGGCAAAATCTTTTCTGCCTCGAGCTTCGTCGATCAAGGCGATAACGCGCTCGACGAGCGCGACGTCGTCCGGCCCTGCGGCACCTACCGCCGCCCGCAAAGCTGCGCGCGATCCTTCGCCAAGCGCTACGCGCTGGGCGTCGGCGACGCCGGCCGCTTCGGCGCTCGCCGCAAGGCCCAAACGCTCCAAACAACGCTCGGCCATGGCAACAACGGCGCGCTTGCGGTCGCCTGCCGTGCCGTCCAGAGCGCGCCCTTCGCGGATCCTTCTGCGCAGCCAGCCAAGCGCGCCCGCGGTGTTGAGGTCGTCGTCCAAAAATGCATCGAAGGGGCCCGAGTCGGCATCATTCGCTGCGGCACCCTTCGCCGCCGGCGCCGCTGCCCGCAGCTCGCTGAGGTCGGCATACAAGCCGCGCAGGCCGCGCAAAGCCCCGCCGATCGAGTCTTCGGTGAAATTGATCGGTTTTCGATATCCCGATTGCAAAAAGAGAAACCGGATCGCCGCCGCCGGGTGGCGCCTCAGCACGTCCGGCAGCGGCGTGAAATTGCCCAGCGACTTGCTCATCTTGCGACCGTCGACCATCAGCAGTCCCGCGTGCACCCAAAAGCGCGCCATCGGATGTTTGCGTGAAAACGATTCGGATTGAGCCACTTCGTTCTCGTGGTGAGGGAAAATGAGATCGGTCGCTCCGCCGTGGATGTCGATTTGATCGCCGAGGTAGCGGCGTGACATCGCCGAGCACTCGATATGCCAGCCCGGTCGACCGGGGCCCCACGGGCTCTGCCACGTCGGCTCGCCGGGCTTGGCCTTTTTCCAAAGCGCGAAGTCGAGCGGATCGCGTTTATCTTCTCGGACAGCTATGCGCTCGCCGGAGCGCAGCTCGTTGACGTCGCGATTGCTCAGCTGGCCGTAGCTTGAAAAGCTTTTCACCGAAAAATATACGCCGTCGGCGGTTTCGTACGCCGCCTGACTTTCGATGAGACCGCGGATCATCTCGATGATCTCGCTCATCTCCTGCGTCGCGCGCGGCTCGACGTCGGGTTTGCGGATGCCGAGTGTGTCTGCGGAGCGGGTGTACTCGCCGAAATAATGCGTTACGATCGCATCCCAGGTTGTGTGCTCGGCTCTGGCGCGTTCGATGATGCGGTCGTCGATGTCGGTCACGTTTTGCACGTAGGTCACGTCCCAGCCGCCGGCCTCTAAATGGCGCCGCAGGACGTCGAACGTCAAAAACGTGCGCGCGTGGCCGAGGTGCGGATGCGCGCTCGGCGTCATGCCGCAGATGTAGATACTAACCTTGCCGGGGCGAAGCGTTTCGAATGCTTCAACCCGCCGCGTCAGACTGTTATGGAGTCGGAGTGCCATGCCGCCCCGTGGTTTCGTCCAGCTGTGCTTCCAACGCTTCGACGCGTTTGCCCAAACTCGCTATCGCTTCCGCCGCCGGATCAGGCATGTCCACCTGAGGCGTTGCGGCTTCGGGCACGATCCGCTTGCCGCCGACGAACGTCACGTGCCCCGGCACGCCGACCACGACGCTATCCGGTGGGACCGATTTGACGACCACCGCCCCTGCGGCGATCCGCGACGACGAGCCGATGACGATCGCGCCAAGCACGCACGCCCCGGCGCCCACTACAACGTTGTCCTCGAGCGTCGGATGCCGCTTGCCATGTTGCAGGCTTGTCCCACCGAGCGTCACGCCCTGGTACAGCGTGCAATCCTCGCCTATCTGCGTCGTCTCCCCGATCACCACGCCCGAGCCGTGATCGATGAAGAATCCGGCGCCGATTTGTGCGCCGGGATGGATCTCCACGCCGGTCAGAAAGCGCGCGGCGTGCGCCAGAACCCTCGGCACCACCGGCACGCCCCAGCGGTTCAGCGGATGGATGAAGCGGTGCCAGAAAATCGCATGAAAACCCGGATATGCAAGCAGCACTTCGAGCCAGTTCCTGGCCGCCGGGTCGCGCGCGAAGCACGCGCGCCAGTCGCGACGGATTTGCCGAAATATGGACTCTCGACGATGGGGCATCGGTCCTGCTTTACGGCCGTCCAATGAGCGTGATGTTCGCTCGAAAACCGGGCCGTTCCCGCGTTGCGTTAGAGTTGCGCGAGCGCGGAGCGAATGCGGCTAGCGACGCGCTTCGGCCCCAACAGCGTTAGCAGCAGCGGCAGTTCGATGCCGTGATCCGTTCCAGTGACCGCGACACGAATCGGCCGGTAGAGCGCGCGTCCCTTCAAGCCGTACTTGACGCCGAACTTTGCGAGGCCTTCTTTGGAAACGTATTCGGCAAGCGCGCCCCGATCGCGCACTCCCGCAGCGGCTTCCGCGAGGCCCGTGGCAAGCGCCCGGGCCGCATCGTCGGCCAATGCGTCTTTGACCGCATCTTCCAACTCGACCCGGTCGGAAAGCAGCGCAGCGACCTCCGCCGCGACCTGGCCCAGCGCCTCGACGTGATCGCTTATTGCGGCTGCCAGCAGCTCGCGCCACTTTGCGTCGTCCAGCTCCGGCGCGCCGCGGACCCGCTCGTCGCGAGCCGCCCAATCCGCAAACAGTTCCGCGCGCTCGACGAGCGGTTTCGCACGGATGTAGTGCGCGTTGAACCAGCGCAGCTTGGGCTGGTCAAAAACCGCCGGACTTTTTTGGACGCGCTCGAGCGAGAACGCTGCGGCCAAATCGTCGAGCGTGAACAGTTCCGTGTCGTCGCCGGGCGACCAACCCAGCAGCGCGAGATAGTTCACCAGCGCTTCCGGGACAAACCCGAGCGCGCGATATTCAGCGATGGCCGTGGCCCCGTGCCGTTTGGAAAGCTTTTGGTGATCCGGTGCGAGGATCATCGAGACGTGCGCGAAGAGCGGCAGGGGGCGACTCAGGGCTTCATAGAGCGCGACTTGGCGCGGCGTGTTGGGAAGGTGTTCGTCGCCGCGGATTACGTGGGTGATCTCCATATCGCCGTCATCCACCACCGCCGCAAAGTTGTATGTCGGGCCATGGTCCGACTTGACGATCACGAAGTCGCCGATCGAGCCTGCCGGAAAATGGACGGATCCACGGACAAGGTCTTCCACGAACACTTCGCGTTGCGGCATGATGAAGCGGAGGGCAGGTCTTCTGCCCTCCGCTTCCCGCTGGGCGCGCTGCTCGCGCGTAAGCCCTCGGCATTTGCCGGAATAGCGCGGAGCTACGCCCGACTTTTCCGCAGCCGCGCGCTCGGCTTCGAGTTCTTCAAGCGTACAGTAGCACGGGTAAGCGTGGTCCGTTTCGATGAGCTGAGCGGCCGCCAGCGCGTAGCGGTCCGTGCGGTCGCTCTGGCGGTACGGCGCGTGCGGACCGCCGACATCCGGTCCTTCGTCCCACCGGATGCCGAGCCAACGCAGGTCATCCTGGATGACGAGCTCCGACTCGGACGCTGAGCGCGCGATGTCCGTATCTTCCACGCGCAAAACCAACGCGCCGCCGTTGCGGCGCGCGAACAGATAATTGAAGAGGGCGGTGCGAGCCCCGCCGACGTGCAGCGAGCCGGTAGGTGCAGGAGCGAAGCGCACGCGAGGCGCGGTCGCGCTATTCAACGGGGCGTTCTTCAAGGCAGGCGACCGCATAGGCGACCATGCCCCTGCCTTCGCCGACAAAACCCAAACCTTCGGTGCGCTTGGCTTTGACGCTGACGCGCGCCGGCTCGACGTCCATCGCTTGCGCTAGCGCCGTCCGCATGCCGTCGACGTGTGACGCGAGGCTCGGTTCTTCGGCGACGATCGTGCAATCGACGTTGGCGATACGAAAACCCGCTTCCGCTACCAAGGTCGAAGCCCGCGCGAGCAGCGTGAGGCTCACCGCGTTGGCGAACTCCGGCCGGCCGGCCGGAAAATGCGCTCCGCAGTCGCCGATGGCGGCCGCTCCAAAAAGCGCGTCGATGACGGCGTGGCACGCGACGTCGGCGTCGGAATACCCGTCCAGCCCCCGATCAAATGGTATCGCACAGCCGGCGAGCACCAGCGGTCTGCCGGCGGTCAGTGGGTGCGCGTCGTAGCCGAGGCCGACTCTCAAAAAGGGCTAGTCCAAAAACTTGCCGCGGTTGGCGATGAAAGCCGACAAGAACATGTCCTCCGGCGTCGTGATCTTGATGTTGTCGTACGAACCTGCCACGATCGTCACCGGGCATAGGTTTGCCCACTCGACGAGCATGGCATCGTCCGTGCCGACGAAGCCTTCGGCCGCGGCTCGCTCGTGGGCCTGCAGCAGGATATCGCGCGCGAAGACCTGGGGAGTCTGCGCGGCCCACAGCTGGTCGCGTGGATACGTCGTCGCGACGACATTATGGTCTGCCACGCGCTTGATGGTGTCCTTCACGGGAACTGCGGCGATGGCCGCGCCGCTCCCACGAGCGGCCGCCAGACAGCCCTCGATGAGCGACTCGGACACGAACGGTCGAGCGCCGTCGTGCACGATGACGAAATCCGTTCCTTCGGGAAGCTTTCGCAGCGCGGCGTAGACGGAATCCTGGCGGCGTGCGCCGCCCGCCACGATGGCGGCGACTTTGCCACGGCCGTACGAGCGCGCCAGGTCATCAAAACGGGCGCGGTCGGCTTCTTCGCAGGCGATGACCACCGCGGCTACATGCGGCGAGCGCGACAGGGCATCGAGCGACCAGCCGGCCACCGGTTTGCCGTCGAGCACCAGCAGCTGCTTGGGCTGCCCGAGCCGGCTGCCGCGCCCGGCCGCCGCGAGAATGGCGGCGACGCTCATGCTTTCTGTTTGAGGCGTGCGAAGATCATACGCCCTGCCGCGGTCTGCAGGACCGACGTGACCTGCACGCCGACCGTGGCGCCGATCAACGGCTTGCCGTTTTCGACCACGATCATCGTTCCGTCGTCGAGATACGCGACTCCCTGATTTTGCTCCTTACCGTCTCTCACGATGTTGACCGACATATCTTCCCCGGGCAGTACGGCCGGCTTGATCGCATTGGCGAGCTCGTTCACGTTGAGGACGCCCACGCCTTGCAGCTTCGCCACGCGATTGAGGTTGTAATCGGTTGTCAAGATCTGCGCGTGCAGCTCGCGCGCCACGCTCACGAGTTTGTCGTCGACGTCGCGTTCGGGAGGGTCGCTTTCGCAGATTTCTAGGTTGCCGTTCAATTCGCGAAGGCGGCTGAGCACCTCGAGACCGCGCCGCCCGCGCACCCGCTTGAGCGAATCGCTCGAATCGGCGATCGCCTGCACTTCGTGCAAGATGAATTTGGGGACGAGAAGGCGGCCTTCGAGAAATCCGGCTTGCAAAATTTCTAAAATGCGGCCATCCACGATCACCGATGTATCGAGCAGCTTCGCCGGACGATCGCTGTTGGGCGCCGCCCGAACCCAGGACAGCACCCGCTGGCGAATGCCGATGCGCAGCCCCGCATAGCTGAAGAACAACGTGATGAGCGCGTAGGTGGCGAACGAGATGAAGGGGCCGTAGCGCGGCACTAAACTGAGGCCGTTGAACATCTCGCGAACGAGTGCCGAAACGATGAGGCCTACGACGAGGCCGAGCGCACCCGAGAGCGCCTCCGCGGGCGCCAGTTTCGCGATGCTTTCTTCGACCAGGGCGACGAGGCGCTCGAACAGTCGCGCGACGAGCGGCGAGATGCCGACGCCGACGATCAGCCCCGCTAACGGCAAGAGGTAGTTTCGAACGTCGCGCGTCAGGACGGCGGCATTATCGAGCGGCTGGAAATGATGACCGATCTCCCAGCCTAGCGCGAGACCGAGCAGCCCGAGGAGCGCCGCTAAAGCGATGCGTAAAAGGGTCTTCGTCACGGCGTTGCTGCGATCTCCAGTTCGGGTGTTAGGAACTCCGCACAGACCGTATTCGCCATCAGTCGGCCTCGGTCTGTCAGCCGAGCGCCTATTTTGTCGACGTCGAGCAGGCCCGCTGCCGCGAATTTTTGCCGGGCGGCGCGAAACGCCGCTGCCGCGTCGATGCCGAAGCGCCGTCGAAAATCTGCATCGATGATGCCGTCGGTCATGCGCAGCGCGAGCATCGCCGCTTCGCCCATCCGCGCGGCCGCGCCGAGCCGTTCGCTCACCGCGCGCGGTGAAGCGCCGCGTTCAAGCGCCGCGCAGTAGGCTTCAAATTCCCGGTGATTCCGGTACCGCGTTCCATCATCGTAGCCTGACGACGACATACCGAAGGCCACGCAATCCGCCTGGCGCCAATAACCCAGATTGTGCACGCACTCGCGCGCCGGGAGCGCGAAGTTCGAGATCTCGTAATGCCGAAAGCCGGCTCGTGACAGCTCGACGTGCGCGAGCTCGAGCAGCTCGGCGACGGCGTCGTCGTCTGGAAAGGCGGACGGATCGCGAGCGTGCCATGCGGCGTACGGCGTTTGGGGCTCGATGGTCAGCGCGTATACCGAAACGTGATCCGGTTCGCAGGCACGCGCCTCGCGCAAGGTTCGGTGGAAGCTTTCCAAGGTCTGGCCCGGGGCGCCGGCGATGAGGTCGAGATTGAGATTGTCGTAACCTGCGCGGCGCGCGGCCGCGAGATACTTTCGAGCGTCGCGCGCGCCGTGGTCCCGGCCGAGGCGGTGCAATTCCCTCTCATCGAAGGACTGCACGCCGACCGACAATCGGTTGACCCCTGCCTCTCGGTAGGCGCGCAACCGGCCTCGGTCCGCGCGCGACGGATTTGCCTCCAGCGTGCATTCGATCGAGTCCGGCGCGACCTCGAACTTTTTGAAAAGCGCGGCGAGCAGTTCGGCGACGTCGCTCGGCTCGACTGCAGACGGCGTGCCGCCCCCCAAGAAGAAAGAGCGGATTTTTTGCGCTGGCAAGCTGGCACGCTCGATATCGAGCGCCAGGGCCGCGAGATAGCGCCGCACGCGGCGCTGCTTGAATTCGACCACCGCGAAATCGCAATAGGGGCAGATGCGGTCGCAAAACGGCAAGTGAACGTAAACGCCGGCCACGCTTCGTCGGTCGACGGTTACGTCGACCACTCCATTCGTTGTACGGTTTTGTCCGAGCCTAAGCCGATGACGCGCGAAATGTTGCCGACGAGATCTTGCCGCACCGCCCGCATCGCGCCGCGGCAAGCGCTCTCCACCGCGAGCGCGTCGGCCCGGCCGTGGCCGATGAGGCAGACTCCCTGAACCCCCAACAGCGGCGCCCCGCCGTGTTCCCGGTAATCGAGCCGCTTGCGGACATTCCGCAACGCGGGCCGCACGAGCAAGGCGCCGATTTTTGCGAGCACCGACGCGCCTGCCGCATCGCGCACGAGCGAGAAGAAAAACTCCGAAGCCGATTCCGCAAGTTTGAGCGCGACGTTGCCGACAAATCCGTCACACACGATCACGTCGGCGCTGCCGAGCAGCAAGTCGCGGCCCTCGACGTTGCCCACGAAGCGGATCGGCGCTGCAGCAAGAAGCGGATATGCGGCGCCGGTCAGCGCGTTGCCCTTGCCTTGCTCCTCGCCGACGCTGAGCAAACCGACCTTCGGCTGTGCCACGCCCAGCACGGCGTGCGCGTAGGCGCTGCCCATGATGCCGAACTGCACGAGCCATTCCGGGCGGCAATCCACGTTCGCGCCGGCGTCAATGAGCAGCATGACGCCGTTTTTCGCCGGCCACGCCGTGGCGATCGCCGGCCGTGCAATGCCCGGCAGCGGTCGCAAGCGGATCGTGGCCAACGCCATGAACGCGCCGCTGTTGCCGGCCGAGAACGCGGCGTCGGCTTCGCCGTCGCGCAGCAGATCGACGGTCTTTCCCATCGACGTTGACGAGCCGCGGCGAGCCGCCGCAGCCGGTGCTTCATCCATTGCCACGGTTTCGACCGCGTCCACCAGCGCCACCGTTTCCGGCGCACCGTTCTTCGCCACGAGCGGTGCGACGCGGCCTCGGTTCCCGACCAGAAGAATCCGGCAGTCTTGCGTCCGCGCCGCGCGGCACGCGCCCGCCACGATCTCATCGGGCGCAAGGTCACCGCCCATCGCATCGACCGCGATTCGAACTTTGCCGGCGCTTGGCTGCAGCGAAGAGATCGACGCCATCCTTTTCTTCGGCGAAGCGCCCCTTGAACGGCGCGCTTTTCTTATGGTATCATAGCGAGGTTGTCAGCGTAGTGGAGGAATCCTCGTTTCGTGGCAAAGCGGTGCGAAGTCTGCGGCAAAGGTCCGGCAACCGGCAACAACGTCAGTCATTCGATGCGCAAGACGCGGCGCCGCTGGCTGCCCAATTTGCGGTCGGTACGGATCAACAAAAGAGGCTCGGTGCGGACGGCAAAGGTTTGCGCAGCATGCCTGCGGTCGGAGCGCGTCGTCAGGGCCGTCTAAGGTGATCCCAACCCGCGGCCGGTAGTGCTGCGCGTTTGCCGGCCGACTGCAGCCACACGCCCCCTTCGCCTTCTTCGAAATTCCCGATCGGCGTGAGCTTTCGGCGAAACCGCGCCGCGAAACCGCGCGCGACGTGGCGGAAGGCGCGCGGCTCGATAGCCGCTAGCAGTTCGTAATCATCGCCTCCGTTGAGCATGCAGTCGAGCGGATCTATGCCGGCGACGACGGCAGCGGCTTCGAGTAACGACGGGTCCGCCACGAGCGCTTCGCGGCGAACCACCGCGGCGACGCGCGACGCGCTCGCCATGCGCGCGAGGTCGCTCGACAAGCCATCGGACAAATCCATCAGCGCGCGGCAAGCTCGACGCGTCCCTAGGTACGAGCCTTCGGGCAACCGTGGCGTCGGCGTCAGGTAAGCGGCAACGACGTTCCGCGCGGCAGCCGCGCTCAACGTTCGTTCGCGACCGGCGTCGAGCACCCGTAAGCCGGCCGACGCCAGACCGATAGGACCGGTGAGCGCTATCACGTCCCCGGGCTGCGCCCCTGAACGCAAGCGCAGGCGCGTCTTTCGGGCTTCGCCGACGACGGTGATCGCGAGCGTCAGCGCGGGTGCACGCACGATGTCGCCGCCCGCGATCGTGCAGCGCGTCGCCGCGGCGAGAGCGGCGATTCCTCGATACAGCCCGCGCACCAGCGGCTCGTCGATGTCCGCCGTCACCCCCAACGCTACCACCGCCAACTTCGGCGCCGCCCCCATCGCCGCGAGGTCGGAGAGGTTTTTCGCCAGCGCCTTATGGCCGGCGGCTTCGGGCCCGGCGTGCTGTAGGCGAAAATGGACGCCGTCGATCAGCATGTCCGTGGTGATGACGCACAGGTGATGCGGGTTTGGTTTCCATGCCGCCGCGTCGTCGCCGATCTCGACCCGCAAGCGCGGCATGGCTTTGGCGCGGGGCGATTGCGCCAGCGTTTCTCGGATCGCCGCGACCAGCGAGTTTTCGGTCAACGGGGGCGCAGCCTTCGCTACGGCGCGCACGCCGCTCGCACCCGGCCGATCATGTCTGCGGGAGCGGGCGTCCCATAGATGCCGGCGCCCATGACGAGGATGTCGGCGCCGGCCGCGGCAATCTGCGGCGCGTTGTCCAGCGAGACGCCGCCATCGACTTCAATCTCGACCTTCAGCTTGCGCTCGTCGATGAGCCGCCGCGCCGCCGCTACTTTCGCGGTCGAGGTCGGGATGTAGTCTTGATAGGAGAATCCCGGATCCACACTCATCACTACGAGATAGTCCAGGAAGGGCATGATTTCGTCGAGCACGCCGAGCGACGTCGCCGGGTTGATCGCAAGGCCTGCTTTGGCTCCCAATTCCTTGATGTGCCCAATAAGCCGGTGCGCTTGCGTCGCCGCTTCCCAATGGATACTGACGAGCTGCGCTCCGGCGCGGACGAACTCTTCGATGTAGTCCTGGGGCTCGGCGATCATCAAGTGCGCGTCGAACGGCGTTTTTGTCAGCTTGCGCAGGTCGCGCACGACCTTCGGCCCCCAGGTGATGTTCGGCACAAAGCGCCCATCCATGATATCTAAATGAAGGTAGTCCGCGCCGCCGCGCTCGGCCGCTGCAACGGCCCCACGGATGTCGGCGAAATCTGCGGCGAGCAACGAGGGCGCGATCTTGATGGGGCGAGAGCGCGCGCCGTCGGCTGATGGCGCCATGCCGAGAAGCGTTCTGCCGATGGAGCCGCGGTGCCTTGGCGCGGCTGCGCAACGCCGTGCGCCGTCAGATCGGCGTCGCGCTGACCAGCTGGTCGTCGACGTAGGTTTCGAGCGTGGCGCCGCCGGTAACGGAGAGATCAAACCACAGCGTGAAGCCGCCGGTCGTCTGTTGGTTGTAAACCGTGCGCGCGCCGGTTCCATCTTGCACGACGATGCGGAACTGCGCCGGCTGCGGTTCGGATGGCAGCTTCACGGAAACGCGCAGGCCGCGCATCGCATCGGGACTCGGCAGGGCTGCGTTTGCGTTGACGACGGCTATCGGCGAGGGCAACGGCGTCGGCAGCGGTCCGCCGCTTACGCTGAGCGAGATTTTGTCGTTCGGCTCGAGGTTGGAGCCGGGCGGCGGATCCTGCGCGACGATGATCCCCTTGGGCGGGGCCCCGCGTGCTATCGGGTTAAATTGCGGTGCGGCAAGCGCAATGTTTCTTTCTTTGGCCGCGGCCTGTGCAACCGAGAGCGGCACGCCGACGAACGTCGGGACATACTCCAGCGGCCGCCCGGCGGCCACGATGAGGTCCACGCGCGTGCCGACGCGCACGGTTGAAAAGGGGTCGATGCTCTGGTCGATCACCGTGCCCGCGATGACGCCGGGGTTGCGCTGGCTCCGCACGTTGCCGGCGTCAAGGCGCACATTTTCCAGCGCGACGACGGCTTCGCGCTCGGTCAAGCCGTCCAGTTGGGGAACCTGGGCGGTCGGAACGCCGTCCGAGACGATGACGCTGATGATCCGCCCCTCGCGCACTCGCTCGCCCGCGGACGGCAACTGCCCGATGATGGCATTTTTGGGGGCATTCGAATCGGGCCGGCGCGCGATCACGTTGATGCCGAGGTGCGCGCCGAGAACCGCAGACGCGGCCTCGTCGTACGTCATGCCGACGAGATTGGGCACGGCCACCGGGGCACCGGCGGGCGACAGCCAATACACCGCGCTCATCGTCAACCACAAAACCAGCCCGGCTGCCACGATGAACAGAGCAAAGATGACATACGAGATCACCGGAACGCTACGACCCGGCCGGCGACCTTTTGCCCGAGGTGACGGCGACCGGCGGCGCCTCGGGCGCTCGGTTTCGATCACGCCAGCGCCTCGAGCACGGCGCCGGGGATTTCGGCGTTCGAAAAAACCTGCGTCACGTCTTCATGTTCTTCGAGCGCATCGAGGAGCCGCAGCACGGCCGATGCGTCCTCTTTCGAGACGTCGACATGGGTTTTGGCAACCAGTTCGACGCTCGCCGTCGGCGTCGGCAGGTCGCGCGCTTGGACCAGCGAGCGCGCGATGGCAGCTCGTGCCGCGGATAACGCCGCTGGTTCCGTGATGATCTCGGCTTCGTGGTCTTCGATCCTCACATCGAGGACGCCGTCGACCATGGCATGCTCCAACAGCTCTTCTTCCGACATGCCGTCCGCAGCCAGCCGGATAACGCCGCGCTGATCGAACAGCCACGCGACCGAACCCGTTTCGCCGAGATTGCCGCCGTTGCGCGAGAATAGATAGCGCATGTCCGACGCCGTGCGATGACGATTGTCGGTGACCGCCTCAACGATGATCGCCACGCCGGCCGGACCGTAGCCTTCATAACGGATCTCTTCGAGCGATTCGCCCTTGAGCTCGCCCGTTGCGCGGGCGATCGCCCGCTTGATCGTGTCCGCCGGCATGTTCGCCTCACGCGCCTTTTCGACGGCGGTTTTGAGGCGGAAATTTGCCTCGGGATCTGGCGCGCCGGCTTTTGCGGCGACGATGATCTCCTTGCTCAGTTTGGTGAATAGCTGGCCGCGCTGTGCGTCGGCTTTGCCTTTGCGCAACTTGATGTTGTGCCATTTCGAATGACCGGACATCGGCTATCCCCGGCGGTCGTCTGAGGACGACCGCTCCATCGCCGCAAGCGGCGCGGTGGACGAGCGCCGCCCATTTCTTCCCAGCGGCAGCCCCAGTTTCAACCGCACGATGTCGCGCATGGTTTTCAAAATGACCTTCGGCGTCGCGCCTTTGGATTCGCCGGTCGTGCGCGGATAGTGATGCACCCCGCATTCGACGAACGGCACGCCCTGTCGTTTCAATTTGATGAGCAATTCCGAACTGATAAACGCTCCATCCGATTCGAGGGCCACGCCGTGCACCACCTCGCGATGGAAGAGCTTCCACGCGCAGTCGATGTCGCGCACGCGCAGCCCAAAGACCAGCCGGACGATCAGCCGGTATATCCTCGCGATAAACAGGCGATGCGGCGGATCGCTGCGCCGGATCCGGTAACCGGCGACGACCGGCGCCGTCTTCGCAAGCTCGAGCGTGGCCGGCAATTCCCCCAAATCGAACTGGCCGTCGGCGTCGGAAAAAAATATCAGCTCGTGGCGGGCGCTCGCAAAACCGCTGCGCAGCGCCGCGCCATAGCCGCGATTTCGCTCGTGCCTGACCAGCCGAATGCGGGGCTCCGCTAGAGCCGCGCGCGCGACGATGTCGGCGGTTGCATCGCGGCTGCCGTCGTCGACGACGATAATCTCGTAGTCATCGGCGATCGGGCGCACGGCGGCGAGCGCGTCACGCATGGTCTTTTCAATGATGCCTTCCTCGTTGAAGGCCGGGAAAAACACGGATAAAGCGGTCACGGCGCCGCGTCAAATCCAGCCGATATGATGCGGCGGACCGATCGGGATCCACATGCGTTCCATCCACGCGGAGTACGGGATGTGCAGCGCGCTCAAGATGGGGAAAAAGTAAGCGAATCCGACCAAGCACGCGACGAGATAGACGGCGATCAACGCGCGGTTTCCCTTGGTAAGCGACGCGGCTTGCGGCCCGAGCGCGTCCGTCGCCGGACTCCACCATTTCTGCAGCACATATGCCGAACACAAGCAGATGATCGCAAGGTTCGGATAAAAATTGTATTCGAAGTCAATGCGCGGCGACAGCGCCCACGGCAGCCACTGCAGCGCGTACGCGACGACGAGCAGCAGCATCCCCTTGTGACGCTCGCGCCACGCGTAAAGCGAAGCGAACGGCACGGTGATCAAGCCCATCAACCAGACGGCGGGGTTCGGCAACGCGAGCACCTCGCCGACGATGGCATTGGCGTTGCCGGGCGGACCGAAGCCCTGGAAATAGTATGACACCGGCCGCAGCTCGAGCGGCCACGTCCACCACTGGGAGCTGTACGGATGCGTCGCGCGCAAATTGTGGTGATACCAATACATCTGCTTTTGTAAATCCCAAAGATCGTTCCACGCGCGGCCCGAGACGACGTGATTGTCGCCGGTATGAAAAAATGGGATGTACGACAACAGATAGACCGCGATCGAAATCGCGACCGTCACGGCGATGAACAGCGCCCAACGGATGCCCCACGGGTTGCCCCAGACGAATCGCGCGGGTGCCGGCCGCGCGCCGGCGGCGGTCGGGTTTCGACGACTGCCGGCCTCGAACAGCTGCGGTAGCCAGCGCTGTGCAGCCACAAACGTGGCGGCAAACCAAAGCGCTATGAGCCCCATCACGCCTTCCCACTTGCTGTCTACGAGACACGCCACCGCGACGGCTGCAAGCACGAACCAGACCAACCAGTGCTGCCTATCGCCGCGCCGCTCGCCGCTGACCGTCGCGGCGATCGTGCCGTCAGCCTGCCAGGTTACGGCTGCTTCGGGGGAGACGATTCGGGCTTGATCCTGGGCCCAGGTCGTCCGTCGATCGCCGTCCGAGTCGGCGGCCGACTTCAACGGAACCCGCTCGCCGGAAGCAAACGCGACGTGCGTTCCTTCCACTCGGGAGCCATCGGGGAAAATCTCACCCCGCGGCGGCCGCACAAATAATCGGTAGGTGCGCAGCGCGCAGTAAGCGGACATGACGGCAAAAAAGATCGGCAAGACGAACACGCGATAGCGATTCGGTAGATCGTTCACGTCGTAGCGCTGGACGAACAGCGCGAACAGCAGCGCGAGCGCACAGAGCAGCGGATAGAGGATTGCACCCGCCGACATCACCCGGAACCCGGTCTCACGGCGTACGATTTGAGACGAGATAAGCAGCCGATAGAAACAATACAGCGTAGCAAGCGAAAAGAACGCTATAAAGATCTCCGGCGTTGCGATGCGCGACTGCACGAACCAGTAGCCGCTGGTGAGCAGCAAGAACACGGCGAGCACGGCTGCTTTCGTCGAAGAAAACAGCCGCTTGGCAAAGGCGTAGAGCAGCGGGATGGTGAGCATGCCGAACGTAGCGCTGGCCATGCGCGCGTTGAGCGGATCGGGCATCTGGCGGAAGAGTCCCGCGCTCGCGGCCATCAGCAGTTTGGTGAGCGGCGGATGGGTCCACTCGTACTGCGGCAGCGCCTTCAGGTATTCTTCGGCCGCGCGCGCAAAGTACACTTCATCGAAAATCCGTTCGTTGGGGACGCCGAGCCGATAGAACAGCAGCAGGCCGCCGAAAATCGTCAACCCGAAGACCATCAGATAGTCCGAGCGCACCAGGCCCAGGAGGCCTTCGGTCACCAGCGGCCCGCGCGTGGCTCTCGGGGTTGCGGCCTCGCCGCCCGGCGGTGCCGGCGCGCCGCTGAGCCGTCGCTCGACTGCCGTTCCCATCTCTTCAATGAGATACGCGCCGGCAAGCACGAACAGCACGAGGACGTTCACGAACGAGACGGAGTGGACCAGCAGCGGGTTGAGATCCGCACTTGGCGTCTTTAAGTAGGCCAGCGCGTAGACGAGGTTGATCAAAAACGTAACGGACAGCACGATGATGCTCACGCGCTGCGTGCGGCCGATATTCCAGACGAGCGGCGCGAGCGCCAATGCCGAAAACATGTAGCGTTCGTGCATGCGCGTCGTGAGCATGAACAGACCGAGCGGCAGCAGGAACCACGCCAGGTAGACGGCTCGCTCGCGCAGCTCGGGCGACAGTGCGGGCGCCGTCAAGCGCCATTGGCGCATCGCGACGGCAATCGCAAACGCGAGGAAGAGCAGCACGCCAAAAATCCACTGCTGGATGCCGATGATCGTGGCCGTGTCCGACTGCCACATGTCGCGCGCGATGGAGTAGAGGTTGAACGCGTTCGCGGAATTGTACGGATACACTTGGGTACCGGTATGATACCGATCGTAGAGCCACACCCACGCGCCCAGCGGATTGCTCGTCGGTGAAAACGGCAGCGATCCGACATACGCGATCGCCAGCGCGATGAGTGGAGCGAGCGCGATCCGCCACGTCCAACCCTGGCGGCGGATCTGCCAGCACAGCAGCAGCGGTGCAACGACGAGTGGCTGGGGTTTGATGAGCACCGCCACGGAAAGCGCTCCCCATGCCCACTCGAAGCGCTCGGTCAGCGCGAGGTACAACGCCCACACCAAAAATACCGCGGCGACCGAATCTGCCTGGCCCCAATACGCCGAAACGAACCAAATCGCCGGGTTGAATGCGATGATCGCGGTTGCGATATAAGCCTGACCCGACGTCCACGTGCGCCGCGCGATGAGATAGGTCAGATATGCGATCCCGAGGTCGGCAACCACGGCCGGCGCCTTGATGAGCAGCATGAACGTCGTTCCGCTGACGGCGCCGTTGACCGCGACAATCGCGTTGTAGACTTGGCCGAACAGCCACAGGACGAGCATGTAGCCGGGCGGATAATCCACGAAGTTCGTGTCGATATAGAAGGCCCGGGTGCCGTGCCGGGCCAGGTCCGTCATCCACGCTTCGAACGTGCCGATGTCGGTTGCGTGTCCGAGCATCGGCATGAACGCGAGACGCACCAGCAAGCCGACGGCCAGCATGACGCTCAGGGTCAGCCATTCGCGGCGCTCGAGAGGCACGCCGGCACGACCGGCGCCCGCGGGTGCGGGCTGGGCCGGGGCAGATGCAGACGCCTGGGACTTTTTCTTTACCGGCTGGCCGGCGGCCCGTTTTGCCACTGGCCGGTCGTTTCGCGCGCACAAATGCGCGCCCCTATCGGCCGGGTTGCAGCGGCCGCCTTTCGACGCCCGTCAAGCCGCGACGAGTTGGGCTTCCGGAAACCATTCGAGCAGCTGTTGAATGATTTCGTCCGCGAGGAAGCCGGGTGTCGACGCGCCGGTCGCGACGCCGACTCGCTCAACACCGCCGAACCAGCTTCGCTCGAGCTCCGCTGCGTTCTCCACGAGATGCGCCGTGGCGCCTTCGTTTTCCGCGATTTCAGCGAGATGCCGGGTGTTGGCGGATTTCCGTCCGCCAATCACGATCAGCGTGTCGACTTCTTTTGCCAGCTCGAGCGCTGAAAGCTGCCGGCCTTGCGTGTCCGGGCAAATGGTATTGTAGACCCGCGTCTCGTAATTGATCGCGGCGATCTTGCCGACTAATTCGCGGAATTTTGCGCCGTTGAGCGTGCTCTGCGACACGACCGCGATGCGCCGCAGGCGGCGGATCTGGGTTTCGTCTTCGGGCCATTCGTTGAGGATCAAGCAACCCGGCGCGTGGCCGGCGATCCCCTTCACCTCCGGGTGGTTCGGGTCGCCAAGGATGACGACCGTGCGGCCCTCTTCCGTCAGCTTGCGCGCCAGTTTCTGCGTGCGGGTCACCATGGGGCAGGTCGCGTCAACGACCTTTAGGCCCTTGGCTTGCGCTTCTTCGAGGGTCTTCGGCGGCAGACCGTGCGCGCGCACGAACAGCGTGCCTTCGTCGATTTGGTCCAGCGTCTCGACGTTCTTCAAGCCCTTCTTCTCAAGCTCAGCGACGATCACCGGGTTGTGAACGATGTTACCCATCGTGTGCACGTTGTCGGCTTGAGCGGTTTCGGCAAGCGCGGCCTTGTACGTCAGCTCGACGCCGAAGCAAAAGCCTTGGGTTTTCGCCTTGAGGATTTGCACCGTTTTACGATCCCTCTGCCAAGCCGCTGATGGTCTTCGAAACGAGGTCGGTCCACTGGGTCAATTCGGCTTTCGTTGGCTTGTTTGCGCTTCCCTGGAACGCGATCGGTTCGCCGATGACCACGCGCACGCGACTGCCGCGCAGGCGCCGTACCGCATGCTGCGTGCCGACCAGCGCCACCGGAATCAGCGGGCAGCGGGCAAGCGCGGCGAGCAGCACCGCACCGCCCTTCGCCCGCGCGTCGCCGGCGATGTTGCGCGTGCCCTCGGGAAATATTCCCACCACGCCGCCGTCCTTTATGATGCGCAGCGCGCGGCGCACCGATCCGAGATCGGATTTTTCGCGGTCGACCGGAAACGCATGCACCGCAGCGATGAGCGGGCCGAAAATGGGGATCGCGAACAGCTCGCGCTTCGCCATGTAGTGAATCGTACGCGGAAACCACGTCCCCAACAGCGGCGGATCCAGGTACGAGCGGTGGTTGGCGGCCACGACCAGCCCGCCGCTGCGCGGCACGCGATCTTCGCCATCGACGGTTACCGCAAAGGCCGGGCGCGTCACGACGCGCAGTACCGCTTTCGTCAGCTCGTAGAGGCTCACCGGGCGCTCGCACTTTTTGCCCGGACGATTCGATACAGCTCGTCGACGACTTGATCGACCGTCAGATTCGAGGTGTCGATTTCGATGGCATCCGGCACCTTCACGAGCGGCGAGACGGCTCGCCGGCGATCCCGCTCGTCGCGCCGCTCGATTTCCTCGCGCAGCGCCAGCCGCTCGATGGGCACGCCCGCGCTGCGCAATTCCGCTAACCTGCGATCGACCCGAGAAGCGATCGTCGCGGTGAGAAAAAACTTCAGCGCCGCATCGGGCAAGACCACCGAGCCGATGTCTCTGCCGGCCATGATGACATCGCGCTCGTCAGCGAAATCGCGCTGCACGGCCAGCAGCCGCTTCCGCACGGCGGGCAGCGCCGCGATCGCAGATACGGCGCGCGATACGTCGGGCGCGAACAGCTCCTCGGTCACGCAGCGACCATTGACGCGGATGCTGTAACCCAGCTTGGTCGTCGCATCCACCGCGATCCCGGGCACATCGTCGTCCAGCAGCGCCGCGACAGACGGTTCGTCGTCGTGCGGCACGCCATGCTCGAGCGCCGACAATGCGACGGCGCGATACAATGCGCCGGTGTCGAGAAAAATGCAACCGATCCGCCGCGCCAAGAGCCGTGCGACGGTGCTCTTACCCGACGCCACGGGTCCATCGATGGCGATTTGCAGCGGCCCATCGGCCAACGTCACACCGGCGGCGTTTGCTCTCCGCGCTTTTTCGACCTTGCGTTGCGGCGATTTGCGCCGAAGCGGATGGCACGGCCGGCGCAGCGAACCGACGACTGACATGCCCACGAACGCCGCCGTATCGATCGACGGAACGAATTTAACTCTGCCGCTCGTGTACGCAGTCGCGTGCGACGGGCTCCCCGTCGAGCTGGACGATCGCGTTCGGCCGGCTATGCGCGCCGCTCGGGACCTCGTCGAGCGCGTTCTGGAATCCGATCAGCGAGTGTATGGCGTCACCACCGGTTTCGGCCGGTTGAAAAATGTAAAGGTCGCCGCCGCCGACGCGATTGAGTTGCAGCTGAACCTGATCCGCAGCCACGCGGCGGGCGTGGGCGAGCCGCTGGCACAGGACGCCGCACGCGCGAGCGTTCTGTTGCGCGCGCATTCACTGGCGCGCGGCAACTCAGGGGTGCGCATCGAGCTGGTCGAGCTTTTGCTCGAGCTGCTGAATCGCGGCGTAACGCCGGTCATCCCGGCGCAGGGCTCGGTCGGCTCGTCGGGAGACCTTGCGCCCCTCGCACACATGGCGCTTGTTTTAGTGGGCGAAGGCGAAGCGTGGCATTCGGGCCGGCGCATGGCCGGCGGACGCGCGCTGTCCGCGGCAGGCATGATGCCGCTGTCGCTGTCCTTTAAAGAGGGCATTTCGCTCATCAACGGCACGCAGGTCATGACCGCCGTCGGCGTGCTCGCCGCGGTGCGTGCGCGGAACTTATGCAAGGCGGCCGACATCGCTGGCGCAATGAGCCTTGAGTCGTATCTCGGTTCGGTCGTCGCCTGCGACGAAAGGCTGAACGCGCTGCGACCCCACGCCGGGCAAGCGCAGGTTGGCGCGAACGTCCGTCGCCTGTTGCGCGCGTCGGGCGTCGTCGCTTCTCACGAGGGCTGCGACCGCGTGCAAGACCCTTACTCGTTCCGCTGCATGCCGGTCGTGCACGGCGCGGTGCGCGACACGCTGGGCTTCGTCGAGAACGTGCTGCACATCGAAGTGAATTCAGTGACGGACAACCCGATTGCGTTCCCTGACGACGGCGAATTTTTGGGCGGCGGTAATTTTCACGGCGAGCCGGTCGCGCTTGCCATGGATTACTTAGCCATCGCGCTCACCGAATTGGGCGCCATCTCCGAGCGTCGCAGCTTCAAACTGCTCGAAGGAACTGAGGGGCTGCCGCCCGTGTTGAGCGAGCACCACGGCCTGCACAATGGTTACATGCTCGCGCAATATACCGCCGCGGCGCTCGTTTCGGAGTGCAAGGTGCTGGCGCATCCCGCATCGGCCGACTCCATTCCGACCGCCGCAGGACAGGAGGATCACAACAGCATGGGGACGATCGCGGCGCGCAAGTGCGCGCAGGTGTTGGACAACGTGGAAAACGTGGTCGCGGTGGAGCTGCTCGAAGCCGCGCAAGCGCTGGATTTTCGAAAGCCGCTTTCGTTTGGCGAGGGAACCGCGATCGCCCACGCCGCCGTGCGATCGCGCATCCCACACCTCGACCGCGACCGTGAGCTCGCCGGCGACATCGCGGCCGCGAAGGCGCTGGTGAAAAGCGGCGAGCTCGTGCGTGCCGTCGAGTCGGAACTAGGGGCGCTGTGAGCATTGAATCCACGCCACGGGTTGTGCGCGCGCCCCGCGGCCCGCGCTTAAGCTGCCTCGGCTGGGGGCAGGAAGCTGCGCTGCGCATGCTCATGAACAACCTCGATCCCGACGTCGCGGAGCGGCCGCAGGATCTTGTCGTCTATGGCGGCAGCGGCAAGGCGGCGCGCTCCTGGCCCGCCTTCGACGCGATCGTGCGCACGCTGCAGCGTCTCAAAAACGACGAGACCTTGTTGGTCCAGTCCGGAAAACCGGTGGCCGTCTTCCAAACCCATGAGGGCGCGCCGCGCGTTTTGATCTCCAACGCCATGCTCGTTCCAAAATGGGCGACCTGGGAGACGTTTCGCGAGCTGGAGGCTCAGGGGCTGACGATGTACGGCCAGATGACGGCCGGATCGTGGATTTACATCGGCACACAGGGTATTTTGCAGGGTACTTACGAGACGCTCGCCGCGGCGGCCGACCTCCACTTCGGCGGATCGCTGAAGGGCCGGATCGTGCTGACGGCGGGGCTCGGCGGCATGGGCGGAGCGCAGCCGCTTGCCGTAACGGTCAATGGCGGGGTCGCGATCGTCGTGGAAATCGATCCGGAGCGCATCCGGCGCCGGAGCGAGACGGGTTATCTCGATACGTCCGCTGACACGGTCGACGACGCCCTGGCAAAGGCGCAATCTGCGGCGCGCGAGGGGCGCGCGCTGTCCATCGGGCTTCTCGGCAACGCGGCGGATGTTTTCCCCGAGCTCCTGCGCCGCCAGCTGACGGTCGACATCGTTACCGATCAGACCTCGGCGCACGATCTGCTCAATGGTTACATACCCGCCGGCCTCTCGCTCGAAGGGGCCCAAGAGCTGCGCGAGACCGATCCGGGCCAATACGAACGCCGCTCGCTGGAATCGATCGCCTGCCAGGTGAGCGCGATGCTCGAATTTCAAAAGCGAGGTTCTATCGTCTTCGACTACGGCAATAACATTCGCGCTCAAGCGAAGACGGCCGGCGTGAAGGATGCGTTTGCTTTTCCCGGATTCACCCCCGCGTTCATTCGACCGCTCTTTTGCGTCGGCAAGGGTCCGTTCCGCTGGGCCGCGCTCTCAGGCGAGCGGTCCGACATCGCTGCACTCGACGACGCGTTGCTCGAGACATTTCCGGAAAACGAGCATCTGCGGCGCTGGATCGCCATCGCGCGCGAGCGGGTTCAATTTCAAGGCTTGCCCGCGCGCATTTGCTGGCTCGGCTACGGCGAGCGCCGCACGTTCGGCTTGCTGGCGAATGACATGGTGCGCCGCGGCGTGCTCAAAGCGCCGATCGTTATCGGGCGGGATCACCTCGACACCGGCTCGGTCGCTTCGCCCAACCGCGAAACCGAAGCCATGCTCGACGGCTCCGACGCGATCGCAGACTGGCCCATTCTCAACGCGCTGCTCAATGCGGTCGGCGGCGCGCATTGGGTGAGCGTGCATCACGGCGGGGGAGTCGGCATCGGCTACTCGCTGCATGCCGGCATGGTTGTGGTGGCGGACGGTTCCGAAGATTCGGGCCGCCGCCTGTCTCGCGTATTGACCACAGACCCCGGCATCGGCATCGTCCGGCACGCCGACGCAGGCTATACCGAGGCCCAATCCGCCGCAGACCGTTTCGGCATCGACTGGCGCCTCTAATGGGCCTGAGCTCGTCGATGGAGCGTTTCGATCCGATCGAAGTCGTTGTGGCGCTCACGGTCGAGGATTGCATCCGCCGCGGGGAACTGCGGATTGCCGCAAGCCTGCCGGCCGCGATTCGGCGGTCGCAGCTGGTCACCGTCGCGGTGGGCGCAGCGTGCGCCGTCGTCTTGCTGCTGCTCGGCGGCGCGCGCGGCCTTCCGATGGCGGTCTTGATCGCCGGACTGGCGGTGATAGCGGCATTGATTTCGCGGCCGCTGCTCCACTCGCGGGTCCGCAGGCGGCTGGTGCAATTCTACAACGCGTCGCCGGATTTGCGCCAAGCAACGAGGTACCGCTTCAGCCGTTCGGGCGTCGATGGTTGGTCGGAGGGACGAGCGACACACTCCGATTGGGCCGCTTACTCGAGGGTTGAGGAAAGCGACAAGGATTTCGTGTTCTTCACCGAGCCGCCGCAGCTTGGCACGATCCCGAAACATTGTTTCGGCACGGCAGCGGATATCGACGGCTTTCGCGAACTGCTGCGGTCCGCGGTGCCGTCGCGGGTTACATTGCGTCGATAGTTCATAGCGAGGTGCGGTATGGCGATCACGTCACCGACGTTTTCGATCCAGCGCAGCAGCGAGCGCTATTTTGCGGATCACGATTGGCTGAAAACGTATCACTCGTTCAGCTTTGCCGATTACTACGATCCCGCCAACCTGCATTGGGGTGCGCTGCGCGTGTTCAACGACGACACGATTGCGGCTGGTACCGGTTTTCCGGAACATCCGCATCGAGACATGGAAATCGTGACCTACGTGTTGCGCGGCGCGCTGGAGCACGTCGACAGCATGGGCAACCGCGGCGTCGTCGGACCGGGCGGCATACAGTACATGAGCGCTGGGACCGGGGTGCGACATTCGGAATTCAATCATTCGCGCACCGACGATCTGCGCTTGGTTCAGATGTGGGTGCTGCCTGCCCGATCGGGATTGTCGCCGGCCTACGGACAACAGACGTTTTCGGTTAACGAGCGGCTCAACACGTTGCTACCGGTCGCGAGCGGCGATAGCGCCGCGCCGGCGCCCATCGCGCTCGGCCAAAATGCGTCATTTTTCGTTTCGCGGATCGAAAAGAGCGAAGTATCGCACGCCTTCGCGCCGGGTCGGCTGGGCTTTCTCTTCGTCGCAGAGGGTCAAGTGACGGCAAACGGCGAGGCGCTGGGCAACGGCGATGCGGTGAGAATTGCCGGCACGCCCGAGCTCAAGGTTGCGGGCAGCGGCGAGATCGCGTTGTGGGATGTGCCGCCGGCCGCGTGAGCCGAGCGCGCATGAGTTCGCACTGCCGGCCTGCTACAACCCGCGCGAGCGGAGATGCGCCTGGTAGTAGCGGCTCGTGGGCGCGTGATCCAACGCAGCCGCGATGAGCGCCGTCGATTTGACGACTTCGTCCAGCGCCGCTCCCGTTTCGATGCCCATGCCGTGCAGCATGTACAGCAGATCTTCGGTTGCGAGATTGCCGCTCGCGCCGGGCGCATACGGGCATCCGCCCAGCCCCCCGGCGGATGAATCGAAGATCGCGATGCCCATTTCCAGCGCGGCGACGACGTTTGCCAGTGCCGTGCCGCGCGTGTCGTGAAAATGCATCGCGAGCCTGCCCACCTCAACGCTCTTGAAGAGCAGCGCGCACAAATCGACGACTTGATTCGGCGTTGCCGCCCCGACCGTGTCGCCGATGCTGAGCTCGTCGATACCCAGGCCGATGAGCCGCTCCGCGACCTCGACGACGCGCTGCGGCGCGATGACGCCCTCGTACGGACACACGAACGCCGTTGAAATGTAGCCGCGAACGCGCATCTCCGCGTCGAGCGCGCGCGCGACGACCGGCCTAAAGCGCTCGATCGACTCGTCGATCGTCGCATTGACGTTGCGCTGGTTGAAGGTCTCGGATGCCGCCGTGAACACCGCGATCTCGCGCACGCCGGCCGCCAGCGCGCGCTCGAGCCCGCGCTCGTTCGGCACAAGAACGGAATACCGAGTGCCGGGTTTGCGTTGGATACGCCGCATAAGCTCATCGGCATCGTCGAGCTGCGGAATCGCCTTTGGGCTGACGAACGAGGTCGCTTCGATGACCGGCAGTCCGGCGGAGGACAACGCGTCGACGAAGCGCACCTTGATCTCCGTAGGGATGGCGACGCGTTCGTTCTGCAGTCCGTCGCGCGGCCCAACCTCAACCACGGTCACGCGCTTCGGCAATGCCTGCAACGATTTTTCCATCGTTAGGCGGGTTCGATTTCGATCAGCGTATCGCCGGCGTTTGCCGTGGCGCCGGACCTGGTGCGTAATCTCGACACGATGCCATCGTACGGCGCGACGATCGCGTGCTCCATCTTCATAGCTTCCATGACCGCGAGCACCTGCCGCACGCGGACGGGGTCGCCTTTTTTAACGTCGACTTTGATGACCGTGCCGGTCATCGGCGCTTGCACGGCGCCTGCGCCTGCCTGGCCATCGTGCACCCGGGCGCGCGCCGCATCCGCAACGTTCGGCGGCCGTGCAATTTCGAATTCGCTTGGGCGACCGGCAAAGCTGACGACGACGCTTTGGGGCCGCCGCCAGCCGACAAAGCTCGCCCGCACGCCTTCGTCATGCAGCTCGAACGCGCCGCCGCCGCGCTCCTCGACGAACGCTTCGTGCCGACCGGCGCTGCTACGCCAAGCCGCGCGACCGGACAGCCGCTGCACCGAGACGAGCGCCTCGGGGTACCCAGCGAATGCGATCCGCCGGGGTCCGCTGCTGTGCCGCCACGCACCCAGACGCCGCCACGGATCGTCCTCGCCAGACCCGCAGCTCAGCGCCGCCCAAGCCGCGGCAGCCGCCAAAAGCGCGCGCGGCTCGTCTTCCGGCTCGCGCAGCGCTGCGGGCCGGAAGTGCTCTTCGATGAATGCCGTCGTCGTCGCACCGCCGGCAAACGCCGGATGGCGGGCGATCCACCGCAAAAACGGGATGTTCGTGATGACGCCGCCTACCAGATACTCGTCGAGCGCGAGGCGCAGCCGCTCGATCGCGGCGTCGCGCGTGCGGTCGTGCACGATGAGTTTCGCCAGCAGGGGGTCGTAGTCGGCGGTGACGGCGCTGCCGGCCTCGACGCCCGCATCGTTGCGCACGCCGGGTCCTTCGGGAAGCTCGAAATGCGTGATGCGCCCCGTCGATGGCAGAAAAGCGTTTTCGGCATCCTCCGCATAGATGCGGACCTCGATCGCGTGACCCCGCGCCTCCAGCTCCTCCTGTCGCAGCTGCAGCGGCCGCCCGGCGGCGATCAACAGCTGGGCGCGGACGAGGTCGACCCCCATGACGAGCTCGGTGATCGGATGCTCGACCTGCAGGCGAGTGTTCATTTCGAGAAAGTAGTACGCGCCGCCGGCATCCAGCATGAATTCGACCGTGCCGGCGTTCGCATAGCCGACGGCGCGAGCGGCGCGCAGCGCCGCGTCCCCCATTTCTTGGCGCAGCGCGGGCCCAACGGCCGGCGACGGCGTCTCTTCCAATACTTTTTGATGCCGGCGCTGGATCGAGCATTCGCGCTCGCCGAGCTCGACGCAATGACCGTGCGCGTCGGCGAGCACCTGCACTTCGATGTGCCGAGGCGCAGCGAGAAATTTTTCCAAAAAGACCGCGTCGCTGCCGAACGCGGCCAGCGCCTCGCGCTTCGCCGCCGCGACGGATTCGGCGAACGCCGCGCTTTCCGTCACGAGCCGCATTCCCTTGCCGCCGCCGCCCGCCGCGGCCTTGACCAGAATTGGCAGGCCGATGCGCTTCGCGTGCTCCGCGAGCGCCGCGACCGACTGCTCGCCGCCGAGATAACCCGGTACCGTCGGCACGCCAGCCGCGGCGACGGTTTTTTTGGCGGCGATCTTATCCCCCATCGCCCGCATGGCAGACGGCGGCGGGCCGACGAACACGATGCCGTTCGCGGCGCAGGCCTCGGCAAAACCGGCGTTTTCGGAGAGAAAACCGTAGCCCGGATGGATGGCCTGCGCGCCGGCCTGTTTGGCGGCTTCGATGATCGCCTCGACCTTGAGATACGAATCGCGCGCCGCCGGCGGGCCGATGCGGATCGCCATGTCGCACGCGCGGGCGTGCGGCGCGTCGGCGTCGGCGTCCGAATACACGGCCACGGTGCGAATGCCCATGGCTCGGCACGTGCGCGCGATGCGGAGCGCGATCTCGCCTCTGTTGGCGATGAGAACGCAACCGAACGGGGGTCTTAACGCCACGTCGGTTTGCGCTTTTCGAGAAAAGCGCGCAAGCCTTCTTGACCTTCGTCGCTTGCTCGCCGGTCGGCAATCCGCGCGGCGGTCCACGTTCGAGCGTCGTCGGGAGGAAGCGACCCAACGGTGCGGGCGATTTTTTTTGCGATTCGCGCTGCTTGCGGTCCGCTCGTCAGGAGGTCGTCTACGATCGCCTGGCAGGCAGCCGCAAGCGCCGGCAGCGGCGCGATCGCGTGGATCAAGCCGATGCGCAAGGCGCGCTCTGCGTCGAAGCGTTCGCCGGTCGGAAAGAGAGCGCGCGCGTGGCTTTGACCGATCTTTCGCAAGACGAAGGGTGAGATGACGGCGGGAACGATGCCCAGCTTTGCTTCGGTGAAGCCGAAGAGCGCATCCTCAGCGGCGACGGCGACGTCGCATACGGCGATCAGCCCAACGCCGCCGCCCAAACATGCCCCGTGCACCAGCGCCACGACGGGCGCCGGACAATCGTCGATCGCGCGAAACATGTCCGAGAACCGCAACGCGTCGCGTTCGTTCTCCTCGCGGGCCCACTGCAGGCTGGCGCGCATGTAGCCGATGTCGGCGCCGCCGCAAAAAGCCTTGCCTTCGCCCGACAGGACGACGGCGCGAACGCCCTCGTCGTCGGCAATGGCGTGAAACGTTTCTGCGAGCGCGGCGATCGTCGCCTGATCGAGCGCGTTGCGGACGTCGGGCCGATTGAGGCGCACCCGCGTCACCCGACCGCGTTCGACGATGATGGAATCGGCCATCGACGGCTCCGTTCTTCCCCGAGTTTCGTCGGGAAGCTACATTCTAAAGACGCCGAATTTCGTCTCCGGCAGCGGAGCGTTCGCTGCCGCAGAGATACCCAGCGCCAGCACCGCACGCGTGTCCGCGGGATCGATGATGCCGTCGTCCCATAACCGCGCGGTGCTATAGTACGGGCTGCCCTCGGCTTCATAACGTTCCAGTATCGGGCGCGTGAAGGCTTCGCGCTCGTCGTGACTCATCGTCTTGCCTTGCTTCTCCAGCGCCTCCAGCCGCACCGTCAACAACACGCTTGCCGCCTGTGCGCCGCCCATGACTGAAATGCGGGCGTTCGGCCACATCCACAGCTGCCGAGGCGCATACGCGCGCCCACACATGCCGTAATTGCCGGCGCCGAACGAGCCGCCGATGATGACGGTGAACTTCGGCACTTCGGCGTTCGCGACCGCCATCACCATTTTCGCTCCGTCCTTGGCGATGCCGCCTTCTTCGTATTTCTTGCCGACCATGAAGCCGGTGATGTTTTGCAGGAATACCAGCGGGATGTTGCGTTGGCAGCACAACTCTATGAAATGCGTCGCCTTGAGCGCGCTCTCCGAAAAGAGGATCCCGGCGTTGGCCAAGATCCCGACCGGGTGGCCTTCGATATGGGCGAAGCCGCACACGAGCGTTTCGCCGTACAGCGCCTTGAACTCGTGGAATTCGCTCGCATCGACGATGCGGGCGATGATCTCGCGAACCTCGTAGGACTTGCGCCAATCTCGCTGCACGACGCCGTAGATTTCCACCGGCTCGTAGTGCGGCGAGCGCGGTGTTTCGACCGGCCACGGCACGCGTTTGCGGCGGTTGAGGTGCGCGACGATCTCACGGCATATCGCGAGCGCGTGTTCGTCGGACAGCGCGTAGTGGTCCGTGACGCCGGAGATGCGCGCGTGGACGTCGGCGCCGCCCAAATCCTCGGCGCTCACCACTTCGCCGGTCGCCGCCTTGACCAGCGGCGGGCCGCCCAAAAAAATCGTGCCTTCGCCTTTCACGATGATGGTCTCGTCGGACATCGCGGGCACATATGCGCCGCCTGCCGTGCACGACCCCATCACCGCGGCGATCTGCGGAATGCCCTTGCTCGACATGCGAGCTTGGTTGTAGAAGATGCGGCCGAAGTGATCCCGATCGGGAAACACTTGATCCTGCAGCGGCAGGAACGCGCCGCCCGAATCCACGAGATAGATGCATGGCAAGTGGTTCTGCTGCGCGATCTCTTGCGCGCGCAAATGTTTTTTTACCGTCATCGGGAAATACGTGCCGCCTTTGACCGTTGCGTCGTTGGCGATCACCACGCACTCGGCGCCCTCGACGACGCCGATGCCGGTCACGATGCCGGCGCTCGGCGCTTCATTCTTGTACATCTCCCACGCCGCGAGCGCGGAAAATTCCAAAAACGGCGTGCCCGGGTCCAGCAGGCGCTCGATCCGCTGACGGGCCGGCAGCTTGCGGCGCGCAACGTGTTTTGCCATGGCGTCCGGTCCGCCGCCGCGCGCGACGCGCTCCGTTCGTTCTCGCAACTCGCCGAGCAACCGTTCGAAATGATCGCGATTGTCGGCAAACTCTTTCGACGACGTGTCGACGCGCGACTCAATGATGGCCATGCGCTGGGTGGAATACGCTCCATTTGACGGCGCGACCTTCGGTCGCGGGCCTCATCGAGCTTCGGTCGATCCACGCACGGTCAGCTAAAGACGACCGCTGCGGTCTACGGCGGGAATCAAATCGCTGCGCCCCAAACTACAAGCCCGGCATGCCAGCCATTTTCGAATGCGTTCCCAACATCTCTGAAGGCCGGCGCGCCGACGTCATCGAGGCCGTCGGCAAAATCGCCGTTGATGGCGCAGGCGTCGCGCTCGTCGACACCCAAACCGACGCATCGCATAACCGGTCCGTGTACACGCTCATCGGCAGCGGCGACGGCGTGCTTGAAGCGGCCGTCCGCCTGGCAGGTGCGGCCGCTGAGCGCATCGATCTGCGCAAGCATAAAGGGGCGCATCCGCGCATGGGAGCGGTCGACGTGATTCCCTTCATTCCGCTCGGGGACGCGTCGATGGATGAGGCCGTGCAGTTGGCGCGGCGCTGCGCCAACGAGCTGTGGCGCCGCTTCAAGCTGCCGTCGTATTTTTACGGGCTCGCGGCAACCCGGCCCGAGCGCCGCAGGCTGCCGGACCTGCGCAAGGGTGAGTTCGAAGGGCTGCTCAGCGCCGTGAAAGAGCCGGCCCGGCATCCGGACGTCGGCGAACCAGCGCTGCATCCGACCGCCGGCATCGTAGCGGTTGGCGCGCGCAACTTTTTAATCGCCTTCAACGTGAACTTGGTCACGCCGGATCTGAGCGTCGCGGAGCGGATCGCGGCCGGCCTCCGGGAGAGCAGCGGTGGGCTCGCCGGCATTCAAGCCAAGGGATTCGTGCTCGCGGAAAACATCGTTCAAGTGTCGATGAACGTCACCGATCTGCGCGCCGTCTCGCTGTATCGCATCACCGAGCTCGTGCGGCGCGAGGCTGCGGCAGCCGGCGTCGCGATCAGCGCGTCTGAATTGGTCGGCTTGGCGCCGCTCGCCGCGATTGCCGATTCGGCCGCCTACTATCTGCACCTCACATCCATCGACGGCAACCAGATATCGTGGTGAGGCAGCTCGCGCGAACGCCGAGTTACGCCGTCATCAACGCCACGCTCGTTACCCTTGCGCCGCTGGCGCGCAGGACCACCGCGTTCGCGCGCGTCGCCGACGAGGACCTCGGTGTCGTGCGCGGCGGCGCGCTGATCGTAGAGCGCGGCCGCATCGTCGCGAGCGGGTCGCGCGCGCAGTGTGAAGCGGCACGGTGCGCCGTCGCCGCTCGCGCGGGAGAACAATTCGAAGAAATCGACGCCGGCGGTCGCGCGCTCTTGCCGGGGCTCATCGACGCCCACACCCACGCGCTGTTCGCAGGCGACCGCATCGCGGACTTTGAGGCGCTGGCGGCAGGCGAGACGCCGCCGCTCGGCATCCGCTACACGGTCGAGCAGACGCGCAAGTGCGACCTCGACGGGCTCATCGCTCTCGGCGCCCGGCATCTCCAGCTGCTGCTCGCCCACGGCACCACCACCGCTGAAATCAAAAGCGGCTACGCGTTGACTGCGGACGGCGAGGCACTGATGCTGCGCGCCATGGCGGGGTTGGACGCGCGTGAGGATCTGCCGCACGTGGTTGCCACATTTTGCGGCGCACACGGTTTGCCGCCGGAGTTCCACGACTACGACGCGTTCGCCGACGAGCTGTGCAACCGCATCCTGCCGCGCGTCGCCGACCTGCACATCGCAAAGTTCGCCGATGCGTTTTGCGAGACCAACTACTTCACGCCGGCGCAAAGCCGAAGATTTTTGCAGGCGTGCGCCAAGCGGGGCATGCGGCTGCGCCTGCATGCCGACGAACTGTCGGCCAGCGGCGGCGCCGCCCTCGCCGCCGAGCTGCGCTGCGCATCCGCCGATCACTTGAACTTCATCGGCGAGGACGGGGCGCGCCGCCTCGCTGCAGCCGGCACGATCGCCGTGCTATGCCCGGCGACGACCGAATACCTCGATCTCGAGCGCTGGGCGCCCGCTCGCATGTTGATCGACGGCGGCGTGCCCGTCGCGTTGGCCACCGATTTCAATCCGGGAACCAGCCCATGTTGCTCGTTGCAAACGGTCGCGCATCTCGCGCGGCGGCGTTTGGGAATGTCTGCCGCCGAGACGATCGCCGGTGTGACCATCCAGGCGGCTCGGTCGCTCGGCCTCGACGGCGAGGCGGGCGCGCTTCTCCCCGGCTATCGCGCGGATCTCGCTCTCTTCGAGTTCAGCGATCCGCGCCTGTTTGGTTACTATTTCGGAACGAATGTTTTGCAGAGCGTCGCGCTCGGGCAATGAACGCCGATCGTCCGCGGCGGCGGCGCGACGGGAACGGTTTCGATCACCGGTCGGCGGCGGCCCGCGAAAACCGTTTCAGAAAATCGTCTGCCGACATACCGGCGACCGCGGCGAGACGCGATAGCCGAGGCTCTTGCAAGTCCGTCGCATCCAACCGAATCATATACTTTCTGCCTACCTCGTAGCTTTCAGTCTTGGTATCCACGAGACGCACGTTCACCCTGCCGGTCGCGGGATCCAGCATATCGCGAAGCGTGACCGGCGTAACCTTTCCGCCGCGCAGCGCGACCATCGCGCCGGAGCCGCCGTCGCGCAAATAGCGGACCGCTCCGTAGCCCAGCGTCCTCGTGTACTCGACGTCGAACGGCAGCGGCTTCGCGCAGCGCAGCTCGTAGCCGATGTCCTTAGCGACCACAGTAACGTCCAGGTGCAGGTCGGCGAGCCGGCGCGAAACCTCCGCTTTGAGCACGTCGCCGAGCGCGATTTCCGAGAGCCTGACGTGGCCGTACGCGTCGCGCGCGGCGTCCTCCAATCCGCCGAGCTGCGCCGCGTCGAGCCGTTCCGCGACGCCCTCGGCGATCACCGCAACACCATGATCGTGATCCATCGCCCGCCGCTTGATCATCGCACCGATGAGGATGTCGGCGAGCTCGTCGAGGCCGAGTCCGCCATCCGGGAATTCTTCCGGCAGAATCGCCAGCGTCGCGCCGGCGGCTTTGCAGATGCCGAGCGCGAGCGCTCCCGACTTGCGCCCCATGCTCACCACGAGGTACCAGCGCGTGGTGGTGCGCGCGTCCTCCATCAGGCTCTCGACGATGTTCGCGCCGACGGCGCGAGCGGTTTCGAAGCCGAAGGTCGGCATGTTATCGGGCAACGGGAGATCGTTGTCGATCGTCTTCGGCACGGTCGCGACGTGGATCGCTCCGCCGGCTGCATCTGCGATTTTTGCCGCGCCGAATGTCGTGTCGTCACCGCCGATGCACAGCAAGTGGGTGATCTGAAGCGACGTCAACGCCCGGACGGCGTTTGCGAGGGACTGCTGGTCATTTGCCGGATTCGTGCGCGACGTGCGAAGGATGGAGCCCCCGGTCCAGTGGATCCGGCTGACGTGCTCGATGTCGAGCGGCACGACGTGCGATGTATCGCCGCGCGCGAGCCACTGGTAGCCGTCATAGATACCGAGGACGCGAAAACCCTCGTTGATGGCTTCGATCGTGGCGGACGCAATGACCCCATTGATGCCGGGCGCCGGTCCCCCGCCGACCAGGATGCCGAGCGTAGAGCTCACGCTCCGGCCCCTGAAGCCGCCAACCTCATGGCCCAAGCATACGAGGCCGGCGCAAAGTCGGCCTCCGTGCGCTTCTTATACGCGCGTTGCCGATCGCAATGAGTGTTCGGGTGCGCCGTTTGTTTTTGCAGCCTCCCATGCAATCAGCGCGCGCTTGCGATCGGCGCCGTAGCGATATTCGCCAACTGCTCCGGTGCTGCGGATGACGCGGTGGCACGGGATCAAAAAGCAGGCGGGATTATCGGCAACCGCCGCCGCGACCGCACGCACCGCCCTGGGTCTGCCGACGGCTTGCGCGATCTGCTGGTACGAGGCCACGCGGCCAAGCGGGATATCGAGGAGCGCCTTCCACACGCTGACTTGAAAATTCGTGCCGCGCACGATCACTTGAATCGGCTCCCCGTTGCGCGGCGACCCCGAAAACATCCGCCCCGCGATGGCGCTCGTTGCGCTGCTGTCCTCCACAAACGCGGCGCCCGGCCAGCGCCGTTGCAGCGATGCGATCGCCTCAATCGGGTTTTCTTGGCCGACGAACGCCACGCCGCAGACCCCGCGGCGCGTGGCCGCCACGAGCATTCGGCCAAACGGGCTTGGGTGAAACCCGTAACGGATCTCCACTCCGGCGCCGCGCTGCTTGTACTCTCCAGGCGTGACCGCTTCCAAACTGACGAAATGGTCGTGCAGCCGCGCCGGGCTTGAGAGCCCAACCTCGAGCGTGGCCTCGAGCACGCTCTTGCTTTCCGCGAGCGCATCCTTGGCGTATTCGAGGGTCAGAAATTCCAGAAAGCGCTTGGGCGAAATGCCCGCCCAACGCCGGAACACGCGTTGAAAATGAAACGGGCTGACGTGCAGGCGCGTCGCGATGTTGTCGAGCGACGGTTGTTCCCGGACGTGGCCGTCGATATAGTGGATGGCGGCCGCGATGAGGTCGTAGTCGGTGCTGAGGGAGACTTTTGCGTTCATCATGCTGCTATTATGCCGCTTCGGGCGCGGCGGCGGCCACCCGATTATTGCTGATCAAAAGCCCGAGCTCTTCGCTCGGGCCAGTCATCGACCTTCGGTCGAACCACTACAAGCGCGGGTCATCGACCTTCGGTCGAACCACTACAAGCGCGGGTCATCGACCTTCGGTCGAACCACTGCAACAGCGGTGCGTCAGTTGCTGGAGGGGGCGGCGGGCTCCGGCGCGGGCGGGCGCAGCGGTTCGCCGGCCTTGCGGAACACCATTTTGCCTTCTTCGGCATCCAGCAAGATGTGATCGCCGACCTTGAAGTTGCCGCGCAGCAGCTCTTCGGCAAGCGGATCCTCCACGAGCCGGCCGATCGCGCGCCGCAGCGGGCGCGCGCCGAATGCCGGGTCCCAGCCTTCCTTGGCGATGAGCTCGCGGGCCGCTTCGGTCGCTTCGAGCGTCATGTGCTGATTTTCGAGCTCCTTGACGACCTTGGCCAACTCCAGTCCCACGATCTGCTTGATCTGGTCGATGTCGAGTGAGTGGAAGACGACGATCTCGTCGACGCGATTGAGGAACTCGGGCCGGAAGATGTGCTTGACCTCTTCCAGGATTTTGTTCTTCATCTTCTCGTAGCGGATTGCCGGCGAGCCCTCTTCTTTGACGGGGCGGAAGCCGATCTCCGTGCTGCGCTGCAGCCCGAGCGCGCCGATGTTGCTGGTCATGATGACGACGGTGTTCTTAAAGTCGACCACGCGGCCCTGAGAATCGGTCAGACGGCCGTCTTCCAGCACCTGCAGCAGCAGGTTGAAGACGTCCGGATGCGCTTTCTCAATTTCGTCGAGCAACACGACCGAATACGGCCTGCGCCGCACGGCCTCGGTAAGCTGTCCGCCTTCTTCGTAGCCGACGTAGCCGGGCGGCGCGCCGACGAGGCGCGAGACCGCGTACTTCTCCATGTACTCGGACATGTCGATGCGCACCATGGACTCCGCATCGTCGAACATGAATTCCGCCAGCGTGCGGGCGAGCTCGGTCTTGCCGACGCCGGTCGGGCCGAGAAAGATGAACGATCCGATCGGCCGCTTGGGATTTTTCAGGCCCGCGCGGGCGCGCCGGATCGCCTGCGAGATGACCTTGATCGCCTCGTCCTGGCCGACGATGCGTTTGTGCAGCGCATCCGCCATGTTGAGCAATTTGACCGTCTCTTCTTCCTTGAGCTTGCTGACCGGAATGCGCGTCCAGGTCGAAACGATATGCGCGATCTCCTCGGGGCCGACGGCGTTCGTCTCGCCCTTGAGGCTGCGTTTTTCCATCCAGTCCGCTTCCATCTGCTGCTTTTTGGCGCGCAGTTTTTCTTCGCGGTCGCGGATCTGCGCCGCCCGTTCGAATTCCTGCGCCTTGATCGCAGCTTCTTTCTCCGCCTTGACCTTGCGGATTTCGTTCTCCACTTCGCGGATCTCGGGCGGCAGCGACGTACTCTGCAACCGCACGCGCGAGGCGGCTTCATCCATCAGGTCGACGGCTTTGTCCGGCAGGAAGCGATCCGTGATGTAGCGTGACGACAGACGCGCCGCCGCTTCCAGCGCTTCGTCCGTGATGCGCACCTTGTGATGCGCCTCATAGCGGTCGCGTAGCCCCTTGAGGATCTCAATCGTCTCCTCGACGCTGGGCTCGCCCACCATGATGGATTGGAAGCGCCGCTCCAGTGCGGAATCCTTTTCGATGTGCTTGCGGAACTCGTTGAGCGTGGTCGCTCCGATGCACTGCAGCTCGCCGCGCGCCAGCGCGGGCTTGATGATGTTGCTGGCGTCGATGGCGCCCTCTGCGGCACCGGCTCCCACGAGCGTGTGCAGCTCATCGATGAAGAGAATAATCTCGCCGCTGGCGCCGCGGATCTCGTCCATGACGCGCTTCATGCGCTCTTCGAATTCGCCGCGATACTTCGTGCCCGCCACCAAGCCGGCAAGGTCGAGGGTGATGACACGCTTGTCGCGCAGCAGCTCGGGCACGTCGCCCGCGATGACGCGCTGCGCGAGTCCTTCGGCAATGGCCGTTTTTCCAACGCCCGGCTCGCCGATGAGCGCCGGGTTGTTTTTCGTCCGCCGGGACAAGATCTGAACGACGCGCTCGATCTCTGTATTCCGGCCGATCACCGGATCCAATTTGCCTTCGCGCGCGAGCTGCGTCAGATCGCGGCCGTACGCGTCCAGCGTCGGGGTCTTGCTCTTTCCCTTGGCGGCGGTTTGCGATTGGCTCTCGGCGCCCAACAAGGACGTCGTCTGGACGCGCACCTTGGCGGGATCGACCCCGAGATTCGTGAGCACGCGGGCGGCGACACCCTCGCCCTCGCGGATCAAACCGAGGAGCAGATGCTCCGTGCCGATATAGTTATGGTTGAGCTGACGCGCCTCTTCGAAGGCCAGCTCGATGACCCGTTTCGCGCGTGGAGTGAACACCATTTCCTGCTGGACCGTCTGACCGCCGCGACCGACGATCGCCTCGACTTCGGCGCGAACCTTCGCCAGGTTGACTCCCAGGGTTTCCAACACTTTGGCGGCAAGGCTCTCGCCTTCGCTGATGATGCCGAGCAGAATGTGTTCCGTGCCGATGTAGTTGTTACCGAGCCGTTGCGCCTCTTCTTGGGCGAGCACGATGCTGCGCCGCGCGCGTTCGGTAAACGGTTCCCACATTGACATCTAGTCTCGTTCTCCTTTTTCGATCGGCCGAAGTCGACGACTCGGGTTCGATCACTGCATAGAGCATGTGTTCGGCGCGTGTAGCCAAAGTCCGTTTCCTGAAAGAAATAGGACCGGCGCGCGCCGGTCCTATCAAGCATGATTCCAAGATCAGCCTCAAGCGATCGCGGTCCTTGCAGTACCGGTCCCGGTAGTCCGGGTGTCGCATCGGCTTTCGTCTTGATCGGTGTGACCGATCGCTACGCCCGGGTTTCACAACTCGGATGCGGTTTCTCGTCCAAACCGCTCGCCGATCAGTACGCGTCGGAGCGCGCCCCTTGAGGCCTATCCCGAGAATACTCCCACGGCTTCCTGAAGTCAAGTAATGAGAAAGCGGCGAATATTTGCGCATGACGGAAGTCAGGCACGACGTCGCCATCGGTTTAGGTTCGAATCTCGGCGACCGCCAGGGCAACATCGCGGCCGCGCTCCAGCGGCTGCGTTCGCTCGTGCGCATCGAACGTGTGTCTTCCGCATATGAAACCAAGCCCGTGGGGTTCGCGGATCAACCGGATTTTCTGAACCTGGCGTGCGTCGGCACGACGCTCCTCACGTACCGCGAGCTGTGGAGCGGATTGCGCAAGGTGGAGCGGGACGTCGGCCGGCGCGCCGCCATGCCCCTCGGGCCGCGGGCGATCGACCTCGACCTCCTGTTGTTCGACGGCCTCGTCGTCCGCGACGCCGACATTACCATTCCACATGACGCGCTCGCCGCTCGCGCTTTCGTCCTCGTGCCGCTTTCCGAAATCGCCCCGACCCTGCGGCATCCGGTAACCGGAAAGACCGTTCGCGAGCTCGCCGCCGCGCTGGACGCATCCGGGGTCCGACGCTCGGACGCCGGCCTCCTGACCCGCATCCGGCGCGACGTCCAAGAGGCGCGCCCCACCGTCGCGCTGGCGCTCAATCGCGCAGGTGTGCGCGGCGTCAAGGCGCTCATCTCGGTGGGCGACGCGAAGCTGATCGCGACCTTCGACATCTATGCCGACCTCGACGCGCGGCGCTCCGGCGTGCACATGTCGCGCTTCTCGCAAGACCTCGAAGACGCGCTCAGCGAGCTGGCCAGCGAGCCGGCCGCCGGCATCGACGGGGTGGCGCTCGCGCTCGCGCAGCGCGTGGTCGGAAGCCAGGGGGCCGAACGCGCGGCGGTCGACGCGCGCACCGAAATCCCGCTGGAACGTTACACCCCGGTCAGCGCGATCAAGACCCGCGAATTCTACACGGCGCTCGCCCAGGCGGTCGTCGCACCGGGGTACACGCGCAGCCTTATCGGCGTCGAAGCAGAAGGCATTACGGCCTGCCCGTGCGCGCAGTCGATGGTTGCGGAACATTCGCGCCGCCGGCTGCTGCACGAAGGCTTCAGCGAACGCGACGTCGACCGCGTGCTCTCAACGCTGCCGAGCGCGACGCACAATCAGCGCAGCCGGGGAACCTTTCTCGTCGGCGCGCAAGCCCGAGTCGACGTACCGACGCTGGTCGAGATCGTCGAGCAATCGATGTCGTCCGAGACGTACGATCTGCTGAAACGGCCGGACGAGCTGTTCGTCGTCAACAAGGCGCATGCTGCGCCGCGCTTCGTCGAAGATTGCGTCCGTGAAATGCTGCGCTATGCGCACGACGCGTTCGAAGATTATGCGGACGAAACGTTCCTGTTCGCTCGACAGGTAAATTTCGAAAGTATTCACAAACACGACGCGCTGGCCGAGTCATGTCAAACGCTCGGCGAGCTGCGCCGGGAATTGCGCGGCGAAACCGGCGTGCGCCACACGACGCTCGAAGCATGGCTCTATCCCGCACCTGACGCTGCCGCGGCCGTTTTTCAACGGCCCGGCTAGCCCGCATCGATGGACTGGGAACTCTCCGCCGCTCCGTATCAGCCGATCCGCCGCCGTCTGCTTTGGCGCCGGCGGTTCTTCATTGCGGCGCTCGTGCTGCTCGTGCTGGTCCCCGTCGCGCTCGTCCGCCGCGAGCGGGCAGCGGAGCCCATTGGCGAACGCCTGGTGGATCAAATCGCTTCGGTGATCGCCGTGCGCTACTACGATCCGAACTTCCACGGCGTCGACTGGCGCGCGGTCGTTGCTCGCTATCGGCCGCTCGTCGCTGATGCGCGCTCGCGCGACGAACGGTACGCGTTGCTCAAGCGGATGGTCGCCACGCTCGACGACAGTCATACCGCGGTATTCTCGCCGGCCGATCTTGCCGAAACCGACCCCGGCCGCGGCGCGGTGGTCGCGCGCACTGCGGCACGAGCGGGCCCGGCTGCGGACGACCGCCCGTTCGATTCGTGGGGCATCGCGGCGCGCGGCGTCGGATATCTGCGCCTGCGAGCGTTTCCCGACAACATCGGCCCCGAGCTTCAGCTCGCCATGGAAGCGGTCGGGAGATATCCCGCGCTCGTTTTAGACCTGCGGCGCAATCCGGGCGGACTCGTTGATTCGGTCGATGCCGTCGCCGGAATGTTCTTGCCGCAGGGTACGCTGATCTCAACCGGCCTGCGGCGCTTCCATCCGCTCGGGGCGCAGCGCTTTGCGGCAAACGATGGCGCGGGAGTCGCTTACCGGGGGCGGCTTGCGGTTATCGTTGACGCAACGACGCAAAGCGGCGCTGAATCGCTGGCGCGCGCGTTACAATTTTACCGTCGCGGCATCGTCGTCGGCGGCCGCACCGCAGGCAAGGTCCTGGGTGTCGACGTTGAGATCCCGTTAGAGGACGGTGGGCTGCTGCGGGTCGCGACGCTCGATATGTTCGGCCCCGACGGCCGCCGGCTTGAAGGAACGGGCGTTGTGCCCGATGTGGCGGTGAAGGGCCGGCACCGCCTGCTGCCCATAGCCATCGCGGCTCTTACGTCACGAAGGTTGTAGCGGCCGCTGCTAGGCGACCGAACAAATTCGCGCCGCTGCGTCTGCAAGCTCGCTGCGGTCAACGAACCTCGCGTTCGGCTGATACGTCCGCAGGTACGCTTCCAGCGACGGGCGTTCGCTTGGCAGCACATCGACGAGCAGCAGCGGTATATCGCGCGTGTTGAATCCCTCTCCGAGATAGCGAGCCGCCTCGCGCGCATAAGCAGGCAACCAACTGAAGGCGAGCGCGATGGCGTCCGGCCGCCGCGCCGTGACCGTGTCGAAAAAGTTCGGCCAGCGCGGCTCGTCCTCAACGAACGCCACGTGCGCGGCGCCGAGCGCTTCGCGTCGCTTTGCACTCTCGGGATCGGTCGCGAATTGCAACAGCAGGACGTTCGGCATGCGGGGTTCGTTCGCGGCGCGGGTACGCGGCCCTTGGTGGCGGGACGCGCAAACGGCGGGACCCGCAAGCGCCGGTCCAAAACTGTGACTCCATGAGTCACGAATCCGACGCGGAGTTCTTGCGGCGCAAGCGCGCTCAAGCGCGCGCGCCGGCCGGCGAAGCGGCAGTCGCGCGCCAGCACGAGCGCGGCAAGCTCACCGCGCGCGAACGCGTCGAGCGGCTGCTCGATCCCGGCAGCTTTGTCGAACTGGATGCATTCGCCGTGCATCGGACGGACGCGTTCGGCTTGGCCGACAAGAAATTCGTCGGCGACGGCGTGATCACGGGCCACGGGACAATCGACGGCCGGCGAATCTGCATCTTCTCCCAGGACTTTACCGTGCTGGGCGGCTCGCTCGGCGAAGTCTTTGCAGAAAAGATCTGCAAGATCATGGACCTCGCCGTAAAAATCGGCTGCCCGGTGATCGGCATCAATGACTCGGGCGGTGCGCGCATCCAGGAAGGCGTGGTCAGCTTGGGCGGCTACGCGGAGATTTTTTGGCGCAACGTGCAGTCGTCGGGCGTCGTGCCTCAGATCTCGGTGATCGCCGGTCCGTGTGCGGGCGGGGCGGTCTACAGCCCGGCCATCACGGATTTCATCTTCATGGTGGACGGCATCTCGCAGATGTTCATCACCGGCCCGGAGATCATCAAAACCGTGACGGGCGAGGATGTGACGTTTGAGGAGCTCGGCGGAGCCGCAACCCACAATGCGAAGAGCGGCGTAGCCCACTTTCTCTGCACCGACGAAAACGACGCGTTCGAGCAGATCCGCCATCTGCTGTCGTTTTTGCCGCAGAACAACTTGGACGAACCGCCGGCCGCTGAAACGAGCGACGATCGCCGCCGGACCGATGCGAGCTTGATCGATTTGATCCCACCGCGGCCCGAACTGCCGTATGACATGACGGACGTGATCCATCGCGTGGCGGACGACGGCGACTTTTTCGAGGTGCAAGCTTTGTTCGGCGCATCGCTCGTCATCGGTTTCGCGCGGCTCGGCGGCCAGCCGGTTGGGATCGTTGCGAATCAGCCCAAAGTGCTGGCCGGGGTGCTCGACATCAACGCCTCGGTCAAGGGCGCGCGCTTCGTGCGATTTTGCGACGCCTTCAATCTCCCACTCGTCACGTTTGTCGACGTGCCCGGATTCTTACCCGGCACGGCCCAAGAATTCGGCGGTATCATTAAACACGGCGCGAAACTGCTCTACGCATTTGCTGAAGCGACCGTTCCCAAGCTCACGGTCATCACGCGCAAGGCGTACGGCGGAGCGTACGACGTCATGTGCAGCAAGCACATTCGAGCGGACTTCAATTTCGCTTGGCCGACGGCGGAGATCGCCGTGATGGGCCCGCAAGGCGCCGTCAAGATCATCTTTCGCGACGAGATCGCCAAGGCGAAGGACCCCGCGAGGCGCACCGAAGAGCTGGCCGCCGAATACGTGCAGCGCTTTGCCAATCCGTATGTCGCGGCCGAGCGCGGCTACGTGGATGACGTCATCGACCCGGCGGCCACCAGGCCGATGCTGATCGACGCGCTGGAAACCTTGCGAACCAAGCGTAGCGAGCGGCCGAAACGCAAACACGGCAACATCCCATTGTGAGAATTGAAGTGACGCCCGAGCCGGCGCCCGCCGAGCGCGCGGCGATCGAGGCGGCGCTGAAGCTTTTTTTCGGGCAATCCGCAGCGGCAGTGTTTGGCCGACCGTTATGGAACCTCGATTCGCTGCCGGATAGCTGGCGCGCAGCGGCTCGGTTCGAGGCGATCGACGACGGTGTTTGAACGCGTTCTCGTCGCCAACCGCGGCGAGATCGCGCTGCGCGTGATCAGGGCCTGTAAGGAACTGGGCATTCGAAGCGTTGCCGTTTATTCCGACGTCGACGCGCAGTCGCTGCACGTTCGCGAAGCCGACGAGGCGTACCGTCTGGGCCCCGCCGCTCCCGCGCTTTCCTATCTCAACGCCGAGCGGATCTTCGAGATCGTTCGTCAGGCGAAGTGCGACGCGCTGCATCCCGGCTACGGATTCCTGGCGGAAAACGCAGCATTCGCGGCGCGCTGCACGGCCGAAGGCATTTGTTGGATCGGGCCGGCGCCGCGCGTCATCGAGCTGATGGGCGACAAGCTTTCCGCGCGCAATGCCGCCGCGAGCACGGGCATGCCGATCGTGCCGGGCACGACGCATGCGCTGCGCACGGCCGACGAGGTGCGTAAGGCGGCAAGCGAGATCGGCTATCCGATCGCCGTCAAGGCGGCGGCCGGCGGCGGCGGCAAGGGCTTGAAGGTCGCGCGGCGCCCCGGCGAAGTCGAGCAAGCCGTAAGCCTGGCCTCGAAAGAGGCCGCTGCATACTTCAACGACGCGACGCTGTACGTCGAACGGTACTTGGCACATCCCAAGCACGTCGAGGTGCAAGTGTTGGGCGACGCGCACGGCAACACGCTGCAGCTCGGCGAGCGCGACTGCTCGATGCAGCGCCGCCATCAAAAACTCGTCGAAGAGACGCCCGCGCAAATCGGCGCCGCGCTGCGCGATCGGCTGCTCGGGTCCGCCGCACGCTTGGCTCGGGAAATCGGCTATGACAGCGCCGGTACCATCGAATGCCTCGTGGAAGGCGACGATTTCTTTTTCCTGGAGATGAACACGCGAATTCAAGTCGAGCACACCGTGACTGAGATGGTGTGGGGCGTCGATTTGGTCAAAGCACAGATCCGCGTCGCGGCGGGCGAGCGACTCTCGTCGATCGCAGATGGCTCACATGCGCGCGGGCACGCCATCGAGTGCCGCATCAACGCCGAATCGCCCGCGCTGGATTTCCGTCCCTGCGCCGGGCTCATCACAAAGTTCGAATTGCCCGCCGGACCAGGTATTCGGGTGGACAGCGCGGCGTTTGCCGGCTACGCAGTCCCTCAAGACTACGACTCGCTTGTCGCGAAGCTCGTGACGTGGGGTCAGGACCGCGACGAAGCGCGATCGCGCATGCTCCGCGCGCTTGACGAACTCTCGATCGAGGGCATCGAGTCGACCGCGCCGTTTCTCAAGCTGCTGCTGCGGGACCGCCGCTTCGTCGACGGCACGTATGCGACGCCGACGGTGGACGCTTTCGTACGCGAATCGGTGAGCGCGCTCGCGGCCGCATACCCGGCGCCGTCGGCCGCGCCCGCGTCCGAGCAGGGCAGCGTCGCTCCGACCGAGCTCGATGTCGACGTTGACGGAAAACGGTTTGCGGTGCGCATCTACCATCCGTCGTCTCAAGACGATCGCTTCAAAGCCACCGGGGCAGGACGTGGTAGGACCTTTCAACCGCCGAAGCGCGTGGCGCAGGATCGGTCCACGGTTGCATCGCCCATGCACGGCATCGTGGCCGAGGTGCGCGTCGGGGTTGGCGACGACGTGTCGGACGGGCAGGTGATTGCCGTCGTCGAAGCGATGAAGATGATGAACGAAATCATCGCGCACCGGGCGGGCAGAGTGCAGCGAGTGGACGTGAAGCCCGGCGACGCGGTGGAAACCGGTTGCGAGCTCATTCGCTTTGCGGACTAGGCATCGGCCGGTGCTTCCCGAAAATACCGGCGCATGACCGAGCGCTCGACCGACAGCGGGATCCCCATCAAGTCCGTCTATGCGGCGGCGGACGTCGAGGACCTCGACCTCGCGCATCAAGGACTGCCCGGAGATTACCCCTTCACCCGCGGGATTCAAGCGCAGATGTATCGCGCGCGTTTGTGGACGATGCGCCAGTATGCGGGCTTCGCAACCGCAAAAGAATCCAACGCCCGCTATCGGTACCTCTTATCGCAGGGCCAAAGCGGCCTATCCGTCGCGTTCGACCTGCCCACGCAGATGGGTATGGACTCGGATGCGCGGTTGGCGGCGGGCGAGGTCGGGCGCACCGGCGTGGCGATCGACACCATCGAGGACATGGAAACGTTGTTCGAGGCGCTTCCGCTGGACGATGTCAGCGTCTCGATGACGATCAACGCTCCGGCCGCCGTCCTGCTGGCATTGTATCTCGCCGTAGCGCGCCGGCGGAACGTGCCCTTCGAAAAGCTTTCAGGCACGTCGCAAAACGATATCCTCAAAGAGTACGCCGCCCGCGGCACCTACATTTACCCGCCCAAACCCTCGATGCGCCTCGTCACCGACCTGATGCGCTACTGTACGGGCGCGGTGCCGCGCTGGAACTCGATCAGCGTCAGCGGCTATCACATCCGGGAAGCCGGGGCGACCGCTTCGCAAGAGCTCGCCTTCACGTTGTGCAACGGCAAAGCGTACCTCGCCGCGGCGATCGACGCCGGACTCGACGTCGACGCTGCGGCGCCGCGCATGTCGTTTTTTTGGAGCGCCCACAACAATTTTTTTGAGGAGATCGCAAAGTTTCGAGCGGCGCGCTCGCTGTGGGCAGAGATCGTTCGCGACGACTTCAAGGCCGTCTCGCCCAAATCGTGGCTGATGCGCTTTCACACGCAGACCGCCGGCTCGACCTTGACGGCGCAAGAGCCGGAGAACAACGTCGTGAGAGTGACGCTGCAGGCGTTGGCAGCCGTGCTGGGCGGCACGCAGTCGCTACACGCGAACGGCATGGATGAGGCCCTCGCCCTGCCGACCGCGTCGTCGGCCAAGGTCGCCCTGCGCACGCAGCAGATCATTGCGTATGAGAGCGGCGTGCCCGACACGGCAGATCCACTCGGCGGATCGTACTACGTCGAGCGCCTCACCGCCGAGCTTGCCGAGCGCGCTCGCGCGATCATCGCCCAAGTCCAAAGCAGGGGCGGAGCCGTGGCAGCGATCGAGAGCGGTTGGATGCAAGAACAAATCGCCGAGAGCGCCTACCGAGCGCAGGCGCGGCTGGAATCGGGCGAGTCCATCGTCGTCGGGGTCAATCGTTTTGTGGATCCGCACGCGACGAAGCAAGAGCCGGCTCTGCAGCGTATCGACCTCGCGGTCGAGCGCGAGCAGCGCGACCGGCTCGCGGCGTTTCGCGCGCGCCGCGACGGCGTGATCGTTGCCGACCGGCTGGCAGCCGTCAAGCGGGCGGCAACCGGCGGGGCAGTGCTCATGTCCGAATTCATTGACGCGGTCGACGCGGGCTGCACGCTCGGCGAAGTATGCGACGCGCTGCGCGAAGTTTTTTCCGTCTTCCGCCCGGCTGCAGCGGTGTGATGGAGGGCCGGCCCATCGACCACGTCGCGCTGGTCGTCGAAGACCTCGAAGAAGCCGAGCGGCTCTTTCGATCGCTCGGCTTCGACGTGCGTTACCGGGAGCGAATCGACGATCAAGAAGTAGACGTTCTCGGCATGCGCGCGGGCGACGCGACGATCGAATTGTTGAAGCCGCTGCGCGAAGACTCGCCGATCGAGCGTTTCCGCGGCGACAAGCGATCGCGGCTCCACCACCTCGCATATCGGGTGGCCGACATCGAAGCGGAGCTGGCGCGCGTGAAGGCGCTGGGCATGGAGCTCATCGACGAGCGGCCGCGGCGCGGCGCGCACGGCAATCGGATCGCTTTTATCCGTCCGTCGGCAACAGGCGGCGTGCTCATCGAGATCTGCCAGCCCGGACGAGAATAAACGTTACGGCGGCGTTGCCTTGGTTGGGACAGGTTGGGGAGTGGCAACAGGACTCGCGCTCGGCCCTACTCGCAGACCCGGCATGGCTGGCCTTGCTCCGCGCCCGGCGAACATGTCGTTCCATGCCTTCGTGACCGAGGGAAAAACCGCGTACATCGAATGGCCGGCGTCCGGCTGCTCATAATAATGCACCTCGGCGCCGGCAAGCTCGAGGTCGCGCACCGCCTGACGCGACGGCTCCACGCCAACGCTTTGGTCGTTGTGGCCCGACACGACGTATACGCGCTTGCCGCGAAACGCGCTGAGCTGCACGTGATCGGCCGGGTCGATGCCGCCGGCGACGGATAAGAAGGCGGACCAAGCTGCCGGCCGCCGCCAGCCCACATGGTAGACCCCGAACCCGCCCATCGAATCGCCGGCCAAATATACTCGTCCCGGATCGATCGCGAAGGCGCGGCGCATCATATCAACGACTTGATAGACGTCGTCCGGCGCGGGATCTGCGTAACCCGAGTCGCCGCGCGCGTACGGCGCCGCGACGATCGCGCCGCTCGCGTCGGCGAGCTGGCGAAGTCCGGGTATCGCGATGACGTCGTTTTCGCTTTCGCCTCGGCCGTGCAACCAGACTACGAGCGCGACCGGCCTCGCCGGCAGATAGGTCGGCGGCACGTAGAGCGCAAGCGGCTGGAGCGCGTGGTCCGCGCGTGAGATGAAGGTCGTGTCGTCGGTACCCCGGACGAGCGCGACGTCGTGCGGCACGCCGCTGACGAGTTGATCCACCAGCCCGGTGTCCAAATGAATTTCCAGCTGATTGACCGCCCAAAAGTCCGCATCCGTCATCCATGCGGGTTTGGCGCGTTCGTCGAGAAACGAATCGTCGATCACGAGGCGCGTCAGCAGCCCGGGGATGGCTTTCAGGCGGTCGCCGATCTGCGGCAAGTGACTGACGAGTTTGGCCTTAGCGGCTGCAATCTCTGCGTGGAGCGCTGCTTGGCGTTCATCGGCGCCGGAGGCCGCTCCCGCGATCAGCCCGAACAGCGCCAGGCCTATACCGGTTGCTCGCCGGATCGTCACATACATCATGGCAAGTACCCCAAATCCTTCAAGCCGGCTGTACGTCGGGACCTGCGGATTCTCATACGCGGACTGGGTGGGAGCATTCTATCCGTCGGGCACCAAGGCCGCGGCGATGCTCGAGCTTTACGCGCAGGCCTTCGGCGCAGTCGAAATCGACAGCACCTACTACGCGATTCCCAAGCGCTCGCTTTTTGAAAACATGGCTCGCCGCACGCCGGCCGATTTTCGTTTTTGCGTGAAGGCACCGGGCAGCGTCACGCACGCGCCGGCGGATGGGCGGCCGCCGGATGACGATGCAAACGCGTTTGCAGACAGCATCGAACCGCTCGTAGCGGCGCGCAAACTCGGCGCGATCCTCGTGCAGTTTCCGCATTCGTTTCGGCCGGATTCCGGGGCACAGCGGCGCCTCTCGGCAATGCGCCGCTGGTGGCCGGATCTGCCGCTGGTGGCGGAATTTCGGCACCGAGCGTGGCAGCACGCCGAAACAGAGGATTTGCTGCGCGACCTCGGCATCGGGCTGTGCAACGTGGACGAGCCGCGCCTTTCTACCCTCATGCGGCCCGGAGCGGAAGTCACGTCGCCGATCGGCTACGTGCGCTTCCACGGACGAAACAGCGCTCAGTGGTGGCGCCAGGACCGCACGCCGGGCGCCCGCTACGATTACTTGTACCGGGAAGAGGAGCTGGTGGAGTGGCTGCCGCGCATCTCGGAGATCGAGTCGCAGACCCGCGAAACGTACGTTTTCTTCAACAATCACCGGCTCGGCAAAGCGGCGCGCAACGCAAGCGAAATGAGCCGGATGCTCGGCGTAGGTCGGGGACCACGCCAAGAACGGCTTTTTTAACGCTTGCGGCAGCCTGAAAGCGGCGCGCTACGGCGCCAGCACTTCGACACTGACGGAATTCGTCTTCGGGCCGTAGATTGCGATGACCGCCGCTGCAAGCGTCATGGCGACGGCGATCAGGACGAAAACGCCCGGCACGCCGTAGCGGCCGAGGACGAGCGCGATCCAGTAACCGACGAAGATGGAGCTGAACCTGCTCCAGCTGTAGACGAACCCCACGGCGCGAGCTCGCACCCGCGTCGGGTAGAGCTCCGCCTGGTAGGCGTGGAACGCGCACGAGAACCAGTTATTGGCAAGGGTTATGAGGATGCCGAACCCGATGATCGCCGTTGCGGTTCTCGATGCGGCAAACGCGAGCCCGAGCAGCGCGATCGCGGCCGCCAGCCCGACGATCTGCCATTTTCGTTCGAAACGTTCCGCGGCAGCAATGGCAACAAGCGGCCCGAAGGGGTTCGCAAACGCGATGACGAGCACGTACTGCAGATCGTGGACGAACGACACGCCATTTTGTACGAGCAAGATCGGAACCCACGAAGCAAATCCATAGAACCCGATGGTCTGAAAGAAATTAAACACGACGAGCGCGATCGTGCGCTTGAGGTACACGACGCCGGAAACGTGCGGGAGCTCGGCCGCCGGGCGCACAGCGCTGTAGCTTGCCGAGCGGAACCCGGGCCGCCCGAATGCAAACTCGCGCAGCGCGCGCTCAGCGTCCTCCGAGCGGCCACGGCTTTCAAGCCAGCGCGGCGATTCCGGCAAGCCCGCCCGTATCGGCCAAACGAAGATGGCGCCCAACGCACCGATGAGCGTCACGATGCGCCAGCCCGCGAGTCCCGCGTAGACGTGCGGCACGAAGAGCAGCGACAGCAGCGCGACCGCAGGCACCGCGGTATAGGATATGAATTGGCTGTAGGCGATAAGCCGCCCGCGAGCTTCAGCGCGGGTTATCTCCGAAACGTACGCGTCGATGGTGATGATCTGCACGCCGATCCCGATGCCGGCCAAAAACCGGCAGACGTCGATCAGCAACGCATTCGGCATGACCGCCATGAACAGTGTCGCGAGCGAATAAAAAAGGAGCGACCACGTGAACGCCGCGCGCCGCCCGAAGCGATCCGACACCCAACTGAAAATCAACGTGCCGGCGAACATGCCCGCAAATCCGCTGCCCACGAATGCGGCAAAGGCTGCAATGCCGGTGCCCATGGAGGTGAACAGCCCTTCGCGAACGAGCCCGAGCGAGACGTACGCCGCCATGAAGAGGTCGTACATCTCGAACCAACCGCCCAGTGAAATCCGCGTCACCAGCCCGCGAACGCGGCGATCGAGTTCGCTGGATCGGCCGCTTTCGAGGCGCTCACCGACGGTTGCGCTAGCCGCCAACCGCCTCGTCCTCAAGAGCGCGCCGCAACCGTCCTCCCGCTGCGGCAAGTCTCGTTTTGGCTGCGTCGGTGCTGCACTTTTTTACGAGCATCACGACCGCGGTCTTGACGTCGTACGCGCACGATGCCAGTGCGTCGCGCGCGCGACCGGCGTCCGTCGCCGCCAGCGTCGCGGTCAGCCGCTCGGCCCGGGCGCGTAGCTTTTGGTTCGTCGGCTTCAGCTCGACCATCAAGTTGCCGTACACTTTGCCGAGCTTCACCATGACGGCGGTGCTCATCGCATTCAGCGCCATTTTCTGAGCGGAGCCGGCTTTCATGCGCGTCGAGCCGGCAACGACTTCCGGACCGGTAAGCAGCACGATCGCGATGTTCGCAAGGGCGGCGATCGGGCTCTCCGGCGAATTCACGATCGCGATGGTGAGCGCGCGGCGCACTGTAGCCGCACGCAGCGCACCGACGACGTAAGGCGCGCGGCCGCTCGCCGACAGGCCGACGACCGCATCCCGGTCGCTCACGGCCGCCGCCGCCACATCGGATTCGCCAGCTCGTTCGTCGTCTTCCGCAGCCTCGACCGCCGCGGAGACGGCAGCGGCGCCGCCCGCGATGTGCGCGACGACGCGCTCTGCCGGAAACGCAAAGGTCGGCGGAATTTCGGCGGCATCCAAAACGGCTATCCTGCCGCTCGAGCCGGCGCCGAAGTAATGCAAGTTACCGCCGGCTTCAATCCGCGCGACGATGGCGTCCACCGTCGCGGCGATGCCTTCGAGCTCGCGCTCGACGGCCCACGCCGCGCGCCGGTCTTCGTCGTTGATGCGGCGCAGTAGCTCGTGTGTCCCGAGCCGATCGAGATCGGCCGTCGATGAATTGATCTGTTCGGTCAGGGGCAGGTGCTCGTCGGCGCTCACGGCACGACCATCAACGCAAGGCTCCGTCCATGAGCCTTCGAAAATTCGCGCCGGGCGCAATTTTTCCCAGAACGGCGGGGCGCGCCGCACCGGTGCAGGCTGGCAAGTTGCCCACCCGACCGTGCATCGTTTCGAACGCGAGCACGGCGAATGCGATCGCCTCTTTGGCATCCGCGGCGAGCCCGAATTCGTCGCTGAGACCAACGCGCGGCGTGCGGTTGAGGCCTTCCGAAGACTGCCGCGCGAGCTTTCGCGCGAGCGCTGCCATCAGCGCCGGATTATGCGTGCCGCCGCCGCTGGCGATCAGCCGAGCGCAATCGCGGGGTACCGCGGCCGCGATCGTTTGGGCGGTCAGTTCCGTCACCGTCGCGACGATGTCCGGTCCTGTAGCGCCGAGCTCGAGCCCTCGCCGCCACGCAGCTCGGGCGAAACCCTCACCGAACTGTTCGCGGCCGGCCGACTTCGGCGGACGGAGCGAAAAAAACGGATGCGCCAAAAGTTCGGCGAGGAGCCGGGAATGCGCTTTGCCGGCGGAGGCCAAGCGCCCACCGTCATCGCGTTCGAGCGCGCCCGCGCTGGCGAGCTTCGCGCAGCCGTCAATCGGCAAATTGCCGGGCCCCGTATCGAACGCGCGGACGTCGTCTGCATGGCAGCCCGCCGGCAAAATGGTGAGGTTTGCGATGCCGCCGATATTGAGCGCGGCACGTTGTTCGGTCGCATCCCGCAGCAGCAGATAATCCACCAAAGAAACCAGCGGCGCACCTTGACCGCCGGCAGCGACGTCCGCCGAGCGAAAATCTGCGACGCATGTGATGCCGGTCCGCTGCGCCACGATCGATGGATCGCCGATCTGCAGCGTCGAACGCGCGAACGGTTTTTTGCGATCGTCAGCCGGAAGATGGTACAGCGTGTGGCCGTGGGAGCCGACGAGGTCGAGGGAGGCAAGCGGAATCCTTGCGGCATCGAGCGCGCGCAGCAGCGCGGTCGCGAAGGCCTCGCCAACGAGCACGTTGAGCACGCAGACGTCGCGCACGTTGCCGGCATTCGGCGGCAACGCGCGCCCAATCGCGGCGTGCAGCTCCGGTTCGTATGCAACGCTGTCGAAGGCGACGGTGCGCACCGCGATGCCGGCGGCCGCCTTTTCAACGTCGACGATCGCGACGTCGATGCCGTCGAGCGACGTTCCCGACATGAGGCCTGCGACGCGCACGCTCTAAAGCCGCGCGTCGACGGCGGCTGCCACAGCGTCGTGGACTGCGACGCGCAGCGCGCGGATAGGATTCGGATCGCGAGACAGATGCACGCGGTTGGTCAGCAAAGCGACGGTGAGCCGCCGCTGCGGATCTACCCACACCGACGTTCCGGTGTACCCCGTGTGGCCGTAAGACTGCATGGAGAACAGCGCACCGCAGGACGACGCGTCCGAGACCTTCAGCGCCCAGCCCAGCCCACGCCGCTCTTCGCCATCATTTGAGAGCGCATTTTCCCGCACCGCGAGCATTGCCGTCGAGCGCGCGAGCACGCGGCGCAAGCCGAGCGCACCGCCTTCGCGATACGCATCGGCGAGGTCGGCGACATCCGCGGCGGTGCCGAACAGACCCGCGTGGCCGGCCGTGCCGCCCATCGCCCAGCAGTTCTCGTCGTGCACCTCGCCGCACAGCAGCCGCCCTCGCCATGGGTCGTTCTCCGAACATACGATTCGCGCCCTCAAAGACGCTGCGGGGCGATACGCAACGTCCTTGAGACCCAGCGGTTCGAGGACGAGTAAGCGCATCGACTCCGCCAAGGGCTGTCCTGTTAGCCGCTGAATCGCTTCGCCAACCAGCATAAAGCCGAGATCGCTGTAGACGACGTCCGTGCCCGGCGCAAACGCAAGCGGCGTCGAGCAGACGCGCTCGATGACGGCCCGCGCGCCGACTTCCTCTCGAAGATTGACGTGGGCGGGCAAGCCGGACGCATGGCTAAGCAGGTGCCGAAACGTGACTTGTCGGCGCCGCTCGTCGCGTCTAGCGAATTCAGGGATGGCGTCGACGATCGGATCGTCCAGCGCGAAGGCCCGTCGATCGAACAGCCCCAGCAGCGCGGTGCCGGCAAAAAGTTTGGTGAGCGACGCGAGGTCGAAGAGCGAATCGGCGCTCGCGGCGGCTCCGCCCGGAACACGCTCGCCGACCGCGGCTTCGCCGACGATTGCACCGCCCACCCGCACGTGGAGCACGGCACACGTGTGAACGTTGCCGAGCGTCGCCGCGAGCGCGTCGGCCGCCCGAGAAAGATCCAGCGTTTCGACGTCAGCGCGCATGCGCGCGCGCGCTGACGTCGCCGAGCAGAACCTCCGCGACCGCCTGCATCGTCGAGTCGTCGTCTCCGTACGCGGCGATGACGGCAACGTCATTGGGCGCGAGCGCGGCATCGTGGGGCTCGGCGGCCGCCACGACGACCAGCGGCTTGCCGAGCATCGCGAGATCACCGATGGCACGGGCCTGCAGCGGGTGCCGGGCGAGCGACCGCGTGACCGCGATGATCGCATCCGCACGTGTCGCCGCCATGAGCAGCTGCTTGTATGCATGGCCGGCAGGATCCGGCTCGCGGATCTGCTCTTGGACGCGCGCGGCGCCGCGCGACAGCGCTTTACTCAAGCCGCTCGTTTGCCGCGCAGAGCTCTTCGGTCCGGCTCCAAAATTGACGACGAGCAATCGCTTGCCGGGCGAAAGCGCGAGCGGAATCGCGCGGCGCGGGTCGCGGACGACGCGAATCGCACGGCGCGCGATGTTAAGTGCAGCGGCGCGGTGCGCCGCGGATCCGATCGACGCAAGATTTGCGGCGGCCGGCGCTGTAAAACGCCGCCGCAACCGGTCGATTCGGGCGAGCGCGCCTTCGACCGCCGCTTCGTCGAGTTCGCCGGAGTCAACGGCGCTGCGCAGCGCCGCCAACCCCGAGCGCGCCGCAGCGGTCGTCGAAACCACGAGCAAGTCGGTGCCCGCCTTCAGGGCTCGAAGCGCGGCGGAGCCCGTCTCAACCGCCTTCATGTTGAGGTCATCCGTGCATACCAAGCCATCGAAACCCAGTTCGCCGCGCAACAGGTCCGTTACCAGGCGTTTCGATTGCGTCGCAGCCGTGCCCGAATCATCCACCGCCGGAAACGCGATGTGGCCGGTCATTATGATGTCGACGCGCGCATCGATCGCCGCGCGAAACGGCGCGAGTTCTACCGCTCGTAAGCGCTGGATGTCGTGCTCGAGAACCGGCAGTTCCTCGTGCGAGTCCGCTCGCGTACTGCCATGCCCGGGGAAATGTTTTGCCGTGGCAGCGATGCCGGCGTCGTGCAATCCATGAATCGCCGCCGCAACGTGCTTCGCAACGCGCGCCGGCTCGTCACCGAACGAGCGCGCGCCGATGACCGGATTCTCAATCTCGTCGTTGACGTCGGCAACGGGCGCGAAATTCGTGTTGAAGCCCAGCGCCGCCAATTCTTCCCCGATTATCCGATACGCGTCGCGCGTCAACGTCGGTTGCCCGGTTGCGCCCAGCGCCATCGCCGACGGCAGCGCGGTGCCGAATTCGGCCAGCCGAGAAACCGGGCCGCCTTCCTGATCGACGGCTATCAACGGCGGCGCGGCCGGCGGCTGCAGCGTTCGAATCGCATCGGTCAGCGCGCGCGCTTGCGCCGGATCGACCAGGTTGCGTTGGAAAAGGATGGCGCCGGCCGCACCCGCAATTAGTTCCGCCGGAATGTCCGCGGGAACCGTTCCTTCGAATCCGATCATCAGCAGACCGCCAATGCGGTCTGCAAGCGCGTTTCGTCGCACGGCGCTCCTCGCAGGATATCAACTCCAGGTGATCGCGTCACCTCGGGCTACCAGACCCGCGAAGGGCCTCCCTTCAAGAGTCGCTGCCTGAGCTGACCGTCCATCGCATCGAAGAGAGGCCGACGTTTGCAATGAGACTTCGCTTTGCGTTGATCGCAGCCGCGCTTGCGCTCAGCACGGCATTGGTCGCCCCGCCGGCGCGCTCGGCGGACAACGACGTCACGCGCGCAACCCTGACGAATGGGCTGCGAGTCGTGATCGTCCGCAACGCGCTTGCACCGGTGGTCACCACCGAGCTGAATTATCTGGTGGGCTCGGATGAAGCGCCGGCTGGCTTCCCGGGCACTGCACACGCGCAAGAACACATGATGTTCCGCAGCAGCACCGGCTTGAGCGCGACGCAGCTGGCCGACATCTCTGCATCGTTGGGCGGCGACTTCAACGCCGATACCCAAGACTCGATCACCCAATACTTCTTCACCATTCCCGCCGAATATCTCCCGGTCGCGCTGCATATCGAGGCGGCGCGCATGACCGGCGCCATGGACTCGCAGACCGAATGGTCGCAGGAGCGCGGCGCAATCGAGCAAGAAGTCGCTGCAGACCTTTCAAACTCGTTTTACCGTTTCTATTCGACTGCGATCGCCGACATCTTCGCGGGCACGCCGTACGCGCACGATGCGCTGGGCACGCGACCGTCGTTCGACAAGACGACCGGTGCGCTGCTAAGAAAATTCCATGACGCTTGGTACGCGCCCAACAATGCGATTCTCGTCATCGCCGGGGACGTCGACCCGCAGACGACTCTGGCATCCGTCAAGCAGCTCTTTGGGCCGATACCGTCGAAAAAGCTGCCGCCGCGCCCGCATTACGATTTTCAAGCCTTGACGGCGAAGACGATCAACGTCGCGAGCGATCTGCCGGTGCCAATCATCTTGGTGACGTATCGGCTGCCGGGATTCGACAGCCCCGACTATGCGGCGGCGCAAATCATGGGCGACGTGTTGGGCAGCCAGCGAGGCGACCTCTTCGCCCTCGCCGCCGAGGGCAAGGCCCTGCAGACCGGATTCGAGGGGAACACGCTGCCGCATGCCGGCCTGGGTTTCGCCTACGCTGCCATTCCACCGGGCGGCGACAGCGCTGCGATGTCGCAGACGCTGAAGGGCGTGATCGCGAACTATCTGCAAAACGGTTTTCCGGCTGAATTGGTCGAGGCCGCAAAGCGCAAAGAGATCGCGTCGTCGGAGTTCAACCGTAACTCGATCGAGGGGCTTGCCAACGTCTGGTCGCAGGCGCTCGCCGTCGAGGGACGGATGTCGCCGGACGACGACGTGGCGATGCTCTCGAAGGTGACGGTCGACAACGTCAATCGCGTCGCGCGCAAGTATCTGCTGAACGACACGGCGGTGGTCGGCATCTTGACGCCCAAGCCGGCCGGTAAGGCGGCGGCGGCGCGCGGCTTCGGCGGTGCGGAATCGTTCGCGCCGAAACAAACCAAGAGCGCGGCGCTTCCCGATTGGGCGGCCAGGGCGCTCGCCAAGGTCAAGGTTCCCAAGTCGACGACGAATCCGACCACGTTCGCCTTGCCGAACGGGCTCAAACTCGTCGTGCAGCCCGAGTCCATCAGCCCTACGGTGACGGTCGTCGGTGAGGTGAAGCACGAGCCCGACTTGCAGGAGCCGCAGGGCAAAGACGGAGTGGACGGCGTCCTGGGCGGGATGTTTTTGTATGGCACGACCTCGCTCGATCGACTCGCGTACCAAAAAGCGCTTGACGACATCGCGGCCAACGAGTCCGGCGGAGCCTCGTTCTCACTCTCCGTGCTGTCGGACCACTTCGATCGCGGCATGCAGCTGCTCGCCGACAACGTGCTGCATCCTGCGCTGCCGGCGTCGGCCTTCGCGATCGTCCAACAGCAATCGGCGCAGGCGACCGCCGGTCAGCTGACCAGTCCGGAATATCTGACAGCGCGCGCCGTCTCGAAGGCGCTCTACCCGCCGTCCGATCCCGCGCTGCGCGAGGCGACGCCGGCGACCATCTCAGCGCTGAAGCTCGACGATGTGCAATCGTACTATGCTTCGACCTTCCGGCCGGATGAAACGACGATCGTCGTGATCGGCGACGTCTCGCCGACGACGGCATACAACGCGGTTGCCCAATGGTTTGGCGGGTGGAAAGCAACGGGGCCGAAGCCGGTGACGGATCTGCCGCCGGTTCCAGCGAGCAAGACGTCTTCGGCGACTGTGCCGGCGACCGGCCGCATCCAAGACTCGGTTCAGCTCGTCGAGACCATCGATCTGCCCCGCACGGCCCCGGACTTTTATCCAATGGAAATGGGCGAATCGATCTTGGGCGGCGGTTTTTATGCCACCCGGCTCGCGCACGACGTGCGCGAGGTCGCGGGACTCGTCTACAGCATCGGCACGTCGGTAAACGCCGGCAAGACGAGAACCACCTTTGCGGTGCGCTACGCGTGCGATCCACCCAAGGTCTCTGGAGCGCGAGCGATCGTCTTGCGCGACCTGCGGGCGATGCAGACCTCGGACCCGTCGCCGCGCGAGATGCAGCTGGCACGTGCGTTGCTCATTCGCGCTATTCCGCTTGCCGAGTCAAGCGAGGACGATATTGCGTCGGGCTTGCTGCGGCGCAGCCTGCAAGATCTGCCGCTCGACGAACCGCTCCGCGCGGCCAGCCGCTACATGGTGATGACGCCGCGCGAAGTCCAGGCGGCGTTTGCCAAATACCTCCGCGTGGGCGACCTCGCTCAGATCGTGCAAGGGCCCCCGCCTCATTAGACAACGGGCGTGAAACATCGCCGACGGCGCGGCAGTACCACGACCATGAGGCGCTTGCTGTCGATCGTCGCGGCCGTCGCCTGCGTCGTTGCGGGCGAGCTTGGTCGCGTGGCCTTGCCTGCGGGAGCGGCAGTGAACCGCGATGCATCGTACAAGATCGTCAAGGTCGACAAGGCGCCGGCGTTCGACTTCGCGCTGTCGGATCCGCACTGGCAGCAAGGCGTCGTCGCGACGGACTTTGTGAATCTGACGACGCGTAAACCCGGCGGGTTGGCGACGACCGCCTACATGGTGTACGACGCGCAGAACATCTACGTCGCCATGAAATGCGCGCAAAGCGGCGTCCGCATCACGGCGACGCAGACGACGAACAACATAGGCTTCGGCCTCGACGACTGGGTGGGCGTCGGCTTCGACACGAGCGGCAACGGCTCGCGCGAGTATGATTTCCTCGTGACGCCGCGCGGCACGCGCTACCAACAATCGACCGAGTCGGCGCGCTACAATCCGCCGTGGCAGGCACGCGCCATCGTTCGGGGCGATAGCTGGGTAGCCGAGTTGATCATCCCGCTTCGCGACATGCGGACCACCGGCGGGAAGCTGCAGTCCTGGCGGTTTTCGTTCGCTCGCCAGCTCGCCGAAAAGAATGAAACCTATAGCTGGGCGTTCGATCCGCGCATGGGCGGCGCCAACGACTCAACGTACTGGCCCTCGCTCACCGGTATAGAGGTATCGTCGGGCAGCGGGCGCGCGCTCCCGTACGCAGACATCTACGCGCTCTCGAGCTCTGGCCGCGATCGCAATCAATTCGAGCAACCCAACCTCGGCTTCGCGACGGAGACGATCCGCAACTACGGCTTCGACGTCAATTACCCGTTCACGAATTCCCTGTCGTTCGACGGCACGCTCGGGCCGGATTTTTCGAACGTCGAAATCGATCAGCAGGTCATTACACCGCAAGAGTTCGCTCGCCAGTTGATCGAGTACCGGCCGTTTTTCTCCCAAGGCGCGGCGTTTCTGACTCCAGGGTTAGGCGACAGCATTTCCGGCCAGGGCACGTTTGCGTCGCTGTTCAACTCGCCGGACATCGGCGAGTTCAACCGCGGGCTCAAGGTCGAAGGCACGCAGGGATTGACGGCGCTCGGCATCCTCGAAGCGGCAGGGAATGGATTCGACGACGTCGCGTTTGGGTTCAACCACCGCGGCGCGGATCAGTCGTGGCGCTACTTCGCCGACGGCGTGATCGCCAACCACACGGGGATCCGCGATGCTTCGTATCAATTCGGCGGCCGCAAAACCAATCTCGTGTCGGGTTTTGAGACCGGTTTCGAATACGCCGGCGAGACGGGCACGCTCGTCCCCAATCCGTCGCTCGCTCACTACTACGACCTGTACGCCGACGTGAACAAGCCCAACTACAACGCGCTCGCGGGCTACCACCAGCTCGGGCCGTACTTCTCGCCGCTCGACGGGTTCACACCCATCAACGACGTCAAGGGTCCGTTCGGCTTCGCCTCGGTGAACGGTGCCGGGCATGGCGGCAGCCGAGTTCAGACCTTCAACCTGTTTGCCGGCGCCGAGCGCTACGTCGACTACGGCGGCAACGTCCATGACGAAGACGCGCAATACTCCTCGAATATCACGTTCAAAAACCACCTAAACATCAATACGTTTAGCGAGATTGGCACGCTGCGAACCTATCCGGACAACGGGCCGGGCTACCCAACGTATGCGCACGCGACGACGCTGCCGTTCAACCAAAACAGCCTCGGCATCAATTACCGCGGCAATCTGCCGACCGGCTTCGGCTTCGGCTACATGTGGGGCGCGTTCGCGACGCTCTGTCCTGCCGGTCCGCCCGCTCCGCTCTTCTGCACCGGACCGAGCCTCTCGAATTGGGTCAACACGTACGATCAGGGTTATCAAGCGGTGGGGCGCGCTCAGCTCGGTCCGCGATTCACGATCACGCTCGAGACCGACGGCAGCTACGAGCGACCTTTCGCGCTCGCGGTGCCGGCCGACTCGCAATTCTTGCGCAAAATGACGCTTGGAGAGTCGCTGGGAAGCGACGCCAATGCGGCCGTCGAATTGCGATCGATCACGGGTACCGGCGGGTTTTCAGCGCCGGGCCTCAACCTCGCGGTTTCCTACCACAAGAAGTTCGCGACCGGCAACGAGCTCTTTGTCGCGTTTGGAACGCCCGCCGCTTCTGCCACGCTGGACCGCCTCATCGTGAAGTACGTGGTCCACATTGGCGCCGGCGGCGCCGGGACCTAGAGCCGCTCGGCCGCCAGAGCAGCAGCGCCGCCCGTGCCGTGACAGATCGCAGCAACGCCGCGGCGCAGGCCGCGTTCTTCGAGCGCGTGGAGCAAGGTCACGACGATCCGGGCTCCCGAAGCGCCGATCGGATGACCGAGCGCGATCGCCCCGCCGTTCACGTTGAGTTTTTCGTACGGCACCCCGAGCAGGTCGTGAAAGAGCGCGCTCGAGAGGGCGAACGCTTCGTTGTTTTCGTAGAGATCGACGTCGCCGCTGTTCCAGCCGACGCGCTCGAGCAACTTTTTCACCGCGGGAATCGGCGCTTCCGGAAAGCGCCAGGTCTCGCCGGCCGACCACGCCCCGCCCACGATCCGGCCGAGCGGCTTGAGACCGCGCTTTTTCGCCGCGGCCGCGCTCATCAGCACCAGCGCTGCGGCGCCGTCGGAGATCTGGCTCGAATTGCCGGCGGTGAGCACGCCGTCCTTTTTGAATGCGGGCCTGAGCGCGGAGAGCGAGCCCAAGGTGGTGTCGCCGCGGATGCCTTCGTCGATTTCCACGCGCTCCGTGCCGCGCTTCGCCTGGATTTCAACCGCTGCGATCTCTTTTTTGAATGCGCCGCGCCGCGTGGCGTCGGCGGCGCGCTGCTGCGATGCCAGCGCGATGCGATCGAGCTCGTCACGCGTGACCTCGTGCTCGCGGGCTACGCGCTCGCTTTCGTCGCCCATCGCCTCGCCGTTGATCGGATCTTGGAGTCCGTCGCGCTGCATGAGATCCATCAATTGTTCCGGAGCGCCGAGCAGCGTCTTATAGCCCCAGCGTGCCCGATGCGAGAGGCCGAAGCCCGCTTGGGACATCGATTCGAAGCCGCCGGCTAAGACGACCTCGGCCTGACCGGCGGCGATCGAATTGTTTGCGTTCATGAGGCACATCATGCCGGATGCGCAAACCATATCGACGGCGTAGCCGTCGATCGCTTCGGGAATGCCGGCTTTGATCGCAGCCTGGCGCGGCACGAGCTGCCCGTGGCCGCCGCGCAGCACGTTGCCGAACACGTAGAGGTCTAGATCGCCGGGCTGGATGCCGGCTTGCTCGATGGCCGCGCGCATCGCGCTCGCTCCGAGTTCTGACGGCGAAAGGTCTTTGAACGCTCCGCCGAAGCGGCCGATCGGCGTGCGCGCGGCGCTCAGGATCACTACATCTTGCATGCGGGCATCTTCCGCTTGACGTAGCGGGCGCCTTCAGGCGACCGCCGTCTTTAGACGACCGCAACCCCGGCTGGCTATCTTCTGGCTATTTTATGGTAATCGTGAGCGCGACGTAGACGCCGTTTTTGGAGACCCCGTTCGCACTGACGTGGATCCCGGGCCGCAGGTCCGAAATTCCGCCGGCCTGGCCGTGAACCGCGATCGCCGTGGTGGGCGTGATTGCGATCGTAACCCTGCCCGCCGAGCCCTGAACGTCGATCGTGTTTTTAGCGTAGTTTACGGACGCGATCGTTCCGGCGATCGAAAACTTGCTTTCTGGCCTGGCCTCGGCACCGTCCTTGGCTTTGCTGCCGCTTTCGCTATCGCTTGCCAGCGCAAATCCGGCGACCAAGCTCGTGGGCCACGCTGAAGACGCCGGCTGGCATGCTTGCGCAGCCGAGGGGCCGACAAGCGCTGCTACGCCGACGAAGAGTGCCGCGGCGACAACGCTTGCCGCACGCCGCGAATTCAATACCCAGTGCAGTCGAAAATTCATCCCGCTCTCTCAACGTTCGATTGCACGCCCCCGTTCCGCATTCTTCGTTTTCTCATGCGACGCCTGGCGCAGGATCGGCCACCTGGAGGCGAGCGCTCAGCGCTTCGAGACGCCGCTACATTACGAAGTCGATCGCTTGAACCGCTGGGATGATACCGCCTTCCGCTCCGCGCTGCAAGAATAACCTGATACTCCGGCGGCCGTCGTCCCCGAGATCGACCGTCCGCCGGTTCACGTACATCCCTACGAACCTGTCGGCGACCGACCGCTGCATGCCGCGTGCGTACTGCAGCGCCCAGGCTAGCGCCTCAGCCCGGTGCTGCAACGCATACTCGATGCTTTCGCGCAGCTGTTGCGAGGCGGCGGACTTCACCGCGTCCGGTAGCGCTCGGCGAATGGCGTTGACGCCAAGCGGCAAGGGCAAGCCCGTCTCCTGAAACCACCACGTCCCCAAGTTGAGAACGCCCGCCAGTCCGCATTCGCCATGGGTCAGTTGACCTTCGTGAATCAGTAAGCCGTACTCAGCGCGCCCGGCAGCGACCGCCTCCATGATCTCGTCGAACGGCATGACCAGCGGCTCGAACTCGCCGATTGCTAGCCGCAGCGCGAGGTATGCGCTGGTCTTTAGTCCCGGCACGGCGATCGTCGCGCCGCGCAGCCGCTCGCGCGCGACGGCCGTACGCGCCACGACCAGCGGGCCGTAGTCTTTTTCACCCATCGAGGCGCCGTGATTCAAAATTGCATAGCGCTCCGCGACGTACGCATACGCATGCACCGAAATCGCGGTCGTGTCGAGCCGGCCTTCGACGGCCCAATCGTTCAGGGTCTGAATGTCTTTGAGTATATGTTCGTAGCGCAACCCGTCGGTCACAATTTTGCCGGCTGCGAGAGCGTAGAACATGAAAGCGTCGTCTGAATCGGGCGAGTGACCGAGCGTTAACGTCGTCGGCATCGCGTTTCGGTTCGCGCAGGACTCCATTTTCTCCGCTGCCAAGTGAGCAAACGATATGAGCAGCGACAGCGACAGCACGCAACCGTCCGCCGGCGTCGCACCGGCCGCGACCGCGGCCGGCGGCGAACCGGGCGTCACCGAGGAGCGCGTCCGCGAAGAGCTTCGCAAAGTCATCGATCCCGAGATCGGGCTTGACGTCATCAGCCTCGGTTTGATCTACGACGTGAAGATCGACGCCGGCAGCGTCGCGATCACGATGACGTTGACGACACCGATGTGTCCCGTCGGTCCGATGTTTATCAATAACGTACAGACTGCGATTCTCGCCATCCCCGGCGTAAAGGATTGCAAAGTCGACCTGACGTTCAGCCCAGCGTGGGATCCCCGGACGATGGCGAGCGACGAAGCCAAAATGATGATGGGCTTCTATTATTGAAGCCGCGGTCTCGATCTCGCACCTCACCAAGCGCTACGGCGACGTTCTGGCGGTCGACGACCTGTCGTTCGAGGTCGCGCCCGGCGAGTTTTTCGGCTTTCTAGGCCCCAATGGGGCAGGTAAGACGACCACCATCAACGCGATCGTCGGCCTCGCCATATTCCAGGACGGATCGATCTCCATCTTCGGCCACGACGCGGTCCGTGACTACCGGCGCGCCAGGTCGCTGATCGGGCTCTCGCCGCAGGAATTCAATTTCGATCGCTATCTCACGGTCGAAGAAATTCTCATCTATCAGGGCGGCTACTACGGCATGCGTGCATCGCAGGCGCGCGTTCGCGCGAGGGAGCTGCTCGAACGCTTCGAGCTCGTCGACAAGCGGCGCGTGACCTATCTGCAGCTCTCCGGAGGCATGAAACGGCGCCTGTCGCTGGCGCGCGCGCTGGTCCACGAGCCGCGGCTGCTCGTCCTCGACGAACCGACGGCGGGCATGGACGTCGAACTGCGCCTCGAGCTGTGGGACTTCCTCAAAGAGATCAACGGCGGCGGGATGACGATTCTCATGACCTCGCACTATCTGGAAGAAGTCGAAGCGTTGTGCGGTCGGATCGGCATCATTAACGGTGGCAAACTCGTCGCTTTAGAGCGCAAGGCCGACTTGATGGCGCGCCACGGCAACCTATCCCTGCAGGATATCTTCCTCGGTCTCGTCGGCCGCCGCACGCATGTCTAACTGGATCGGCCTGTTCACGCTCATCCGCCGCGAATTCAAGCGCACGCTCATGACGATCAACCAGGTCATCTGGCCGCCCGTCATTATCACGCTGCTGTTCTTGTTTATCTTCGGCGTGAGCCTCGGAGCGCGCATCAAAACGTTGGGCGGGGTGCCGTACGTGGATTTTCTGCTGCCCGGCCTCGTCATGATGAACGTCATCGCGTCGAGCTACGAGGAATCCGCCTCGTCGCTGTTCCAGCAGCGCTTCATGGCGTCGATCCAAGAGATCTTGATCGCGCCGCTGTCCTATCTCGAGTTTTTGGTCGGCTTCCTTGCCGGCAGCGTGTTGCGCGGCTTGGTGATCGGCAATCTCGTAATGCTGATCGGCGTGTTCGCCGTGCGCTCCGTGCCGCACAATTGGGGGCTATACCTCTTCTTCTCAATCGTGACCGCTGTGTTGTTCTCCGCGGTCGGCGTCATCGCCGGACTGCTCGCAAAGACGTTCGACAACCTGGCGGTCGTGACGACGTTTTTTATCACGCCGTTAACCTACGTCGGCGGGGTGTTTTCGAGCATCCACCTGCTGCCGCCCGTACTGCGGCAGGTCTCGCTTTTCAACCCGATGCTGTACATGATTGACGGGTTGCGCTTTTCCTACACTGGCGCGGCGGACGTCAGCGTTGGAAGCGATGCGTTCGTCGCGACCGCACTGTCAGCCGTCGCCCTCTTCGTCGCGTATTCGATGACCAAGCGCGGCGTAAACCTCCGCGTCTAGAATGACCGCCCCTCAAACTGCTCGATCTGGCTGCGGCGCAGGTCTGAAATCGGCATCGATTTCTCCGTCTGGGTATCGTACATGACCTGGACGCTGCGCACTTCGCAGATTAATTCGGCCGTCCGGACATCGCGGATCTCGTGCTCCATCATGAAACTGGAGCGCCGCATCTCCGAGACGCGGACGCCGATAACGAGCTCGTCGCCGAGCCGCGCCGGCTTTAGGTAGCGTGCGGTCAGCTCGACGAGCACGAAATCGTACTCGTCGACGCCCTTGATGCCGGTGACCGCAATCCAATACTCGTTGCGAGCGGTTTCGCAGTACGTAAGATACTCGGCGTGATTGACGTGGCGCATCCCGTCGATGTCGCGAAATGCGACTTTCATCGGCCGAAGGAATTTGAATGAACCCGGCATGACGGTTCAAAACGAAAGCCGCATCGTAGCGGCTTTCGCTCTCCTTCGAATGGCGGTGCGCCTATCAGACGGCAACGGCCTCTTCTTCCAGCATCGATTTGATTTGCTCGCGCAATTCGGGGGTGTCGCTGTGACCGTGGACCGCAGCCGCATGCTGGGCCGCGGCCGTCACGACCTCGTCTTGGCGCCCCGCAATGGTCAACGTGCAGCCGGACTCGCTCGGCATCTTGCGACAGTCGGCAACGTAACGCTTCTCAGCCATTTTCTGCTCCTCATCGTATGGAAAACCCAGCGCCGGTTGGCATGGGACCCCGCAGGTTCGACGCGCAGGGGGCCTTACCTGCGCCGCATTATCGCCGCCGCAGCGTCGCTCCGTGCCGGCGAAGGAGATCGCCTATCTTTTGATCGTCGTCCGACTGCGCGAGGAACGTACGCAGCGCCACCTCGACGATGGAACTCTCGCTCAGGCGCGCATCGAATGCCAACCTTCGCAAGCGCGCGCTCAAGTCACGCGAGACATTCATCGACATCTTCGAGAGCCGGCCCGGCGGCGCGGCGCGCTTCCGCTTCCCCGATGCAGGCGTGGAGACGAGCTTGCGCCGCAAGGACGCCCCGTGGCGGCGCAGGATATGGATAACCCTTTCGTCCTCGCCCTTGCTCCGCAATGCGGTGAGCGCCGCCTCGACGATCGAGCTTTCGCTGAGCCGGTGGTGAAACCCGACGCGGCGCACGCGCTCGGCGATGTCCGAAGGCATGCTGACCGAGAGCTTGTCAAAGCGGCTCGTCACGCTCTTGCCGTTACGCGCTTGCCGTTTTGGTTCCCGCCGCCCATGCGGACACGTCGCGCGCGCTGCGAACGCCCATCACGCCGTCCCCCAGCACCCTGCCGGTGGCTGGCCCAAACTTGAAACCATGCCCCGAACACGCCGACGCGACCCAGCCCGCTGCGATTTGTTCGAGCACGAATCGCTCTTCCGGAGCCACGGTATAAAAACAATCGCGCGCCGACTCGATGCGGTAACCGTCAAGGTCGCGAAACAGCCGGCGGCATTTTTCGAACACTTTTCGCGCTTCAGACGCGGCGGCACCGCGCCGGGATGACGGATCGCCTGATCGCGTGAAGCCGTGATCGCCGACTTTCAGTCCCGCACCGCGCACAGCGGGGACGACGTACAGCCCGGGTTCGGCGTCGAGATCCATGATCATCGGCGCGGCAGCCCAGGCGGCGGCCGATGCAGCGGGCGGTACGAGATACGCAACCACCTGGCGCGACGGTGTGAGCCGGCCGGCGAATTGCGGCAATAACTTTGCGACCCACGCGCCCGCCGCAATGACGAGCGCGTCCGCGCGTTCGTCGGCTCCCGCGGACGTCACGACGCGGGCCCGCTCGAAGTCGACCGCCGTCACCGCCGTGTTGCTGTGAAGCTGGACGCCGCGCTTTTCGAGATGGCGGACGAGCGCCGTCACGATCTGCTCGGCAAACAACACGCCGCCCGATGCCAAGCGGAACGCACTCTTCACTCCTTCCCAGCGCAGAAACGGATACGCCTCCACGCACTCGGTGACGCCGGCTTCGCGGTACGGAAGCGCCAGCGCATCGAGCGATCGCGCAGCTGCGTCCGCCCAGCCGCCATCTGTTCGCCGGATGACGAGTGTGCCGGTCGGCGCGTACAGACTCTCCCCGAGGTCCGACCATAGCTCTTCCCAGGCCTCGTACGCTTCGTGCACCATTCGCGCGTACCCGACGCTCGATCCGTACGGATATCGAATGAGCCGGTGGCGATCAAACGAAGAGCCGAGAGGATTCGGCAGCGGACCCTGTTCGAAGAGCGCGACATGCCAACCCGCGCGTCGCAACCACCACGCCGTGGAAAGTCCGACGATACCCCCGCCCACCACGATCGCGCGGTTTGCCACGGCGCCCTAGTCCTTTTTCCGGGTGCGAATCGCCTTTGCAGCGGGTGTGAGAGGGAGCGCTGCGGTGTATAGTCGAGGGACGGAGGAACCATTTGCATGCTGCTGCCCGATCTTTCAAATGCGCTCGCGGACGCCGTGGAGCGCGCGGGTGCGAGTACCGTCAGCGTCTATGGGCGCGACCGCCTGCCGTCGTCCGGCGTGCACTGGCGCCCAGGAGTCGTCATCACCGCGGATCACGCGCTCGAACGTGATGAGGAAATCTCCATCGCCCACCCAGATAGAGCCGGACGCATCCCCGCTGCGCTCGCAGGGCGCGATCCCACAACGGATCTGGCGGTCCTGCGGGTCGACCCTCTGTCGCTTCCCGTGGCCGAGGGCCGCGAAATCGACTCCGTTAAGGTCGGTCACTTGGTCCTGGCGGTTGGCAGACCCGGCGAGGCCGGCATGAGCGCGAGCCTTGGAGTGATGAGCGCCGTGGGACCGGCATGGACGACCTGGCGCGGCGGAAAGGTCGACCGCTTTTTGCGCGCGGACCTGGACCTGTACGACGGATTTTCCGGCGGCCCGCTCGTCGACACGCAAGGTCGGGTCATCGGCATCAATACGTCGGGCCTTTCACGCCGCTTCGACCTTACGATTCCCCGCTCGACGGTGAACCGGGTCGCGGACCAGCTGCTCGCCAGCGGGCGCATCTCGCGCGGCTATCTCGGCGTCGGCATGCAGCCCGTGCGCATTTCTGACCAGCTCGTCAGCGCGCTGAATCTTGCCGGCAATGGCGGTGTCATTGTCATCTCCGTCGAGCCGGGTCAGCCGGCCGAGCGCGCCGGCATCCTCATGGGCGACGTGCTCGTCGAACTCGACGGCGCGCGCGTCAGCGATCCCGAAGATGTGATCGCGCAGTTGTCGTCCGATCGCATCGGAGCGAAGATCACCGCGCGGGTGATCCGCGCCGGTCGTCCAGCGGACGTGCAGCTCGTTGTCGGCGAGCGTCCGGCACACTGGGAATAGTCGCATGGCAACGACCGAATACGACGTGCGCGGCGCTGATTTCTTGGCGGAGGAATGCGCCGGCCTCGCGGATAGCTTGCGCCGCGTAACGGTGGAGGTCAGCGGGTTCGGGTCCGGCGGAGGCTCGGGGGTTATCTGGCACCCGGCCGGCCTGATCATCACGAACGCACACGTTGCGCCGCGCACGCGCGGCGTGGTCGAACTATGGGATGGCCAGACTTTCGATGCCCTGGTGATTCGCCGGTCGTTCGAACGCGATCTCGCCGCCGTATGGATCGAGGCGCCCAACTTGACCGCCGCGCCGGTCCGGGACTCTACGACGGTGCGCGTCGGCGAACTGGCCTTTGCGGTGGGTGCGCCGCTCGGCATGCCGGGAACACTCACTGCGGGGATCATCCACTCGGTTGGGCGGGTTCATCCGCGAGCGCGGCGAGAATGGGTGCAGGCCGACGTCACGCTCTTGCCGGGCAATTCCGGTGGGCCGCTTGCCGACGCGCGCGGCTACGTCGTCGGAATTAACAGCATGATCGCCGGCCCGCTGGCACTCGCGGTTCCATCGTCCGATGTGTTGCGTTTCCTCTCCGGCCTGATAGTGGAACCTGTTACGCCGCCGAAGAACGAGGCGGCGTGATTCGTGTTCTCGTGCTTGCCGCATCCCCCGTCGTGCGCGCGGGTCTCCAAGCCCTCCTCGCCGGCCAACGCGCCTTCCACGTCGCAGCGCGCCCGTTTGATCCGGCTGCGCTCGCGGCCGACGTCGATGCATGCAACCCCGACGTCGCCGTCGTCGCGCTGGATGCGGGCGATGACGACTTCGATCTCTCGGCTGCGATCCCGGATGCACGCCGGGCACCAGCGTTTCTCTATCTTCGCGACTCGGCATCGGTACCGTGGATGGCGGACGCCGTCCGGATGGGCGCGCGCGCAGTCCTGCCGCACGACGTTTCTGCACAAGAGCTGGTAGCCGCTATTTCAGCGGCCGCCGCCGGCCTTACCGTCCTTCATTTAGACCGGGCGCATGTGGGCGACCGGCAGGCCGCGCTGGCTTTGCTCGGCGGCCGCCCGGCACCCGACCGGGATCAGCGAGTGAGTCCGCTTACCAGCCGTGAGATCGAGGTGCTGCAGATGCTCGCCGGCGGCGTCGGAAACAAAACGATCGCGCGGCGTTTGGGTATCTCGATGCACACGGTAAAATATCACGTCGCATCGATCATGAGCAAGCTGCACGCCTCGAGCCGGACGGAAGCGG
>Ga0207416_1000326_pt1 | contig 84997 bp, 80 predicted proteins | sample PaiPotPPM11metaG_FD_184107 | JGI IMG/M metagenome (GOLD analysis project Ga0207416, IMG submission 184107) | Iron sulfur acid spring bacterial and archeal communities from Banff, Canada, to study Microbial Dark Matter (Phase II) - Paint Pots PPM... ... | reverse complement strand
CTGCGCGCCCACCCGGCGCGCCCGCCTCGAATCAGGGACGGTCGCCCCACCGCCGACCATCCCTGGCGGCGGCCCCTCCGCCAACCCACACAAGCGAGCTAACGGCGCGACAACGTGTGGCGCACTTCCGTGGTGGACCAAAGAAGGCGAGGTAGCCACCCGGCGCCATCACGGCGACGTGGTCGCACAGCTCGATGCTCTGCGTCGCATGCGTGATCAGCAGGATAGTCCGGCCCTCGTCCGCCAGCCCGCGCAGCAGCTCCATGACCCGCTTCTCGTAGCCGGGATCGAGTCCCGACGTCGGCTCGTCGAGGAAGAACAGGCTGGGGCGGGTGAGCAGCTCGACGCCGATGCTGACCCGCTTGATCTGTCCGCCGCTGAGCCGGCCCACCGGTACCGTCCGGCGGTCATCCAACCCCACCTCACTGAGCACGGCGCTCACCCGCGCCGCTCGTTCCACGACGGTGGTGTCGGGGGGAAGCCGTAAGGCGGCCGAATAGCCCAGTGCGCGCTCGGTGGGCAGGTCCCGATGGACGACGTCGCTCTGCGGGACGTAGCCCACGATGAGGCGCATCGCCGCGAATTCGCGGTAATAGTCGCGGCCATTGACGAGCACGGCGCCCGACGTCGCCGGCCGCACCCCGTTCAAGGCGTCCATCAGCGTGGATTTCCCGGCTCCGCTGGTACCAACGATGGCGATCAGCTCTCTGGGCAGCGCGGTGAGCGTCACATCGTTCAGGATGCAGGCGCCGTTCCCTACCACGCGGGAGAGGTGCAGCGCATCTAGGCGAGCGCGCCGTGTCTGGTCGTACTGGACGAGCTGCCGACCGTCCCACTCCAACTCAAAGCAGCAGATGCGAATTCGATCGCCGGCCTTCAGCTCCTGCTTCGCCGCGAGGCGCTTACCGTTCACAAAGGTGCCGTTGGCGCTGTGGTCGACGACCGTCGCCCCTCCTGACTGCAGCTCGATCACCGCGTGGCGCCGCGAAACCTGGGGGTGATCCAGGATGACGTCGTTCTCGGCCGCGCGCCCGATGGTGAGACGTCGCTGGGCTGCTCTGGGCTGCAACAAGCCGGTCGGTGGCCCGCCCAGGAGGTGCTTGCTCGCCGCCCCGGTGATCTCCGCCGTTCCGTCCGCCTCGAAACGCAAGCGCACGACATCACCAGGTCTCGGCCCGCGAATCTCCACAATCTGCCCTGGCGACAGGAGGCACTCATCCCTGCGCGCCCCCTGAACGGATAGGCCATGAGTCGAACCCTGATCCACGACGACCGGCAGGCCGACCCGCCAGGTGATGCGGGCGTGATGGCGCGAGACAAACGGCTGCGTTACCACGATGTCGTTGTCGCCGCTGCGCCCGAGCGTCTGTTCACGCCCATCTAAGAGGAAGCGGGCAGCCCCGGTCTCGCATTCGACGACGAGCCAGCCGACTGCCAACGCCTAACCCCGTCCCGACACGCGGGCGCCGCACTCAGTGCAGAACAAGGCATCGTCGGGGAGCGTCGTGTTGCAACGCTGGCAGCGCAACTGCGCCGGCGCTTCGCGAGTATAGCCCCAGGCCGGCGTGCTGGAAGCAGCTTCCGCGGGCGGCGCAGCGGGCGGCTGAGCCTCCGCTACAGGATCAGCAGGGGCAGCGGCTGCCTGCTGGCCCGCCGGCGGTGGTACCGCGGTGAACGGTGGTTCGACGTACCGAGGCACAGTCTCAGCCTCAACGGCCCTCGGGGGGAGCGCCTCCGGCGGAGGGGGCGTGTAGACCCGAGCGGGCGGGGCCGGCACGACCGGCGCTGCTGGCGAAAACGATCGTTCGATGGGAGCCGGCATTGGCGCCGGAGGCGGGATCCACTCCGACTGGACGGCCATTGGCGGGCTTATCGGCCGTGCAACGTCGACGGCCTGGCCGCCGCACTCCGGACAAAAGGCGGCGTCCAGCGGCAAGCGGATTCGACAGCGCGGGCAGAGGTGCCCATAGCTTGCCACCGGCCGGCTGTCAACGGCGGCCGTCTCGCGCCTAATCTCGGCGATCTCCCGTTCCTTCTCCCGCAACCGCTGCTCCGACTCGAACACGGCTTGGGCCAGATCGAGGAGCTGCTCTTGCGGCAGCCTGCCCTGACGGAAGAGGTCGTAGGCGGCCGCTCCGAGGTGTTGTAGCGATTGGGTATGCTCACTCCGCAATAGCTCGATCGCGGCCTCGGCGCGATTGAGCCGCACCAGACGGTCCGCCTCGGCGGCGGCGCGCGCCGCCCCACGCTTGACACTATCCATCCAGGGCATGTACACCCATCCCTTCGGTCCGCCGGAGCGCTCGCCAGCGGCTTCAACGGTCAATGTCGATCGATCACTGGTCGCAAGGCATCACTGGACCGTCGCCACCAGCGCGCCACGGACTCCCTGGCTGCTCCGTCCCGAGCTCAGCGCCAAGGCGCGCACGTGGCGCAGAACCGGTTCGACGTTCTGAGCAAAGGTCGTCTGCGCGCCGCCGGTCAACGCGTTGCTGAATGGACCGAGACCGCCGGCGACGTCGAGGTACAGGAGAGCGTCTTTTTGCGTCGGGAGCTTACCGAACGCTCCCTTGAAGGTGCTGTCGTCGCGAAGCCAGGGCCCGTTGCCGGCTGCCGCGGCGAGGCTGCGCGGCGTGGCGCCCACCACCAGGCTCTGGGGTAGAAAGAAGTAGCCGGGATCGTAGGCGCTGCCGGGTGTGCCCGCGGTCGGCCCAACCGCCATGGCATAGCCTTGGCGCCCGCCATACGTAGAAGGCTCGAACGTCGTTCCCCCGGCGCGCAGCGCGTTTGCCAGCGCCGCGACGTGGCTCTGGGCCAGCGACGAATCAGGCGTCTGCACGACCAGCAAGGCATCCAGCGCCGCGGTCGAGCCCTGCGCCGGCGACCAGTTGCCGGGCAGCACCGCGACGCTCCACTGGCCGCTGACCCAGCCGAACACGTCGCGCTGCACGTTGATGCCGAGCAGCGACAGGGTACCGTCGAGCCCAGCCGTCGCATCGGGACTCAGCGTGTTGAGCGTATCCCAGAGCGCGGCGAGGTCTGTGCCCTCCACCAGCGCCACGGTGCCGGCCGGGACCCCCGGCAGCGGGCGCATGTCGACGGACGGCCCGGTAGGCTGGGCAACCGTGGCTCCGTACCACTCGACGCGCACCGTCGAACTATCGATGTCCAGGGCGTAGGCGGACCAGCGCCCGGTCTGTGCGGTCAGCCACTGCGCCACCGGCTGGAGCTGACCGGTCAATCCGCTGCCCAACAGGGCGTTGAAGCTCTGCTCGCTGCTCCAGTACAGGAAGGCGAAGTGGTTGCCCGAGACGGACGCGACGGCCTGCTGGAAGGTGCTGGAGCGGTCGAGCCCGCCCGAATGGCTGCGCTCACGATCGATCACCTGCTGCGCGGCTGCCGGCGACGTGCTAAAGATGAGCAGTCGCGGCGTCACCGCCCAAGCGGCGGACGGCGACTCCTCATAAATTTGGGCGCTACCGTAGGCAACCGGCTGAATCGACCTCCCGCTGCCCCCGAACTGTTTCAGGAGCGTAGCGGTGGCCGCTTCGGGGTTGGTGATCCGCGCCACCGCGGTCGCCTGTGGCGTCCGTCCGGGGGCAAGGACGATGCCGACGGCGCCGGCATTGCCGAGCCAGGAGCCCGCCTCTCCTATCATGCCCAAATCAGCGGACGCCACACCGCTGCCCACCAGCGGCGCGCCCAGCAGACGCTCTAGGGCGGTCACCGCCTCGCTATCAGACGCGGCCTGGCGTAACAGCCACCAGGCTTGTAGGCGCGTCCAGACGCTCGGGGAATTGTTGACAGAAAGGTAGACACTGGTGTCGGGCGAGAGCAAGGAGGCCAGGTCGGCCTCTTGATAGCCGGTCCGGAAGAGCAGGAAGCCGCCCGCGACGATACCCGCGACAACCACCACACCGACGACGGCAAGGATAGCGCCGGAACTCCTGCCTTCGCGGACCGGGCGATATGGCGCCGGATAGACTGGCGGCACGATCGCCGATGAGGATACGGGCGCGCTGGTAGTCCCGACCACCAGCACCTGGGTGCCACACTCCGTGCAGAACGCCGCTTCGGCACGGAGACGATTGCCGCAACGCCGGCAGAACTGAGCCATGGTCGGCGCCCTTCACAGCAACCGGGGGGCAGGAGCCGCCGCGATAGTACCATGCTCGTGACCGGATAGCCCCATAATGGGACAAAAAGCAGTTATCGTTGCAACCGGCCCGTAACTCACCTATACTGCGGGGCATAGCGTGCGAGCGCTTTCCCGTGCTGCCGCGTCGCCAGGCGCCCCGCGGCACGAGAATCGATCCCTAGGTCGGGACAGGGGCGAGCCATGCAACGCGGAGATTTCCTACTGCGCGCCGTTGACGTCGCCACGGACGTGCGCAAGCTGCTCTTCGTGGCGCTCGGTTTTGGGGTGACCGGTCTGGTCGCCGCGCTCTTCCGCGCCCTGGCCGGCCTTGGCCAAACAGGCGCCGTGGTGGGCCTGTTGCTGGTGCTGGTCGTCCTCTGGGTCGGGTTCTTCGGTACCCTCTGCGCCACGGCACGGCTCTGTTATGTGGAGCTATTGGATGGCAACGCCATCACCTGGACTGAGGCCGTTGGCTTTGTGCTCGAGCACCTGGCGACGGTGCTCCTCACGCCACTCGTCTTTCTCCTCGCCGTTATCCTGACCGGCGTCGCGGAGGTGCTCGTGCTCTTCCTCGCCCGCATCCCACTACTGGGGCAACTGCTGGCCGCGATCGCCTTCCTGCCACTCCTGTTGTTCAACCTGCTCCTGCTGCTGGTGATCTTCGCCGGGTCCTGGCTCCTGTACGCCACGATCGCGACCGGCCAGTTCGACGCCGGCCGCGCGGTGGGCACGGTGGTCCGGCTGGTGCGACGGTCGCCTTTCCGAGTGGTACTGTATTGGTTGACCAGCGCCATCGTGACCATCGTACTGGTCTGGGTACTCGTCGTCTTCGTCGTGGTCGCGTTCGTCATTACCGCGCTGGTGATCGGCAACGGTCTCGGTTTCCGCAATTTATCCGCGTTGGCGGGCATCGGCAGCCTCCTCGGACCGTTTGGTTTCAGCCCCATAGGTGGGCTGCTTGGTCGCGTCGGCCTGCTTGGTTTGGGAGGGTTCGGCGGCGAGCAGCCCCTTGGCTTGGCGCAGCTGCTCTTCGGCATCGCCGGCATCCTCGTGATCGCCATGCTCTACGCCTTACCGCTGACGCTCCAGATGGCCCTGAGCTGCGCCGTCTACCTGCAGCTCCAGGACGCGGCCGCGCCGGAGCCCCGCCGCGCGGCCGCAAGCTACGATCGAGAGCCCGAGCCACTGCCCGTCGCGGCGTTTGTCCCGGTCACCGCGGCCGTGGCAACGCCAGCGACCGCTACCCGCTTCTGCACCCGCTGTGGCCGTGCCGCCGCCGCGCAGAGCCGCTTCTGCACCGGCTGCGGGTCGCCGATGTAGCTCGCCTGGCCGGCTCGCCAACGGTCGCGACGCCCGCGCTACGGCAGGCTCGACTGGCAAGGTGAGCACGGGCCCGCCGCTAGCGCCACCTGCACGCGCCGCCAGACGGCCACGCCGCCGGTCACCTCCGGTTGTTGCCCGAACAGCTCGCCGAAGAAGCGCAGCATGAGGTCGCGATGGTCCATCGGCCCGACGATGACGTCGTCGACGTGGTGAGCGCGCAAGTCGCGCTCGATAGCCTGACGGGTGGGCGCATCCAGCACCGCCATCGCCCCCTGCTCCTCGATGTTGTCCATGACCGTAGAGATCGTGTCGCCGGGCGAATCGTAGAGCCGCTCCCCTTTGGCATCCGGCTGGAGCAGGTAGCCGTTGGGCATGCGGAAGGCGTCGCCGGTCTCCGCCTGCCAGACCATGGCGATGGCGCCGGCGCCATCGTGACTGCGGGGAGCGACCAGGACGACGCTACCGTCCGGAATGCGGCTCTCTTGCCACGACATAAAGTACGGCGGGATGCTCACCGTCCAGGCTGGGAACGGCTGACGGGGAAACAGCGGGATGAGGGCGATTGCCGTTGCCGACAGCGCCGCGACGGTCGCGCCGCTCGAACGCCCGGCGGCGCCGTCGACGAAGAGCGCCAGCAGCAAGCCGGCGCCAAGGTAGACAAACACCGTCAGGCGGCTGGTCAGGACGTTCTCCATGAGCGGCAGCCGGGCGACCCAGCTCCATGGTAAGCGGAGGCCGGTCACCTGTCCGGCCACATGCACATGGGGACCGAGGGAAAGGACGGCGACGCCCAAAGCCACGATCGCCGCCACCCGGATCGGAAGGCGCTTCCAAAGCCGCCCGGCAACGAAGCAGAGCAGCACAAGGAGCGGGAAACCAAGATAGGCCGTGTCTTCGTGCTCGAGACCGGTGAAGGTCGTGACCACCTTGAGCGCCGATTGCGGCGCCAGCGCCTGGACGGAGGTGGGCACGACGAAGTTGAGCAGGTCGGTGACGAAGACGTCGGGCTCGTGGACGGCGCCGGTGATGCGCTGCGGACCGATAAACTGCACCGCCAGCGGCCAGGCCGCCAGCAGCACGAAGGTTGCCACTGCCCAGCCCGCGGCGCGAGCGGCGTAGGGGAGCCGACCGGGGATCTGCCGCGGTTGCAGGGCGGCCAGCGTCACCAGCGTCATGACGCCCACCAGCGCGGCGATCGCCAGCAGCTCCGCGGCGACGAGGAGCTGGGCCACGGCAAGGAGGCCAAGCACGATGCCCACACGTACCGCCGGGTAGCGCTGGCGCACCACGATCTCGTCGAGCAGAAGCAGCAGCAACGGCAGAATGGCGACGCAGGTAAGGTCGGCGTGCTGCAGCGCGTGGGACAGCACGTAGGGCGAGAAGCCGTACACCGTCCCGCCGATGAACGGCCCCAGATGCCCGCTGGTGTAGCGGCGGAGCGCCAGGTAGGCGCACCAGGCGGAGAGGCCGACGCTGAGCGTGATGTAGACGTTGTAGGCGACGATTGGCCCCTGCGTCACGCTCACCGGCCACAGCAGCAAGCCGGGGAGCTGGATGGCCGGATTCCACATGAGGTTGACCCCGGTCGGATAGTTGATGCTGACCGTGTACCAGGGATTCTGCAGATGGCCGATGGCGTAGGGTATCCAACGGAGAAACCACATCCCCTGCTCCGGATCGCAGCAGCCGCCAATCCAGCTTGTCTGTGGCGCGAGCCAGGTCTTGCGGAAGAGCAGAATGGCCAACCAGAGGAAGACGACGAGAGCGACCGCGGCCTGCCCCCCCAACGCGCGGACGAGCGCGGACATCCGACCAGCCTGGTCAGCCGTGGAACTCGCGTCCCCGACGGCAGCAACGGGGGCAACGCCGGCGGCCGAGTCGTCGTCTCCCGAGGGCTCGATCACGAGCCCGACGCCGACAGCGCCACGACCCGATCGGAGCGATCGACGCTGCGCTGCGACGCGAGAGCGTCCTGGGCGGCAGCGCCGTCCGGCGCCGCGTCATTCGCCACCGCGGGAAGGCGTCGCCAGATGGCGACTCCACCCACCTCCTCTGGAGCCGCGCCGAAGAGGTCGGTGAAGAAGGCCACCATCTGGTCATAGTATTTCATAGGTCCCACGATCACCGCGTCGACGTGGCGGAAGCGCAGGTCCCCTTGGATCGCCTGGCGGGTCGGGGCGTCGAGGATAATCGACGACCCTTTCTCCTGGACGATGTCCATCGCGGTCATCACCGTGTCCGCCGCCGTGTCGTAGAGCGCCGTTCCGTTGGCGTCCGGCACCAGCATATAGCCGTTGGGCATCCGGAAGGCGTCGCCCGTCTCCGCCTGCCAGAGCATGATGTCGGCGCCACCACCGTCGCGCGTGAGCGGCGCCATCAGGACGACGCTCCCGTCGGCGATGCCGCTCTGCTGCCAGTTGGTGAAGATCGGCGGGACCGTGGTGCGCGACCACGACGGATACGGCTGCAGTGGGTAGAGCGGCAGGAGCGCGACGGCCGCCGCTGCCAGCGCAGCAGCGGTCGCCCAAGCGGCGTGCTTCCCTTCGAGAAACGCATCCAGGAACAACGCCAACAGGAGGGCGGCGCAGAGGTACATGTAGAGGGTGAGGCGGCTGGGCAGGATGTTCTCCATCAACGGCAAGCGGGCCAGCCACGACCAGGGCAGCATGATCGCGGTGACCTTCCCGCCGACATGCAACGACGGGCCGAGCGAGAGCACGGCGATGCCGAGGCCGACGATGAGGCCAATCCACATGGGAATGCTCCGCCGCAGCCGGAAGGCGATGAAGCACAGCAAGATGAGCAGCGGCGCGCCAAGGTAGGCGTTGTCCTCGTGCTCGAAGCCGGTGAAGGTCGCCACGATCTGCTGCGCCGCGGGCGGGTCGATCGCCTGCACGGAGGTCGGCACGACAAAGTTCAGCAGGTCGGTGACGTACAGGTTCGGCGGGTGGATGGCGCCGACGAGACGCTCGGCGCCGAGGAATTGCACCGCCAGCGGTCCGGCCGCCAGCACCGCGAAGGTCACGCCGGCGGCGATCGCCGCCTTGATCAAGTAGGGCAGCCGGGAAAGCACCTGGCGAGGACGCATGACCACCAGCAGGACGAGCGCGATGCCTCCCGCCAGCCCGGCCATGGCGAGCAGCTCCTCCGCGATGAGCACTTGCGCCACCGCCAACAGCCCCAACAGGATGCCCATCCGCACCGGCGGTCGGCGCTGCCGCACGACGACCTCGTCGAACATGATCAGCAGCAGCGGCGGCACGGCGATGAGGGAGAGGTGGGCGTGCTGCAGCGCCTGGGAGAGCAGGTAGGGGGAGAAGCCGTACAGGGCGCCGCCGACGAAGGGGCCGATATGCCCGCGCGTGAAGCGGCGCAGCGCCAGGTAGGCGCACCATCCGGAAAGCGCGACGCTCAGCGTGATATAGATGTTGTAGGCCAGCACGGGCCCCAGGGTCACGCTCACCGGCCACATGAGCAGGCTGGGGAGGGGAATGGACGTGTTCCACATCAAGTTGGCGCCGACCGGATAGTTCACGCTGTAGGTATAGAAGGGGTTGAGCAGGTGACTGGCCGCGTAGGGGACCCAGCGCAGGAACCACATCCCTTGTTCCGGGTCGCAGCACCAGCCGATCCAGGTCGTGCGCGGCGCCACCCAGGCCCCACGAAAGAGCAAATAGGTCATCGCCAGGTACGCTGACAGCGCCAGCAGCGACGGCCCGCCACGCGTGCGGAGCCCGCTGCCATTGTTCGTGACAGGCTGCGGCGAATCAGCGGGGGTCGCCGCGGGCGCCGCGGGCGCCTCGCCGTTGCGCTGGGTCTCCTCCCGCGGCTCGATCACGACGCCCTTTCCTATCAGCCATTCGGCGCGCGTAGTATAGCCCGAGCGCCGGCAGCGGAGGTGGATATCCCTGTTCGTCAGGATCTCCGCCACCGGCGCTTCACGGTAGCCCAGGCGCCGCCAGAAGGCGCGGCCGTGGGTGCTGAAGAGGTACAGCGCGAGGAACGCGCGCAGCGCCACCCAGTCGGCCGGGCCGGCTTCACGGATGAGCAGGTCGTCGCGTGTTGGCAGGACCTTTCGCCTGGTAGGATATCCCCATAGTTCACACCAAGCGTTAAAGTCGCCGGGGACCGGTACCGAACCTGCCGTACCCGCCAAACAGTTACAACAACATTACAGCATGGCGCGATGTGTGCAGCACGAGCGGCCGTGGTGTATTATCCGCCCGCGTTGCCGGGCGCTTGGTGTTGCCTGGCGCTACAGCGAGCGCCCGGGCGGAAATCGGGCCAATGTCGGACATCCGGTTGGTGGAAATGCAAGGGCGAGCGTGAGTACGGCGGACTCGATGGACGCGGCAAGCGACGGCCGCATCGCCGTCGCCATCCCCGCCTTCAACGAGGACCGCTTCATCTGCTCGGTCGTGCACAAGGCGCGCCACTATGCCGGCCGGGTCCTGGTTATCGACGACGGATCCACCGACCAGACCGCCGCCCTGGCGGAGGAAGCGGGCGCCGAGGTGGTGCGCCACCCGCGCAACCTCGGCAAGGCCGGCGCCGTGCGCAGCGCCTTCCGCTGGGCCGCGGGCCAGGCCTGCGCCGTGCTGGTGCTCCTCGATGGTGACGGGCAGCACGACCCCAGCTCCATCCCCGAGCTGGCCCGCCCCGTCTTGGAGGGGGAGGCGGACATGGTAGTCGGCACGCGCTTCGGCGCCGTTCGCAGCCGCATCCCCGCCTACCGGCAACTCGGACAGCACGCCCTGACCTTTGCCACGAACGCCAGCTCCGGCCTGCCGATCAGCGACTCGCAGAGCGGCTATCGCGCCTTCTCCCGGCGCGCCCTCGAGCGCATGCGGCTCTATCAGGACGGCTTCGCCGTGGAGTCGGAGATGCAGTTCGTCGCCAAGCAGCATGGACTACGTGTTGTCGAGGTCCCCGTCCACGCTGCCTACGTCGAGCGTGCGAAGCGCAACCCGCTCGCCCACGGGATGTCCATCATGCAAGGGATACTCTACCTGCTCGAGCGGCAACGCCCGCTGCAGCTCTTCGGCTTCTTCGGGTCGCTCAGCTTGCTCCTCGGCCTCGGGCTGGGTGTGCACGTGAGCGCGGTGTATGCCCAGACGCAGACCCTGGCGGTCGGCTTCACCCTGCTCACCGTGCTGCTCATCAGCGTCGGCGTCCAAACCGCCTTCGCTGGTATCCTCCTCCACGCCATCCGCCAGCATCTGCGCGAGCCGCGCGATGCTTGAGGCGCCAGAGGGGACCGGCTCGTCGCGAGGCCTGGCCCTCGGCTGGAGCGTGCTGATTGTCTTCTACGATGATGTCGCGGCACTGGCCCGCTGTCTCCAAGCGCTGGAGAAACAGGAATCGGTCGGCGTGGAGACGATCGTCGTCGACCACCGCGGCGGCCGAGCGCTTGATAGCATCCGGCGGCAGTATCCGAACGTGCGCGTGCTTTCCCCAGGCCGCAATCTCGGCTACGGTGCGGGCAACAACCTTGCCGCGAGTATAGCCGGCGGGGACCGCCTCCTCATCCTCAACCCGGATGTCGTGGCACGACCGGACATGCTGCGCCATCTGGACGACGCGCTGGAGTCGCTACCTCCTTGCTCCCTGCTGACGCCGACGCTGCTCCTGCCCGACGGCGCCGTCAATGCGCAGGGAAACGCGGTGAGCTACGTCGGTCTCGCCAGTTGCCGCGGGCTCGGCCAGGCCTGTCCGCAAGTGGGCATCCATCGAGTCGCCGCGGCGTCAGGCGCCGCCGTTGCACTCCGACGCGACCTTTTCCGCTCCTTGGGCGGCTTCGACGAGCGCTTCTTCCTCTACCTGGAGGACACCGACCTCTCGCTGCGCGCCCGGCTGCGCGGTAGTGCCTGCTGGTGCGCGGGGGAGGCGATCGCGGAACACGACTATTCCTGGGACCTCTCGCCCCAAAAGCTGGGGGACCTCGAGTTGAACCGCTGGCAACTCCTATTAAAGATCTATCGGGGCCGCACGCTGCTGGCGCTGGCCCCGGGGTTGTTGCTGGCCGAGGCGGCTACCCTGGGCTACGCCGTCTCACGTGGCCCCGCCCATGTTCGCGCCAAGCTGGGCAGCTACCGGCAACTGTTTCACCTGCGATATGACCTGCTGACACGGCGCCGCGCCGTGCAGGCAACCCGACGAGTTGGCGATGGCCGGCTGCTCGCGGCCTGTACCTATCGCCTCCCGCTCCAGCAGCCGCTCGGCGGCCGCTGGGCGCGCGTCCTCGAGGTCCTGATAACCCCCATGCTGGCGCTGCCCTACGTGCTGGCCCGCGCCCTGGCGTCCTGACCCCACCGATGAAGATCGCGATCGCCACGGCCACCTACCCGCCCTACCAGGGCGGCACGGGGCGCGTCTGCGCCGACCAGGCGCGGGAGCTTGCCGCGCGCGGCCACCGGGTGACGGTCTATTACCCGCGCACCGGGCGGTCCGGATCCAGAACGTCAGATAATCCCCGCGTGGTCGGACTGCGCCCGCTGGTGCGCCTGGGCAACGCGGCGCTGCCGCCCGGCCACCTGGGCATCGAACGGCCCGACCTGCTGCACCTGCACTACCCCTACTACGGCGGGGGCGACCTCGCCTGGCTCGACGCCACATTGCGGCGGATCCCGTATGTCGTGACCTACCATCAGGACGTGGAACTGCCGGGGCTGGCCGGCGCGGTCGTACGGCGACATCACGCCCTCGGCGGTCGGCGCCTACTGGCAAGGGCGCGCCTGGTGATGGCGACGTCACTGGACTACGCCCGTCACAGCCGGCTGGCCCCATTGCTGGCCCGCTCGCCTGGCCAGGTAGTCGAGGTACCAAACGGCGTGGACACGACCAGGTTCACGCCCGGCACGGCGCCGGCCGGTGTCCGCCAGCGCTACGGCTTCGACAAGTCCCATTTCGTCGTCGCCTTCGTGGGCTCACTGGACCGCGCTCATTACTTTAAGGGCGTGGACGTGCTGTTGCGCGCGATCGCGCTGCTGGGCGACTGTCCGGTGCGTCTGCTCGTGATCGGTAGGGGATCGCTGCTGCCGGCCTACCAGCGGCTGTCGGGGGAACTGGGCATTGCCGGCCGAGTCCGCTTCGACGATGCGGTCGATGACGCCGCTCTGCCTGATCGCTGCCGCCTGGCCAACGTGCTGGCGCTCCCCTCACACACCCGCGGCGAGGCCTTCGGCGTCGTCTTGCTGGAGGCGCTGGCCTGCGGCACGCCGGTGATCGCCAGCGACTTGCCCGGCGTGCGCGCGGTCGTTGCGCGGACCGGCGGCGGCCTGCTCGTGCCGCCCGGCGATGCGGTCGCGCTGGCCGGGACCATTCGGACGCTCATGTACGACCCTGCTCGGCGCGCCGAGCTCGGCGCCAGTGGCCGCGTGGCTGTCGAGCGATATTACGCCTGGCCGCGCATCATCGACGAGCTGGAGCGGCGCTACCGGCAGGCCCTCCTCAGGACATCGGTAGGCGCTGGATCGCGCGAGGCGGGCTGCCCCGCGACCCGGTAAAGTAGAGTGAAGAAAGGTGGGGTCGATGAACCAGGTCAGCCAGGAACACATCGAGCTTGCCCCGACACCCGGTGGCCCGAAGGCCCGCATCGCGGGCCACCGCATCCGTGTCCAGGATGTGGTCGTCTGGCACGAGCGACTTGGTATGTCGCCGGACGAGATCGTCCATCACTACCCGACCATTACGCTCGGCCGCCGCGACAGCAGGCCAACTTCTTGCTACAATCATCCGTAACAGCCGGGACCATGTTCGTGTGTCGCCCTCGTTAAGCGCGGTTTCAACCGTTCCACGTAGGCTGAGCCGGGCGGTCCGTTGGCGCTGCTAGGAAGGCGGGAGGTTGGCCACACCGGCGCTCGCCCATTCGTCTCCCCGACGTTCCTGGAGCTGGCGCGACATCGGCCTGTTCGCCCTGTTTGCCGGACCGAACTTCCTGCTCCTCGCCGTGTTCAGTTTCTGGCCGCTCTTCTACAACGCCTACCTCAGCCTGGTGGCGTGGGATATGGTCGCGCCGGTGAAAACGCTCGTCGGCTTAGGCAACTACGCCGACCTCTTCCACGACCCGCTGTTCGGGCAGATCGCCGCCAACACCGCCGTCTTCTGCATCGGCTCGGTCGTGGTCACGCTCCTCCTGGGTCTGGCGCTGGCGTTGCTGCTGAACCAGCGCCTGCGCTTCCGTCAGGGAGTACGCGCCATCGTCTTCGCCCCCGTCGTGGTGAGCGGCGCCGCCATCGCCGTGGTCTGGTCCTACATCTTCGATCCGGCCTATGGGCTGCTGCGACCCGTCTTCGGGCTGGTGGGCCTCGCCGCCCCCCACTGGCTCACGGATACGGCGCTGGCCCTCCCTGCCGTGATGATCGTCTACGCCTGGAAGAACGTGGGCTACGCCCTGGTGATCTACCTGGCCGGCTTGCAGGCGATCCCGCCCGCCCTGCTGGAGGCGGCGACCATCGACGGCGCCGGGCCCGCCCGACGAACCTGGGGCATCGTCCTCCCCTTGTTGTCGCCGACGACCTTCTTCCTGACCGTCACCTCCATCCTGGCCGTCTTGCAAGCCTTCGACATCATCCAGGTGCTCACGCGGGGCGGACCGGTCGAGTCGACCACGACGCTCATCTACGACCTCTACAACCAGGGCTTCGTCGCGTTCAACGCCGGCCGCGCCGGCGCCGACGCCATGGTGCTCTTCGTGGTCATGCTGGTCGCTACCGTCTTCCAGGTGCGCTACGTCGAGCGACGAGTGACGTATTAGCCATCAGCGATCAGGTGTCAGCTATCGGCACGCCGCGTGCGGTAAAGAAGCGGATCAGGAGAGGAGCACGGCAGTTGGGACGGGATCGAGTCGCTATCGACCGATTCATGGGTGGCAGGCTGGCGCACGCGACGACACCATGCGTGCTGATAGCTGACACCTGAGAGCTGACAGCTCGTAATGGCCGAATTGCCGTTGCAGGCGCAGGCACGGGGCATCGCGGCGCACCCGGTTCGACTGGGCGCCCTCACCTGGACGGCGTGCAGCTACGCCCTCATGGCGCTGGCCGTCGTGGTGATGGGCGCCCCCTTGCTCTGGATGGCGACATCCTCGCTGAAGACGCTCAGCCAGGTCTACGCCTTCCCGCCCGTCTGGCTGCCGCTGCCTCCCCAATGGGGGAACTACGCCGCCGCCTGGCAGGCCGCGCCGTTTGGCCGCTTTTACGTCAACAGCATCGTGAACACCGGCTTCGGCGCGACGATCAAGCTCAGCAACGCCGTGCTCACCGCCTACGCTCTCGCCTTCCTGCGCGTTCCTTTCCGCAATGCCCTCTTCATCCTGATGCTCTGCGCGCTCATGGTGCCGCAGGAGATCGCCATCCTCCCCAACTACCTGACCATCGCCACGCTGCATTGGGTCAACACCTACGCTGGCCTGATCGCCCCGGGCGCCGGCGTCGCCTTCGTCACCTTCCTCTTGCGCCAGACCTTCCTCGCCCTGCCGCGGGAAGTCATCGAGGCCGCCACAGTCGACGGCGCCGGACACCTGGCCACGCTCCGCCACGTCGTGCTGCCGATGTCGCGACCGGCGCTCGCCACCGCGGCGCTCCTGCTGGTGGAAGCCAAGTGGAACGAGTTCCTCTGGCCGCTCATCGTCACCAACGCGCAGAATATGCGGACGCTGCCGGTCGGCCTGGCCTTTCTGGCGGAGCAGGAGACGGTGACGCAGTGGCAGGTGGTGATGGCGGGAACGGTCCTGGTCGTGCTGCCGGTATTGCTGGCCTTCCTGCTGGTGCAGCGCCAGCTCGTGCAGGGCATCACGGCGGGGGCAATCAAGGCATAGGAGCATAATGCAAGGCGTGGCGCGAACCAGCGCTGACGGGCCACCAGCGCGTGACCAAGGCGAAGAGGAGGCCGGGCAGTGTGCCCGGCCTGGAGGATCGAGCAGCATGAGGAGAACCGTGGTGAGCATACCGAGCGTGACCCAGTCCGTCCATCGCCGGCAGTTTCTGGCGGCAATAGCAGCACCGGTTGCCGCCCTCGCCCTCCTTGCCGCCTGCGGCGGGGGCGCCGCCACCACGGCCAGCGCCAGCAGCGGTGGCGCCTCCAGCAGCGCCGCGGGGCAGGCGAGCACGGCGGCAGCGGCAACGTCGGCAGGCAGCCAGTCGTCCGCCGCGGCGCCGGCGACCTCGAGCGCCGCCGCCGCGGCCGGCGCGAAAGGGGTCACCGTCAACTATTGGGACGCCTTCAGCGGCACCAACGGCAAGGCCATCCAGGAGCTGGCTAAGCAGTTCAACAGCAGCCAGTCCGACGTGACGGTGAACTATCAGTTCCAGGGTTCCTACGAGGAGGTGGCCCAGAAGATCGCCGCGGCGCTGGCGGCCCACCAGGCGCCGGACGCTGCCATCCTCTCCGACGTCTGGTGGACCAAGTACTACCTGGACGATGCCATCCTGGCGCTGGACCCGTTCCTCAAGCAGGAGCGCGTCGACCCGACCGGCTACGTGGAGAGTTTTTACAGCGAAGGGGTCAAGAATGGCAAGAACTACTGGCTGCCCTTCGCCCGCAGCACGCCGCTTTTCTACTACAACGCCGACGTGTTCACGCAGGCCGGCGTGCCGCCGCTCAAGACCTGGGACGACCTGGTCAGCGTCGGGCCGAAGCTGATGGGGACGGCCGCTAACGGCGCCCAACGCTACGCCTTCGCCAACGCCAACGGCAACTCCTACATCGCCTGGGTCTTCCAGCCACTCAACTGGGCCTTTGGTGGCGAGTATTCCGACGCCGACTTCAAGATGCACTTCACCGACGAGGCCACCATCGCGGCCGGCCAGTACTTCTCCGACCTGGTCAACAAGCAGAAGCTGGCCAATAATCCTACCGACGTCGTGGCCGCCTTCAACAACGGCCTCACCGCTACCGCCCTCATGTCGACCGCCTCGCTGGCGGGCATCGAGCAGACCAGCAAGTTCAAGGTGGGCACGTCCTTCCTGCCCACCGAAAAACAATTCGGCTGCTGCACCGGCGGCGCCGGTATGACGCTGTTCAAGTCGTCCCCGGCGGCAACCCAGCAGGCCGCCTTCAAGTGGATGGCTTTCGCCACCGGCGAGGCGTCGACCATCTATTGGTCACAGAACACCGGCTACATGCCGGTGCAGAAGTCGGCGCTCACCTCGCCCAAGATGACCGACTTTTACACCAAGCATCCCAACTTCAAGACGGCCGTGGACCAGCTCCCCAAGACCCGGCCGCAGGACCTCGCCCGCGTCGCCATCCCCAACGGCGATCAGATCATCGGCGACGCCCTGGGCCAACTGGTGATCAAGAACCAGCCGGTGAGCAGCGTGTTCAGCACGCTCCAGAGCAACCTAACCACCAAGGCCGAGCCGATCATCCGCGAGCTGGCGGCGCGGGCGAAGAGTGGCTGAGGAAGGAGGTGGCACAGTACCATGGAGCGCGGAACCACTACCCTTTCTCACAGGCGCCTGGAACGGCGCGCGCTGTTGCGGGGGGCCGCCCAAGCCGTCGGTCTCGCCGGGCTGCCATCCCTACTCGCTGCTTGTGGCGGCACGGCGGGCGCCACGTCGGGCGCGGCCACTGCGACCGGCGCCGTGACGTCCACAGCGGCCACCTCGGCAGGAACAAGCTCGGCGCCGAGATCGCAACAGCAGAGCTCAGCAGCACCCGCGCCGGCCAGCGCCGGCCAGGCGGCGCCGAGCCGAGCGGCCGGCCACGTCGTCTTCCTCGATCCGGATGCCGGCGCCCTTGGTGACATCAAGACAAAGGCGGTCGCCGAGTTCAACGCCAACGGCTCGGGCCTGACGGTCGAGCGCGTCTTTGGCGAGGGCGCCAAGACCTACGAGAAGCTGCAAGCCATGCTGGCCGGCGGTACTTCCCCCGACCTGTTCTGGTCCTGGGGCTACTGGAAGAACGCCACCGCCGCCAAGAGCCTGCTCCGCCCCTTCGACCCGTACGTCGCCCGCGAGCCGGCCGACTCCTACGTCCACACCTGGAGCGCCGGCGCCAAGGACAGCGGCACGTTCGACGGCAAGCTCTACGGCTTTACCACTCAGCTCGGCGTGCCTGCGGTCTACGTCAACCAGGACCTGTTCAAGAGCGCCGGGGTCGAGCTACCGCCCAAGGACTACGGCAGCCAGAGCTGGACGGTCGATGGCTACCTGGACACCGCGCGAAAGCTGACCCGCGCCGCCCCCGACGGCACGCCGCTCCAGTTCGGCAGCAACATGTGGGGACTCTGGTGGGCCGGCTTCAACTGGATCATCGAAACCTACGGCGGCGCCGTCTTCGACCCCCAATGGAAGGACTGCTGGCTGGACCACCCCGAAGCGATCGACGCCGTCACCTGGCTGGCCGATCTGCGGCTCAAGGAGCACGTCGCGCCGACGACCGCGCAGGATAAAGGGGGGACCTTCGGCTTCGACGGCGGCAAGGATGCGATGTCCGTAACCTGGGCGCACTCGGCAGCGGATCACGTCAAGACGATCGGCAACCGCTTCCAATGGAACGTCTATCCCCTGCCACGCGGGAAGGCGTTGCAGGTGAGCGGCTGCGCCTTCAACTGGTATTGTTTGCCTCAGGACGGTAAGCAGCCCGACGCGGCGTGGCAGTTCGTCCGCTCCATGGCGTCCCCAACCATCGTCCAGCGCTTCCTGGCGCAAGGCGTCTCCTTCCCCTTTATGTCGAGTGGGCAGGGGGCCATGTGGCAGGACTTCCCCCAGCTCAACCGGCAGATGGCCATCGAGGCCATGCCGCTGGTCCGCACCGCGCCGCTGCTGCCCCGCGACCCCGAGATCGAGGACGCCATCAAGCAGCAGCTCAACCCGGTGTTCGAGGGCCAGGGCGCCGTGCGCGAGGCCATGCTCTCCGCCAAGCACGCGGTGCTGCCGCTGTTATGAGCCTGTGGCCTGCGCTATACTGGCGGGTAACGAGTCCGGAGCGCGGACGATCTCCCGTAGTCCCCGGTGGCGCCTGGGACCAACCCTACGCGTGGGAATTCCAGCCCTCGGGGATGTGGTGACAATGAGGCAGATATGAAAACGCGGGACCGTCTCACCGAGAGCCTCCACGACTCACTCGAGATGCTCGCCTCTCCAGCATCGGAGCAGGCCGCGTATCTGGGGGGCCTTGGGGTAACCCCCGGCGCCGATGAACTGGCCTTGGAGCTCGACGATGCGATGTTTGCCGTGCCGGGACTGGTGCGCGACGGCCTGCTCACGAAGGAGCAAGCAAACAAGATATCCGCCCTCCACGACTATCTGTCGGGAATGAGCGGCGAGCAGCATGCCGATCTCTGGACAGAGGCTGCTCTTCGGCAACGTCCCGAGTGGGCAGAGGTGCGAGAAAAGGCAAGCGAAGTCCTTCGCGACTTCCTCGGGAAATAGGGCGACGTACGCGAGGTCCTGCCTGATCGCCCTGAGAGTTGCCACCGGACGTTGCGTCAGCCATTCCAGGGCGGCAAGCACATCTCGAGGAGTTGCTTCTCGACGGCCTTCCGTTGCGGCGTCGGGTGGAAGTACAGGTTGACGCGCCCGCCAGCCTTCGACACATCGAGCACCCAATGGTTGATCTTGCAGTTGGTCGTCCGCCCGCCCTTGTAGCAGTTCTTTGGGGAGATGTTGCCGTAGCCCGTATTGAACCGCTTACCGAGGTCCTCGCACTCGCCTATGTAGCGGATATCCCCATCCACGGCCAGGGCATAGATCCCGAGCAGCCCCTTCGGGACGGCGATGCGGAACTTGCAAAAGGCGCCATGGCCGTGCTTGTGCAGCGGGACAGAGTCGCGCTTCTCGTACAGCTCTTGTGGACTCAACTCGATGACGCCGCCCGATTCATCACGCCCCGGGATGATGGAGCCCATGAACTCGAATCTGCGTTCCCCCAACATGATTTCTGCGGGCGCTCCGGCCGGAGCGCCCGCTACATCAGTCGCCACTGGCTACCTCCTTACCGATAAGGTCACCCGGGGTTCGGGAGTCCCGAATCCGTGAAGCGTCTACACGACCGCCGATCTGAATGCCCGGGCGACCTGACTCGAGCCCGCTACGTCGAAGCGCTTTTGGTAGACCTTCGAGCTGTTCAGTTGCATCATGAATCCCTCCAGTTCCAGGTAATCGGATGCCCGGATACCGGGTAGCCTCCGCTCTCGGTTGTACTCGAGAAACGGCAGCAGCTTACCGTTCAGGTCGTGCAGGTCCCACTTCTGCTCCTCCAGCAGGTATTCCTTGTGCTCTTCGTACATTATGGAACCTGGTACTGGTGTGAACAGCATCGGCACTACCGACCCGACACGATGCGAGGCGTATAGCGCGGTATCTACAACCGCCTGCAAGTCCTCGTCCGGCAATCCAAAGATCACGAACGCGTTCAGGTCCTGCGCGCCGACGCGATATCCACACTCTTGGGCCACTGCCACAGCCCGGTCAAATTTCTCAATCGACGCTTGCCGTCGATTCCAACCGCGCGCAATGTTGTTGTCGATAGTCTCCAGTGCCAGATGGATTCGCCGGAAGCCTGCCCGCCGCATCCTCGTCAACAGGTCGTGCTCTAATAGTCGCGGTTCCATCCCCTCCGGAGCGTATATCTCCAGACCTAGCCCCCGCTTTTCGATCTCCTCCATTCGCGCCAGGAAGTTCTCGCGATGCAGCAACAGGTTGTCCTCGTAGAACGCTACCTCGCGGATTCCAAAGTCCTTCTGCTTCTGCTCGATCTCATCGGCTACGTCCCGCGGGGTCCGGCTACGAACACGCCGATTTCCATCGTTCAGCTTAAGTTGCGCACAGTAGCCACAGTTGAACGGACAGCCCCGGCTTCCTGTGATAATGGCATAGCACGGCGTAGCCTCGTAGATGGGATCGCGGTACAGCGACAGGTCGGTCCAGGCATTCGCCGCCTCGTCGCAGACCTCCCCCGGTACCACGACCACATCCGTATCCTCGCTCAGCCGGGCATCCGCGTGCTCCGGAATCAGCGTCGGATAGATACCCCCAACGTAGATGGTCGGTTTCGGCGTATCGAACACCTCGTTCACGAGCCGGATCACGTCCCGCGTGCTCTCCCACCAGTAGGTCATGATCGAGGTAATCCAGATCTCGTCCGGGCGGAATAGCTCACCCGCCGCGTGCCGTTCCAGTTCCGTCTGCAGCTTGCCCAATGGCCAGCCAAATTCGTAGAACCGGCGCGTGATGTCATCCCGCTTCACCGCCCCTCGCACCCGGAACGGGACGCGGCGATTCTTGTCCGTGGCCAGGCAATCGAGCAGCCGTAACTCCTCATACCTCTCGCTCCGCAACCACGTGGCCACCTTAAGCAACCCGTGCGGCTGGCTCCATCGCGCCCAGTACTGTGTGTCATAGATCGGCGGATTGATGAGCAGCGCCCTCCGCCCGCCCGCCAGCGACCCGGACAAATCACGCCTGATGCTCACGTCAGTTCCCCGCCGTTGGCACGAGCACAGGCAACCCTGAAGCAGGGTTCCTGATGGCCGGATCCCATCGCCCCAGCGCCAGACTATTACGGACGAGGTGCGCAGCCAATGTGGAGCCGAGGAAGTCGAAGGTCTGGCTGCGGTACTTGCTGTTCAGGAGTGCCGCCAGGCGCGTCAACTCCCAGTAGTCCTCAATCGCGGCTCCTGCCTGCCGCGCCAGCGGATACAGTTGCGCGTTCAATGCCGCCGGGTCCTCGAACCCCTGCACACCCGCCACCAGCTCCGCATACCGGTCTGCCTCCGGCTTCCCGGGTGTGTACTGATAGGGAACCAAATTGACCGATCCTACTATCGAAGCCAGGCGAACCAATCGCTCCACCACCCCTCCGATGGACTCGCTCGGGAACCCAGCGACCATCGCCGCACTGATCTGATCCGTGCGTGCTCGGAAGCCCGCCTGACGCAGCGCCTGCACGGACCGCGCATAGTCGTCATACGACGCCGTGCGCTCCACTCCGTCCGCCGCCACCTCGAGGTCGTCATGGAACGACAGCTGTCGGAACTTGGCCCGCCGGAGCAGCACGGCCAGTTCTGTGTCTACCAGCCGTGGCGAAAAGTTGCCGATGACCACGAACCCCGCTTTCGTCAGGGAAAGGTCACCCACCTTCTCCAGTACCGCAGCCAGCCCCTCCCGGTGTTCCGGCCCGAGCCACTCATCGAAGAAGGCGAATGTCGTGACCCCAAGCGCCGCCTTCCCCTTCACCTCCTTCGCGATGTCCTCCGGCTCCCGCACGACCAATCCACCTTCTGGCCCCTGCGCTCGACGCAAGAAGGGCAGCCCCGCGAAGCGCGGCAGACGCCCCGGCCTGTACAGCGCCAGGTCCCGCGTCGCCTCTTCAGTCTCTGCGACCGCGCCCGCCACCAGCACGTCGGCCGCCGTGTGCGCTTGCGCGTGCGCGCGGTACGCCATTACGTACGGCCCGCCCAGCACGATTGGACATTGGGTCACCTTCCGTAGCTCCGCGATCAGGTCGCGTGCCCCCTGCCACCACGTGCTCACCAGGCACGACACCAACACGCACGAAGGCGCCCAGCCGGCGTTCACCCACGCCCGGAGCTGCCGCGCCACGTGCGCCGGAGACCGGCCGAAACGCCAGACATTAATCTTCGTCCCGGCCAGTTCAACAACTCCGACTCGCTCGCGCGCCAGCCGCCCGTTCCCCGGCGACTGCAAGCAGTCGATCAGGCGGACATCGTATCCGCGAGCCTTCAGCGCCGTGCCTAATTGCAACAGGCCAAGAGGCTGGAGCCACCGCGCCCACGGTAGCCGCACGTCGACCGCCGGCGCATTGACCAGCAACACTGGACCTACAGACAAGTCAAGCTGATCCAGGGAGGGGCTTTCCAGGACCTTCATGCGGCTTCCCCGGCGCACAAAAGCCCTAACAAATCGCCCCCCAAGTTCGGTAGAGGCAGGTTACTCACGTCAGCGTACCGCAAACTGGAGCACAAGGTAGCACTTTCGGGTGGCATTGCCCCAATTAAATGACCGTTATGCACAAGCAGGGCTACCTTCCCTTGCAACAAATCCTTCAATCATGTGCACCATCCGCTATTGTCGGCGTCGTCCACCTTGGACATCTCCCTGTCCTAGCCACTTGCCCAACAGTACCGCCGGGCGCACCGAGCCTCGCGCCGCTGCCACGGTGTGCCAGGTCGCACGCGCTCGCTGCGAACAATCACGTGGACCGGCTAGCGAATACGGATGAGCCCGCCGCAGTGCAGGCACCGGAAGATTGCACCAGCCTCCTGCACAGCAGCGAGGCCATAGCGCCAGGCGCCACCACAATGCCCGCAAGGGTGCCCGGGCTGGTGTCCGATACGACGCTGCCATGGGAAGACCCCGCCTTTCACCTGGGGTGGGTCGGAGCCCGGGATAAATAGGAACTCCCGGTCACGGTCTTCCCAGTCGCCCGGCTGCGTCGGCGGCTGCTCTGGTTCCTTGGCGACCATCGCCGTCTTCCATTCTGCCGACATGGCAACGACGGCCCCTCATAGCCATCACCAGCCGGCGCCCTCTAATCCAGCTCCACCAGACTCTCCTGAATCTCCTTAAGCTCGTCCGCCGTCAGCCCCCACAACTCCGCCGCCGCCCGATCAATCTCCGCCTCGAGCTCCAAAACCAGCGCGGCGTCGCCCGCCGTCGTCGCCGCGTGGGCCTGCTTGGACAACTCTGCCAGGCGGCGATGTTCGGTGAGCTGGGCGTCGAAACTTGGCACTCGAACATGCTCCAATATGTGCGTGTTCATCTGAATATTCACAGCATAGGAAAGGACAACGAACTGGCCCGGCGACGAGTTAAGACAAGCTGCTACGTAACGTGCTGAATCCTCGTTATCAAGAGGCACTAACATAAGCTTGTGGTCCGGCACGGGGGGCCGGTCGCGCAGGGGCACAACTGCTGCAGTAAATCTATTAGCCTGCTCCCGCCAGACCACCTTATGGGGGGCAAACGTATACTCGCCGACGTTGAACATAGAGTAGAAGGCTGCTCCGTCCCCGAAATACCTCAAGAAAGCAGCCCGCGAACGTAGCGTATCCTCAAAGCGCTTTAAGTAGGCATATGTCTTCGGACACCTGACGCTCATCCAATTCTCTTCGTAGCCCCTCCTCCGCACCGGGTCCTGTGCCATGAGGATGTGTGCTCCCGTATCGACGTGCCAGCGGTTCACGTCGCGCCCTCGGACCAGAGGATAGACCAAATCAGGCTCGATGGCCGCCTGGACGCTATCTACATGGCGCTTCGCACCCTCGGTTAAGTTGCTCACAACGAGCATGCCGTCCGGTCTTTTTGCGACGAGTTGCATCCAATAGACGCCGTTTGCTCCGCCGGTGTTGCTTCCCTCAAATGCCCGGTATGCTCCCTGACCGATCACCTTCTCTACTGCTAGCAGGGCCCGTCGCCGGCCGGTCATCCATGAAGATGTCAGATCCCCAGCGCCAATTGGCTGAGCATCGAGCCGCCGTCTCACAGACATGGCGCTGACCTCTTCCAACGTGGCATCCTCAGGCACGCGCTTCCGGGATGTGGTCTTGCGCCACATCGTGTACGCTAACGGATAGCGCGTGGCTCGTCCCCGCTGCAGCACAACCACTGCGGTTCGGTTGGTTGCCCCCTCGAACGGTTGCACGTCCACCAGGTCGTCCACCCCCACGACCCCGACAGACGTCCCGCTCCCTAATACGAATCGTCGGAAGCCTTGCCCTGCACCCGATGTTTTGAAGACGCTCTGCGTGATGACGAATCCAAGCTTGCCCCGGTCCTCCAGGTAGTTGTCGGCCGCTACGAAGGTCAGGAGCATGGAGATGTCCTTCTTCCCCTTGCCCAGGATCGTGTCCATGCCGCCGTGTGGGAAGAGGTTGTGTACACCCACAGCGGTTTCGTCTCCTGGCGGTAGTCTCCCGGCAGGCTCTCCCAGTTCACCCAGGGCGGATTCCCCGCGACGTAGTCGAACCGGCCCTGGAACAGCGGCGCAAAGGCATTCTTGATGATGCGCGCCCAAATCCCGTCGATCCCCTGCCGTTCCAAGTCGGCTAGCTGATCGTACAACCCCAATACGAGCCTGATATCGCCCTCGTCCTGCTTCGTGTCCAGCGGGAACGTCGCCAGCAGCCGCTCGCGGAACTGCTCCGACTTCAACCCGCTCTGCACGCATTCCTCCAGTAGCCCCGCGAGCTGGTCGATGTAGCGCGCGTCCACTAGCGACCGAGGGACCGCGAAGCGCCCCACCGCCGTATTGAAGCTGTAGCTTCCTCGAGTAAACAGGTCGCCGCCCTCGCTCGGCGTTAGGATCGAATCCGCCAGGTACACCGGAATGCTGATATCCCCCTGTCGGTGCGCCAGCAGGTCGCCCAGCGCGAGCAGGTAGTTCGTGCGCGCGCTTATCACTGCCAGTGGATTAAGGTCGAATCCCACTACGTTTCCTAGCACCTGCTCCAGCACCCGAGCCTCGCTGAGCGGCTTGTCCTGTATGTACTTGCGTATCCGCTTGATCGCCAGCACCAGGAAGGTCCCCGATCCGCATGCCGGATCGAGCAGTCGCTGTTTCGGATCGCCCTCGTACCCCAATTGGTTTAGCAGCCGTTCGGCCAGCCAGTCCGGCGTGTAGTACTCTCCCAGCGCGTGCCGCAGCTTCTTTGGCATCAGGTTCTGATAGAGGTGCTTCAGCAGGTCTCGCGTCTCCTCCGGGTCCACGTCCAGCGTCACCAGCGAGTAGCCCGCCAGCTCACCCGCCAGCCGCCGCAGCGCTCGCTCCAGTTCCTCGTCCCAGATGTCCAGGTACCAGCCGAAGAAGTCCCCTTCCAGGAAGTTGCGGATGCCCAGCTCGGCAAAGATGCCTCCCCGCTCCATATCCCTGAGGTACGTCGCCAGCTTCTCCCCCGGCAGGCTCGCCACCTGAGCCAGCCCCGTCCCAACCTTCGGCATCAGGTAATAATGCGCCACTTGTAACGCCAGCAGCTTGATGAACGTCGCATAGTAGGTGTGGACGCTGAAGAAAAGCCGCTCAAGGTCCGGCGTCCGCTCCTTCACCGCGTACAGTTTTGCCAACTCTGCCGCCTGCAGATCTCCCGCCACGGCGTCATAACCCGACACTTCGTGGAACTGCCGCTGCCATTGCCGAAACAGCGTGCGCACCTTGGGGTTCTCCGTGCTCGCGATCGCTCGATACAGCGCCGGTACCACCTGCCGTGCCACATTGCTGTTTTCCCCGAAGTCACGCATCAGGTTCTCCGGGGTCAAGGCCAGCTCCGTCGACAGCGAGAGGAGATAGCGCAGGAAGGTCTCGGTGCTCTGCCCATCCACTGGCAGCGGGTCATCCACCCGCCAGCGCTCGTCCCGATAGCGGACGAAGATGTAGAAGCTGCCGTCGAGAACTACGCCCGCCAGCCGCTCTTTACGGTGGCGATCCAGCCGCTCCAGCCCTTGAATGTACTGCTGCACCTGATCGATGGCGTGCTTGTTCCTGGCGTTGGCATTGCTTGGACGCAGCGAGTTCGGTGGTTCGTATTCCACGACGAATCGGTTGTACACCGCGTCTGCGCGCCCGTTGATGAGCGTTCGTTCGTGCTCCAGGTGGATGCCTACATCAAAGTTCGTGGCGAAGCGCTCCAGCAGCTTCTCCACCTCAGCCACTAGGTCCGCCTCATTCTGGGCGCGCTGCGCTGCCAGTCGGATGCCCTTCGCGATCTCGGGCGCCCGCTCCCGAACGAAGGCTTCCAGCTCAGTAGGTGCGTACGCTGCCATCAGCTCTGCTCCTGCTTGTACGCCGGCCGCGGGAAGATAATCTTCACCGGCTGGCGGTATACTGCGTGACTCACCAGCAGCTCGCCCTTGCCCAGCCGGGTGACCGCCGCCCGGATCTCCTGGTCCAGGAAGCGGTAGTCGGGCGAGTTCACTTCCGACGAGCCGGTCCGCCCAATCACCTTCGTCGCGCTGTTCCCCGTCACTCGCGGATGCACCGCGCTCATGAACTGCTGCGCGGAGATCAGGATCACTCCCAGGCTGCGGCCGCGCTCTGCCACATCCAGCACCTGCTGCGTGATCGGGCTCTCTTTGCCGGCGGGTGCGTACTTGTTCAGCTCGTCGACGAAAATGATGACCTTGTCCGGTACTGGAGAGTGCTCCGTGCGATCCTCCGTCTCCTCCGCCTTCACCGCGTAGATCGTCCGCAGGATGTCGCCGAATACCAGAGTCTGCTCCTCGTCGGCCAGCTTGGCGATGTCCACCACATACGTCCAGCCGCCTTTGATGTTCGTCAACTCCTCGCTCAGCAGCTTCTCGTTCTTCGATCGACCGCCCACGAAGATGCCCGATTGGCGCGTCTGCACGATCCGACGCAACTGCCGGCGAAACATTCCGATCGACGAGCCCGCGAACATACCCCGCCAGCGCCCACTTGCCTCCTGCTTCTGCCGCAGGAACTCCAGTAACGCCTCCCAGCTCTGCACAGATTTGAACTCGCTGTCGCCCCCGGCGATGCCGCTCATGACCTCGCCGTAGATGCCCTCGATCGTTCCGCTCGTGTCCGAGACGCTGCTGAAGAGCAGGTCCAGCTTGCTCGCTGTGCCATCGAGGTCGTATGCATAGAGGGCATAGATATCGGGTGCGGGCGGATACGAGTTGGGCTGCCCCGGCGTTGTGCTCCTCGGCAGGAGGTAGCGTACGTTCTCAAAGGGCTTCGGCTCCAGCCCTGCCGCTTCCCAGATTTCCTTTTGCTCTGGCGGCAGCTCCGGTCCCTTCCTATCGACCTGCAGCAGGTCTGCCTGCTTCACGTTAAGGATGATGACGGCGATTCTTTCCTTGTCTTTCGCCGTTTGCAGGATAGACTGAAGCAGGAACATTGCGTACGACGTCTTGGTCGCCAGACCGCTGATCCCAGAGATATTCACGTGCGCCGACTCCGGCCCCAGCACGTACCGCCGGTCCAGGTATGCCACAGCCGCCGCTTCATTGCTCATCCTGATCAGCCCCGCCGGAATGGCATCCTCCGGTCGTTCCGCCAGCATTGAGTCGGTCCCTAGGGCCTGTTGGATATCGTCGGGGTCTGCGAAGTACACGAGCTGCTCGCTCGGGACCGGCATGTAGATGTCAGCCGTGTTGCTGAGCACGCTCGCTGCCGCGACCGTCGTGCCTTGTCGATTGGTGTTGGCCTCGCCATCCAGTTGACCGAAGTCGCTCGAGATAAAATTCGCCAGGTGGCTCGGCGCATCCGTCCGGTGCTCCAAGGTCGTCACCAGCCCGTACGTTCGACTCGGCCCCTGCTCCGGCCGATTCACCTGAGGCACGGCCACGATGTCGAACGGATTGACGATCACCCCCTCCGGTAACCAGAAAGAAAACTTCTCCGATGTAATCGGTTCCCGCTCGGTCGCCGAGGACCGGCCGATCGGCGCATTCTCTGCGTCGGCCCCTTCGGCGGCGTCCGCGGCGGTTTTCCCCTCGGACGCTAGCTGCGAGTCCGCCACCGCTGTCTCCTTCATATCGACCATGCTGTTCCCCTTTCAAACCGCCAGCGGCGCCAGCTTCGGCCAGCGGATCATGCCCGCCAGCACGTCCCTTGAGTAGAAACGGTTCTTGATCGCCTGCTCGGCCAGAAAGATTGGATACAGATGGCAGTGCCAACGCCGGTCGCTGCCATAACAGGTGACGTTGCGCTCCGCAATCAGCGTCCGGGATATTAGGTCGGCCAGCTCCCCCTCCACTGGATTCCCGTCCGGCCGTGGCAACTCAACCTTCACCACGCCCATCAGAGGATAGTCCACGTCGCCTTGCTTCCGCAGCCGCACGTACCAAAAGGCTACCTTGCCTCCGTGGGTTCTGAATGCCGCTGTGCGGCTTGCGTACGGCAATCCCGCCAGCAGTTTTGCCACGTCAAGCCGTTGACTGGTCTTCTTTCCAAACGTGAATACTGGGTCCTTCCGGAAGTTCTTGGCCACGCCGATCATGTGCGGGGTCTTGATGAACTCGTCCAGCTTGACCGCCCCGTCCAGAATGAGCCAGCGGTCATCGTCTCGGACTCCATCTGTGACGTCGATCATCTCGATCTCCAACTTGTGCATCCGGTTGCGTGCAATGCCGCCCGCCCGCACCCGCATACTTTCCGGTGTGGCCTCCACCGGCGTGTTGACCGTCTCCTCCGTTGTGTCCCGCACCTCGAAGAATCCGTCCGGCGCATTAAGCTTCTGCAGCAGCGTCCACAGCGAGTCCGAGGCGCCCAGCGGGCCACGCGGCAGCAACAGCAGCATGCGGTGCTTTACTCCCAGTGGCCGCACCTTCCCGCTGTCGCCGCGCGTCATAACCGCGGCGCCAATCTGCGCCAGCTCGATCGGGAACGACCGGTTCCCCTCGATCCCCGTCGCCAGGTAGTACGTGCGCAGACTGCCGTCGATGAAATACCGGTACAGATGCTTCTCGGTCCGAACCAGTGGCGGTGTCTCCCGATACAGCGTCGCCAAACTCGGCATCGGCGTCTCGAGGAAGTCCGTCACCTGACGCGTCTCGCCGTTGATGAGCATATCCTCGATCTCGTCCACGTCCGGCCGTTCCAGGTCCTCCATCGCCCCACCAGACGCAGGGAGGATGTCGACTTCCTTCGCGAGAAGATTGAGCGCATCGTTGAGAGCAGCAGACTGAGTGAGCATGGATCCTTCCAGGTAGCGCAGCCTCGGCAGAGCTCATGCTGAGCGCTCACGATAGCACCGAAGCAAGCAAAGTGGATTATATACGCTCAAGGACCACATTGTCGCATCCTGCCGACGCAGTAGGCGACCGGCAACGAGACAGTCGCATTCCAAGCGCGTGAAGAGAGCGGTTATACAGCGCGTGGTATAGTCGAGCCATGCAAGTCACGCTGTTACCGGAGGCGCGGCGCGAGTTTCGAGCGCTGGTAGCGGCGGAACGCGAGGCTATGCGTGCTGCAATGCGCAAATTGGAGTTGCACGAAGCCCAGCTTGGGTTCCCACATTCGAGCGCGGTTCAAGGCGCCACCAAACTCCGTGAGTTGCGCCCTCGCGGTGGGCATAGCTCATGGCGCGCCTTCTACCGGCGCGTGGGCGACGAATGGGTCCTCGCCGCCATCGGCCCCGAGGCCCAGGCGGACCCGCAGGGCTTCCGTCGCGCGGTTCGTCTAGCCGAACAGCGGCTGGCATTGGTGAGTCCAGCCCCCAGAGAGGAGCACTGATGACCATCGGCATCCCCATTGATGTCATCCACGAAGAGGAGTTGCAGCGCGATCCGGAATATCGCCGGATCTGGGAGGAGACCGCTCTCGCGCGGCTGGCATCGGAGCGTGTGCTTGCCTACCGCCTCGAGCACGGCCTCACACAGACGCAGTTGGCTAAGCAGCTTGGACTGCGCCAGCCCCACGTCTCCCGCCTGGAGATGGGCGAGCATACGCCCAGCCTCGACACCTTGCGCTTGCTTGCCGCCAAGCTCGGCATCAGCTTCCACCTGGACATCGTGCCAACCGGCGACCAGTCCGCTCAACTCCAGGCCAGGGCCAGCTAGACGGGCGGGCCACCAACCTTGGTGGGCTCGTTATGGGACATCCGACCGGACGTTCGCTCGCTAGGTCGCCTTGGATGGAACCTGCGGCGTGGTGATCTTCGCTCCTGGCGCCGGCTCGAACTGGATACCGTGGTCCCCCGGGTATGGCTGCTCGTGCGTGTGCTGGCCGGTCCAGATGTCCAGGGGTATCTGGCCGGAGAAGGCCGCGCACTTGCGGAAGCCGGACTCGTGTCGGCAGAAGGTGCAGACGGGGCTGAAGTGAGGAATCAATCGATCTTCGTCAATGACCGTGGTCACGCGTCGGAACCGACGGAGCAAACGCCATACTGCTCCACGTGACGCATGCCCAACGTGTAAATCTGGCCCGGCCATGCCTATTTTTCAGAATCCCCTACAGTCTTTCCAGAGGGCGGTCACCAGCACTCACTGCGCGTCGATCATGTGCGTCCACGGAGGGCGGACGCCGGCCTGTCTCCGAGACCAACGGCAACATGAGCCTGAACACCGATCCCGCGCCGACGTGGCTCTCCACGCTGAGGCGACCGCCGTGGGCCTGCACGATCCACGCCGCCATGGCCAGTCCCAGGCCGACGTGATCACCGGCGCGATCGCGGGAGGCATCGGCCCGGTAGAACGGATCGAAGAGGTGGGGCAAGTGCCGAGGCGCGATGCCGGGGCCCGTATCGTGTACCTCCAGCGCCGCCTGAGCGCCATCACGATGGGCGAGGAGACGGACGGCTCCGCCATCCGGCGTGTACGTCACCGCGTTGTCCAGCAGGTTGGCAATGACCTGCCGGAGCTTGACCGCGTCGGCGCGCACCGGCAGCGGCCCATCCAGCGCCAATTGGAGCGATTGCCCCTTGCCCGTCGCGAGCGGGCGCACGTCCTCCACCGCCTCTCGCGCGAGGTCAGTTAGATCGTACACGACCAGGTTCAGGGCGTCGGTGGCACGCTCCGCTCGAACGAGCGCCAGCAGGTCGGCCACCAGCTCAGCCATCTGGTGCACGTCGGCCACCGCATCGCGCAGCACCTGCTCGTACTCCTCGGGCGTGCGCCGGCGCAGCAGCGCTACCTCCATCGACCCCTGCAGCACCGTCAGCGGCGTGCGCAGCTCGTGGGAGGCGGCGGCCGCGAAGCGCTGCTGCCGCGCCATCGCCGCCTCCAGCGGCTGGAGCGTCCGCCCGGCCAGCACGTAGGCGCCCAGGGCCGCCAGGATGAGCACGCCGAGGTCGACGGCGACGATCTGCCAGGCGAGCACCTCGTTGGGAATGCCCGCCAAAATCGCCACCAGCTTGCTCACCGTCAGCCGGCCGGCCGGGATCTCCGGCGTGGGGAAGCGCACCAGGACGTGATACAACGCCAGGCTGAGCACACCGACGATGCCGGCCAGGATAGCGAGATACCAGACGGTCAGCCGCAGCCGCGCGGTGTCAAACACGGGAGATCAGGGGGCGCGTAGGGTGTAGCCGAGGCCGCGCACGGTGTGCAGGAGCGGCGTGTCGAAAGGGGCGTCGATCTTCTGGCGTAGATAGCGCACGTACACGTCGATCACGTTGCTCTCGACCTCGACGTCGCTCCAGACACTCTCCGCCATGAGGTCGCGCGTCACCACCTGGCCGGCGTGGTGGACCAGGTACGCCAAGAGCGCGTATTCCCGTGCCGAGAGCGCCACTTCCCGGCCGGCCCGGCGCACGGTGCTCGCGGCGGTATCCACTTCCAGGTCGCCCACCCGCATGACGCTGGCGCGCGCCAGGCTGTCGCGCCGCAGCAGCGCTCGCACGCGTGCTAGGAACTCTCCGAAGGAGAACGGCTTGGTCAGATAGTCGTCGGCGCCGGCGTCCAGCCCCAGGATCTTGTCCTTGTCGGTGTCTCGCGCCGTGAGCATCAGGATCGGTAGCGCCTTGCGAGCGGCGCGCAACTGGCGGGCGACCTCAATGCCATCCAGCTTCGGCAGCATCAGGTCCAGCACGAGTAGATCGTAGTGATTCCACCGCGCCTCGTGCAGGCCCGCTTCACCATCGCGGACGGTCGTGACGTGGTAGCCGGATTCCTCCAGCCCTTGCCGGAGAAACGCCGCGATCTTCGGATCGTCTTCCACCACCAGCAAGTGCATCGTGTCATCTCCGCAATATCTGGAGCACGGGGACAGCAATCGCGTCGCCACCGGCATGCCGAGAACCGGCGCGTTAGGGCAGGTCGGACGGGAACAGCCGTACCCTGGGCCGCCCGCTAGACATCATACCGCGTGCGGCCCTGGCGACGGAGCAGACCGAGCGCCGCTAACGCACCCAGCACGCCGACGATCACCGACCCCAGGAATGACGCGGGTCCGTGACCAAAAAGCAGCTCCCAGCCCCAGCCACCGACCAGAGCACCGAGCACGCCAAAGGCCACCCCCCCCACCAGGCCGATGGGCGCCCGTGCCGGTATCAAGGCGCCGGCCAAGCCGCCGGCCACAATCCCGACTATGATCCAGGTCAGTACATCACCACTGCCCATCGTCCCTGCCTCTCCACGCACCAATGATCTGATCGAGAGGTGAGAAGGCGATGAGACCGATTCCTCCTTATACTATAGTTGGCAGTTGAAACCATTGGAGCCGACACAGGCGGGAGGCGTTCATGGCGGCTGACGCTGTGTCCTTTGCTCGCGCGCCCGACGTGCGAGGCTCCGACCTGTGCCAAGCTATTGGTGGCATGGACGCCTGCCGCGAGCTCGCGACAGCATTCTACGCCCGGGTTGACCGGGACCCGGTCCTGCGTCCGATGTTTCCCCCTACCTTCAAATGCCCAATCGACAATCTCGCCGCGTTTCTTGTCCAGTTCTTGGGAGGCCCATGTGAGTACGCGCAACGTCGTTGGTCATTGAGCTTGCGCGAGGCGCACCTGCGTTTCACGATCGGGCAGAGGGAGCGAGATGCCTGGCTCAAGAGCATGCTGGCCGCTCTGGATGACCTGCACACCCAGGAGCCAATCCGCCGCGCCTTGCGTTGGTATTTTGAGCAATCTTCGGCCTTCCTAATCAACGACCCGAATGGATCGACAGGGGAGGCCAATCCGTCCTCCGGAGATGACCATGGAGAACGGCGCGCCCGGTCGGAAGGCCATATCCACCAGGAAATCGCCCAGCGATGGCGCGTTGTACGTGCCATGGAGGAAGTCGTCGCCGCCGTTCGGAAGGGCGATGTCGAGCACGTGTTGGCGCTGACCGACGGGTCCCTCGTCCAGACATGCTTCCGGTGGGATAACGCGGCATTCCTGAATCTGCTCGCGATCATGAGTGGCAGCGGACACGCCGCGCTGGTCGAGTATGTGCGCCAGCAGCTTGTCGGTAACCCCGAACTGGTACGGCAACGCTACACCTACGGCCGCACCCTCTTGCACGAAGTGGCGGCCGGGGGATGCCCGCCCATTGTGGAGCTAATTCTGCAACTCGGCGCCAACCCCAACGCTGCCGACCGCTTTGGGCATGTGCCGCTCTATGAGGTCGGCAACGCTTCCGTTACGGAAAGCGGCGGCAAGGTAGTTCACGCGCTCATTCGGGCAGGAGCGAACGTGGATGCCCAGGACCAGGTGAAACGCTGCACGCCGCTGCACATGGCGGCGCGACGAGGGAACGTGGGGGTCGCCGAAGCTTTGCTGGATTGCGGCGCGAATCTGGAGATACGCGATAGTCAAGGCGACACCCCGCTTCGTCGCGCGGTCAATTGCGGCAAGACGGAAGTTGTTGCCCTCCTGCTTGCCAGAGGCGCCGACATCCACTCTCAGGGAAATCGAGGGTTGACTCCCGCGCAGGTTGTGCGAAGTGCGACCATGAAGGAGCTCTTGCGAGCACATAGCGAACGTTAGGCCGCGGGGATCTCCATTCCTCGCTACAGATCGAGTTGGCCGTGCGGCGCCCACCGCCCGCGCACACAAGGGAGCGCGCTTTCTCCGTAGGGTACGATGGTCAGATGGCCAGAGCCGGCCGCGCACCGGGACTATCGGCAGGGAGCGCTTGCATGACGGACTGGCCGCCACGTCAGACCAAGATCGTCGCCACGTTGGGACCGGCCTCAGACGGCGAGTCGGTGCTGGGCGCCATGCTGGACGCGGGTGTCGACGTGGTCCGGATCAACATGTCGCACGGGACGCAGGCCGAGCACGCCGCACGGGTGCAGCGCGTGCGCACCCTCGCCGAGCGCAGCGGGCGCCCGGTGGCCGTGCTGCTCGACTTGCAAGGTCCCAAAATACGGACAGGGCCGCTGGTGGGCAGCCTCCCGGTCATGCTCCACACCGGCCGAACGTTGACGATCACGACGGAGGCGATCCTCGGCACGGCGGAGCGCGTCGCCACCACTTTTCCCGCGCTCCCAGCCGATGCCCGGCCGGGCGACCGCCTCCTCCTCGACGACGGCGCCATCGAGCTGCGCGTGTACTCGACCACTGTCACGGACGTCACTTGCGAGGTGATGCGTGGAGGGTTGCTGGGGGAGCACAAGGGAATCAACCTCCCCGGCGTGGTCGTGAGCGCACCAGCCCTCACGGCGAAGGACGAACAGGACCTGCAGTTTGGGCTTGATCTCGACGTCGACTACGTCGCGCTCTCCTTCGTCCGGCGCCCAGACGACGCGCTGGAGGTCCGCCGGCTCATCCGCGCCGCCGGCAAGACAATTCCAGTCATCGCCAAGCTGGAGAAGCCGGAAGCGATCGCCCATCTCGACGCCATCGTGGCGGCGTTCGATGGCGTGCTGGTGGCGCGGGGTGACCTGGGCGTGGAGATGCCGCTGGAGCGCGTGCCCATGTTGCAGAAGCAGATCATTCGTCGCGCTCAGCACTTCGGCAAGGTGGTGATCACGGCCACGCAGATGCTGGAGTCGATGACTGCCAGCCCCACCCCGACGCGCGCGGAGGTATCGGACGTGGCCAACGCCATCTGCGACGGCACGGACGCCGTCATGCTCAGCGCGGAGACGGCCATCGGGCGCTATCCGGTCGAGGCGGTGGCGATGATGAGCCGGATCGCGCGCCAGGTCGAGGCCGAGCTCCCCCGGCAGCATCTCCCGACCCTCCATGCGCTGTCCGGCGTGCAGGCCGTGACTCGCGCCGCCTGCACGCTCGCCGAGGAGATCGGCGCACGCGCCCTGCTCGTCTTCACTCGCTCCGGATCGACGGCGCATCTCCTGTCGCGCTGGCGTCCATCGGTACCGGCCTATGCCTACACCAGCGAATCGAGCACCTTCCGCCGCCTCGCGCTCTGGCACGGTATCCAGCCGGCGCTCCTCGCCCATACCGAGAAACCCGACGCGATGCTCACCGCCGCGACCGAAGACTTGCTGGCGCGGCGAGTTGTGCAGCATGGCGACCACGTGGTCGTGATCGGGTCGGGCCCGCTGTTTGCCGAGCAGCGGACCAGCTACGTCGCCCTGCACACGGTCGGCGGAGCGTAGCCGCCGCGGCGCATTGACGGCGTGCGGCGCCTACGGTCCGGGATCGTGGCGTCGAGCGACGACCAGGCGGTGACGCCGAGGTGAGGTCTTGCATGCCCTCGGCCACGACGGTCATCACCGCGTCTCGGTGCGGTACGCGGGTGTCCGCCCAGGTGGTGTCCCGCTGATGGTATGCTCGCGGCGTCGTCGGGAAGCCGGATGCTCGAAGGACGCTGTCGGTGTCGACGCGGGTGCTCGTCACGTCTCGTGGGATCGTGGACCATCCCGACGACGCGGCCATCGACGAGCTCCTCGACCGGCTCCGGAAGAACGGCGACACGGATGGCGACGACAAGCCGCCCAGATACGCCTATCTCGTCATGGACCAGATCGTCGATGGCACGTTCGCGGTGCTCGACACCATCGATACCAAGGTCGACGGACTCATGGACGCGATTATCCAGGGGCATGCCCAGGGCAAGCTCACCGAGATCACCAAGTTCAGCCATCAGGTCAGCGAGCTGCGCCGGGTGCTCGGCGCCCAGCAGGACCTCTTCCAGCGGCTCGTCAGCCCACGTCGTCTTCGCGGGCAATGAGGAGGTGTCCCACTACTACCGCGACGTGTACGACCACGTCATCCGCCAGTACGACATGGTCGACTCGCTCCGCGACCTCCTGAGCGGCGCGATGGACGTGTACCTCTCGACGGAGTCGAATCGGCTCAACGCGACGGTCAAGACCCTGACGGTCATCGCCAGCGTATTCCTGCCCCTCACCTTCCTAACCGGCTTTTTCGGCATGAACTTCGAAGTGCTGGTGAAATCGATCACCGCGCCGCTCGCCCTCATCGTCGGCGTCGGGCTGATGGTGCTGACGGTCATCGTTCAGCTCGCGCTGTTCCGGCGCCGCCACTGGATCTGACCGGTCGGACCTCATCGCGGTCTCACCAACCGGCGTTAGCCTGAGGTCACGATGGATAGCTTGGCGAGTACCGACATCTGGGTAGGGCTCGTCACGCTCACCGTGCTGGAGATCGTGCTCGGCATCGACAATGTCGTCTTCATCTCCATCCTGGTGGATAGGCCGCCGGTACGGCAGCAGGAGCTGGCTCGACGGCTGGGGCTGGGACTGGCCATGCTCACGCGCATCGCGCTGCTCTTCGCCATAACTTGGATCGCCCGTCTCACGACGCCGCTGTTCACCGTGCTCGGCCAGGGAATCTCCGGGCGCGACCTCATCTTGCTTGCCGGCGGCTTGTTCCTTATCGGCAAGAGCACCCACGAGATCCACCAACAGCTTGAAGGGGGCGGCCGGCACGCGTCCGCCAAAGTGCGCGCGTCGCTGGCCGGCGTGATCGTGCAGATCCTGTTGCTGGATGTCGTCTTCTCGCTCGACTCGGTGATCACGGCGGTAGGGCTCGCCAATCAACTGGCAGTCATGGTGGCGGCGGTGGTCATCGCGGTCGGCGTGATGCTGTTCGCGGCCGGCCCGATCAGTGGCCTCGTCAACCGCCATCCCACGGTGAAGATGTTGGCGCTGAGCTTCCTCTTGCTCATCGGTATGTCGCTCGTGGCCGAGGGCTTCGAGCAGCACATTCCCAAGGGGTATCTGTACTTCGCCATGGGCTTTGCAGTCCTGGTCGAGCTGCTGAACCAGCGAGCCCGACGGCGCCGTTCGGCGGAGGTGTCGCCGAAACCCGCTGCATGAGCTGGCGTAGCGGACCCCTGCTCCGATGGCAGGGAACGCAGGGGCCATCCACCGAGCCATCCATCGCCGCGGAGCGGCTGCGTGCCGCCGGTTATGAAGTGACCACGGGAGTCGGAAAGACCGGCGTGGTGGGGCTGCTGCGCAACGGCGACGGTCCGGTGGTCATGCTGCGCGCCGACATGGACGCCCTACCCGTCCGGGAGGCCACCGGCCTGCCCTACGCCAGCACGGCCACGGCCGCCGACCGCGAGGGGAAGACCGTGCCGGTGATGCACGCCTGCGGCCATGACATGCACGTGGCCTGGCTGGTGGGCGCGACCACCCTGCTCGCGCAGGCCCGCGATGCCTGGCGGGGCACGCTGATGGCGGTCTTCCAACCGGGGGAGGAGACGGCCCAAGGCGCCCAGGCCATGATCGACGACGGACTCTTCCACCGCTTCCCCAAACCCGACGTGGTACTTGGCCAGCACGTCATGAGCTCGCCGGCCGGCGCCCTCGGCACGCGCGCGGGGGTCATCACCTCGGCCGCCGACAGCCTGCAGATCCGCTTATTCGGCCGCGGCGCCCATGGCTCGATGCCCGAGGCCAGCATCGATCCCGTGGTGATGGCCGCCGCGACGGTGCTGCGACTCCAAACCATCGTCTCTCGTGAGGTCGCGGCGACCGAGGCCGCGGTGCTCACCATCGGCTCGCTGCAAGCGGGCACGAAGGAGAACGTTATCCCGGACGAGGCGATCATCAAGCTGAACGTGCGCACCTTCGACGAGGGCGTCCGCCAGCGCGTCATGGCGGCGATCGAGCGGATTGTCAATGCCGAAGCGGCAGCCTCCGGCGCCCCGAAGCCGCCGGAGATCACGCCGATAGACCGTTATTCCCTGGTGATGAATGACCCAGAAGCGACCAAGCGAGTCGTTGGAGCGTTCCGCCAGCACTTTCCTGCCGACCGAGTCCAGGAAACCAGGCCGACATCGGCGAGCGAGGACTTCGGGTGTTTCGGAGCCGAGTGGTACGTCCCCTCGGTATTCTGGTTCGTCGGCGGCAGCGATCCCGACGTGTACGCGAAGGCCAAAGCGGCTGGCCGGATCGGCGAGATCCCGACCAACCACAACCCGCGCTTCGCGCCGGTGATCCATCCGACCCTGGAGACCGGCGTGCAGACGCTGGTCGTCGCCGCGCAGGCCTGGCTGTCGTCCTAAGCCGTATGTTCGGGAACGAGCAGACCTTGGTGAATGCGCTCCTGGTCGCGCTCGACCTGAGCGGTACCTTCGTCTTCGCGCTCAGCGGAGCGATGGCCGGCGTCAAGCACCGGCTGGATCTCTTCGGAGTGCTCGTGCTGTCCTTCGCGGCGGCCAACTCCGGCGGGATTATCCGCGACGTGCTGATCGGGGCGGTCCCGCCGGCCGCCATCAGCGACTGGCGCTATATCGCGGTCTCCTTCCTTGCCGGTCTGATGACGTTCTATTGGTATCCGCGCGTCAACCGGCTGCGCAGTCCGGTCCTGGTGTTCGACGCCGCCGGCCTGGGGCTGTTCGCGGTCTCCGGCGCGCTGAAGGCGCTCGCCTTTCAGCTCAGCCCGGTCGCGGCGGTGCTGCTCGGCGTGCTAACGGGCATTGGCGGCGGCATGGCGCGCGACGTGCTGGTGACGGAAGTCCCCACGGTGTTACGCGCCGAGCTGTACGCGGTCGCCGCCCTGGCCGGCGCGGCCGTGGTGGTGATCGGTACCTTGCTGCAGCTGCCATCCGTCGCGGTGACGCCGGCCGGCGCGGCCCTCTGCTTCGGGCTCCGCTTCATGGCGATCCATCGCGGCTGGCAGCTTCCCGTCGCTTCCCCGCCCGAGCAATCTGCCGAGGGGACACCCTCAGGTCGATCGGACGGATAAGCGCGGAGGGAGGCACTAACCTGAATGCCGCCGATCTGGCAGGGCAAACGCTCGAGTCCGCGCCCTGAAGGTGGCCGCCAGCCTCGCCGCCTGGTTGCTCGGTCGTGATGATGGCAGCGTGCCGCCGCTACTCGACGCGAGCCGTTGCCGGGGTAGGCTGCTCGCCGAGGAACTCGATCCAGGCCTTCTTGGCGCAGGGGTAGTGCTTCGCAGCTTCGACCAGGTCCATGAAGGCGACGATGTTGCGCTGGAACCAGTCGGCCAGCTGCGGGTTGGCGATCCCCCCGGCCGCGTCGAAGGCCTGGTGCGCCTGGGCAAGGGAGAACATGTCCGGGAACACCCGCGCGCCAAGGTGTTCCAGCGGTATGCGTAGCGCCCACAGGCCTCGGTTGCCGCCTGCCATCGATGGCGAGGCCGAGAGCAGCAGACCATGGCGTTCGTTGAATGGCTGCGGCCGGAACCGGGAAACCCAGTCGATCGCGTTCTTGAGTAACCCCGGCATCGAGAAGTTGTACTCGGGGGAGGCGATCACGAAGGCGTCGTTGGACTCTAGACGGCGGCGGAACTCGTTCGCACCGGGTGGCAATCCTTCGCTCTCCTGCTCGTCCTGGTCGTACGAGGGCGCATCGAACTCCCGCATCGAGGCCATGTCCACCCTTCCCCCCTGCAGCTCAATCGTGCGGGCAGCGAGGTCCGCGAGCCGCGCGTTGAGCGACCCGGCTCGGAGGGAGACGGCAAACACCAGGAACCGGATATCCCGTCGTGCGGGTCGCGCAGTCCGATCGTCGATGGTACTCGTGACGGTTGCGCGGTCTACCATGAGATCCTCCTTACTGTTTCGGCTTCTGCCGCTGGGTCGCTCCCGTCCAGGGGATAACGCCGGTGATCTCCGAGTTCTCCCCGCCTCCAGTGAAGGAGGTGCGTCACCGCCGCGGGTGTACCAAGCAAGAGGCGCGAAGCCGATGCGCCCGCTCCTGAACCGGTGGATGCTACCGACTGGGATCTGTACCCGCGGTCCCCGGCATTATAGCTGCCAATGATGAACAAGGCGGCCTGCCCGCGCCGCCATCCCCGCCGCTGTACTCGCTCCTGACAACCGGGCAGCACAATACGCTGGGGGCGCCCCCTCGTGTTATCGTGTCACTGAGGAGTGTCGGCGGCCGCCTGTACGTGCGATGCTGACGCTTGTGAGGCGCCGGCCAGTCCGTGCGTCTGCAGCACGTCGCGCAGGTGTTGGACTGTTGCCCGCAGCCGGGCCGTCGCCTGCTGCTCCCACGGGATGGCTTCGTACTCGGTCGGTCCGACCAGCTCTCCCCGCCCTACCCTGGCCTCGCACACGCGAGCCAGTCGCACGACCGCTGCCAGGTCGCTCGCCGTCAGGTCGGGATGCAGCGCCAGCCAGGCCGGGTCGTAGATACGCATGCCGAACAGCCCTTTGTGGTCTTCGATCGACAGGTGGAGGTCGGGTGCGTGCTGGCCCAGGATGGGCAGCAGGACGTCCCACGGGATCACGCCCTCGCCACATGGCCGTGTCTGGCGCAGCAGGCCGTCGTCCACGAAGTACACGATGGCATCTTTGGTGTGCGTTTGATGGACGTAGGGCGCCGCTCGCCGCGCTGCTGCCACCGGTTCTTCTCCCCGGCACAGCACGTTCGCGGTATCGAGACAAATCCCGACGACGTCCGGTCCCACCGCCTCCGCGAGCCGGACGAGCTCGAAGGTGGTGGTATCACCGTGCGTCTCCAGGTTCAAGCGGCAGCCAAGGTCCCGCAGGAGCGGCGCGAGGGATGCCAGAAATGCGCGCGTGGCCTGAAGCTGCTCGGTCCAGGCCAGGCTCCCATCGAAGCGGTCGGCCTCGCTTCCCAGTGCGCTCCGCAGCTCGGTGCAGCCGATGGCCTGACTGGCGCGAATCTGCCGCTCCAGCCCCCGGCGATAGTCGCCGTCGCCGAGCTGGACGATGGCCGTGCTCGTCGCAAAGTGCTTCGGGTTGACCAGGCCCACGCCCAGCTCGAGGTAGAGGCCGAGCTCGTCGGCGCGCGAGCGCACGTCCCGAAGCTCGCCCAGGTCGAGCGTGGGACTGAGGACCAATGGCGAGGCAAAGAAGGCGCCGTCCAGCCCATAGTCATGCACAAAATCCAGCGTCTGCAGCACGGTGCGCCTGGGGCCAGGTAGGGCAAAGCCGTCCAAGCCAATCTTCACCGTCTCCTCCTGTTGTTGCCGTCCACCCGTCCATGCCTAGGCATCATCCCGCCGTGCGCACTAATCAAGCGCATGCGCCTGGCCGGTCCGCATCGCGGTAAAGGCACGCAGCGCCAGTACCGTAGCTCGCCGTCCATCGTGGACGTTCGCCGCGATGACCGGCGGACGGTTCTCTCGTACGCACGCGACGAACTCGGCGACCAGATTCACCGTGCCCTGGTAATCAGGCTGCCCTCCGTCGATGGGGCCATTGGCCGTGTGCTCTTCGACGCTGGGCGCGCGACCGAACGCACCTGAGGCCAGGAGCAGCGTACGCCCGTAAAGCGTCGCGCTGCGCTCACCCGCGTCGAACACCTGGTAGAAGGACTTGTCCCCAACCCAAGGCAGCGGTCCGAAGTCGCCGATAACGACACTAGCCAGCGCGCCGTTGGCGAACTGGATGGTGGCCAGGCAAGTATCGACCGTTGGCGTGACGGCCGGGTCATGACTGACGATGCCACCCCGCGCCAGGACGTTCACGGGCGCCGACCCGGCGAGATAGCAGACGAGGTCGAACGTGTGGACGCCCTGGGAGAGGACGTTGCCGCCGCCCTTGACCGGATCGACCGCCCAGAAGTCGTCCGGCCATCGGGGATCGATGATCTCGCCGACGACGACGCGAGGCTGGGGGATTCGCTGCTTGATAAGCTGCACGAAGTGGCGGTGCCGCGCCTGAAAACCCATGAGCAACTGGACTCCAGCGGTCGTGACGGCTTGCTCGATCTCCTGGCACTGCTCGATGGTCAGCGCCAGCGGCTTTTCCATCAGCATGTGCTTCTTCGCCTGCGCCGCGGCGACGGCCAGTGCCTTATGCGAGTCGTGCTGGGTGGCGATCACCACCGCGTCGACGCTGGGGTCCGCGAAGATGCGGTCGGCGTCGGCGGTGGCGTAGGCGCCGGCTGCTGCCTCGCCGAGCTGGCGCTGCGCCCGCGCGACAGTCTCCGGGTCGACGTCGCATAGAGCGGCGATCCGCACCCCCGGCAGCGTTGCCAGGTTCTGGGCGTGCGAGCGCCCTTTACCGCCGAGACCGATAACAGCGACATTGACCGTCGTAGGCATGAGGCTCCGTCTCCCCTTTACTCTCTCGCTGCCTGGCACACTCTGACAACCGTCTGCCGGCACAGCCGCCAGGCACCCTTCGGCGAACCGCCTTAGTACACAATGCCGACCCTCCGACCGGTCTTGCTCGACTCCTCAATCGCCTCGCTCACCACGGCGGCCTTATAGCCGTCCTCGAAGGTCGCCCCGTGAGGGCCAACGGGCTTGTCGTTGGCGATGGCATCAACAAAATGGTAGACCAGGTTGGCGTGCAGGTGCTCCCAGCCGGAGATATGGCCGAACGGCCACCAGTAGCGGTGGTAGGGGTGATGCGCCTCCGTCACCAGGATATCCTCGAAGCCGGTGACCCCGGCCACTTTGTCCTGGCCGTCGAGGTAGAGATGCAGACGATTGAGGTCTTCCAGATCCCAGACCAGGCTACCCCTGACGCCGTTGACCTCGACCACGAGCTGGTTCTTCCGCCCGGCGCAGACGTAGGAGGCCTCAAGGCCACCGAGGGCGCCGTTCTGGAATTCGACGTTGGCGACAAACGAGTCGTCGTCGACGACCTGCACCTTGCGTCCGGAGCCGTCGCCTGCTGGTCGTTCTCTGACAAACGTCGTGACCAGCCCGCTCACGGTCTTCGGCTCACCGATCAGGTAGCGGGCCAGGTCGATGACGTGCGAGCCGAGGCCAAGGAGCACCCCTGCCTTCCCCTCCCTCGGCGTGAAGGGGAGCGGCTTCCACGGGTCCGTCTGGTGATCCTGCAGGTAGCGGATGCGCAGGTGGTGGATGCGGCCGAGATGGCCGGCGGCGATGAGATCGTGGGCCAGACCTATGGCCGGGACGAAGCGGTAGTTGAAGCAGACCATGTGCTTCACGCCGGCCCTGGTGACGGCGTCGAGCATGCGGCGGGCGTCGGCGGCATTGGTCGCCATGGGCTTCTCACAGAGGACGTGCTTGCCATGCTCCGCGGCGACGATACACGGATCGGCGTGGGCGGCGTGCCAGGCGACGTTGTCGAGCAGGCTGATCCGCTTGTCGGCGACCAGGTCGTGCCAGTCCGTGTAGTAGCCTTCGAAGCCGTAGCGACGTGCTGCCTCCGCGACGGCCTCCTCTGTGCGGCCGCCCACGGCGACGAGGCGCACGCGCGCCGTGGGCGGCCAGAACATGTGGGGGAACTTGAGGAAGGCGTTGCTGTGCGCCTTGCCCATGAAGCCGTAGCCGAGCATGCCGACGCCTATCTCGGGGACGGCCGCCGTCTCGACGGGATGCACAGGCACAAAGCTGCCGGCCGCCATTTCGACTCCCCTCCCTGTTCCCCCACTGGAAGCCCGCATACCGACCCTCGACCGGAGCGCGAGCCGGCTACGGCCTGGCCAGGTCCGTCCTCATCCCGAGCTGGGCCACCTGCTCACGCAGGTAGGCGACGCTCTGACGGACTAGCTCCTCCTCCGACACCCGGCGCCACATCGACGCCGGATTGTCTACCTCGACGCAGAGCAGGCCCTGGTATCCCGCGTCCGCGAGGATCTGCAGGATGGCCGGGATGTCGATGGCTCCCTGTCCCACCGGCGTGGCCGGCCAGAAGAGAAAGTCCCACGGGGAGCCGCGTCCGGCGGTCACATCCTTGATGTGCGTGGCCACCGTGTAAGGAGCCAGTTTTCGAGCCGCTTCCACCGGGTCTTCCAGGATGCGTAGCGCATTCCCCGTGTCCAGAGTGACGCGCAGGTTCGGCGCGTCGACACGCTCCAGCAAGCGCAGGAGCGCGTCGGCGGTGAAGTCGCCGTGGTTTTCGATGGCCAGGACGACGCCCTGGTCGGCCGCGGCGCGGGCGGCCTGCCGAAGGATGGGCGCCAGGTTCCGCGTGAACTGCGCCTCCAGTTCCGTGGAGTAGCGCGTGAGGGATGCCACGATGCGCATCGTGCGCGTCCCAAGCGCGACGGCCGAGGCGACGTGCTGTTGGAGATCTGCCAGCGCCGCCGGGTTGGCTCCACCGTCCAGACCGGTCGGATGTCCCCAGGCCAGCACGCGATCCAGGCCGGCCTCGTCGAGGGCGCCACGCAGGTCACGAAGGAACCCAGCGTCAAGGGCCGGCATGAAGCAGGTCTCCAGAGACACTCCCGCGATCCCCAGCTCCTTGGCGAACCGGATGACGTCGAAGACGGTCCAGCGCCGGCCCGGGTCCTCGTCGATGCCGGGCCACAGGTCGCCGAAGGAGCGATGGAAGCAGTAGCTATCGATTCCTACGCGCATCGGCGATACCTCCTTCCTCATTGGATACCGGAGCCATGCTCGACCATCCTGCCGTGTCCTTTCCGCGGCCTGCCCGACGCGTCCGGGGGCCGTCGCCCACACCAACCGGTGTGGGCCCTGACACCTTACTGATCATCGGCATATTTGGCCAGGATGGCCTGCACCCGTGGCACGCTTGCCGCCACGGCGTCCGCGGCCGACGACTTGCCCGAGATAGCGTCCGTGTACATCGTATTGTTCACGTCGAAGATCTCGGTGATGCCGACAATGACGGGCACCCAGCGGGTGAAGGGCAGCTCGTCGGTGAAGAACTTCAAGCGAGGGTTCGCACTCAGGTAGCCCGTACTGTTCGCCACGGACTTGCGCGCGGGGATGGTGTGGCCGGCGAGGTTGAAGCGCAAGAGGGGCTGCGGACTGACCAGGTAGTCGATCAACTGCCAGGCCTCCGCCGGGTGCTTCGCGGCCGCGGTGAGGGTGAGGTCGAAGCCGCCGCTGTAGTTCACGTGCGGCCCACCGGAGGGGATCGGGAAGGGCGCGATGCCGTAGTCCAGGCTCTTTACCTTGTCATAGGCCGACATGGCGCCATTCGTGGCGTAGGCCATAGCGAGGTGGCCGGCGCTGAACATGTCTAGACCCGTTGGGACGCTGGCGGCCTTGGAGAGCTGCTGAACGGCGGTGTAGCCACCGGCTTGCTGCATCTGGTCTACCATCGTCTGCAGCGCCTGCACCCCCTCGCGCGAGTTGTAGGCCACAGTTCGGTGATCAGGGGTGAGGAACTCGCCGCCCAATTGCCAGAGGTAGACGTACCAGCCGAGGTAGGTCGGCGGATTGAGCCAGCCCGGGACGTAGCCGAGCTGCGTAAGGTCGCCGCTGGCGCTCTTCTTGGTGAGCGTCGCGGTCGCCGCCTGCAAGTCATCCCACGTGTTGGGTGGCCGGTCCGCCGGCAGCCCAGCCGTCTGGAACAGACTCTTGTTCCAATACAGGCCGCGCGCATCCGGATTGTAGGGGATCCCGTAGAGCTTGCCACGCCACTTGGACTCGTCGATGAAGCGGGGATAGAAGTCGTCCAGTTGGAAGGCCTGGGCGTTGGCGTAGCTGTCGAGCGCGGCAATGCCTTTGGTCCAGGCGAAGTTCGGGATGAGGTGGCGGCCCAGGTAGAGTGCGTCCGGTCCGGTGCCGCTGGCCATGGCCGTCACCAGCTTATCGCCGGCGATGATGCCGACGGGAGGGACCTGCTCCAACGTCACGCGCACACCCTGGTGGGTTTGATTGAACTCTGTCACGAGCTGATCGTCGGTTGGCCCTGGCTCATTGGGGCCGCTGATGCCCCAGAAGAGGACGGGCACGGCCGCGCCCGCGGACTGCTGTGCTGCCGGCACGGCGGTCGGGGCACTGGTTGGTGTCGGCGCAGCGACGGTTGTTTGTGCGGTTGTCGAAGTCGCTACCGTGGTGGCTTGCACGCTCCCACTGGAAACGGCGGTGGACGGCGCGACCGTGGCAGGACGGTTGGCGCCACAGGCACTCAGCAGCGTAAGCGCGCACAGACTAAGACTCGCCCGCACCAGCGCGCGACGCGACAGACTAGGACTTTCCAGGGGACAAGAGGGTAACCATCTGGGCATTATTGCCACCTCTCCCTATGCCTCTGCCGATCATCGCAGCGTTGGCGTAGCCAGCGTTTGGACCGGTCGTCCGGTTCCGACCACCGAGCGGCTGACGTGAAGGGCTCGTCATCGTCCGATTGGCCGCGAGTATAAGCAGGAGCCGTTCGATTGTCAACAATCGGCGCCGCCCATCTGCCCACCTAGGCGCGAGCATAGCAGTTGGGCGCCCATTTGGTCCGGTTACGTCGCACGGCCATGCTTCAAGGCAGACAAGCTGCGCCTGCGCCAGTGGTGCTGGTGCTCGCTCATTGGCCGAGGCGCAGTTCCATGTGGTGCACGATCTGGTGCGTCGCGAAGCCGCATTGTTCATACAAATGGCGCGCCCGGGCGTTCTCATCGTAGACCGTGAGCCGGATGGCACGCTTGCCCAGTCGTCGCCCGGTGTCGATTAGATGTTCCATCAGCATCCGCCCCAGCCCCTGTCCCGCCGCGTGGTCCGCCACCGCGATACCCAGGGTCGGCTCGTCGCTCTGTAGGTTGACAAGGAAGCCATAACCGACCGGCTCCTCGCTCGGCGGCGAGCCCAGCACCATCAAGAAGCGGAGCTCACGCGGATCGCCAAGGCGAGCCGTCAAACGCCGGGCGGTCGCGTCATCGAAGTCATGGGGATGGAAGAGGCGGCGGCTGTTGGCTCCCAGGGCGGCGAAGAAACGGACGAGCAGCGGCGTGTCAGCGTAGGTGAGCGGCCGAATGGAGGGATGCGCATCCGGCGCGGACGCTGCCGTCCTTGGTTCAGCGCCGCCGTCCGGCAACTCGTCTAACGGGAAGAGCGGGCGCGGCACGTGCCGAAATGGCAGGGCCCGCAGATCGGCGCTGGTCGCTCCCGGTGTGTCGACGAGCAGCACCTCCTGCGCCAGTGGCGCGTAGGCTGCGCGGAAGAGGTTGGGCGACTTCACGACGATCACCTGGAAGGCGGTGGGATCGAGTCCCACGCTCCGATAGAGGGCAGGATCCACCGTCCACGCCGGTCGCTCCGTAACGACCACGTACAACTGATCGCATTGGAGCACGGCCGTCCGTCCCATGGTCGCCTCCATGCCGGTGAACACCGGACCGGCGAAGCGAAATCGGCCATCGCTGAGGCTGCGCACCACCCCGTCTACCGTCACCGGCTGGAAGCGCTGGTCGAGCTGTCCGCCGAGGCGCACCGTCACCGACCGTCCCACCCCCGCCCGGACGGACTGACGAACGGCGGGCGGATCGACGATCGGCAGCAGCGCCGAGAGGCGGTCGCGATAGGGGAGCAGCGCCGCCAGAAGGCACGCACTGTCACCGGTCGCTCCCCCGCCGGTGGCGTCGCCGATATCCGCCAGCACGACCGGCCGAGCAGCACTCGCCAGCGCCTGCTCGACCGCCTCCGCCACCGGCACGGTGTTGACGAAGAAGGCCTCGCGTCGCGCCACGGCCTCCGCGCAGAGCCGCTGGGCCGCGGCCTCCGCACGCGGTAGGTCGCCGTCGGTGATGACTATCGCGCCAAACCCGAGTTCGGGAACATCTAGCCAGGGCTGGACCGGGAAGAGGGAGACCGACAGGGCCTCTCCCAATTCAAGCCGGGCAGCGGCAGCGACGAGCTCCGCCATCGGCCCGTGCGCCGTCTGCATGGTGTGCGCCGGGACGAGCATGGGCGCCTTGGCGAGCGCCATGGCTAGCTTGACCTGGCCAGTGGCGACACGCAGGAGGAGCTGGGCGGCCCGTTGGCCGGTCGCTGCCATATCGACGTGAGGGTAGGTCCGGTAGCCGACAAGGGCATCTGCCGCCTCCACCATTTGGTGCGTAACATTGGCGTGGAAGTCAAGGGTGGCCACCAAGGGTACCTTTGGGCCAATGAGCGCACGGACGCGCGCGAGCAGTGCGCCGTCTGCGTCGGCTATCCCGTCCGCGGCCATAGCGCCATGCATGGCCAGCAGCACTCCATCGAGTGGACCGGCAGCCGCGAGTTCCTGCAGCAGGATACGGCAGACCCGGCGGTAGACGCTCGCCGTCAGCGGCCCGCCAGAGAGCGCCCAGGCCCAGGCAGTTGGCGCCAGAATGGCTCCGGCGTCGCCGAGCGCCGAGAGGAAGCCGCCGAGCTCGGTATTCGTGCCGCCGGCCTGAAGGAGCTCATTCCCACGACGTAGCGTGCCTGCCTGGAAGTCCTTCCACACCGTCGGTCGTGGCGAGAAGCTGTTGCTCTCCTGCATTATTGCGCCGATGGCGACGCGCACCCTGCTCTCCTCTCCAGCGCCGGAGGGCCATCCTCCTTCACTGCCACGATTCGCAGCCGCGGAAGGGCACGTGCTTACCCGAGACCCAAACGGGTCGCGGCTGATACTCGTTCACCCCAGGCACCGCCCGGCCGCGCAGCAGGAACGTGGTAAGACTCCAGGGACCCTTGGTGATGCGCGTGCTGGTGGGAATATACCGAATGAGGAGACCGCAGCGACGGCGGGGCGAGGTGTTCGCGTTGGAGCCATGGATGATGTTCGGATGATGCACTTCCACTCCCCCGGCCTGGAGTGCGCAATCCACCGCCTTTGTCTCGTCGACGAGGGACGGGTCAATCTCCGAGTTCAGCAGGTTGGCGACGTCGGTACGGCGCTGCATTATCTGCAAGTCCAGTCGGTGGCTGCCCGAAATGACCCGCAGGCAGCCATTCTCTGGCAGGGAGTCGTCGATGGCCACCCAGAGGGTCACCACCTCCATCGGGTCGAGTGGCCAGTAGCTTCCGTCCTGGTGCCATAACACCTGCTGGCCCTCGAAGGGTGGCTTGCAGATGTAGCCCGTGGCAAAGAGGGCGATGTCCGGGCCGATAAACTGCTCGGCGATGTCGAGGAGCCGGTCATCGCCGGTCACCCTGCGCCAGAATGGATCGTCTCTGGCGAGTTGCAGATCCAGCCGTTCCCAGGGCGTGCCGGGGTGCCTGGCGATGAGCCACTCCACGTGCCGTCTCGCCTCCTGCACGAGATCCTCATCGAGCACCCGCGGGTACAAGACGTAACCGTCCCGTTCGTATCTCGTCCTGGCGTTACCAATGCTTGGCCATGCAACGGCCATTCCTCTCTCCCTCCAACAGACATGCTTCCCACGCCCCAGCGCTCTCAGGATGCCATGTGCCAGTCCGGGTTCTGCTTCAGAAAGTCCTGCCACTTCACGTCAACCGCATCCTGGAGCTGCTGGAGCCCTGCCGCCACGTCGACTTTGCCCTGATAGATGCTCGTCAGCGTTTGATTCAGCTGGCCGTTCTTCCAGTCGGCAAGCGGCGTATAGTCTGACGGAAAATAGGAGCCGCTCAGTGACATATCCAGCCATGACTTCACGTAAGGGACGTCCTTTAGGAGACGGACATAGTTGGGGCTGCCGGAGACAAGATCGCTTTTGAGCACCGGTAGGTTCGCTCCACCGGCAGGAGTGAATTCCGAAATGAGGATCGGCTCATTCACGTTCAGCACCTCCCAGTAGGCGAAATTTGCCATCGCGTCAGGATGCTTCGCGCCCTTCAGCACCATGAAGGAGTTCCCGGCGCTCAGCTGGCCACAGAAGCCCCCGGAGGCGTGGGGCAGGCAGGCATAGTCCAGGTTGGAGAACGTGAGTGCGCTGGCTGCGTTGATGGCCCCGGGGATGCCTTCGCCCCAGTAGATCATCGCGATCTTGCCGGTCGCCATGCCATCGACCACCCCATTCTTGAACTGCTTGATGAAGGCAGTCCGCGCCGCCTCCCCTCCTTGCGCGTTGGAGATCTGCTGCAACACCTGAAATGCCTCGATGTTGCGCGGATCTGTGATCGTAAACTGGTTCTTGGCCGCGTCGAACGTCTGCCCGCCGAACATCGCGATCCAAGGCTCAGCAGGGCCGTCGTCCACCCAACCGGAAAATAGATAGAGTCCCATTTGACTGAGTTGTCCGTCAGGAGTGTGCTTGGTGAGTGCGCCCGCGGCTGCCACCAGGTCCTGTGGCGTCAGAGGCGGTCCCTGCACACCTGAATCGTGGAACAGTTGCTTGTTCCAAATCAGTTGGGCGCCGTCGTTCTCCTCGGTGATCGACCAGAGCTTGCCACGCCAAGCACTGACCTGCCAGGCGGCAGGCACGAGCTTTTCTTTGATGTCAGCCACTTGATTCTGGTTGAGATAGTCGCTGAGCGGGAGTAGCGCGCCCTTGCTCGCTAAGCCGCTGACGTCGGTGGAATTGAAAGTGAGGAACCCATCGGGCGGTGTTCCACCCGCCACCATCGCCACCACCTTGGTTACATCGCCATCGGTGATTTCCGCCTCCATGTCTGGATGTGCCACGTTATAGCGCCCGAATATCTCGTCTCCACTCTTGCGCCACGTTGGGCCGAAGAAGCCTCCTGCAGCTACCTGGAAGATGGTCTTGGTGGTGGACGCCAGCTTGGTGCTCGCTGCTGCTGATGGCGTGCTGGGCGGCGCCACCGCGGTCGTCGGCGTTGCTATCGGGACCGAGCTCACTTCCGCCGGAGCAGTGGTGGCAGACGCGGGCGGTGGCGTTGTTGTCGCGGCGCCCCCCGTGCCGCAGGCGGTCATCAGGAGTACGCCTCCCAGCGCCACACTACCCCGGATGAGCGCCCGGCGAGAGAGACACGGTCCGTCGCGGCGAGAGTCGTTCCAACTCGTGGACATGGATTATTCTCCTCATACCGACATCGATCAGGACATTGCCCGCCCAACGATGCCCCGCCTGACCGCTCAGGCGCAGGCCATTGCAACTAGCGTATGCCCTTCCCCTCAACCACCTCCTCGATCCAGCCGGTCAGGCGGGCGCGTTCCGCCGCCGGAGCAGCCGCCGCCGCAACCCGCAGTTGCCCTCGCACCAGCGCCGCTTCCCCTGGCAGCGCCCGCTGGTAGTCGTTCCAGGCCCGCAGCACACCGTCGACATAGGGGCCATAGGCGCCCTTGCCGGGGTGATAGCTGCCGCCCGTGACCTTCCCGATTCCGGACCCCCGCATCGGTTGATTGGTTGCCTTGCTACGCACATAACCTGACCGAAGGAGCCAGGCGACATGCCGGCGAGCACAGCGGAGCGTGAGATCGGAAATGGCCTCTACTTTCCGCTGTTGATCGAGCGCCGCGCTCAAACGGGCCGCCAGCTCCCGGAGCTCGAGCATGGTCACAAGGTCCTGTACGTGATGCTCAGGATCAGGCACAAGAGCACGACCGACCGGTCCGGGTGGGCCCAACGTCCGCATGGCATGCTTTAGCCGCGCCGCCGCGTCAGCGCATTCCCCAGCCAGCAGCTCATCCGCTAGTCCCGGCGCCGCGGCGGCGGCCAGCTTCGCCGATACCGGAAGCGCGGGCTCGGCGGCCAGCAACCCCCACGCTTCAGCCAGCAGGGTCGCGTGAGTGGGAAACAGGCAGCGTCCGAGCTCCGCCAGCGCCACGTCAATCGGCGGAACGTCCCACGGGTTCCAAGCGGCGCTCGCCCAGAGGAAGTGGTGGGGAAGCTGCATCAGCGGCGTTTGCGTGTTGCCGAGGACTCCCCGGACACGCGGCGCACCGGCAGCAGCGCGGGCTGGGGAGAGCACCGTCGTAGGAGTAATACGGGTCAGCGGTGTGCTGGGCTCGCCCTCCAGGGCGCCGTAAGGAAAGTAGACGGTCCGCTCCTCCAGATGGAGCTCACGCACCAGCGGCCACGACACCGGTGGGTGGGCCAGCACCCCCCAGCGGTCAGGCGGGAGACTGGCCTGGAGCGCGCGCAGAATGTGCCGAACGTTTTCTTCCTGGGACTCCAGCCCCCAGCCGCGCAATAACCAGCAGTAGAGCGGTCGCGGCGTGGGCGACGGGTCGCTGCAGCGCGCGATGGCGGCGACATTCTCCTGGAACAGCGTGACGAACTCGTCGGCGGGGCTGCCGTCCCAGCCACCGGGGTCCCCATCGATGATCCAGTAGCCGTCGGCGTTGCCGACCGCGCGATAGAGCAGCGAGCGGTTCTCGATCAGGCGCGCCCGAACCCGCGGATCACCGGGGTTGACGGTGCGGCTGGCGCAGTAGGTGAAGTACTCCCGCTCCTCGATCGGCTCCGCCGGGCGCTCTTCCAGCAGGTTGTTGGCGCACTCGCCCACCCAGACAGTCATCCCATGCTCCTGGTGGGCATAGTCCACCACCTCGCGGAAGCGAGCAAGCCAGCGGGCGTCGTCGTCGCTGATGGGCAGCGGCAGCATGCCCACCGGGATCCAGATCGTCAGGAGGTTCAGGTTCAACGCCGCGAGCAGGTCGGCGTAGCGTTGCCAGTCGGCGACGCTCCATGTGCGCAAAGCGTAGGGGTAGTGGTACAGCCAGGCAGTGTGCGCGTACATCCCGCGGAGATCAAAGAAGGGGACCCGCACACCACTGAGTGCAGCGGGGAACGGCGCATCGGCGCTGACGTTGAGTTGCCGGAGGAGATAGCGCACGCCCGCGACCGTGCCCGTCTCGGTCTGTCCGACGACCTGGGTTACGGAGCGCCAGCCGCCGATCGGGACCTGCGTCGAAAGGGTGAAACCCTCGCGATGCGCCGGCGGGAAGGCCGGCGCGATGGGCAAATGACGTGCTGCCTCCTGGACAGCCGTGGCGCCAAGCAACACCAAATGCTGCTCGGGCGTCGGCGCCACTGGCGGGATCGTTGCTTCCAACCGCGGCGCCGGCCACCCGGCGGCGGCCCACATGGCGGCGAGATCCTCCGCGGCTCGCCGCAAGGGCCGATCGGCCTGGGAGTCGATAGCGAACCACCATGCGTTGCGACCGTGCAGCATCTCCACCGCTGATGTGTCCTCCTCCGCTCTTCGTCCCCGCCCGTCGTCGCGTCGCGGTAGCCGCGAGGCGGATCCATGGCGTGGGGACAATCGGACTGTGGCTGCGCCAGCGTTCCGCAGCGTCGGCGCCCTCGCTCTTCCCCCTCAGACCTCCCTGGTGATGGGCGACTGTGGCGGTCGGCCGGTTTCCCACACATTGCCTTCACCACTCTCGGTGGAGACCAACTCAGCCGCTTGCAGGAGCTCGATCAGGCTGCGAATCGCCGGTGGCGCGCCGTTCTGCGCGACGTGGGGTGGCAGTGCGCCGTAAATGTGCCGCACGATCGTGGGGCCGATGATCTCGGGTGGACCGCTGCGCAGCGCCGCGAGCAGCTCCTCGTGGAGATGCACCAGTTGCTCGGGATCACTGGCCGCCGTATCGATCAGAAATCGCCCCCGGATGCGGGCATTGATCCCCGCCCAGATGCTCTGGATGGTGGGAATGCCGGCAAAGGTCAAGAGCCGGCGGTGGAAGTCGATGTCTAGTTGGGTCAGTGTCAGCCGGTCCCCGCCGGCCGCCGCCATCCGCATCTCGTCGATCAGTTGCTCGAGCAGCAGCAGGTGCGACGGCTCCAGCCGCCCCGCGAGCTTGCGGGCGGCGAACACCTCGATGACGACTCGCACGGGCAGGAGGACGTCGATGACCTCCTCCTCCGAGGTGCTGGCGACGTGGGTCTCGCGGTAGGGAGAGGAGACGATGAGACCCTCGTGTTCCAAGCCGCGCAGCGCCTCCCGCACGCAGCCACGGGAAACGCCGAAGCCGGCGGCTAGATCGGCCTCGACCAGTCGCTCTCCCGGCTGGATGCGCCCCTGGACGACCGCGGTGCGCAACTCCTCCATCACCTGCTGGCGCAGCGACCGCAGAGCCGGCCTTGCGAACTTTACGCCCGCCATTGCCCGCTGCCTCCGGCTTGACTCCGTCGTCGCTGTTCAGTAGTATATGCTGATGTCTTCCGATTGTCAACAATCGGAGATTGGTCAGCCGGATCAGCCGCCGTCCTGCGAAGAATGGCAGACAAGGCAGCGGAGCGCCAGATGAGAGTGATCGATATTCGGGTGACGCCCGTCACCGTGCCAATGGAGGCGCCGCTGCGGTGGAGCATGGGCGTCGAGACCGGCACCACTCGAGCGATCATCGAGTTGTTCACCGACGAAGGCATCATCGGCCTCGGCGAGACCTACGGCGGCAATGCCGTGGTTCACGCGCTGGACGTCGCCAAACCGCTCCTGCTCGGGCTCGATCCGCTCGAGGTTGGTGTCTTGCAGCGTCGCCTTGGCGTCTTCTCCATCAGCTACGAAACGAGCGTTCCCCCCGTGGTGCGGGCAGGTCTGGAGATGGCCTGTCTCGACGCCGCGGGGAAGGCTCTGGGGCGGTCGGTGAGCGCCTTGCTTGGTGGACAAGCCCGCGACCGGGTAGAGACCGCGGCCTATCTCTTCTACCGGTATCGCAGCGCCGACGGCCGCCGAGGCGGTGAAGACAACTCGGAGGGGCTGGTCACGCGGGCGCACGAGCTCATCGAGCGCTGCGGGTGCCGCGTCCTCAAACTGAAGGGAGGCGTCTTGCCCCCGGAGGAGGAGCTCCGAACCCTGCTCTTGCTCCGCGCGCGATTCCCTGCACTGGCCCTCCGCTGGGATCCCAATGCCGCCTGGTCTGTCGAGACCGCTGCGCTGGTGGCCCTTCGTCTGGAGCAGGAACGATTGGGACTCGAGTACTTGGAGGATCCAACTGCTGGCCTCGATGGGATGCGGCGTGTACGACAGCGTGCCCGGGTCCCGCTGGCCACCAACATGTGCGTCGTCTCCTTCGACCAACTCGCGCCCGGCATTCGTCTAGAGGCAATCGACGTGCTCCTCGCTGATGTGCACTACTGGGGCGGCTTGCGGGCCAACCAAAAAATGCTGGCGGTGTGCGAGGCGTTCCAACTCGGCGTAGGCATGCACAGCGATCGCGAGCTTGGCATCTCGACCGCCGCGATGCTCCATCTTGCCGCGGCGTATCCCCAGATCAGCTACGCCATCGACAGCCACTACCATGACCAGGTGGACGACGTCATCGCCGAGCCATTCCAGTACCGCGAGGGCTACTTTTCAGTGCCGGAAGGTCCGGGACTGGGCATCGAGCTGGACCCTGACAAGGTAGCGAAGTACCATCGGCTCTATTGCGAGCAAGGCGCCGTAAACGAGTTCTATGATGCGCGTCGCCCAACGTGGGTTCCGGCACTGCCACTTTTTTGATTCCGGGTTGAGGATTTGCGGATCAGGCGCTGCTGGGAGCCGCGTTTCCCCTGTCAGCCAGTGGCGGAGCTCCTGCTGGCCGTTGACGCTGGAACCATTCGCCGCCCGGCTGGCGCTCTTCGCGGTTTCCGGCGCGCTGAAGGCGCTCGCCTTTCACCTCAGCCCGGTCGCGGCAGTGCTGCTCGGTCTGCTGACGGGAATTGGCGGCGGCATGGTGCGCGACGTGCTGGTGACAGAAGTCCCCACGGTCCTGCGCGCCGAGCTGTACGCGGTTGCCGCCCTGGCCGGCGCGGCCGTGGTAGTGATCGGCGATCTGCTGCAGCTCCCGTCCGCCCCGCCCCCGTGGGCGCCTGGGGCGGCACGATCCGTGCCACGTGCTGGCACGAAGAGTTCAGGCCTAATGGGCGAGCCCGTGGAAGCCGTACTTGCAGGTTCTCACCAGAGGGGGGGGTACTGCGACGTTTTGCACGCTCGCTTGCTTCCCTCCTGGAGACACGAACGACGGCCAGAGAGCACAGGTGCGTCTCCGACGGACCGCGTGGAGCGCGCGACTGCCCCGATCAATCGCGGCGCACCACCTTGGCGATGGCGCCCAGTGAGATCGTCACCTCGGATTTATCGGGTGTTGTAGGTCAGGCCGCCGTGGGTGAAGTAATTCAACGCCGTAAACAGCACCAGGCCCGCTCCCGGCAGGCCCCAGGAGACGGCGATGGTCCACATCATCCATCGGTCAGGCATATGAATCGCCCAGGAGAACGGGGCTACCTCGCCGCTCCGGACGGGACGTTGGCAAACAGGAAGACGAGCCCTTCGGCCATCGTCGGGTGGGTGAAGATGGCGTCGCGCAGGCCGGTATGGGGCATGCCTGCCAGCATCGCCGCCTGAACAACTGCCATGACCTCACCGGCCTCCGGGCCGAGCATGGTGAAACCGAGGATGCGGTCGCTCTCGGTGGCGATGAGGGCCTTCATGAAGCCGGTCGTCTCGGAGATGGTCCGCGTCCGCAGCACGGCGCTCATCGGGAGCCTGGCCACGCGCACCGCGAGACCGACGCGGCCGGCGTCGCCTTCGCTCAGGCCCACCCGCGCCAGCGGCGGATCGGTGAACATACAGAAAGGGATCAGTCGATCGCGCCTGGTCCGGTTCCCCCCGGCCAGATTATCGCGGATGATCCGGAAATCGTCGTAGGCGACGTGGGTGAACTGGGCGCTGCCGGCGCACTCCCCGATGGCCCAGACCCCGGGCGCGGTCGTCTCCAGCCGGTCGTTGACCGTGACGTAGCCACGAGCATCCAACGCGACGCCGGCGGCTTCGAGGCCAATCCCAGCGGTGTTGGGGGTGCGTCCCACCGCCAGCAGGAGATCGCTGCCGTCGATGGTTTGCTCGCCTTGCGGCGTGCGCACGCGGAGGCTGACGCGCTCGCCGGAACGACCTTCCACCCGGAGTGGCTCGGCGGCCAGCACGACCGCGATGCCTTCGCTCCTGAAGACATCCAGTATGGCGTCGCCGACATCGGGATCCTCGCGACCGGCCAGCCGCGGGCCATGTTCGACGACGGTGATGCGGCTGCCGAAGCGGCGGTACGCCTGGGCGAACTCGAGGCCGACGTAGCCGCCGCCGAGTACGATGAGGTGCTCCGGGAGCCGATCGAGCTCGAGCGCCTCGACATTCGTGAGCGGCTGGGTCGCGGTGACGAGGCCCGGCAGCTCGGGGATGGTCGCCTGCGTCCCCAGATCGAGGAACAGGCGATCGCCCGACAGCAGGCGCGTGCCGCCGGCATTCAAGCGCACTTCGATGGTTTTGGCAGCGACGAACTGCCCGGCGCCCATGATGAGCTCGGCGCCGCTCGCCTTGAAGCGGTCCAGGTGCATGCTGATGAGCCCCTCGACCATCTCGCGCTTGCGCCGCCGCACCGCGGCCATATCGACCGACCCGGGACCGGTCTCCACCCCGAACGTCGCGGCACGGCGAACCAGATCGGCGACCTTCGCGCTCCAGATCTCGTTCTTGCTGGGGAGGCAATTGGTGTTCGGGCAGGAGCCGCCGATCAGTTGGCGCTCCACGACGGCCACCCGCTGCCCCGCCTGCGCCATGTCCCAGGCCAGGTATTTGCCGCCCTCACCACAGCCCAGGACCAGACTGTCAACCCGTTCCGCTTGTGGCATGGTCGCCTCCTCGATTTCTCGCCTTCCGCCGCCCGGGTCCGTGGCGCTTCACCGGCCGCTCATCGACGGCTGGCGCGAGAGGATGGCAGATGACGCCGGACCGTCGCTTCCCTCACTGTCCCGTCAGCAAACTGGCCGCGGTGGGTAGGCCGCCCTTCTCGCCGTGTTTCCAGGCCGAATGATAGCCGCCAGTGACCGGCGCCGCCAGGCCTTCCGCCGCCGCGCTCAGATCGTGTCGAAGCCGCCGCCGGCCGCGAGGAGGCCGCCGGCCACGTGGAAAGTCTCGACCGCGCCATGCAGCTCCAAGGGCGACACGGCCGAACCGTGCGTGATAACGCCGCCACCGATCGTGATCTCGCGCGCCGAGCCGCCGGGCTTGATGCTCAACCCGATCGCGGATAGCGGCACCACCACGCCCTTGACCAACGACGGACCGGTACCGCCGAACGTCTCGATGCCGCGACGCACATGCAACCGGCCGATCGGCTGGCTGAGCTGGATGCCAACGGACCCGTCGGCGTGCGTCGTGACCCGGTCGAACTCGGCGAGATGCACAGTCCCCGTGTAGACGTTGAAGCCGCGCGCGCCCTGGCCGAAGGTTTCGATCGGCGCCATGACCTGAAGCTCGTTCACGGTCCCGAAGTTGACAAAACCGATACCGCTCGGGCCAAAGGTGGTGACCTTCTCCTCCGCGATCCAGCGATCGACGGCGCCCCAGTTGTCCAGCGCCATGTCGTTCACGCCGTAGGTGAAGACGCCGCCGGTGATCTGATCCGGCGTGCCCGGCGGGATCTTGCCGTCCACATAGACCGCGCCGGTTTCAAGGCGTCGCACGATGAGGCGGCCGCCCTTGTCGCCAGCGCCGCTCACGAAGATGCCGCTGCCAAGAACGGGTGCGCCGTCGCGGCCGGCCGACAGTCGGAGCAAGTCCGCGCTGATGATGACGCTGTCATCGGTCTGCATGTTCCACAGCGTGAAAGCGCCCTGGAGGACATCGACGCCGTACCCGTTCGGCCGCTCGTGCGGGCCACGCGCGTCCGCGGCGACAATGTCGAGACCGTCCACCCGGACATGCCCACCGCGCACCTTGTCTCGGGCGAGGAGCTACACCTGGCCAATCGCGGTCACGTCCCGCAGCTCAATCCCGCCGAGGTGGGTGACGCCGGTGTCATTGAACAGGGCGCGTTTATCCGGCGAAGCTGCAAGACGCATGCCTTGCAGGCGATTGTCGGAGGAAAGCTGGACGCCGTCGTTCCCGCTTGCGAAGGTGACGGCGGCGTGCTCCTCCGCTCCGATCAGCGCCTGTCCGGGCAAGAGGCGCAACGTGGGCGCGCCGGTGACGTGGCCCCGAACGAGGATGTGCGAAATGCGGGGATCGCTCGTCGCGGCAATGAGCTCGTCAACGGTTGCGACGCGCTCTTCATGCGTTTCCACAATTCGTTCTCCCTGCGTTGATCGACGATTCCGTGGCGACCAGGGCCGTTTGAGCCCTCGCCACCTATAACCTGAGGGCAGACAGCCCGCGTAGTGTTCGGGCTGCTGCAGGCAACGACTTGGCTACAGCGCGCGGCACCTGTCGACGGATGTAGCGGCCGGCGCTTGCACTGTACCACGCCGCGGTCGAGCTAGAGCGTGGCGTGGGCGTCCTCCAGCGCTGGGAGCAACGTATCCAGGTCGTACGAGGCGTCGTGGCGACGACTGTTCACCTTTGTTCCGCCGACCGGTGCGCCTCCACCATCCAGAGATACTTCTCGATTCCCGCCAACACATCGTTCACCAGGTCCTGCGAAACTTGATCGAGCTCACCGAGCCGGCCAAGCCGGCTCCGGCCGACCTCGGAGACGGTCTGTAGGCGCGCCACCAGCAGCTCGACGACCCGGTGATCCTCGACCCGCCCCTCCGGGAAGGCCTCCAGATGGGTGCCGGCGGCGACCGTGGCGAGCCGGCCGTCGGCGGCAACGCCGAGAGCAAGGCAGCGTTCGGCCAGCCGGTCGGCATCGTCGCGCGCCGCGTCCACCACCTCGTCGAGCAAGAGGTGCAGGTCTCGGAACATCCGACCCCGCAGGTTCCAGTGCGCCTGCTTACCCTGGAGCGAGAGGTCAACTAGATCGATCAGCAACTCCTGCAGGAAGCCGGCCGCATTGAGCCGCCGGTCCACATCGAGGGCCGCCGCTCGGCCGATCACGGGTTGCTGTGCCATTGTTCTCTCCTGCTCACTATCTTCTCCCTCGAGCGATGCCCAAGGGGTCTCGCTCGCACTATACCGAACCGGTACGTCCAGCGCCGAGGTCGCCCGATACCGGGCGGGGTTCACTAGCACCCTGTGATGATCATTGGCGCCGGCGACCAACGTGAGCTCTTGCTCGAGCGCCTCCAGCATGCGCCAGAGGTCGCTCTGCAGCGCGTCAGCCTGGCGACGCCTAGCCTATGTCACGCCGACGTGTCGACGACGCGACCTGCGCTGATAAGACCGGGCTACCGCGACGAACAGGATCCCGCCCAGCAACCACCAGGGGTCCCACAGCGCGAGATGCCAGCGGATCCCTGTCCAGTCCACGGGTCCGGGGATGCTGAGCAGGCCGGTCACCCTGAGCACGGTGACGGACCCGGTCACGGCGAGCTGGAGGGCCCCGTAGGCGGCCATCACTACTCCTGCGCTCCAGGCGCCGGTGAGCAGCAGCCAGCGGGGAATGAGCCGGCTCCAAGGCCGGACTAGCGCGAGCGCGAGCAGCGCCTCGGCCAGGAAGACGGCGACCGTCCCCCACAGGAGCGCCACGAACCCCGGATCGCGCGCCAGGGCGAGCTCCTCGATGCCGCCCCCGATCGTTCCGGCGCCCACCGTGCCCCCGGCGGCCCAATAGCCATGCAGCGCGGCGAACAGAAGCGCCCAGGCGCCGGCCGCGTATGCAGACCAGGCTGCCGGCCGAGACGCAACAGGACTGCCGGCCAATTGCTGCGTTACCGTGGCGCGAAGAGCGTGTCGACGGCCAGGCCGAGCTCGGGGAACAAAGGGCACCGCAGGGTGTCGCCGGGCCGGAGCGTCGCCGTCTCCACCAGCCGCTCCCCCCGGCGCTCATAGGCAGCGAGCGCCCGGCGATCGGTATCGGCGAGCCAGTAGTGCCGCACGCCCGCCTCCTCGTAGGCGCGGAACTTCTTGCCCTTCGGCGGGCGATCGTGGCGCTCGGTGCTGGGGGAGAGCACCTCGACGACGATGTCGGGGGCGCCGACGACCGACGGCGTCTCGGGATGCTCGAGGATGGCCAGCCCGTCCGTCGCCACGAAGAAGGCGTCGGGCTTGTAGACGTGCGCGACCGGCAGGCCGGGGCCGCGATAGTCCAGGACCACCGTGCGATCATTACCCACCCGGCCATACCCGGCACGCTGGGCGTCGCCCAGGAACAGCAGGCAAGCAATCGCCGCCCGCATGTGTGGGTCCACGGGCGAGGCGTGCGCCACGAGCTCTCCTCCGATGATCTCGAACCGGTCCTGGCTGCCCGCCAGCTCCAGCTCGTCGAGTAGCGCCAGGAACTCGGGCAGGGTGTAGTGTCGCCGCTCGGTCGCGATCGCCGCCATGGGACCTCCTCTCCCGTCATTATCGCCGGTCGAGGGCGCATGGTCCACGGCGGGGATGCCGACTGTCATTGGTGGTGCTCCTCTCCTATTTGGGGTCACCAGCGCCAGCCGCTGCTCAGGCAGGGCCTATTCGTAGCGCGCCCAGCCACGGCTTGGCGACCAGGCGTACAGTTCGTTTATCAACAGCAGACCGGACCGGATGAAGCGATCCAGTCGCGCTGCCGTTTCTGCTGCTGCCCATCGTTGCTGTGGCACGATCAAGATACCTGCATGGGCAAACGGTCCCGGCCAGAGTCGCCGCGCCTTCTGGAGCAACCGGAAGTCCTTACCATTGTGCGTGACCAGTGTCCAGGAAGATCGAGCAGCGATGAGGAGCTGCTCGGCATCACTGACGCGCTGGAAATGCAACTCCCTCGTGGTGGTGGCGCCATACCCCAACGCCCGGAGCGTCTCCTCAGTTCCGTTGGCGACGTCGTGATCGAGGTAGAACGCGGCCACCCCGATCAGGACAACGCATTGGCGGCGATGCGCGCGTCGATAATCGCCTGGTGACGCCGGTAGTAGGCGAGCGCGGCATCGACGGCTTCCCGCGGCACCCGATAGTCGATAGCCACTTGGTCTGCATCGCCATTGACCGCGGTGAGGTAGCCGACCAGTGCCCAGACCGGCGTTGCGAAATCGACCAACCAGGCCTCGTCTGCTTGCCGCTTATGCGGATTCGGCTCGATCCAGCGGTCAATCAGCGCCTGCTCGGACCTGTCGTCCAGGAGCACTGCCCGTGTCGGGCCATGTGTCATGGTTGAATGCGCGCCTCCCGGTAATGGACGAATTGGTTGCCGTTCGAGCTCGGCGACCTGCCCTCGTGCTGATTTCATTGTAGCGCAGACGGAGGCGGCGCAGGCCGAGGGCGCCTGAGCACGACTTCACCCGCATCCAGCTCGGGCAACACCTACCTCGAGTGCTGCAGGAACTCGGCTAACGTCCGTGCCGGCATCCTCGATGTCCTCCGGGCGCCAGCGTAGCTCAACGCCGGCTATGACATCACGGAGCGCTCGTGAGGTGCAATCGACCTCGGACCCCACGGATCTGGGGACCGGCCGGTTGGCGTTAGGCGGGCGGCACGGCGCCCTTGACCAGCTCCACCGGCGTGCGCAGCGTGCGCTCCTCGGCGGTGGTCTCGCGGCAGACCTTGGCGCCGATCCGCTTCAGCTCCTCGATCAGGTCCAGGCGCGCCTGCCAGGGCAGCAGCTCCAGCTCACGCTGGAAGAAGCTGATGCCCTGGACCAGGAAGCTGACCGACACGTCGGGCTCCAGCAGTATCCAGGCCGGCCATCGCGTCTCCACCTGCACGTCCTGCAGGCCCGCCTCGGCGAAGAGGCGCGGCACCTCGCCCCGCTCGTGCAGGTGTAGCACCACCTCCCGGCCGTGGCGGCGCGCCAGGTCGAAGATTGGCGCGAACCACTCGCGGAACCAGGGCATGTCCAGCGGGAAGCGGCAGCCGGCGGCGATGGTGACGGCGCCGCCGGGGCGGGTCACGCGGCAGAGCTCGCGCACGGCCCGCGGCGCGTCGGCGAAGTGCAGGAAGGCTGTCCCGACCGTCGCGTCGAACTCGCCGTCCTCGAACATCGGCAGGCGCTCGGCACGGGCGCGGACGAACGTGACATTCTTGGCGCGGAGCCGGCGGGCCTTGGCGGCGGCGCGCTTGAGCATCCCCGGCGCCGGGTCGATGCCGACGATGGAGCCGGACGGCCCGACCGCCTCCCACAGCCCGCCCTCGAAGGTCTGGGTCGCCATGCCGCAGCCGGCCTCCAGCACCCTGGCTCCCGCGGCCAGGCCGGCGAAGGCGGTGAACTCCCGCCGCTGCTCGAGGGCGTTGGGCACCATCCTGGCGACGTTGGCGTCCCAATCCTGGAACAGGTTGAACTGGGAGAGGTAGATGAGCTGGAGGCGGCGCTCCAGGTAGCCGGCGGCGGCCAGGATGTCGCGGACCTCGCCGTAGTGCTCCTCCCCGGCCGCGGTCTGCACCACCCAACGGCGATCGTCGCGCACCTCCAGGGCATAGAGGCCGTTGGCGAGGCCCGCCAGCAGCTCGTCGTCCAGGTCGTAGCGGACCCAGGGGCGGTGCAGCGTGCCGTGGACGAAGTCCTCCTCGCTGATCCCTGCCGGGTAGTGACGCACCGCCCCGTGGTTCTCGGCGAAGGTCACGACCGCGTAGACACGGACCAGACCGCCGAAGCCGCGTCCGGCAATGTAGCGACGGAAGCGGGCGATCGCCTCCGCGGCCACGTCGGGGGTGACGTAGATGCGGCCCGACCACTCGTGGGCGACGACGGCGGCGGTGGAGGTGAGGATCTCCTGGGCGGCGGTACGCCCGAGCCAGACGGCCTGGCTGTCGTTGCGGCGACTGGCCGCGCTGGCAGGGGTAACGGAGCACTCCGCGCGCAACCACGTCCAGCATCTTCGGGAGAAGCTCGCGGCGCTCCTGGGCGACGTGGAGGTGCTCCAGCGCCGGCCGGGCGGCGGCTACCGCCTGGAGCTCGGCCTCCTCGGTAACTCCGGGGACAGCGGCGACACCACCTCGCGCTGACGGCGGCACAACGTCACGACGCCATGACGCAAAACGGCCATTCGTGTCATCGCATCGTGACGTTGATTCCGGGAATACTGCCGGCAGAGGCTACGGATTCCCGGCAGACATGGTGCGGGTCACCGGAGCTATCGCCGATCCATCCGCGCAGGAACGGAGGCGGGGCGCATGGATGCCGTCGCGCAGGTCCAGTTGGTGGTCCGGCTCACGCTGGGGCTGATCTTCGCGGTGTCAGCCGTGGCCAAGCTGCGCGCCCCGGCCGCGTTCGTGCGCGGAGTGGTGGCGTACGCGATAATCCCTCCTCCGCTTGCTCGGCTCTACGGTTGGACGTTGCCGTTTGTCGAACTGGCGACGGCGCTGCTCCTCCTGAGCGGGTTTGCCCTCATATTCGGCAGCGGCCTCGCGACGGTCATGCTCACGAGCTTCGCCGCGGCCATCGCGGTGTTCAGCATCCAGGGCCGGCAGCTTAATTGCAACTGTTTCGGCGCCGGCAGCCATGCTGGCGGAGGCTGGCCGGCGCTGGTCCGTGACCTATTCTTACTGGCTGCCGCCGGCTGGTTGCTGACGGTGCTAGTCGTGGGGCGCGGGCCTGTTGCGCGCTGGCCGCAGGCCGATCCCGAACTGGCTACCGCCACGGTCATCGTCGCTGTGGTGTTGGCACTGACGTTTGTGCTCCTCGACCAGGGGCTCGATGTACTCCTGACTTGGGCTGGCTCGCCTGGCGGTACGAGCGAGCGTCGTTACTAGTGAGGAGAAGGCAATGGACGCGGAGGGCTGGTGGCATGTCGCAACGCTGATCGGGTTGTGCCTCCTGGTGGTGGAGGGCGTTCTGATCCTCGGCATGGCTCGGGTGCTGGCCCGGATCGCCGGTCGGCGTCCGCCGACGCCGGGGGTTCCCATTGGGGCATCCGTTCCCGCAATTCTGCTGCCGAGCTTGGGGGACGAGATCCCACAGCTCATTGTTGGAGACGGCGTCGCTCGCGTGGTGCTATTCGTGAGCACCGCATGCCCGGGGTGCGCCGAACTAGTGCCGAGCGTGCAGCCAACCGTAGATCATGGGAGCAGTCGGTGGGCAGTGACGGTCGTCGTTGCCGGGCCAGCGCAACGGGCGAGGACATACGCTGAAACAATGATCAATCGCAGAGTTCGGATCGTTCTCGACCCGGACGGCATTGCCGATACGGCCTTCGCACTCCGGCGATCCTATCCCTTTGGCTTTGCGGTCGGTGGCGACGGCATTGTACGAGCGCGTGGGTTCGTTGGAAGCTGGGGCTTTGTGCATAAGATGGCGGCGGAGGCCGCGCTGGCCGACACACTAGCGGTTCAAGCAACTTCGGGTGACGGAGTCGCGGCCGACCGGTCGGTCGCAACAGGGACATGAAACACCGCTCCTGCAGTGGAAGGAGGTCGTCCCGATGCGCTTCTGTGCGTGACATCCACCCTTCCAGCTCAAGTTGCGTGGCGTGGTGCTTGGAGGCGGCGACACAAACCGTTGCCGCGGCTACCGTGGAAAGGAGCGTGATCTCATGGCAGATCTGGGTTCGGGCATGGGCCTTTGGGTAGGAGAACGATTCAATCGACGAGGATTCCTCGGGCGAGTGGGGCAGGCGGCGACCGCGTTCACGCTCGCCACTAGACTGGCGCTGCATTTCGGTGAGCGTGCATTCGCGGCCCCATGTGGTGGTTCGTACTGTTGTGTCGACCCATTCACCACCTTTAGCTCATGCTGTTGCTGCGCGGCCGGTGTGTCATGCCCGGGTGATCCGTCGTGCTACACTAGTTGGCAGGCTGACATGTGCTGCAACCACGACTCGGACTGCGCTAACTTTAGCTAGTGTAGCGGACGCTGGTAACGCCACTTGAGGGCGTCGATGGGTTCCGATAGTGCTGTATCGAACCGGCTCGAAGAACCCTAACGGAAACGGCTGAAGGCTCCATGCACACTGGTCAGGGAGGTTGGAGGAGGCTGGGCAATGCGCCGTATTCCTCGCGCGCTCACGCGCCGGACACTTCTCGCCCAGCTTAGTGTCGGCGCCACCTGCCTGCTCAGTAGTTGTGCGAGGGGGCCGCTCCGTCTCGGCCGGCCGAGTGCGCCCCCTACGATCCGTGTAGGGCTGTTCACGAGTGACTATGCGAATAGCATGGCAACAACGCGGCTGCTCCAGCCGCTTCTGAGCCTCGCCAAGTCTCCCCCGCCGGGTGCGGACTTCACGATCGAGCTCGGCACGATACCACCGCTCCCTACCCCAACGCCACCGCCCGGCCTCGCCGGGACCCGCCCCGAACTCAACGAGCTGGCAAGGGTGTTGGCCGCCGGCCCCTCCAGCGCTGCCCCGCCCCCGGACGTAGTGCTCATGATCACGGTCGACGACGCGGTCTACGCAGGCGCCAAGGGGCTAGTGCGTCCGCTCGATCCCTACTTCCAATCCTCCGCCACGGCCAAGCGGGAGGACTTCTACCCCGCGGCGCTCGCCGCCGTCACCGCCCAGGGTCATACGTGGGGCATGCCGCTGGCCTTGTCACCGCTCGTGCTGGTCTACGACCCTGATGTCTTCGCTGATGCCGGTGTGATACCTCCGACGACGAGCTGGAGTTGGGAGGAGTTCGTTGACGCCTGCTCGAAGCTTACCAAGCCCGCGGCCAAACGCTATGCGCTCTTTCCGGTAGATTACCTGGCCAGCTATGTTTACTTGGGCGGTGGTAGTGTGCTCACGGGCGACGGTCGGCGAAGCGCGCTCACCGAGCCCGGAGCGCTTGCGGGCGTCGGCTACTATCAGGAACTCGCCCAGCAGCTCAAGGTCGTGGTGCCCCAAGGGCCGTGTAGCCAAGGACCGCCCCTCACCTGCGGCGGCAATCGCGTGGCCTGCCTGCTCGGCACCATCTCCTCGAACGGGCCCGAGATGGGTTCCAGGACCCTACGCTACGCGCCGCCGGTGCATGGGGATGGTGGGCCACGGCCCGCGGCAACGGTGACCTATGTGCTGACCGTGACGAGCGCGGCGCGGGACCCGGAGCGCGCGTTCGCCGCCGCCGCCGCGATCGCCGATGCGGCGCAACCAGCTCTCGTGATGCCTACGCGGCGGCGTCTAGCCCAGCAGCAGCCGGCGGAGCGCATGCAGGTCGGTGAGGATGCGCGGCAGGTACTATTGGCCGCGGCGGAGACCGCTCGCGCCGAGCCTCTGGACCTCGATATGCTCAGCGCGCTGCGGGATCAGCAGCGCGCCCTCCTTCAGGGGACCAAGGTTGCCCTGCAGGCGTGTAAAGACGGCGCCGCAGCCATCGACCGCATTCTTAGCGAACGTTACACCTAAATAGCTTCGGCCGTCGTCGGTCGATGACGTGGTCCTCGGGGCCACCTTCATCTTGGGTCGTGCAGGGAGGAGACAGCCGATTCGAGAGTGGCTGCGCTCCCGCCTGATTGAGCAGCCGCGCTGGCACATGCCCGTGGATCACCGTGCCTGCAGCGAGCACCCGGCGACCCGTGCCCAGGACCGTTGCGACCGCTGCGACCGGCCCTTCTGCGCGGCATGCTTGCGTGACGTCGGGCGCTGGCGGGCCTGCGACGCCTGCCTCGCCTGGCTGGAACGGGAGCGCCGGGGCAGGCCGCTTGGCGAGCGCCTGCGCGCGCTCCTGCCGTCCCTGCTCGCCGCCGGCGCCCTCGGGGCGCTCATGGTGGGCGGGATGCTGGCGATCGGCCGAGGTACGGGCGGCGCGACCTCCGCGGCCAGCCTGGTCGGGACCGCCGGGCAGGTCGGCTGCCTGGAGCGGCAGCCCGACCGATCGAAGCTGTACGTCGTGGGCGGCCTCCCGCTCCATGGCTACCCGCCGGCGCACCTGATCCTGGAGAATTGCGCCTTCCGGCCGCGCCAGGCCGTGCTGCTGGAAGGCAGCGTGTTCGGTTACGACGATCACGGCCAGCCGTTCTCGGAGCAGCTCGGGCCGGTGACAACCCAGGCGGCGACTAGCGGCGTGCTGACGGCGACGGTGGACATCCCCGATCACACCCGGTTCGAGGGATCCTACCAGTTGCGCATCACCGCCATCGGACACGAGGGGAGCAACGCCACGGCCAGCCTGAGCGCGGAGGGGAACACCGTCCCGCCAACGCACACCGCCTCGAGCTAAGTGGTGCATCCACGAAGTCGACCTGACTCTTCACTGTCATCCTGAGCGGAGCGAAGGACCCCTGGCGGGCCAAGCCAGCCGCCGTGCCGACCCGCGCCGCGTCGACGGTGGGGCCAGGGGTCCTTCGCTCCGCTCAGGATGACAACGGGAGGCCGGCGCATGGCGCTGGGAACCTCCGTGAACCTGGTGGACGAACCACTTAGACAAGGTTCAATGCGACATGCCAGTTTGGACCGCGTCGCCTCCGCTAGCGACAGGGAAACTGCCATGGGTGAGCCCACCGGAACTGAACCAGGTCTAAGTGCGTTGAACGAGGTTGCTCCTCAGGGGATTAGGCGGCACGGCAGCAATGCCGTCACCCGGCGCTGCTCCGGCGGACGCGACGGATGATCCCCGCTCTGCGCGCCGGCCTGGGAGACGAGGCCGCGGGTCGCGGCTCGGGCGGCATATCGGCCGGCGCTGTCACCGGCGGCGCCGACGGGTTGGCTACCGCCGCGGACGGAACCAGGTTCAGCTCGACGGCATTTCCGGTGATAGCCTGCAGCTCGGCGCGGATTGCATCGGCGAGGTGGCGACCGATCCAACGCTGCGCCAGCACATGCGGCACTTCCAGTGTGGCGGTCGCTGCATCGATGGCCAGCAACCGCGTCGGAGCCAACCAAGTGCGAAACGTCACTTCACCGACGCGCTCCGACAAACGCGTCAGGGCGACGGCCCACAGATCGGCCGGGGCTGGGGGGATCAGCGTCGGAGCGACGGTTGATGGCGTGGGACGCTTCTCGCCGGCCTGCGCGTTCTTCCCTTGTTGTGCTGTTGGTTGTACGACTGTTGATTGTGGGTGTCGCGCGGTATCCAGGGCTGGGCCGGGAAGGTTACCAGGCTGGTAACGCCCTTCCTCTCCCCCCGGTGTCGTTTCGCCACTACCCTGGTGTGAATTATTCCCCAGGGTGCTGGGCGGTTGACCTTTGAAGCGCAGGGCGAAGCTGGTGGGCAGGTTGCCCCGCTCGGGACTGCTGCGGCGCTGGCAGAGCACCACGCCCTTGGCCTCCAGGCCGTGGATGGCGGCGACGGCGGTCTTCCGCGCCAGCCCGGTGCCCTCGTCGAGGACGGAGCCGTCGCGCCTGGTGATGCCGCGACAGATCTGGTCGAGGCTGATAGTGTCGCTGTCTTTCTTGAAGCCGAAGGTGCGGCGGACGATGTAGGCCAGCACCTTGAACTCGGCGCCGGTGAGGTGAGCCATCACGCGGTCGAGCAACACGTCGGGGAAGATGGTGCCGTTGGGGCTTTCCACGCCTTCGAAGACGAAGCGCTGCTGGCGACCAGCCGGCTCGATGTCCGCGGCCGCCTCGTCAAAGGCGGCCTCCGCTTCCACACGCTGGCGACCAACGTGTGGCGGCGGGGCGACAGCGGATAGGGCGGCAGGCTGAAGGCGTGCGGGGTCAAGACGGCGGGCGGTCATGGCAGGGGGACCTGCCGCCAGCGGCGGGCCGCCAGCGCGATCTGCAGCCGGAAGTCGTGCCGCTCCTCCGCTGGGATGCTCGGATCGGCCAGGATGTCTAGCGCTGTCTGGATCGTGGCGTCCACCGGACCGGCCATGACCAGCGCGAGCAGCCGGAGCACGGCTTGCCGCTCCGCCGGCGGGCGGTTGGGAGCGCCGAGGAACTCGGCGATGCGGATCAGGGTCGGATCGGCCAGCCCGACGGCGTCGTAGGCCGTCGGTGCATACCCGGCCGCGGCGACGAGCCGGTCGGTCTGCTCGCGGTCCAGCCCGATGCCCGTGGCGAGGGCCAGCACCTGATCGCGCCCGGTCGGCTCGCGCTCACCGGCCTCCAGCCGGTTGATGGTGCCGGGGTTGATGTCGACGCGCCGCGCCAGCGCATTCTGCGAGAGCCCCGCCGCCTCGCGGCATTCGCGCAGGAGCTGAGGAAACGCCGTCACACCTACTGCCCTTTCGCAATGGGACCACGCAATCATACAGCGGTGCATTGCAATTTGTCAATGCCATATTGCCCAACGCGAATAGCCATTGCGTAATGGCAGAGAACGGTGAGATGACCGCCACGTATCATTGCGCTATTGCAGTGGAACGAGGCGAAGGTCGGTTGGGTCGCGGGACGGGGATACTATAGTCTGGGCGGACGCGCCTCACCGCGGCGGCCCAGGCGCGTCGCCGGATGGATCCTGAAGGGAGAGGGAATGAACCGACCGCCCCAACTGTTGCCCACGAACCTTGAAGACGGCCAGGCCCCCGGCATCCGCTATCGCATCCAGGGTGAGCTGGCGCCGGTGCTCCATACCTGGCTGGATGGCAGCGTGGCCGTCTTCTTCGAGCATCATATCGTCTTATGGAAAGACCCAGGGCTGGAGGTCGGCATCCACGCCGTGAAGGGCGCGCTCAAGCGGATGATCGCCGGTATGCAGGTGTTCATGACCGAAGCACGCGGTCCGGGCGAGGTCGCCTTCTCCCGTGACGGCGCCGGCCACGTCTTCCCCCTCCATTTGCTGCCGGGCCAGTCCATCCTGGTGCGAGAGCACCAGTTTTTGGCCGCCACCGCCAACCTGGAGTACACCTTCTCGCGCCTCAAGGGCATCACGAACATGCTCTACGGCTCCAGCGGCTTCTTCCTGGACCGTTTTAGCAGTACCCACCAGGAGGGTGTGGTCTGGCTCCACGGCTACGGGAACGTCTTTGAGAAGACGCTCGAGAAAGGCGAGCAGATCGACATCGAGCCCGGCGGTTGGATCTACTACGACCAGAGCGTGCAGATGAATCAGACCATCTACGGACTGCGCACGGGCATCTTCGGCGGGGCCGGCCGGCTGATCTGGAATCGCTTCACCGGCCCAGGCCGCGTCGGCATCCAATCCATGTATCTGCACCTGCCCACCGACGAGTAATGCCGCGCCGGCTCGTGGCTGAGGTAGCTCTACAGCCAAGCTACGATGACAAATGCTTTGCACCAAGAGGACGGCTCCGCGGGTTTCCTCGCGGCTTGAGTTTTGGGCTCAGGCCCGCTCCACCGCGCCATGGGCGGCTTCCCAGGCCGGCAGCCCGCCGTCGAGCGCGTGCGCCTCGTAGCCGTGCTCGCGCAAGAGCGCGGCGGCCCGCTCGCTGCGCGAACTGCCGCGATGGCGCATGCTGCAGTAGGTGACGACGGGACTCTCGGACGGCAGCTCGCCCAGCCGCTGCTCCAGCTCGTCGGCGGGGACGTGTCGCGCGCCGGGCAGGTGGCCGGCCGCGTATTCTTCCGCGCCGCGCACATCCAGCACCAACGGCGGACGGCTGCTCTCTTGCTGCTGCCGCAGTGCCGGCGGACTGATCAACTCTTCCATGCGGTACGTCCTTTCTGTACTTGACTCGTCCGGCCCCAGCAGCCTGTGGGGACCGTGTCCTTCCAGCACCTCATCCACAAGCTCACGGATGCGCCCGCGCGCCTCGTCGAGGGCTGCCTGGCCCGCGGCGGTCACGGCGTAGTATCTGCGCACCTTGCCGCCGATCACCCGATCCTCCCGGGCGAGGTACCCGGCGGCGTGCAAACCGTGCAAGATGGGGTACAGGGTGCCGGGGCTGAGGTCGTAGCCATGGCGACGCAGTTCCGCGATCAGCGCGAGGCCGTAGACCGGCGCCTGCGCGGCGTGGTGCAGGATGTGGACCTTGATGAAGCCCAGCAGGAACTCCCGCGGCAGCCGGCCGCTGCGCTCACCCCCGGCGGAAGGCGGCGCTGATTCGTCGCTGAGGAGTATCATGCGCGAGCTCTTCCATCTCTACCGGTAGGCGATATTGCTCTTCGATACCAATGATAGCAGGTACGGCGAGCGTCCGACGATGCGGGGGCGCAGGACATACCGGCGAAGTCTGCTACCTCGATGATGACCGCCCTCCCCCGACGGCGGCGCCACCATCACGTCCGCCGGGGCTCGACGAGTTCGAGAGCGTTCCCGGCGGCATGGGCGGGACAGAAGAAGAGGATTGAATGTCGCTTCATCTGGTACGGTAAGCGCGTTACGAGTGTGAGATTGGTCGGCCTATGCCCTGGCTCATCCTCATCTACACCGTGCCGAGCGAGCCGTCGCGGAAGCGGGCCGCGGTCTGGCGCGAGCTGAAGCGGGTCGGGGCGGTCTACCTGCGCGATGGCGTCTGCGCGTTGCCGGAGCGCGCGGAGACGGCGGTGGCGCTGCAGGCCATCGCGGCCACGATCGAGGGATTCGACGGCCGGGCCATTCTCGTGGAGGGGGCGCAGCTCGAGGACCGGCACGCGCAGCCCATAATCGACCAGTCGCGCGCCGCGCGGGCCCAGGAGTACGCGGAGGTAGCGCGGGATGCCGAGGGACTGCTGGGGCACGTGCGCCGAGAGACTCAGCACCGGGCGTTCACCTACGCCGAGCTGGAGGAGCTGGAAGCGGATCTCGGCAAGCTGAAGCGCTGGTACGAACAGGTCCGCGCTCGCGACTATTTCGCGGCCTCGACGGCCGGCCAGTTGGAGGAGCTGCTGGCGCGGTGCGAGGTGGCGTTGGGGGCGTTCCTGGAGGAAGCAGCCGGCCGGGAGGAGGCGACCTGATGCGATGGGTGACCCGCCGCAACCTGCACGTGGACCGCACCGCCTGTCCGTGGCTGATCCGCCGGTTCATCGACCCGGAAGCAGAGTTCGTGTTCGTGTCCACTGGCGCCGAGCCCGCCACAGTGGACGGACTTACCTTCGACATGCGTGGGGGCGAGTACAGCCACGTGGATGGCCGCTGCACCTTCGAGGCCATGGTGGAGCGCCACCGGCTGGAAGGGGATGCGGCGCTGGTGGAGATGGGGCGGATCATCCGCGACGCCGACGTGCCGCCGGGCCGAACCCGCCGTCCGGAGGCGGCGGGACTGGACGCGCTCATCCGGGGCTTCCAGCGCTCGACGCCGGACGATGGGGAGAAGCTGCGGCTGACCTCCCCGTTGTACGAGGCGCTCTATACCTATTGTCGGATGAAGGTAGCGGATCGTGCGCCGGGGCGTCCCGCCGCGCGCCCTCGCCTGAGCTATCGCCGGCGGGTGACGGACCACCTGAACGAGGAAGCCTAGGGCAGGGCTGCCGGCAGCGCGGCGGGAGTGGCGCGGCCCGCCGTGCCGATAACAACTGTTCATGATAGGATAGCGTGTGACGACGGTTAGCGCCGGTACCTGCGACGGACATGGGGGTGGCAAGTCCGGTGCGCGGCAGCAACCGAGCGCGGTCAGCGTATCAGGGTGACCGCTCACGGAGGTCGGAGAAAGGGGCCTGGGATGAAATGGGTGACGCGGGCGCGGCCGAAGGTGGATCGGATCGCCTGCCCCTGGCTGATCAAGCGGTTTGTGGACCCGCAGGCGGCGTTTCTGTACGTGCCGGCCGAGCAAGTGCCGGCCGTGGCGGAGCGGGAGAAGGCCACGCCGTTCGACGTGCCGAATGTCGAGCTGGGCCACCACGGGGCCGAGTGCAGTTTCGACGCCATCCTCAAGAAGTATCAACTGACGGACCCGGCGTTGCAGCGGCTGGCGCTGATCGTGCGCGGGGCGGACACGCCGGCCAAGGATCTGACGCCGGAATCGCGCGGCCTGGAAGCTATCGCCGATGGGTTCCGTCGCTTGTATGATGACGATCACCAGCAGTTGGCCGCGGAGTCTGTGGTCTACGACGCGCTCTACGCCTTCTGTCAGGCGGCTGGGTAGGCTAGCGTGGGACTGACGCTACGCGGGTACGTCGCGTTGCCGCCGCACGCGGCGGACGGCTTCGACCACGGCGATGTCGACCGGGCGAGCGGGCAGGTGTTCGTCGCCCACACGGCGACCGGCAGCGTGGAGGTGCTCGACGGCGAGCGGCTCGCGCACCTCGCCACCATCCCAGGCTGCCCGGAGGCGAGCGGAGTCCTGTGCGCCCAGGGTGACGGTCTGGTGTTCGCCGCCGCGCGCGGCGGCGGCGTGGTGCTGGTGCTGGACGTGGCGTCCCGGGCCGTGCGGCGCACCGTTGCCGTCGGGCCGAAGCCGAACGGCCTGGCCTGGGACGCGGGCCGCGGGCGACTGCTGGTGGCGGACGTCGAGGATTTCCGGGCACGGCTAGTGGATCCGACAACGGGCGATTTGCTGGCGAGCGCCGAGTTGCCCGGGCGACCGCGCTGGTGTGTGTACGACCGTCGAGGTGACCGCTTCCTGGTGAACATCCGCGAGCCGGCCTGCGTGGCCGTCCTGGACGCGGCGACACTGGCTCCGGCGACGCAGTGGGACAGCCCGGTGGCCGGGCCGCACGGGCTGGACCTGGACGACGCGGGCGGGCGGGCCTTCGTGGCCTGCGACGGGGGCGCCACGGTCGTGCTCGACCTCCGGACGGGCCGAGCAGTGGCGTCGGTACCGATCGCGGGCGAGCCGGATGCGATCTGGTACGACCCCGTTCGGGAGCGGCTCTACGTTGCCGTGGGCCGGCCGGGGGTCATCCAGGTCGTGGACTGCCGGGCGCTGCGCGTAGTGGAGCAGGTGATCACCGAGGTAGGGGCCCATACTACGGCGTTCGATCCGGGCCGGCAGCGGCTGTACGTGTTCCTGCCGGGCAGCGGTCGCGCCGCCGTCTACGACGCCACCTAGCGCGGGGAAGCGCCGAATGGGGCAGGTGCCGGCGAAGCAAGCGCGTCCGGAGAGCCGGCGCAGTCGCTTCTTGCCGCCGGAGACGACTCCTGACGCGGTCGTGCTGCTCTGGACGCGCGGCATCCGCGCCGTCGGCGACGGCTTCGTGAGCGTGCTGCTGCCGCTCTATTTGCTCGCCCTGGGCTTCGGCGGCCTGGGCGTTGGGGTCATCACCACGGCGACGCTGCTCGGCTCGGCGGCGCTGACCCTGCTGGTGGGGCTGGCAGCCCACCGGTTTCGCCGCCGCCGGCTGCTGGTCGCCGCCTCGCTTCTCATGGCGGCGACCGGCGTCGGCTTCGCGGTGCTGCACGGCTTCTGGCCGCTGGTGATCGTCGCCGTCGTCGGGACGCTCAACCCGTCCAGCGGCGACGTGAGCGTGTTCCTGCCGCTGGAGCAGGCGCTGGTAGCACAGACTGTCGTGGATCGCTGGCGTACCGCGCTGTTCGCCCGCTACGCCCTGGTGGGCTCGCTGGCCGGGGCCGTCGGCGCGCTCCTGAGCGGCCTGCCGTCATTCGTCGCGGCGCGCACGGGGCTGGACCTGCGACAGGCCCTGTCCGCGATGTTCCTCCTCTACGCGCTGCTGGGGCTGGTCGCGCTGGTGCTCTACCGGCGGCTCTCGCCAGGCGTCGAGCCGGACACGGCCGTCTCCGGAGCCCCGCTGCGCGAGTCGCGGCGCATCGTCGCCACGCTGGCCGGGCTGTTCAGCCTGGACGCGTTCGGCGGCGGCTTCGTGGTGCAGTCGCTGCTGGCGCTCTGGCTGTTCCAACGCTTCACGCTGCCGGCGGCGACGGCGGGGACGATCTTCTTCTGGGCGGGCGTGCTCTCGGCCGGCTCCTTCCTGGTGGCCGTGCCACTGGCGAGGCGGTTCGGCCTGGTCAATACGATGGTGTTCACGCACCTGCCCTCCAACCTCTTCCTGATGCTCGTCCCGTTCATGCCGAATCTGCCCCTGGCGATCCTGCTCCTCCTGGCGCGGAGCGCGCTCTCGCAGATGGACGTGCCGACGCGCAACTCGTATGTTATGGCGGTCGTGTCGCCTGCGGAGCGCTCGGCGGCGGTCAGCGTGACCTCGGTCCCGCGCAGCCTGGCCGCCGCGGCCAGCCCGGTGCTCGCGGGCTACCTGCTCGCGCTCTCGCCGTTCGGCTGGCCGCTGGTGATCGGTGGGGCCGTCAAGGGCGTCTACGACCTGTTGCTGCTGGCGCTGTTCGCCAAGGTGCGGCCACCGGAGGAGGCGGAGCGGGCCGAGCGGCGATGATGGCCCCGCTCTGCCCCTTACTAGCGCTGGCCGCGCAGCCGGTCCAACTCTGCCTCCAGCGCCCGCCGCGCCGCCGCTTCCCGCTCCGCCCGGCCCTGCGCCTGGAGCGCTTCCGCCCGCGCCAGCTGCTCCCGCTCCACCGATTGGCGTTCGCGCGCTGCCGCTTCCTGCGCTTCCCGCCGCGCCAGGTGTTCACGCTCCTCAGCCGCCCGCGCTTCCTGGCGCGCCGCCTGCTCCCGCTCCGCCATCAGGCGCGCTTGCTCTCTGGCCAGGCGCGCTTGCTCCTGCGCTTGCCGTGCCTGCTCCTCCGCCAGGCGCGCCTGGCCCTGCGCCTCCTGGCGCAATGCGACTTCCCGGCGCAACCGCGGCTCCACGTCCCCGATCAGCGGGAACACCTCCCCGCTCGCCCGGTCCACCGCCCGCACCCAGTCGTCCACCACCCGCCAGCCAAAGGGGATCAGCCCACTCCACAGCGTCTCTCCCGCCGCCAGCCGGTAGCGATCGGCACTGCCGTCGGGGCGGTCGCCCAAGAGCCAGGCTTGCAGCCGGGGTTCTGGCGCGAAGTCCCCGCTCGGATCGAGCACCACATACTCGCGCACGCCCTCGCGGCGGTACCAGTCCCGCTTCTCCGTCAGGTCGCCATTCTCAAGAGAGCTCGGGGAGAGCACTTCAATCACCAGATCGGGGGCTTTGCCTTCGACCCAGAGTTCGTAGCGCGGGCGCACGGCGTCCGCCACGCCCAGCGCCACCAGGATGTCCGGTTCCTTATAGTCCCGCAGGTTTGTGGGATCGCGATGGACGCGGAGCTCGGCCGCCACATAGCACTGGGGACCGGCGAGCCGGCCGCGCAGGGGGTAGTGCAGGCTGTCGACGGTGTCGCGGTGGTCCTGCCCGGCCAACGGCTCGTCCTGTTCCTCGCTCTCGAGCAGGGCCCAGAGGGCACCCCGCGGCCAGTCTAGAGCGGCGATTTCTGCGCGCATGCTGCCTCGCTTCCTGGTCCAGCAAGCCTAGCATGCCCGACGCGAACTCGTCTGAACGGCGGGCCGGTAGCTGATGGGCAAGAGCCGGCGTGGCGTACCGCCATTTGGCGCGTACCCTGTGGCAACGACGCCGCGTCCGTCGGAGCAGCGGATGGTCCTCCACAACATCCGTGGGGAGACATGGGAGCGCCTCCTCCGAGGTCATGAGCAGAGCAGCGCGCTACGCTGTCTATCTACGCTCAGGACTGCCCGGCCGCGCCAACTCCGCGCACCGGCAGCCCCTCGTCAGTGTCGGTGGGCGGATGGACGAACTGCTCAGGCCGGAACAGGCGACGGGAGACGGCTGGTGGAACTGCGACGTTTCCGGCGTGTCGAAGCCTTCTATCGCCGGGCGGAGCGCTTTTTGCTGGCGCGCGAGGTGGAGCACAGCCTGATCCTTGGCCTGATGGATGCCGAGCAGGCGCGGAGGCGGGCGCGGGAAGCGGATGAGGCGCTGGCCCGCGGCGAGGTGTGGGGGCCGCTGCATGGCGTGCCCTTCACGCTGAAAGACGCCCACGCGACGGCGGGCATGCGCACCACCACCGGGTTCCCGCCGTTGGCCAACTATGTGCCGAAGGTCGATAGCACCGTTACCGCGCGCCTCAAGGCCGCGGGCGGCATTCTCATGGGCAAAACGAACGTGCATGTGATGCTGGCCGATCCTGCACAAACCAATAATCCAATCTTTGGCCGCACCAGGAACCCCTGGAATACGGAGCGCACGCCGGGCGGCTCCGGCGGCGGGGCGGCAGCGGCGCTGGCTGCCGGGATGACCCCGTTTGAGATCGGCACCGACCTTTCCGGCTCGATCCGCATTCCCGCGCATTTTTGCGGCCTGTTTGGTCTGAAGCCAACCGAACAGCGCGTCCCGCTCACCGGGCTGATCCCCGGTCTCTCCACACCCAGATCCGTCCGCATCATGTCCTGTATTGGACCAATGGCACGCAGCGTCGAGGATCTGGCGCTGCTGTACTCGATCATCGCCGGGCCGGATGGACGCGACACCGAAGTAGCGCCGGCGCCGGTTGACGAGATGTCCAACCTCGAGCTCAAGCAGCTGCGGATCGCCGTTGCTCCCACCTTTCCGGGCTTCCCCGTGGCGGCGGAGATTCGCGCTGCCGTGGAAGAGCTCGCCAGGCAGCTCCACCCCTTGTGTGCAGCCGTGGGAGCAGCGACGCTGCCGGCGGTGGATTTCCACCAGGAGCTCGTGAGCGCCGGGGCATTAACTGGCATGACAACCGGAGCATTCCAACCGGAAGAGCAGGAACGACCAGCCACCCTCGCCCGCTATCTGGAAGCCCTTCACAATCGCGACCAGTCCATTGTCGCCTGGGAGCAATTCTTCGCCGAGTGGGATATGCTCCTGTGCCCGCCCTCCATGGTGGCGGCATTTCCGCACTGCGAACCGGGATCGCCCCTGCGAGTCGACGGTCAGGAAGTCGTCTACTGGATGGTCAGCGCCCACAGCACGGTGTTCAATTACACTGGGCACCCGGCAGTCGTGCTCCCGTATAGCGTGGACCGCGACGGCCTACCGATTGGGATACAGGTGGTAGGGAAACGCTGGGATGAGTCGCATCTGCTGGGGATTGCCAAGGCGCTATCGACGGTCACTGGCGCATTTCGGCGACCACCGGGCTATTAGTTGCAGCCGCCGGAGCAGTGGTCGGTCAGCAGGGCGTACGCTCACTCGCCGCGCATCCAGTCGGCTGCCCGCTTCGCCTTGAGGCTCTCGGCCATCTCGTGCAGAACCTGATGGGTCCATGCCGGGCGGAACAGGTTGTGTTCGGCCGCAAGGAGGAGGGTGTCGCGCACGGCCGCAGACCACAAAGCATTGGCGTCGAGTAATGCAATGAGGGACACCCCTGCCATGCTATTCGTACAAGCCCATGTCCTGCGCTTCCCGCGCCATTGCTTGCAGCGCGGCCCGACGCGCCTGGCCGCGGGTACGTCGATAGGTCATGACGTCAGTCAGGCGTACGCGACGGTGGCTGCCTGTCCGGTGGAAAGGAATCGTGCCGGATTCAAGCAACTGCACCAAGAATGGTCGGGAGACGTTCAACAGGTCCGCTGCCTGTTGGGTGGTGAGATCGGTATGCACCGGTACAATGGTGACGGCATTCCCACCAGCAAGCGCATGGACGATCTCCCTGACCATTCGGTTGATGGATTCCGGCAAGGGGATGGTCGCTCCATCTGGCGCGACGAGTCGGGTCGCACCGGCGTCTACCTGAGACAACCAGTGCTCGAGGGCGTGGATCGTCTGGACATCCGCCTCCGGAGCGAGCATCGGCTCATCGTGCGTCGTGATTGCCATGAGGGTTCCTCACAGCGACAACCGTACCAGGAATTCGAAATAGTCGCAACGCACGCAATTATCGATGTAGCGAGGCCGCCAAGGGGTCGACGTGGCTGACGGCGCCGCCGATTGTCACGACTGGCGAATGTGGCCTGCTGCCGCGAGGGAGCGCGGTGGGGCGATCGTGGAGCTACCACTCGATCTATGCCCCTCTCATGGCGACGACCGGCGGCGTCTACCGTTCAGTGGCGCGGGCAGGACACACGGCGAGCGGACATCGTAGTCGGTGGTGCTGAAGAAAGAAGTGCGTCGCGGGTGGCGACACGGCGTGAAGCAACCTCACCTGCATGTCGTCGTGCATGGCAGACCCTGGGGCGGTGTAGCGGAGGAAGCTCCCCCCCATCTTCTACACCGTGCTGGGCATCAGCATGGCCTGCCTGGCGATCGGCTTCCCGCAGCCGACGACCCAGCTCGCCGAGTTGATCGACGGCTGCTCGACCGTCTGGCGCATGGGTTTCGGCGCGATCATCGGCCTGATCAGCGGCACAATCCGTGGATGGGTGCGTTAGCTCAGGTTTCCGCATCCACCTCATCAGGCAGGTTTCGTTCTGCCACGGACGTTGGCGAAGCGTGGATTCGCAAGCAACGTCTGTGGTCGGAGGCATTGCTGACTCTTGACATGGGCTCCTTTGCTCGGTATAGTACCAATACGGCTATAACCATAGTGAGCATAGATGGCGACACGGGTCGTCGCTCGCGGTAGCGCCGGTTGGCAGGGTGGTTTGCATGCCGCTGCCCTCGGACGTACTGGAAGGAAAGGCGATGTTGCGATGGCGCGTTCGCAAGGGCTTGGTTTGACGTCCGCGGAGTTCCAGATCCTGCTCGCGCTGGCCGATAGTGAGCGGCACGGCTACGAGATCATGCAGGTGATCGCGCGAGAGAGCCGGGGCGCACTAGCGCTGGGGCCAACCACCCTGTACCGGTCCATCCGCACCCTCCTGCAGCGGGGGCTGATCGAGGAGTCTGCCCAGCGACCGGATCCGGAACACGACGACGAGCGGCGCCGCTACTACCGGCTCACGAGCGGTGGCTGGGAGACGGCCGGCACGGAGGTGGAGCGGCTACGGCGGCTGGTGCTCGTAGCGGACAGCAAGTCCCTCACCGGGCCGGCTTGGCGTCGAAAGGTGGGGGAGTCGTGAAGGAGTCGTCACAGGCAGTCGCCTGGTCGGTCCGCCTCTATGCGCTGCTGCTCGCTGTCCTGCCGGCCGATTTCCGGCGGGAATACCACGAGCTCCTGCTGCAGACCTTTCGCGACCTCTGCCGGGACAGCTTTGCTGCGCACGGCGCGGCAGGTCTGGCGGCGGTCTGGCTGCACGCCCTGGCGGATTTGCTTGGCGGCGCCGCCGGCGAATGGGGACGAACGTTGCGTTCAGGAGGGCATGCCATGCGTCGATCAACACTGGGCGGCATCGTGGCGGGCGGCGCCACCGTCGCGCTGATCCTGCTACTCGGCGTGCTGGGGAGGGGCGCCGGGCCGCGGCTCCCGCTGATACTGGTGCTCGCCACTGTTGCGCTGGTCACCTTGCTCGCTCCGCTCCGGCGACCGCGCGCCGGACTCGTGGGAGCAAACGACAGCACGTCCCCGGCCGCGGTCGGGAGCAGCGCTCCCATACCAGTAGAGCCCCAGCCGGCGGCGACATCGGCGCGGAGGGTCCTGGTGGGCGCCGTCAGTGCGCTCGCCCTGCTCTTGTTCTTACTGCTGGCGTACCTTCGACTGACCCTTCCCGACGCCCTCGCGGCAGGCAACGTCCAGCCGGGTCCGCGCTTCCAGGTCTGGCTCGGCCTGCAAGGTGAGCGCGACGCGGTCCTGGCTATCCTGGCGGCCGTCCTCGGCGCCTACGTCGCCGTGGCCGTCCTCAGCAGCCGCCGCCCTACGGTGGACGTCCGTCCCTGGCTGACCGGTGTGGTAGCCGGAGCCGTCGCGGGCCTCCTGGCAGGGGCGGTTGGCCTGACGACGGATCTTATCGCGCGCAACCCGCGGCCGACGCTGGGGAGCGCCGACGTCCTGCCGTTCCTCCTGTATGGTGCGCCGATCGTCGCCGGTCTCCTGGCCGGCAGGGCCACCGGGCAGGCGGTGTACGGCCTCCTCGCCGGCTTCTGGAGCGCAGCCGTCTTCGCGATGGTGCTGGCGACCGGCGGGCTGGCGACGGATCTCGCGCTGGCCAACCGGCTCGTCCAGACCGTCTGGGACGGCAATCAGGACTGTCGGGCGGTAGCCGGCTCGGCCCTGGCGGCGTGCTCCATCGGCGACGATCTGGACGGTTTCTTCCTTGGCCTTCTGCTCCTGCCCCCGCTCGGCCTCGCCCTCGGTAGTGTCGGCGGCCTCCTGGGCCGCGCCCTGGCAGTGGCGGGGTCACCGGCCGACCGCGCCGCCGCCCCAACCGTTATCGCGCCCCTGCTGTTCTCCGGCCTGCTGCTGCTCGTGCTGCTCGCTCAGGTCGGCGGCAACTTCTGGTGACGGCCGCGCCCCGCCGCCGGCGAGGGCGGCCTCAGCTCACGATCTCCACGGTATCGTCGTCTTGCAGGCGGTGCTCGCGCCCGACAAGCTGCCCGTCGAAGCGGGCGGGCGGGCCCCAGAGGCGCGCGACATGGCAGGCCGTCCCAAGCGCCTTATGGAGTGCCGCGGCGGCATCGGCAACGGTCGCCCCAGAATGAACGGCGAGCGGCACGGCGTCGGCGGCAACTCGTCCGTCGCCAGCACCCACGCCGTGGGTACCCGCCACCCGCACCCCGTTCTCTTGCACCGTCAAGCCGAACGGGATCAGCCGACTGCGCAACACGCCGTCCGCGTCCGCCGGCGCCGCCATGACGTCGGGCTCCTTGTAGTCGCGCAGCTTCCTCGGATTGCGATGCAACCGCAACTCCGCCGCGACGAAGCAGGGCCCAGAGGGCACCGGGCCGGACAGGCGGGTGGTGAGGGCGTGGTAGATGGCGTCGATGGTGAGCCGGTGGTCCTGCCCTGGGGGCGTGCCTCGCCAGTGCTGCGAATCGACGTTCCCCGCGCCTATCCATTCGGGATCCTCCGCCCGTGACGGAACGTGCTCCGGCGGCGGACCTTTCCGGAGGTGGCGCCGCAACGCCTGCTCCCCGATGTCCTCGCGCTCCATGCCGGCTGGGCGCCAGACGACCAAGACGACGAATCATCGGAGATCTCAGGTAGAATGCAATCTAGCGACGAGGAGCGCGAGATGGCTGACACGAACCTGACCCTCTCCATTCCGGAGAAGGTGTATGACGAGCTTCGGCAACGCGCCTATCTCCATCGGCGCCGGCTCGAGGACGAGGCGACGGTGACACTCGTGGCGGCCGTCGGCGCCGATGACGGACTGCCGGCTGATCTCGCCGCCGCCGTCGCCGCACTCAGCACGCTCGATGTGGACAGCCTGTGGCGTGTCAGCCGATGCCAGCCAACCGTGGAAGACCGCGTGCTGCTGGACGCATTCGCCGACAAGCGACGACGGCAGGGAACGACACCCGATGAGGACCGGCGCTTGGCCGAGCTGCTTGACCGGCACGACCGGGTGATGGTTCTGCGTGCCGAGGCCATCGCGCTGCTCCACCAGCGCGGGATCGACGTGACCGAGCGGGTCGCCAGCGCGTGAGCACGGCCCGTGTCGGCCGCCGGTTGCGCCCCCAGGTGCTGGCCGATGCTGGCGGTCGGTGCGGCTATTGTCGCTCCAGCGAGGAAATCACCGGCACGCCACTGGAGATCGAGCACATGCTGCCGGAGGCCCTCGGTGGGCTGACGCACCGTGCCAACCTCTGGGCCGCCTGTCGTCACTGCAACGTCCTCAAGAGCGACCGCGTCGAAGCGCCCGACCCGGTGACGGGGGTTCCGGCAAGACTTTTCAATCCGCGCGAGCAACGGTGGGTGGAGCATTTCGCCTGGGTTGAGGGTGGAGCACGGATCGCCGGTCAGACGCCGGTTGGTCGCGCAACGGTGGCAGCATTGCACCTGAATCGGCCCCTCCTGGTCCAGGCACGACGGCGATGGCCTGTTCCGGCGTGAGCGCGGCGCCAACGCCCTCCGCCGCGGCCGCGTCGGCGCCCAGCGCCACCCGCGCCTGCTCGATCCAGGGCGCCACGTGCTCCACCCCCGCGGTCTCTCGACCGACTCCCCCCTGGGCCCGCAACGCCCTGGCCGCGCCATAGAGCTGGAGCGCCCTTTCGAACCGGCCTGCCGTGACGGCCAGCGCCGCCCAGCCGGCCAGCGCCGACGCTAGCACCTGGGCATCGCCAATCGCCCGCCCCAAGGACAGCGCCTCGCGGAGTCGCTCCTCTGCTTCCTCGGGCTGCCTTTGTGCCAGAGCTGTCACCGCTAGCTCCGCTTGGGCCTCGGCGAGGCCTGGCTGGCTGCCCAGCTCCCGATGGGCGGTGACCGCGGCTTCGTAGTGCGTGCGCGCCTCAGCCCAGTCGGCAGTCCGCACCGCCAGTCGGCCCAGCGCCAGTTGCGCCCGCGCCACGGTCCACGGATCCCGACGCGCTCGGTGCAGTCGCAGGGCCTCCGCGTAATGGCGGGCCGCCGCCGCCACGTCGCCGTCCGCCAGCGCACGCTCGGCAACCATGGTGGTGTAGGCCGCGATGCCCCACGGGTTGTCCAGCGCGCGGAACAGCCGGCCGCTTTCCGCTAACCGCTGCTCACCTGCCGTGCTATCGCCCAGGCGGAAGGCCATCGCCGAAGCAAACAGGAGCGATACAGCGAGGCCAAACGAGTGGCCAAGCTCCCGCGCCCGTGCCACGGCCTCGTCATACCAGTCCCGGGCCGCACGGGGCCCGTCGCTGGTATAGCCGCGATAGAACGCTGCCCAGAACAGGGCGTCCCGATCGTCCGCCGCCTGCGCGAGCGCGTAGCCTTCCTCGACGTGGCGACGTCCCGCCAGGCGGTCGCCACGGATCCAGAGATGCTGCCCCAGCGCGGTTAGGGCGAGGGACCGAACCCCCGGCGCGCCCCCCGGCAGTGCCAGAGCCCGCTCGAACTGCTCAATCCCTTCCTGGAACCGACTACGGAAGAACCAGTAGGACCAGGCCGCCCCGACCAGGCGGAGGAGGAGCGTCGCTTCGCCCTGCCCGACGCCCCAGTCGAGGGCTTGTTGGAGGTTGGAAACCTCCTCGTCCAGCCGCGCCAGCGTGGCGATGTGGTCGGCGACCTGCACGGCCCGGAACCCGTGCTGAAACAGAGCCAGGACCTGGGCAAAGTGCGCCTGGTGGACAGCGACCGCTTCCCCGGCGATCTCGAGCTGCTCCAGCCCGAACTCGCGGATCGTCTCCAGCAGCACGAAGCGTGCCTCGCCCGCCCGCTCCTCGAGGCGGAGCAGGCTCTGGGCGGCCAGGGTCTCCAGTCCGTCCAGCAGGCCCAGCGCAAGCGGCCCGGCCGCCGTCGTCACCGCGCCCGCCGCGGCGATCGTGCAGCCCCCGGAGAAGACCGCCAGCCGGCGAAAGAGCGCTTGCTCAGCGGGCTGGAGCAGCGCGTAGCTCCAGGCGATCGTCGCCCGCAGCGTCTGCTGGCGCTCGGGGAGCGTACGCGCCCCGCCGGTGAGGAGCGGGAGCCGATGTTCCAGCCGGGCGAGCAGCTCCCGCGGCGAGAGCAGGCGCAAGCGAGCCGCCGCCAGCTCCAGTGCCAGCGGCAGGCCGTCCAGGCGGCGGCAGATCGCCAGCAGCGCCGCGGCGTTGTCGGCGTCAAGCGCGAAGCCCAGGCGGACCGCCTGGCCGCGCTCGACGAACAAGCGGATGGCCTCGCTGGCGCCGAGGGCCTCCATCGAGGGCGTTGCTCGGGAGTCGGGCAGCGCCAAGGGGGGGACGGGGAACTCCCACTCCCCGTAGGCGCGCAGGACCGCCCGGCTGGTGGCCAGGATGACTAGATCAGGGGCGTGCTGCAGCAAATCTGCTGCGAGATCAGCGGCATCGGGGACCTGCTCCAAGTTGTCCAGCACGAGCAGCAGGGCCCGCGGGCGCAGGTAATCGAAGAGCGTCTGCTCGGCGGAGCGCTCGGGACCGGGGTGCAGTCCGAGGGCGTGGACGACGGCCGCGGCGGCCTGGCCGCGCCGGGTGACCGCCGCCAGGGAGGCGAAGGCGGCGCCGCCGGCGAAGCGGTCGGCCAGCGCCGCGGCGACGTGGAGGGCGAGGCGGGTCTTGCCCACCCCGCCCGGCCCGCAC
>Ga0207416_1000325_pt1 | contig 85021 bp, 89 predicted proteins | sample PaiPotPPM11metaG_FD_184107 | JGI IMG/M metagenome (GOLD analysis project Ga0207416, IMG submission 184107) | Iron sulfur acid spring bacterial and archeal communities from Banff, Canada, to study Microbial Dark Matter (Phase II) - Paint Pots PPM... ... | reverse complement strand
CGCAAAGACCGGATCGTTGTCTACCAGTTGGAAGGGGAGCAGCTCGAATTGCCAACAATCGAGGAAAGCGCGTTTGAAGTGCAAGGCGTCGGCGTGTGACTCCATCTCACCCTTAGCATTGTGGCTCTCCGCGCGAGTGTAAATAGCACGAATGCAATGATGGGAAGACCGGTGTCGCAGAGAAGAGCAGCAATGGCCGGCTCTCTTCTCAACCGATGTGGCACCGGTCTCTCTTGGTATCCCGTAGCTCGTCCATCACCCCTAATTGAAACAGTCCGGTCTTCCACCTCTTTGACGGAGTATGTGAGGTGGAAGCAAAGCTTCTGAGCTGAACCCAGTATGGCGAAGCCTTGCTGGGTGATGCCGAAGGCCAATGAGATGTGAACGTGAGGTTCGACGAGAGCTGGAAAGGGAGGATTCGCCTTATGGGAGCTGGAGATCGGTCACCTTGCCCGTGAGGGCTGCCTCGACCGTCTGGTAGAGTGCATCGATCTCAAAGGGTTTGCAAAGGATCGGGATGCCCTGCTCGGCAAGCCAGCTCTCCTTGTCGTGGAGATGATCTGCTGCTGCCGACCAGATGATCACCGGAATCGAGCGGGTCAGCGGGTCCTGCTTGAGACGCTGCAGAATCTGCCATCCGCCGACCGGCGTCTCGAGGACGAGATCCAAGAGGATGGCATCTGGGTGTTCCTGCTTGAGCAACTCGAAGGCGGCGCTCCCCTGCGCACAGGGGAGGAGCTCCCAGCCCTTCTCCGTGAACAGCTCCTGCAAGAGCTCAAGAAGCATCGTATCATCGTCCACCACAGCGATGCGCGCCACCACGCCCCTCCCCGATAGACCAGCGTCTGGAGCTGCCTTGGGCCGGGTTGGTCTCTGCTCCGTACGCCTCCATCATGCGTTGCTGCTCACGAGGCGTCAAGACGGAAGTGCCCAGATGCCCAGACCGCTCTGCACGAGTGGGGACACCCACGAATTCTGGGGCCGGTACACATCTTGCTCCGCATAGAAGGAGCAGATGGACACGGAGAGCAAGTAGTGTTTGACGCGAGGCGAGACTGTCCCCATTGCGGCCATCGGCTCATCAGCTATCGGACCGACCGGCAAAGAGCAGGACGCCGGGAGGTGGAGTTGCAGTGGGCCATCTGCTCTCAGTGCCAGCATGTGCTCCTGGAGCGGTGGGCATTCGTGGAGTCCGCCACCGCTGAAGCTCAAGGAACACCACAGGAAGCACGTCGCGTGTAAGGTAGTCGGCGGGAAAACGTTGATCGTTTTCCCGCACCCGAGAATGTGACTACTGGCCATGGTCCGGTAAATGGGGTTCACTACAGGAGGATGAGATGACCGCAGCCGACCTGTCTGCTCGGGATACCCTCATGCGGATGACGAATGGCTTCCAGGTGTCTCAGGCGATCCACGTGGCCGCCACCCTCGGGATCGCCGACCTGCTTCGGGATGGGCCCAAGAGCGTGGACGAACTCGCTGGAGCCTCAGGCACGCACGCAGCTGCGCTCTATCGGCTTCTGCGCGCCCTCGCCAGTGTTGGCGTCTTCGTTGAGGCTGATGGCCGCTTCGGCCTGACGCCGCTCGGGGAATACCTCCGGACAGATATCCCTGGCTCGGTGGGGCCTTGGGCGATGCTCATCGGGCGTCCGTACGTCTGGACGAGTTGGGGAGATCTGCTCTCGAGCGTCAGAAGCGGCACACCAGCGTTCCCCCGAGTCCACGGGACGAACGCGTGGCATTACCGGAAAGTGCACCCGGAGGAAAACATCATCTTCAATGCGGCCATGACGGCACTCTCGGCCGGTGTGGCTGAAGCGGTCGTGAGCAGCTACACCTTCTCGCGCATCACTGTCCTGGCGGACGTGGGCGGCGGCGAGGGTGCACTGCTGGCGGCGATCCTGGCAGCCACTCCGTCCCTGCGCGGCATCCTGTTCGACCAGCCCCATGTCGTCGCCACCGCGAACGCCTTCCTCGAGCGAGCCGGTGTGGCGGATCGGGGCGAGATCGTGAGCGGGAGTTTCTTCGACGCGGTGCCCCAGGCGGATGGGTACCTCCTCAAGAGCATCGTCCATGACTGGGATGATGCCGGGGCGCTCGACATCCTCAAGGTGGTCCGCGCAGCCATCACGGATACAGGGCGCGTTCTGTTGGTGGAGCGCCTCATCCGAGCGGGCAATGACCCGGACCCCGCGAAGTTCGCGGACCTGACCATGCTCGTCCAATTGGGTGGCCGGGAGCGGACTGCCGATGAGTTTGGGAGCCTCTACGACCAGGCAGGATTCTCGCTGACCAACGTCATCCCCACCCCGTCGCCGTTTTCCATCATCGAAGGTGCTCCGGCCTGATCGCTGGTGGACGTCGGAAATAATGGACTGGCTCCTCTCCATATCGCACGAGCGGTCGCTGACGGTCGCAGGGGAATGGCTTCTCAAGGAGCTGAAGCCGGATGCCATTGCCCTCGCCTACCTTGGCTACCTCAACGGCGTCGGCCTGGTGGTAAACGTGGGCGGGAGCACGGATGCACCAATCTGGGACGCATTGACCCGGCTCGGTATCCGCATCTTTGGGCCAACCGATATGACCGTGGCGACACCATGACGGCGATGGAACACCATCCGGATCAAGGCGAGATCGATGGATCGGTGGGAGCCGGAGAGACGGCACCGGAAGTCCCGACCGTGGGTGCCTTCCAGGTGCTCTTTGGTAACCGGTGGGCGGTGCTCTTGGACGTGCTGCTCCCATTCGCGGGGTACCAGTTGCTGGTAGGGCGAGGAGTTCCCGCCGTCGTCGCTCTGAGCGCGACTGCCATCTTCCCGCTGGCGGGCACACTCGGCGGCTGGCTCCGTGAGCGCAGACCAGATACCCTGGGCATCATCAGCCTGGTGTTTATCGCGGCCGGTCTCATCGCCACCCTCGTCACCGGCAATCCACGCCTCACGCTGATGAAAGGATCGCTCCTCACCGGCGTGTTTGGTCTGGCATTCCTCGGATCGCTGCTCCTGCCACGCCCGCTGGCATTCTATCTGGGCCGACAGATGATGACTGGGGGCAAGCCAGAACTCATTGCGCGCTGGGACGCGCTCTGGCAGTATCCCGGATTCCGCTATGGGAATCGCGTGGTCTCAGTGGTCTGGGGCTGCGGTCTCGTGCTCGAGGCCCTGCTCCGCATCCTGCTCGCGCTCAGCCTCACCACCTCGATGTTCCTTCTCCTCTGGTCGGTGCTCAGCTATGGAATCTACGCGACGCTGCTGGTCTGGACGGTCTCATACGCGCGTCGCTGAACTGGTGCTGAAGGCGCTGCACCTGCAAAGCGCTGCCCGGCAGCGACGGCCAGCGTCTTCATCCTGTGAGCCGCCGACGCACCCAAGAATTGATTGCGTTCCACTGCTCTCCGTCTTCCAATCCCAGACGCCAGAAGGCTGCACCGCGGATGCGCGAGTCGAGAGATTGGAGCTTTACCGCTAGGCTCTGCATGTCCTCAAAATGCACAATGTGCTTCGTCCCCCCATCGGACCAGGAAAAGCGAGGAGTTGCATCCAGCGCAGGACGATACACGGACGCTCCTGACCACGCGAGTAGGTCCAGAGCTTCTTTATGTGTCAAAGGGGGAGTACCCGAAAATTTGCCGTCTGCTTCCGTCCAGTGCCTCCCGAAAAAGGGAAGGCCCACCACGAGTTTGTTTGGTGGAATTTGCTTCAGCGCGTACCCGACTGCCTGCCTATCCCACCATAGAGGTGAAACTGAACCTGGCTTCTGGACCGAGTAGTCGTACGCCATGAGCACGACAGCATCACAGGCCTGTCCCAATCGGGCATAATCGTACGCAGCGGACCAGGAGGATGGCGGATGGTTCGGGGGTACGTCAACCGTCACCCACTTCCCGGCGGGTCTGAGATGCCGAGCGAGCTCGTCCATCAGGTCGGAGTACTGATCCCGATAGGCACCAAAGTTCCCCTCGAAGTCCATGTTAATGCCATCAAAGTCTTGCTTGAGCACGAGCTCGGCAATGTTCTGTGCTGCCCGCGCTCGCGCTCCCGCACTCCCAAGAATGAACTGTGCGCTAGCAGCAGTCAGGGTGTTCCCGATTGCGGGATGAAGAGAGAGGCCGTGGTGCCTGGCGAAGTCGATCACCATCTGATCCAGGGTGCCTGCAATCGAGAGATCCTCCCGCACGCTGTACCATGTCGGACTGAGATGGGTAATCGCGCTCGCGTGCTGCCGGAGTGATGCGAGGCTGGCCGGCTCGCCACTGTGCATCCAGCAAAACACAAGCGGGCGGGCACCGGAAGCATGGCTGGTCTGCGGCACCAGGCCCGGGAACTGTTCAGTCCCCGCAAGCGCGGCAGCACCGCCGAGCACTCTGCATACCATCTGTCTCCGGCTCATCTCCGGACCAGTGGGCTGGGTGCCGATAGTCATTCGTGACCTCCGTGGTTGAGTCTGTCTTGGCCCGGGGCAAGAGAGTGCCGAGAAACTCTGTCCATGCCCGCTCCAGCGAGCAAGGACCCTCCCGGTCGGGGAGAGCTTCAGGATGCCGGAATCTGCCCATAGACCGTCCCCTGCCGGTCGACGCCAATGGCATCGGGGTCTTGCATATGGAGCGGGCCGGCCGTATCAGTGCCCCAGACGGCGCGGAGCTTCCCGAGGGACGAGAACACTTTCACGCAGTGGTCGCCTTGATCGAGCACGTAGACGCGACCCTGCCCGTCCACCGCGATCCCACGCGGAGCATAGAGCGAGCGCTCCGCCCGGTCAGCGACCAGCACGTGCCAGGAGCTGGCCCCGCTCGTCGCTCGCCACGCGAGCGACGGGGCGGCGAGACCCAGGTCACGACCGGTCAGGGCCGCACCGAGTCCCACAGCCAGGACCAGGTGGATCGGCGCTACTCGACGCCGCCACGACCCTCGCTCGGGTGGGTCCGATCGTGCCATGCTGCGCGTCCGCCTGTCGTCTGGTGTAGTCCAGCCGCTCTAACGTGTGTAACCCCGGGATTGTAACGGGTCTGTGTCTGTGAATTCGGGAACACTGGATTAGGATATGCGCTCCAGGTGTCAGTGCCCAGGAAGAGTTCACACAGTTGAGTCACACACTTTAACGATAAGGGGTCGTGTGACTCAGACACGGGGTCGACATCGTCAGTGTGAACTCAAATAGAAATGTTACCGGACGAGTTGTGATCCTCTGGGGAGCCAGGCCTAGTCACGCGCCCGACTAGCATACGTTCCACGGTTTGGTGGCTGCCTCACTGATCACGCCTGGTCCAGGCTAAGGGCGGCGCGAGCCAGCCGATCCACCAGTGGGGCGACGTCCACGGGACTGCGGTCCGGCCCTGCGAGCGTATCGAAGGTCTCGAAGCTGGTGAGGGTGAAGAGAACGTCGACCATCTCATCCAGGGACCGGGGTGCCGGTTTGCCGTGCTCCTGGGCGAGCCGTCGGAGGATAATCCGCGCTCCCTGTCGGCGCCGCTCGTCGCGCGCTCTCACTCCCTGTTCGAGGTCCGGATCGACCGAAGCCAGGCCGCGGAGCCGGCGCATGACGAGCCGGTCGGAGGCCCAGAAGCGGGCGAAGGTGGCGATGAAGGCGGAGAGCGCCTCAAGCGGGTCAGGTCGCTGGAAGGCGCCGGCCAGCTGCTCCATGCCACCCTGAGAAGCAAGTTCATCGAACAGCGCCTCAAGAAGCCCGAGTTTTGAACCGAACTGGTAGTAGACCGTCATCCGGGCCACGTCGGCCTTCTGGGCGACGGCCTCGACGCTGAAGCCGGCGACACCGCTCGCCATCAGCAGCTCGCGGGCCGCAGTCAAGATGCGGGCCCGGGTCTCGGCGGTAGTCGCTTGGCGTCGATCCATTCGATAGGGCCGTGGCACTGTGTACTTAACACCTCCGTTTCAAAAATCCAGTCGATCTTCCGCCGGTTGCTACTGGTCTCCTACCGGGGGAAGTGGCCACGCCGCCACGGTCTGAAGAGTCGGATTGCGACCAGGCTGATCAACACCAGCGGGAAGATGGGCGGGTACGGCCCATGCGCGTGATTCCAGCCAGGACCGGCCAGCCACAGCCCGGTCCAGAGTAGACTGATCGCTGCGAACGCGGCTATGGCCAGCCACCAGCGTCCTCCCATTTGCGCAAGCATCTGTCCCGTGACCTTGACGCCTCCCTTCCGATTCGGGGAACGGGGGACGAGCTCGAACCGGGCATCGAGCTCATCCAGGAAAGTGTCGGCCAAGTAGGCTCTGTCGTCTCGGGGCAGCTCCGGGGCTGCCTCCAGAGCGGCAACCAGGTGGTCGCGCAGCTCGTCGCGTTGTGAGTCCATGTCATCCTCCTTGCTGAGGGGAGACCTACTTCTTGGATCCCCTATTTGCTTATTTACAATTCATTGTATAGACTGTAAGTATAAATTGCAAGGAGACATCACATGGCAGTACTACGAGCCCCGAACCGGCAGGACGCACAGCCGCTCGCCTTCTCGCTTCAGCGCGGCCCACCCCACACCCAGCCCGCCACCAACGGTGACCCGGCAATTGAAACGAGCGGCCTGACCAAGCGCTACGGCCCACTGGTGGCGGTGGATCGCCTGAACCTCCGAGTGGAGCGCGGGGAGATCTTCGGCTTTCTGGGTCCGAACGGCGCGGGCAAGACCACCACCATGCGCATGCTGCTGGGGCTCATCCGTCCCACCTCGGGCACCGCCCGGATCCTGGGCATGGAAGTGGCCACGCAGCTTCCCGCCATCCTGGCCCACACCGGCTCCCTCATCGAGCAGCCGACCTTCTACCCCTACGCCTCCGGTCGTGACAACCTGCGCCTGGTGGCCCGTCTCTCGACCACACCCGAGGCACGGGTGGCAGAGATGCTGGAGCTCGTCGACCTCACCGCTGCGGCCAACCGCACGTTCAAGACCTACTCGCTCGGCATGAAGCAGCGCCTGGCAGTGGGCGCGGCGCTGCTCTCCAACCCGGATCTCTTGATCCTCGATGAGCCGGCCAACGGCCTCGACCCGGCCGGCATCGTCGAGATGCGTGGGCTGATGAACCGGCTCAAAGAGGAGGGCCACACCGTCCTCATCTCCAGCCACGTGCTCCACGAGATCGAGCACATCTGCGACCGCATCGCCATCCTCGACCGGGGACGAGTCGTGGTCCAGGGGCGGGTCGCCGACCTGCTGGGGGGCGACCTGCTGGAGGTCCGCGTCGAGCCCATCGACCACGCCGAGCAAGTGCTGCGCGCCCTTCCCTGGATCGAGCGGATCACCCGCGAGGAGGATCGCCTCCTGGTAGCAGCTCCACCGGAGCGAAGTTCTGACCTCAACCGCGTCCTGGCCGAGAACGGCCTCTACCTGTCCTGCCTCAGGCCGCGAGAGCAGAGCCTGGAGCGGTACTTCCTCGACATCACCACGGAGGAGACCCCATGACCGCCCAACTGTCGTTCGAAGCGCTCAAGCTGCGCATCCGCTGGATGCCGCGCATTATCATCGTGCTGCTGCTCGTTCCCGTGGCGCTCAGCTTCTGGGGGCAGGGCTCAAGGGCGCACACCCAGCCCAACCTCTTCCTGCCGCGTGGTTGGCTGGCTGCGCTGGTCTTTGCCACTTTCTTCGCGCCCTTCGCCTGGCCCCTCTTGGCCGGAAGTTGGGCCGGCAATGAGTATGGCTGGGGCACCATCCGCACCATCCTGACGCACCGCCCCTCCCGTGTGCAGCACGTGCTGGCGGCGCTCACCGTCCTGGTCCTGGCCGCCGGCATCGGCCTGCTGGCCGTTGTGGTCACCGGCACCCTGGCCGGGGCCCTGGTTGGTATACTCTCCGGCCACGACGCCTTGGTCTCAAGCGTGCTCGATGGCGCCTTCCTCGGGGTACTCCTGCAGTCGTTCCTGGCGGCCTGGTACGTCGCGCTCTTCTACCTGCTCTTCGCCTACGCTGCCGGGACCATCTTCCGCTCGGCGGCGGCCGGCATCGGCATTAGCATCGGGGCGACGCTTGCCCAGTTCATCGGCCGCGGCATCTTCGACCAGTTCGGCGGTGTCTGGAAAGAGGTGGGCGATCGCTTCCCCATCACCTATGCGAATGACCTGGTGCTGCACGCGACGCGCGGCGGACTGGCCCGTGGCGCCGGACTCGGGATCGAGACCGGGGCGCCGAACGCACTCGAGTCGCTCCTGGCGATCACCCTTTGCTCCATGATCCTGCTGGCCCTCACCCTTGTTACGGTCCGCAGCCGCGACGTGGTGGCCTGACGCAGCTCCACCAGGTGCTCGTTCCGCCGGAAGCCGGTTCTCTATAAATAGGATGCGAGCTGGCTCTCGCGCCAGCTCGCATCTCAATTATTTGGTAACCGGCAGGGACGTGAGGCGACTTACGCGCCTGGGCCCTGATCAAACCTGCTCGGTGCATTGAACGCGGGCGCGCTGCCGTTGTGGGGCCAGCCCCCATCCGGCATGACCGATACCTTTGAGGCAGTCACTGTCTTGCCGTCACCGCTGAGCGTGCCTTCTGCGATGATGAACGATCCTACCTTGATCGAAGCCTTGGTGGTCGCGCTGCCATTGTGGTCGGCCTGGTACGTCGTGCTGTTCGTGAGAACGACTGTCGTGACGTTCCCATACTCGTTTGTTTGACCCTGATCCGAGTCGGCCTTGATCGTGATCGTATCTCCGTTGATCGCGGTGACCTGGCCGTCGGCTCGTGGACCGGCATTCTTCCACGGTGCGTTGGACTGATTACCCATCCATGGTGGGTCTCCCGGTTGAGTCTGAGTAGGAGCGGTGCCTGCGGCGGAGCTGGGAGTGGTACCTCGTACCTGTCCGACGATGTAACCTACGCCGAAGAGGGTGACGGCGATCAGGGCCGCCAGCGTGAGTGGCTTTCGCATCTTGAACCTCCGTGTTTTTGTTCTGCTGCCCCTCACACTACGGCTGCTTGATGATCGATCTATGAGAAACGCATGTGAAAGTTCTCACGATCGCGGCGAACCCCAGGCTATCGAGTGTCCGAGCCGGGTACCCTCTGGGTGTCCTTCTCTGCAATGACGGCGTGAGCGGCAGCCAGACGAGCCACCGGCACGCGGAAGGGCGAGCAGCTGACGTAGTCCAGACCGATGCCGTGGCAAAACTCCACCGAGCTGGGGTCGCCTCCGTGCTCTCCGCAGATGCCGATTTCAAGGTCAGGCCTTGCTTCGCGTCCGGCCTGGACTGCCATCTGCATGAGCTTTCCGACGCCGGCGCGGTCGAGCTCCTGAAATGGATTGGTCGGCAGGATGCCCATCTCGATGTATTTGAGCAGGAATTTGCCCTCTGCGTCGTCACGGGAGTAGCCGTAGGTAGTCTGCGTCAGGTCGTTGGTGCCGAAGCTGAAAAATTCGGCATCTTTGGCGATCTCATCGGCCGTCAGGGCAGCTCGCGGGATCTCGATCATCGTGCCGATCTTGTGGTGCACGTCTGCGCCGGCATCCTGCTGAACCTCACGAGCCGCCCCTTCAATGCGCTCGCGAGCAAACTTCATCTCATTGGCATGGCCGACCAGCGGCACCATGATCTCCGGGCGTACGTCCACTCCTTCACGCTGCAGCTCGAGCGCCGCGCTAAGAATGGCACGCACTTGCATGTCGATGATGGCCGGGTAAAGTATTCCGAGGCGGATGCCGCGCAGACCAAGCATCGGATTCTGTTCCCGCATTCGCCCCACCGCCTGTAGCAGCCGCTCCTTCTCGGCAAGCTCCTGAGGATCCTTCGCCTGCAATCGCAGCGTGGTGACCTCCTCGATCAGCTCGTCGTAGGACGGCAGGAATTCGTGGAGCGGAGGATCAATCAGGCGGATCACCACCGGCAGGCCCGCCATGGCACGGAGCACGCCCTTAAAGTCTTCCTTCTGGATCGGCAGAAGCCTGGCGAGGGCCTCGTGGTAGTTCTTTACCGCCTCCGACGTGTCGCGCCGGCGGCGCGCCGCCTCGAGGCGCTCGGGCACCGTCTGGTCGCGCTTGCCTCGTTGCGCTTCTTCTTCGAGCCGCGTGACCTCAGCCTCTACGCTTGCGGCTTCCTCGGCCGACAGGATCATTTGATGCACGATGGGCAACCGCTCTTCCTCGAAGAACATGTGCTCCGTGCGGCACAGTCCGATTCCCTCGGCTCCATATTCCCGAGCGCGCTCGGCATCTCGTGGATAGTCGGCATTGGCCCACACCTGAAGTCTTCGGACCTCATCCGCCCATTCCAGAATCTGCGCCAGCTCCTTCTCCTCATTGAACTTTGGCGCGATCGTCCCGATCGTCCCGACAAACACATCGCCGGTCGCACCGTCGATGCTAATCTCGTCTCCCTCGTGAATGACCGTGCCGTCGACTGAAATCTGCCGCTTGGCAAGGTCAATATGTAGCGCTTCGACGCCCGCCACGCAAGGCTTCCCCATACCACGTGCCACTACCGCGGCGTGGCTGGTGGCGCCCCCTCGCGCCGTCAATATCCCCTTCGCCGCGATCATCCCATGCACGTCGTCCGGAGAAGTTTCAGGGCGCACCAGGATCACCGCTTCGCCCGCGTTTCCCTGTTCGGCCGCCCGGTCGGCGTCCAGGATCGCCTTGCCTACCGCGGCGCCCGGTGAAGCGTTGAGTCCCCTGGCAAGCAGACGGCCCTCCTCCTCGGCCCGCTGCCTGGCCTCGTCGTCGAAGCGCGGCAAGAGGAGCTGGACGACTTGCCTGGGCTCGATCCTCAGGAGACCTTCCTCACGGGAGATTACCCCCTCGTTCACCATGTCGACCGCGACCTTCACAGCAGCTGCCGCCGTTCGTTTGCCGTTGCGCGTCTGAAGCATGTAAAGCTTGCCGGACTCGATGGTGAACTCGAGGTCCTGCATGTCGCGATAGTGATTCTCCATCCGAGCGGCAATGTCCTGGAACTGCTTGTAGACCTCCGGCATGTCCTTTTGCAGGCTGCTGATCGGCTTCGGGGTGCGGATGCCGGCCACGACATCTTCGCCCTGCGCGTTTAGCAGATACTCGCCGAAGAGCTTGTGTTCTCCGGTCGAGGGGTTGCGGGTAAATGCGACGCCGGTCCCCGAGTCGTTGCCCATGTTGCCGAAGACCATTGTCTGAACATTCACTGCCGTTCCGAGATCATGGGGGATTCGTTCGGCTTCGCGATAGGCGCGGGCGCGCTCCCCGTTCCAGCTGCGAAAGACGGCGGCGATCGCTTCACGCAGCTGCTCGTAGGGATCGGTCGGAAAATCCCGGCCATGCTCGCGCCGCGTGATGTTTTTGAACTCCGCGACCAGCTCCTCCAGCGCGTCGACGCTCAGATCGGCATCACTCTCCGCTCCGGCCTTCCGCTTCGATTCTTCCAACGCGTCCTCGAACAGAGAAGCCGGTATGTCGAGCACGATCTTTCCAAACATCTGGATGAAACGCCGATATGCATCGGCGGCAAAGCGCGGGTTCTTTGTCTGCTCGGCCAGACCCCTGGTGGTGTTGTCATTCAGACCCAGATTCAGGACCGTGTCCATCATGCCGGGCATGGAAAACTTCGCTCCCGAGCGCACCGATACCAGCAGGGGGTTCGCCGGATCGCCGAACTTTCGCCCGGTCTTCTGCTCGATCGTCTTCATGCCCTCTTGCGCCTGCTCCCACATACCGGAGGGGAACTGTTCGCCTGCGGCAAGATACGCATTGCAGGCTTCGGTCGTGATCGTGAAGCCCGGTGGCACCGGCAGGCCGGCTCGCGTCATCTCTGCCACGCCGGCACCTTTTCCGCCCAATAAGTCGCGCATGCCGGCCGAGCCTTCTTCGAACAGATAGACCCACTTCTTCTCGGTCTTCTGCTTGTCGGTTTCCTGGGTGAGTGTTTGTGCCATACCGATGTCTCCTCTTGTCACCGCTCGTGCGCTGCTTCGGTCCCCATTGACCGATATGTCATTGATTGCGGCTCTCTACTGAACTGGGCCCAGCCACTCGAAGACCAGGTGCACCAGGTCGTCGACCGCATAGCGCTTCTGCTTCATTGTGTCGCGATCGCGCACCGTCACGGTGTTGTCCTCGAGCGTTTCATAATCGACCGTCACCGCCCACGGCGTCCCAATCTCGTCCTGCCTCCGATACCGCTTGCCCACATTGCCGATGTCGTCCCATGCAGCGGGGAAATACGGTCTCAGCTGCTCGTAGATGACGCGGGCGCGCTCTACCAGGTCCGGCTTGTTTGCCACCAGCGGAAAGACCGCGACCTTGACCGGTGCCAGCTGCGGTTTCAGCCGCAAGACGGTGCGCCGGTCGGACGGCTTCGGCCCGGTTTGCTCCTCGCCATAGGCGTCGAGCAGCGTCACCAAGAACGCTCGGTCGACTCCCGCCGCGGGCTCGATGACATATGGTACGTACCGCTCTTCGGTCTCATCGTCGTAGTAGGAGAGGTCGACTCCTGACCCCGCTATGTGCGCCTTCAGGTCAAAATCTGTCCGATCCGCGATCCCCTCCAGCTCTTTGATTCCAAACGGGAAAGCATATTCGATGTCGGATGTCTGCTTTGAGTAATGCGAGAGCTCAGACGGCTCGTGGTCTCGCACGCTGATATTCTCCGAGCGGATTCCCATGTCCTGAGTCCACCATCGCAGGCGCTCCGATCGCCAGAAATCGAACCACTGATCGTCGGTGCCCGGCTTCACAAAGAACTCCAGCTCCATCTGCTCGAACTCGCGAGCGCGGAAGATGAAGTTCCCGGTTGTGATCTCGTTGCGGTACGCCTTTCCAATTTGGGCGATGCCAAACGGCACCTTTTTGGCGGTCGTCTGCAACACGTTTTTGAAATTTACGAACGTGCCCTGGGCGGTTTCGGGACGTAAATAGGCAATTGCCGACTCGTCGGCCACCGGACCAACCTGGAGCTGGAACATCGTGTTGAACTGCCGGGCCTCGCTCAGCCGTCCCCCGCACTCCGGGCACCGCATTGCGCCGTCGAGGTCATCTGCCCGAAAGCGCCGCTTGCAGCTCTGGCATTCGACCAGCGGATCGTTGAACTTCTCGAGATGACCCGAAGCGACCCAGACCGGCTTCGGAACGATGGTGGTGGTATCCAGGCCGACCACATCGTCTCGCATCCGCACGATTTCACGCCACCACAGTCGCTTGATATTTTGTTTGAGCTCGACGCCGAGTGGACCGTAATCCCACAACCCGCTCAGCCCGCCATAAATCTCACTGCTCCCATAGACAAACCCTCGCCGTTTGGCGAGGGCGACGACCTTGTCCATGGTCACCGTCACTTCTTCGATTGCCATCAAGTTGCCTTTTCGGGGAGTCGTTCGATACTAGTCTTTCCCCCGCTTTCACCGCTAACGCGTTCTTGCCTAGTCTGCCTCCCCACGCCAGGAACTTCGTCGTAGGGGCTGCCCCTACACATAATCATACGGAGATCTTGTATGACGTCCATCCCCATCGAGACTATTAACACGAGCCCCTCAGTAGTAATGTTCACCGCCCCCAATCCAGGACAAAAAACCCTCGACGGTACGCATACCTTCGTCATCGGCCGAGATCATGCTTACATCATCGATCCAGGCCCTTATTTGCCGTCATATCAAGACTTCCTCGCCCATTGGCTGCAAAAGAATGATCGGAGACCAGAAGCCATTTTCCTTTCGCACGGTCATCCGGACCACGCTCCCGGTGCTGCGCATCTGAAGAACCTCCTCACCGTCCCAATCTGGTCCTCCACTGCCATGGCAGACGAGCAAGCCCGGCAATTGAGCGTGGACAAGAGATTCGAGGACGGACGCTCATTTCACGTCGACGGACACACACTCCGTGTCATTGCCGGCCCAGGACATGCCGCCGACCACGTTGCCTTCTGGCTGGAGGAGGCGCGTATCCTCTTCTCCGGCGACACGATCCTGGGCCAGGGGTCGACGCTCATAGCCCCCCCGGAGGGTGATATGGCTGCATACATGGGCACGCTCGAGGCGATTCGACGACTTCGGCCCCGCCTCATAGCGCCCGGACACGGGCCAATTGTGACTGATCCCGAAGTCAAGATTGAGGAGTACATCCGGCACCGCCGCGAGCGCGAGGAGCAACTCCTCCAGGTGCTCGCACAGGGCCCCGCCGGCGAAGAGGAGCTAGTCTCCGGTGTGTACACTGATGTCGATCCCGCCCTGCACTCGCTGGCCCGCGGCTCGGTGCAAGCTCAGCTCGCCAAGCTTGTGGCCGAGCGCAAGGTGATTCAGTCGGGAAATCTCTACCGCCTTCCGGAGCCTCCAGGCTGAACCGATTTTGCGTCCATAATGGTGCCATGAAATCGCGAGGTCAGGAACTTCTCCTGCGGGCCGTGGCCGATGCGGGCGTTCGCGATGCTCGTGTTCTTCAAGCTTTCCGGGAGGTGGCCCGCGCGCACTTCGTGCCCACCGATCTCGTCGCGAGAGCCTATGAGGTTGATCCTCAATGTGATTCACGAGCCGCACCCGACTACTCCAGGAAGCTTGCCTTCCTCGATCAGAACAGCTAGAATTTGCCTTCGGGGGAGACTCCTACCCGGCTCCTCCCCCGTTCCATCGGCGGAAACCATGATCATTGCACTGAGACGGAGTGGATCGTTGTCAGTGTAGATATGGTTGGACTGGTCACGGCGGGTCTGGTCTGGCTGCTGACCGTGCGCACCCTCTGTGAGCAGCGCTTCGACCGTCACCAGAAGGTCGCGCAAAGATGTATAGATGAGGCCAAATCACACTCTCCTCCCAAGGTGAGTAGTAAGCGCTGGAGCAGGTGCCCGTACCATGCACCACGCGACCGACCGATTCTCCTTCACGGCGTACCTCACGAAGCTGCGCACGGATAACATCTTCTTCCTCATCGCAGCACTTGCCTGGAGCATGTTCATGTCGGTGGTACCTATCGTCATTGGCATGATTGCGGTGGCCGGCCTAATGTTCCAGGGAGCCTCCCAGCAACGAGCAATCGTCCACCAGCTGAGCCGAGCGCTGCAAGGCGTGCTTAGCTCCAAGTATCTTGAGCACCTCGTCAGTATCATTGTCCGTCAGAGCCGCCTGTCTCTCCTCATCGCCGTGCTTACTATCGCATGGTGTGTTGAGCACATTAGCTTTGGGCTTACCTGGACCTTTGCGGCGCTGTTCGAGGTGCGTCCACGGCCATTCCTTCAGGCAAGGCTGATCCACCTGGCGATGTTCTTCGCCTTTCTGGGCCTCATGCTGCTTATTGTCGTCGAAACGGCCGGACGCGCCACGATGGATCACACCCTTCCCCCCTCCTTGGCACGGAATCTGGTGAAGCTCCCGGTCACGACAGCGATTAGTGTCTCCGCCGCCTTCGTGCTCTTCATCCTCATTTACAGCGTCTACCCCAACATCCAGACGCGGCTGAAACTGCGGCACGTCTGGCGGGGAGCGCTCCTTGCTGCCATCCTATTCCAGCTCCTGACTTACTTATGGCCCATGTACGCTGCATACTTGAGCCAGTACGGTGGTATTTTGTTCCCAATCATGGTGCTCGCGCTTTGGATCTACTTCTTCGCCACGGTTCTCGTGCTGGGCGCGGAGGTCGTGGCTGTCGGCGCCATACGCGAAGCAGACCAACGCGGAGAAGAAGTAGGCCCGTCCCATGATGGGGCGACTCCGCAGTGTGACCCGGTTCGCGACCACGAGTCCCCTTCCGCCCGCATTGCTTCAGATGCGTGATGGCCTATCCTCTCGTGCGCCACAGCTGGGGCTGGCCGGAGATGACGTACCAGATCGTGTAGCTGGAGCAGGAGATCTGCGGGAACTTCCAGGTAATCCCGAGCTGTCGCTCGGTCCAGGTCCTCCCGCCGTCGCGGATGGCGACAAGGCCCTCGCCCCCGACGGCGTAAGACCGATTGACGGTCGGGCAGGCGAGGCTGGGATACACACCGCCGGTCCAGGTGTGGACCCGCCAGATTTGTCCGCCATCAGGGGTCGTCGCAATGCCCACACGCTATACCTCATGATCCTCACCTATCTCCGCCATGCCGCGCCCTCCCATCCGCTAGTGAGGTCGAGCATATCGGTTCGAATACTACCTGCTCTCTGGTATCGAGTGTGCCCCGGAGGCACCTACTCCACCAAACACGAACAACAGGACTTACCCGCATGATTGCTCCAATTCCTCAGCTGTCTGGCCCTCTCTCGTCCGTGCTGTGATCACAGCGTCATTGTTCCCTCTCAGAACCCCAGAGCGTGCCAGCGCGCCCACTGCCGCTGCGAGAGCCGGACGGCGAGGGCCTCCCGGTCGAGCGGCACACCGACCACCTCCACTACTCCCAGCGCTCGGCCATCCCACCAGACGACCGTGTACGCCGTGCCCCCCTGCGCGAATGGCGGGCACTGGGGCGGGGCCGCCGGGCAGGGGGACGTGATCCTCTGGGAGAAGAGCTCGGCCCCCTGCCCGATGGCCAGGGACCGGATCGGCTTGGGGGGCACGCGGTTCAAGTTGAGGTCCACGGTGTGGACCAGCCCGCCTGCATACCGAAAGGCTGCTTGGGCCTGGGCAAGGCTCCGGGTCAGGATGGCGAACCCGCCCACGTAGGGTGCGTTCTCACTATTCCCTATGGCAATCCTGCCGTAAGGGAACCGGTAGTAGAACGGCGGGCTGGGGCTGGGGCTGAGCGCGGCCGGCGCCTTCCGGCAGGGACCGGCCACGTCCGTCTGGGGTTGCGTCTGCATCCGCTGTAGCGGACCCAGGTCTCTCAGGGATGAGTCCGGCGTCAATTCGCAGCCAATGAAGTACCCACTCGGCCCAAGGCTCGCGCTTGGGCGGCGCTGGCGGTCAGGAAGAGGACGGTCAGAATCCTGGGGGCAGAGAGGGCCGAATGGCGCACCGGACGATGAGCATCCGTACGGTCCAGAGTCGATCCCACTGGCGACCTCCCATGCACATATTGCACGTGGTGTCTCTCTGGGTCCAGTCTGCTCCAGAGGCACTCGCTCCACCAGACACGAACCACACGAATCACCCACACCCTTGGGCACAGGACCTGATCCGCGGCAAGCAGCGGGGCCTATCAGGTCGGGACCGTGACACTGTAGCAGTGACCATTGTTGTTGTCCACGTCCATACCCGAGCTCGTCACCGTGACGACCTCGAACCAATAGGTCACGCCCGGGATGATGCCGTCGTTTCCCACCGTCCCCGGCAGGTCATTGCCAGTCACCACCACCGTGTGCTGCGTGCTGCCCGGATGCAGATCCTCCGTGGCCACCTCCACCAGGCCCAGACAACCAGGACCCGAGCCGAAGTAGACCTCTCCTTGCCCTGGCAGAGCGCTAGAGAAGCTCACGCTCAAGGAAGCAGTGGCAGCCCCTGGTTGTCCGGGGACCGGTGCGACCCTCGACGCGACCGCGACCCGAGGTGCAGGTGTTGGGGATGGCGTGACCGTGAGTATGGTAGTTGGGACTAAAGTCGGCGGCCCACCCGTCGTGTAGACCTCCACCGTGCTGAGGTCAGAAGGGACGCTGACATTGCCGCTCGGGATGCGGATAAATCCTCCGATGGCATAGATGCGGCCATCGGAGCCGCGGACGGCAGCCAGACCTGCCCGTGAGGTCGGCATGGGTGCCCCCATGCTCCAGGTGTTGGTTGAGGGATCGTAGACCTCTACCGTGTTGAGGTAGTCGGTACTGGACAATCCATCGCTGATCACACCGCCGATGGCGTAGATGCGGCCGTCCGAGCCGGTGGCGGCAGCTAGAGCATCGGTCGGAGTGGGCAGCGAGGCGAGAGTGCGCCACGTATCTGTTGCGGGATCGTATGCTTCCACCGCGCTGGACGCGCCTTTGTCGGTAAAGCCGCCGATGACGTAGACGCGCCTGTCCAGCCCAACGGTGGCTGCGGCGCTCACGCGGGCAGTCGGCATGGAAGCCATCTCCGCCCAGGTGTTGCTCGCTGGATCATAGGCATCGACTCGCGCGGTAAGCGGGGCGCCTCCCATGACATAGATCCGCCCGTCGGGGCCCGCGGCGGCTGCAGGAAAGTCCCGAGGGGTGGGCAGTGGGGCGACCGTGCTCCACGTGTTGGTCGAGGGATTGCAGGCCTCGACGGTGTTGAGGATGGCGCCGTCGAACCCGCCCATGACGTAGATCCGCCCATCCGGGCCAGTCGCCGCTGCTAGACCCAACCGGGCGGTCGGCATGGGCGCCAGGGCGCTCCAACGATTGGTGACGGGATCGTAAACCTCGGCCGTGTTGAGGGGGGCACGCGAAGTCGTGGATCCGCCGAAAACGTAGATGTACCCATCCGTGCCGGCAGCGGCGGCGAAGCTTTCGAGAGGTCCGGGCAGTGGGGCAGCACCGCTCCAGGAGCCGGATGTCGTCTGTGCGAGACTGGAGCGGACAGTAACCGCTCCGGCTAAGACCACTGTCAGGCACAAAATCCAGTCTCGACTGCGCATATTGCCCGTCCTTCTGCACCCACCGGCCAAACCGATCTCGGTGGCTCTCCCACTGAATGGACCGGCAGCCTGCGAGGCAGGCAAGAAGATTGGGATCGCAGGCATCCCGACCTTCCTTCGGGGTGATGCTCGGTATCCCGATCTACGCTAGTCTAGATGGGGCTGGGTGGGAGTGCCACGTGGATTGGGCTGGGTGGTGCCGCAAGTAGAGCGGGATGCAGGCTCACGGAAACGGCGATGAGGATCGACCGGACCAGCAACGCCAGCAGAGTGAGCTGCACGGGCCGGATGGGCAGCATCCGAGTAGGCCACGCGCGCCGGGAACGCATAAAAGGGCTCTACCCTGCCAGAAGTCGTTTCAGCTGGGCCAAGCTTTCCTTTATCTTTCGCTTGTCTCCAAAAACCCCGCAATGGAGCACCGACTCCTTGACGCCGTGCGGCTGCATCACCTCTACACAGGTGACTTTGACGCTCCCCTCGACAGGCTCGAAGGTGAACGTCTCGGTACATGGATAGTCCTTTGCAAGATGGTTGAATGACACCTTGCTCTCCGGCTCGTACTCTGCGATCTCGACGATCTTGAAGGTGTGGGCCTCGTCATGGACGGGCCGTGAGCGTACGGGTCCGCCGGAACGGCGCCCCGTGGGATCGCCACTGAGCGCATCTGCGGCATCGATCACGTCCGATACGACGGAGAGAGCGCTGGAGAAGGTAGCACTCTCGCTGATCTGCACGTTGATCGTGGTCGAGTACGTGGTGCCTACGCCGGGAGGATCGTCGGACATCTTCTGCACGACTTTCCAGCTCCAGTCCCAGTGCCATGCCATCCAGTTCTCGACATCTGTCACCCGCGCAAACACATCGTTGACGGGCCGGTGGATGACGGTACTGGCTGTCGCTCGTCTCACGACGCGTTGCTCCTTTGCGGGCATGCGGCAGGCTGGATCAATAGCACTCGCTGCGCAATGGCCCGACTGATTGGCACAGTATAGACCCGGCCTCAGTAAATCGCAATGGGAAAGTCTTACGCCTTGCCGCTGCTGACGCTCACGGGACCAGGGGGGAGCGGCAAGACAAGGCTGGCCCTCCGGATCGCATTGAATAAGTGGTGGCTGGAGGAGGGGCTTGCAGGTGGAGTGAGACACTCCCCTACTGCTGCGGGTACCCCTCATCTCCCGGCAAGAGGAAGATTGTATCCGATCCTCGTTGGACTATTTGAGGTAAGACCGGCTCCAGATCTTCGATAGTGGTGGCGGCAATCATCTCCTCGATACTTGCATAGCGCGCCATTCGCTCGAGATGTTTCTCCGTCGCGTACACCAGCGGGAAGTCGCCGCGATGAAAACGCTCGAGTGCGTCACCGGGAGCGATCCACGCGCTATCCGTCGTTTCCAGCGCGTCGTGGAGGGGCTCCTGTCCCTCCGGCATCTGGGTCACAAAAAAGCGCGTGTCGTAGCGCCGCGGCGAATTCACGGGCGTGATCCAGCGTGAGAATGGATGCAGGCGGTGAGCAGCAAAGCACAAGCGCTCTCGCCGCGCAAGCTCGAGCAGGGAGAGCTGGCCGGTGTGAAGCATTCGCCGGTACTGGGCGTAACGCTCCTGGGCTTCCCCATCGAGCCGGACCAGGCCCACGCCGTCGCGCTCGGCCAGCAGCACACCCGCCTCTTCGAAGAGCTCCCGCATTGCCGCGAGCTTCACGGCGAGCGAGGTGACATCATGGCTATCACCCTCTAAGTTGGCTCGATCCCGCACGAAAGGAGCAATCGCCGGATCGTGATCGGACTCGTCGACCTTGCCCCCTGGAAAGACGAACACATCGGCTGCGAAGTCACTGAGCACGTGCCGGCGCACCATGAAGCATTCCCATGGAGCCTCTTCAGGCTGGCGAGCCAGGATGATGGTCGCAGCATCAACCGGCCGTACAATGTCTATGACCGGCGCACCGTCGGTCACGTTTAGACGAGCTCGAACACGGCGCTGATTCCCTGTCCCACGCCGATGCACATGGTGGCCAGACCATAGCGCGCCTGGCGTCGCTCCAGCTCGCGGACCAACGTCGTCACCAAACGCGCGCCACTCGCGCCCAGCGGATGGCCAATGGCGATAGCGCCGCCATTCGGGTTGACGCGCTCGAGCTGGAGACCAAGCTCCTGAATGCAGGCAAGCGCCTGAGCCGCGAAAGCTTCGTTGAGCTCGACCACCTCGAGATCTCCAACCCGTAAGCCAAGTCGCCTCAGGAGCTTGCGGGTGGCCGGAACCGGGCCCAGGCCCATCAAACCGGGGTCCACTCCGGCCGTGGCCGCATCGACAAATCGGGCGAGCGGGGTGAGACCGAGCTCCTGCGCCGCTTCGGCCGAGGCCAGGACGAGCGCTGCGGCGCCGTCGTTGAGCTGCGACGAGTTGCCGGCAGTAACGGTGCCGCCCTCGACAAATGCCGGCTTGAGCCGCGCCAGCTTCTCCAGAGAAGTGTCTCGCCTGGGACCCTCGTCGCGCTCCACGACGCAGGGCTCGCTCTTCACCGGCTGCACCTCGACCGGTACTATCTCGGCTGAAAAAAAGCAGGAATCCTGCGCGGCCACAGCGCGCTGATGACTTCGCAGGGCAAACTCATCCTGCGCCTCGCGCGAGATATTGCAGCGCTCCGCCACCTTCTCAGCCGTCTCGCCCAAGCTAATCGGCGGATACATCGCCGCCAATTTGGGATTGGTCATTCGCCAGCCGAGGGTACTGTCATACACCGTCTGATTACCGCGAGCGAAAGACGTTTCGGGTTTGAGCATGACATATGGCGCACGCGTCATGCTCTCCGATCCGCCCGCGATGACCAGCCGCGACGCCCCTACCTGGATCTCCCGCGCTGCGGATACTACGGCTTGCAGACCCGATCCACACAGTCGATTGACTGTCGCGCCACTAACCTCGATCGGTAGTCCGGCCAGCAGACCGGCCATGCGGGCGACATTTCGGTTGTCCTCGCCCGCCTGATTCGCAGCTCCCCAGAACACGTCATCCACGGCGCCAGGGTCGACGCCACTTCGTTCGACGGCAGCGCGGATAACGTGCGCGGCCAAATCGTCCGGCCGCACCTCTTTCAGAGCGCCAGTATGCTTTCCGATCGGCGTTCGAAGAGCCTCGACGATGACAACGTCTTGCAAGCCGGTGTCGCCCTCCTACAGTTTCCAAGGATTGACAGGGCGATCGCTGGTATTCACGATGATGCTCTTCACTTCGGTGTACTGCTTCAGCGTCTCAAGCCCGCGTTCCCGTCCGATTCCCGACTGCTTGTAGCCGCCAAAGGGAAGCCCCGGCATCGCGGTTGCAAAGGTGTTGATGCCGAGCACTCCCGTCTCCACCCCGCCCGCGACGCGGTGGGCTCGCGCCACATCCCGGGTCCACAATGTGCCCGCCAGGCCGTACATCGTGTCATTGGCCAACGCGATGACTTCGGCCTCGTCCTTAAAGGGGATAACCACTACGACCGGGCCGAAGATCTCCTCCTGTGCCACCCTCATGTAATTCTCAACCCTGCTCAGAATCGTCGGAAGCAGGAAATTGCCCGCCTGGAGGCTGGGATCGTCGGGCCGGATGCCGCCGGCCAGAACCTCTGCACCGTCACTTTTTCCACTTTGGATGTAGTCTTCTATCGAGTCGAGCTGTGCCCTAGAGATGATCGCCCCGACGTGGGTAGTCGGATCGAACGGATCGCCCACCCGAAGTCGCTTGGTCTTGTCGACGAGCTGCTCGCAAAATTCGTCGTAGATCGACTCTTGCACGAACAACCGCGATCTCGCTTCACAGGACTGTCCGGCATTGTAAAAGATGGCGAATATAGATCCATTGACCGCGTCGTCTAAGTTCGCATCCTCGAAGACGATGTTAGGGGACTTGCCCCCTAGCTCGAGCGTCACTCGCTTCATCGTCTGGGACGCCAGCTGCATGATTGTTCGCCCGGTAGCGGTTTCGCCGGTAAACGCTACCTTGCCGACACCCGGATGGCCGGCAAGATATGACCCAATCTGGGCGCCCGGCCCGGAAATCACATTGACCACACCTGGCGGGACGCCGGCTTCGAGCGCCAGCTCGCCCAGCTTGAAAGCGGTCAGCGGCGTCAAACTTGCCGGCTTGAGGACTACCGTATTGCCTGCCGCGATGGCAGGAGCTACTTTCCATGCGGCCATGAGGAACGGATAGTTCCACGGAATTATTTGTCCGGCAACGCCGATAGGCTCCCGCACCGTGTAGTACAACATCCCGAAAGGCGCAGGGATGGTCTCGCCCATGATCTTGGTGGTAGCCCCGGCGTAGAACTCGAAATCTTCGACCGCCGCTATAATCTCGATCTTCGAGGACGAGATTGCTTTGCCCGAATTAAGTGTTTCGAGCTGCGCGAGCTCATCGATCCGCTCTCGGACCAGCTCTCCCAGCTTCATCATCAATCGGGCCCGCTTGGAGGGCGATACGCGCGCCCATGAGCCTTCAAAAGCGCTCCTGGCGGCGGCCACCGCGCGATCGACGTCTGCTTCGGTCGATCGCGGCACGGTGCCGATGGACTCGTTGGTAGCCGGATTTACTAGCTGCATCACGTCGCCGGACGAGCTGTCGACCAGCTCGCCGGCGATCACCATCTGATAATGCCGTACGTCGACAGCGACCATGGGCAGGCTACTTTCCTTTGAACTCGGGCTGGCGCTTCTCAATGAATGAAGACAAGCCCTCTTGGGCATCCTGTGTTACAAACAGGCGATTCTGCAGCTCACGCTCCATGAAGAGGCCGGCGTCGAGATGCACTTCGGTACCCTGCACCACCGCCTGCTTGATCAAGCCGATTGCTCTGGTCGCACCCTGCAGCAACTCACGAGCATACTCCTCCACTTTCTGCGCCAGCTGTTCCAGTGGATAGATGTAATTCACGATGCCCAGCTCGAGGGCCTCCTGCGGACTGAGCAGGCGTCCGGTGATCATGAGATCAAGTGCCCTTGACTTACCGATCAGTCTCGACAGGCGCTGCGTTCCGCCGGTCCCCGGCAGGACGCCGAGTTTCACTTCAGGGAGGCCAATCTGTACGTTTGGAGCGTCGGACGCGAATCGTATATCGGCCGCGAGTGCGATCTCGAGACCGCCTCCAACGGTGTGTCCATGCAGTACCGCGAGGAAGATCTTCGGGGTTCGCTCGATCTTTGACAGGGTTTCCTGCGCGCCTAGACAGAATGAAGACTTGAAATTTGGCTCGCTGGCCTTCAGCATATGGATGTCTGCACCCGCCGAAAACACCTTCTCCAGCTCGCTCATCATGATGACCAGTTTGATCTCGTCGTTGAAGCGAATCTCGTCAACCGCGTCGTTCAACTGGCTGATGAATTCTCGGTCGTAGAGATTGAGCTTCGGTTTGTTTAGTTTGATATAGGCGATGCCGCTGTCGCTCACTTCAAGCCGCACTGCCGGCTTGGTTTGTTGTTCGGCTACCATCTTGACCTCCTGGGTCACGCGCTGTACTCAGTCAATCCCATGCTAGCATTCGATTTTCGCGCTACTCTTCCGCTCCTGGCGGCTCTCGCGGTCATCGTCGGCTCGTTCGGCTTCCTCGCGCATGTCGACGACGGAACTGGTGCAGCGCGGGCGCGCGAGAGCAGGGGACTCATGCGCGGACCGATTCTCGATCGACATGGCAGACCGCTGGCCTTCACGGTAACTGTCGGGAACCGCCCTGTCCGGCGTTACCCGGTGCCCAGCACGGAACCGGTCGTGGGCTACCGTGACCCCCAGGGCCGCTGGCACGGACTCGAAGCCAGATTCGACGCCTTTCTCGAGGGCACCGCCAACAGAGCGGGATGGAATGCATTCTTTCAGCATCTGCAAGGTCGAGCGATACGTGGAGGCAGGCTGCGTCTGACGATCGACGCCAGGCTGCAAGCGACAGCCGATGCCGCACTCGGAACGAGCCGGGGCGCAATCGTGGCCATCGAGCCGAGAACGGGGGACGTGCTTGCTCTTGTGACCAAGCCCTATTGCTCGTCTGCCGCGCTCGCGCAACCCCGTGCGCTGCTCACCTGCCGGCGCGATCCTCGCCGGCCGCTGGAGAACCGTGCTACGCAGCTTCTGGTTCCACCTGGCTCGGCGTTCAAGATCGTCACTTTTTCCGCTGCGATGGACACGCGCCGGTTCAGCTTGAACAGCGTGTTCACCGGCGCCGATGCGTTTGGACCCAGTCCCTACTTCGACAACGAGGCGTATCCATCCAACATCACGTTCGGCGACATGACGCAGGTCGCGATGCTGCGGGCGCTCGCCTTCAGCGACAACTTCGTGTTTGCCCACATTGGACTCACGCTGGGCGGCGCCACTCTGCTCAGGTACGCGCACCGTTACCGCGTGGGACGTCGCATTCCGTTTGAGTTGCCGGTCGCCTCCAGCGTCATCGCCAATGGCCATGCCCACCCCTCTTTGGCCGAAGTGGCCCAGAGCTCTTTCGGAGGCGAGGTAGACGAGGTGACACCGCTTCAAATGGCGCTCATCGCGGCAGCCGCAGCCAACGGGGGTGTCATGATGGCGCCTCACCTCGTCAAAGATTTCGAAGACGCAAGTGGACGGATAGTGCGGCGATACCAGGACCGTTCGCTTGGGCGTGTCATGAGCCCGCGAGCGGCCCGGGACGTCACCACGGGAATGGTGTATGTGGTCGACCATGGCTCTGGCTTCAAGTCACAGATCTCGGGTATCAAGGTCGCCGGCAAGACCGGAACCGCACAGGCTCATGCCTTTTATCCGCATGCCTGGTTTATCGCGTTCGCCCCCGCTCACAATCCGGTCGTCGCGGTGGCGGTACTGCGCGAATATGCCGGGGAAGGCTTCGAATTTGCGGCTCCGCTCGCCCGCCAGGTGCTGGTGACCGCCCTCCGCGAACGCGGCTACAAAGTCCGCTAGACCTCGACTATCCCGAATTATTTGTAGGCCGCGCGCTCCGTCGCCGGCAGAATAATTCGGGCTATAATTCGCGGGGATCTGAGCTAGGAGGTCGATTTGGGCCGATCAGCTGTACACCGCGTGGATTCGCCGAGGAGCCGCAGGACTCTCAACGGACTTCTGATAGCGGCTGTAGCCGTCGTCCTGCTCTTCGCCGTGGTGGGCGTCGTCAGCGCGGGCGCTTTCGTGGCCGACAAGATCTCGGGAGGAAAATCAACGCCCACGTCGAGAACGCGGGTCACCGGCACCAGCGCGGCGGTGCAGGACGTGGTCCGGGCGCAGGCCCAGGCGACGGCAATTGTCAAGCAGGCTCAGTTCGCCGGACGCAACATCGTCTCGTCGAGCGGCTCGAAGGCCCACCGGCAGGCCAAAGCAATCGTGGCCGCGGCGCGTCGGCAGGCAGCGGCGATCAAACAGTCCGGCGCCGGCTCGAGCACGGTCGCGCCCACCGCGCCCGTGACGCAGCCACAGACCGCGCCCACCGCGCTGGTGACGCAGCCGCAGACCGCGCCCTCCGCTCTTCCAACCGCTCAGGTGGCTGCAGGCGCTACATCTGGTAGCCTGCCCAGCACCGGAAACCTCAGCGGCTACCCCTCAAGCTGGCAGGTCGTTGCCCACAAGATTACCTTCGGGAGCGGACCCGGGAGCGCAGGCAATGTCACGGTCACCAATCGCAGCAGCGTCGCTCACAGCGGTGAAGTTACGGTCCAATGCACCGCCGGCGGCAGCGCCCAGGCCTCCTTCAACGCCCTTCCGCCCGGACAATCAGAGCTAATTCCGCTCAACGGTCGGGAGTGTCCCGGGGGGCGATATAGTGTCCCGGTTTTCAGTCTGCGCTGAAGGAGCCGCACCCGACGCGCCGCCCGGTTGCGTCTCCCGAGGTGTTCGAGTACATAGTTAAGGGACTAGGCACATGGCACAGTACTTGTCTCCGCCAAGGTAGGCAGAATGTCGAAATTATTGGCCCGCGCGGCCGGAAAGGTAGAGTGAAGGCTTGCAAACCGCAGAACTCGGGAACGTCGCAGTAGAAGCGGGACCCGACCCGTTTGCAGTCGCACAGCAGCAGTTCGATGTCGCCGCCGAGTACCTGAATATTGATCCGGGTATTAGAGCCATACTCCGCGATGTTCAGCGGGTGCTGACGGTCAATTTCCCGGTCCATATGGACGATGGATCGATCAGGCTCTTTACCGGATACCGTGTCCAGCACAACCTACACAGAGGTCCGACCAAGGGCGGTATCCGCTACCACCCCGGTGTCACGCTCACCGAAGTCAAAGCGCTGGCAATGTGGATGACGTGGAAGTGCGCCATCTTCAATCTCCCCTTCGGCGGTGCCAAAGGGGGAGTTGTGGTCGATCCGAAGCGGATGAGCCAGCACGAGCTCGAGAATCTGACCAGACGTTTCGCCACCGAAATATCGATTCTGATCGGTCCCGAACGAGACATCCCAGCGCCGGACATGGGCACGAATGCCCAGACCATGGCATGGATCATGGACACCATCAGCATGCACAAGGGTTACTCCATCCCTGCGGTGGTGACCGGCAAGCCGATAAGCGTCGGCGGATCGCAGGGGCGCGAAGAAGCGACCGGCCGTGGCGTAATGATCGTCACTCTGGAAGCGCTCACGCATCTCGGGATGAACGTGGACAATGCCACCGTGGCGGTCCAGGGCTTCGGCAACGTCGGCAGCAATTCCGCCTGCTTGCTCGCCGAGCAAGGCATCAAGGTCGTTGCGGTGAGCGATGTCTCGGGCGGCATCTACAATCCCAGAGGACTCAATATCCCCGATGTTCTTCGCTATTACCAGGAGCACGGTACGGTCAAGGGTTTTCGCAACGCCGACCGCGTTACCAACTCACAGTTGCTTACGCTGCCCGTCACCGTGCTGGTTCCGGCCGCCCTCGAGAATCAGATTACGCGGGACAACGCCGCGCAGATTCAGGCAAAGATCATCACCGAAGGCGCCAACGGCCCGACAACTCCGGAAGCCGACGACATTCTGGAGAGCGCAGGCGTCTTTCTCGTTCCGGATATTCTGGCCAACGCCGGAGGGGTTACGGTTTCTTATTTTGAGTGGGTTCAGGATCTTCAAAACTTTTTCTGGAGTGAAGAGCAGATCAACGAGCGACTGTCGAACATTATGCGCGACAGTTTCCACCGCGTGATGCACGTCAAGGAAACCAACGTCGTCGACATGCGACTCGCGGCCTACATCGTGGCCGTCGACACGGTAGCCAAGGCCAGCAACGCGCGATCTATCTATCCCTAGCCCGCACGCCTTAAAAATGGGCGAATTTGCACTGAAAGAGCAGCCCCTCTTCGGTCAGGCTCGCTGGCCCGTTTCCGGATCATCACCATTACGGGTACGTGCTGTCGACCGAAATCGACACCAGGACACGTTTCTCCGCCTCCATCGCCCGGTCATACTCCTCCCAATCCGGATGAGGGCCACCCGAGGCCGCTTCGTAATACTCCCTCAAGGGCAGGCGTGCCTCAGGCAGATGGGTAAAGGTTGCGGTCCCGTTGACCACCAGATACTGCCAGAAATTGTCTCCAAGAACGAGCGCCGTGGCCCGTGGATCCCGGGCAAGATTTCGGTATTTTGCCCTGGTCGTGCTTGTGGACACCAACAGCTTTCCGCCCCGGTACACCGCGAGGACGTTCGACAGTTGAGGTCGCCCGTCCTTACGAATCGTCGCCAGTATCGCCTGACGATGTTGTTGCAGAAACTCTTCCGCCTCGCTCCGGTTCATCAGTCACCTCCATGTATTCCTGAATTATCACTAACAGGACAGAGTCGACGCAGGAGAACGCCAACTGCCTCGGAGTAAGACGCCCGCAGTCAAGGACGTCGGCGAATTCGGTTTAATTGCCCGAATCGCCTCCATTCTGGGCGACGGAGGCGCGATCGTCGGAATCGGCGACGACGCAGCCGTCGTCGAGATCGGCCACGAGCGCTACCTGCTCGCAACCGTCGACATGCTCGTCGAGGAGGTGCATTTCCGGCCGGATTGGATAACCGGATTCGAGCTTGGTGAGCGGGCGCTGGCAGTGAATCTCAGCGATATCGCCGCAATGGGCGGACGGCCGACATTCGCGCTCGCTTCGATCGCGATCTCACCTGATACACCGCTGCGATTGGTAGAGGACATATTTCGAGGTTTGCGACATCAAGCGAATCTCTACGGCGTGGGAGTCGTAGGCGGGAACACCGCACGTACCCCCGGACCCATGACGCTCGACATCACGCTGCTGGGTGAGGTTCCCAAGCCCGATGTGTTGCTCCGTCGAGGTGCGAAGGTCGGTGACGTTCTGGCCGTGACCGGCTTCCTGGGTGACGCCGCTGCGTCGCGGCTGTGGGCCGAAAGAGCAATCGAATCGCCCGAGCATGACGACGACATCAAGGTTAGGCGGAGTCTGGTCCCTGAGCCACGAGTTGACGCCGGCCAGGCGGTGGCGGCCGGCCATCTGGCCCACGCCATGATGGACATCAGCGACGGACTGGGCAGCGATATCCACCACCTGGCCAACGCGAGTCGAGTTGGCTCGGTGATATACGAAGAAAACCTACCCGTCTCCCTTGCCACCCGCCGCATTGCCGATCGCCTCGGCGAACATGCCCGCGACCTAGCGCTCTACGGTGGTGAGGACTATGAGCTTCTGATGGCGCTCCCCGAGGAATCTCTGGACCGAGCCAAAGAGGTGCTTGGGACGCTCCCGCTCCATGAAGTGGGCACGGTCCTCCCACGCGATCAGGGGGTGCTCCTCGAGACCATCGGCGGCAAGCGCGAACCGCTCGCACCCCGCGGCTGGAAGCACTTTTAGCGGCTAGACCTTCTTGTGTAACGTGCTCGCCGCAAGGCTGCCATCATTCATGGATTCGGTCTCATAGTCGCCGAATAGGTTAGGCGCCTCACGCCTCATAATCTCCAGCACGGCGATCGCCACCTTACGGATCTCCGGCTCGGCATCGGGTGCGCCGCGGTACTCCACGAAGTGCCGCAAGGCACGAGCGTTAGCGCTCATAAACATCTTGGTCTCGGTCGCGTTTGGCAACACACTCCGCGCTGCCTCACGTGCCTTCTTGCGCTTGTCGCGTCCCTTGAGCTCCGGATGGTCGCGTTCGATCTTCGCTGCAAGCCCCTCGGCCAGGCGGCAGTACGCCTCATGCGAATGGTGGATCGAGTCGAGCCAGAGACTGTGCAGCTCCGGATCGGATGCAATGATGTCCGGCTCCACGAAATCGGACGTCGATTCGTCCACGTAGCGCTGGCTCAGCTGCGAAAAACCGAAACCCGCGCGGTGTCGAACCAGCTCGTGAGTAAACGAGCGCGACACGCCGGTCACGATGAAATTCCACACTGCGTGTTCGAGCACGCTGCCGTGCTCCATGTTGATGATGTTGTACAAATACTCCCGATTGGAGCGTCGGCCTTGCTTATCGCCAAACGACATGTAGCACAGTCTTCCGGCAAGCTCGCAAAGTAGCTCGCTCCCGTTTTCCCCGTCGGTGCTCCAGGTCGCCGCCTCATCGTCCAAAAATTGCTGGACAGCGCTCCTGTCGAGCTCCGTTCGACCCACCAGGTAGACCCGCGGTTGTGTCACGATTTTCATGGGCGCCCTTCTACGTCAATGTCGCTGGCATATCGATCAGATTCGTCGAGCAAATCACGCACGGTAAGAGCGTGGTCGGGTTGTCAAATCTTACGACGCCTCGTCTCTCATGGTCAGCGGTGTGATCGAGAGAATCGCTCCGAGCACCAGCCCCATGAGGATGCCGAGCCTCAACTCGAGGTTGACGAATCCGATCGACGCCAGAAAGATGAAGATCAGGCCCATTACAGCAATTCCGAGGCGGCGATCCACGCTCGTTGAAGCAAGGAGCCGGAGACCGAGAATCAGGCCGATGGCGGCCCCTACGAGCAGTCCCACAACAAACATAGAATTCCGACCAATGCTAGGCTAGACCATAGTACCACCGTGTAGGGTGAGCTCCTTTGCTGCTGACCATCGATATCGGCAATACCAATATCGTCGCCGGCGTCTTCGCCGGCGACTCGCTTGTTTCCCACTGGCGCTTCGCAACTGACAGCCGGCGTACGGCTGATGAGTTTGCGGTGGTGCTCGACACCGTTCTCCGGATGTGCAACGTGCAGCAGGACGAAATCGACGGAGTGGTAATGTGCAGCGTTGTTCCGGCCGTCCTGGCGATGGTGCAGGAGGCGCTCAGCAAGTACTGGCAGCAGAGTGCCGTGGTGATCTCGCCGGAGCTCGATCTCGGAATCGAGGTCCGGTACACGCCCGTCCAGGCGGTCGGAGCCGACCGAATCGCCAACGCGGTCGCCGCGCTTCGTCTCTATGGTGCGCCGGCCATCGTGGTCGACTTTGGAACCACCACGAACTTTGACGTTGTGTCGGCTGATGGGGCCTACATTGGCGGTGTGATCGCCCCTGGCCTGGAAATCTCGGAGGAGGCGCTCTACCGAAATACCGCGCAATTGCGTCGGGCGCCCCTGGTGCCACCACCAACTGCCATCGGCAGTAGCACGGCCGGAGCCCTGCAATCGGGAATCCTCTTTGGCTACGCCGGCCTGGTGGACGGTCTGGTCGAGCGGGTACAGGCCGAGCTCGGCGGCCATGCACGTGTCATCGCCACCGGGGGGCTAGCCCAAACCGTAGCCCCTCTCTCGCGCACCGTCGAGCACGTCGACACCTTCCTTACGCTTCACGGTCTGTACCTGCTGTACGAGCATAATCGGCCGGATGCTAACCGTTAGGGCCCCTGCCAAAATCAACCTGTCCCTGGAGGTGCTCGGACGGCGCACCGATGGCTATCACGAGCTGATTTCGGTGATGCAGACTGTCACGCTCTGGGATACTCTTCAGTTCAAGCCCCACTCAGCCGTGACAATGACCTGTTCCGACGCGCAGCTCGGCGTAGCTGGCAACCTGGTTATGGGAGCGATCAGGCTGGTGAAAAACAAATATCATGTTGCGGCCGGGTGCTCGGTTCATCTTGAGAAGTGCATTCCTAGCGCCGCAGGATTGGGGGGCGGAAGCAGTGATGCCGCCGCCACGCTGGTGTCGTTGGCACGGCTCTGGAATCTTGACATGGACTGCGCAACATTTATCGACCTCGCGGCAGATCTGGGCTCGGATGTACCCTTCTTCCTGTGCAGCGGCAGCGCGCTTTTGCAGGGTCGCGGAGAGCGAGTGACAAGCCTTCCGAGCGGTGGGCGCAATTGGTATTTGCTGGTAAAACCGCCGCTCAGGGTCCCGGCCTCCGCGGTTTTCGCCGCGCTCCCCTCTTCGAGCTGGACCAGCGGGAGCGCTACGGCCGCGGTGGCGCAGTGCATTAGGACACACGGCGAGGTCCGGTTCGGAATCAATGGATTGCAAGAGACGGTATTCCGACTCTATCCCGAAGCCCGCACCTGCTATGAAATGGTTCGATCTCTTGCTCCCGGCCGGACCATCATCTCCGGCAGCGGCCCGACCATCGTCGCCGCGTTTTCAACGCAACAGGAAGCAGTACATGCGCAGGGAATACTGCCACGTGAGCAACTCTGGACGCACGTCGCCTGTGATTTTCAGCCGCCGGGATGGCAGACGCCATGCGCCTGATGCGAGGCCAGGCCGGCGCCCTCGGTCTTTGCGTCCTCCTGGTGGCTTGTGGCTCGCAGAGCTACCAGGATACGGCCCGTCCTGCCATCTCCAGCATCCAATCCGATATCGCGAGCTACAATCGGAACCGGCCCACAGACTTGAAGTCGACGGCCGCAGCGTGCACCCAGGCGCTCGACGGACTGAAGAGCGCAAGACCGTTGCTGCGGGATTCGCCTCCGAGGCAGTACCAGGCGTTAATCGGCGCTCTGCGTAACGCCATCTCCACGGCACAGCGCGGCTTCTCCGACTGCGCTCACGCTGTGCCCTCCCTCAACTATCCGCTGATGTTTCAGGCAGATCGAGAAATTGCCGCAGCGAATCGCTGGATCTTGCGTGCGCGAGCTCTCGACCGTTAGCAGCCGCCCGCTGAAACAGCCGATCGAGGTACTGCTCCCACGGTCCGGGACGGTAGAACACCGGAGACTTTCCAAGTGACAAAAAGACCATTCCGTGTGACGTCCAGACGCTGACGTACGCCAGCCCGCTGCGGATCTCGATGTGCCAGTCCTTGTACTCGCGATGCGCATCCCCGTCGGAATATCCTAGCCGGCGCAGGATCGACCGTGCCTTGACGTAAGTGGCATTCGAATTCGGCGCCACGTCCCCGCTCCACCCTTCCTGCAGTGCAGCTACCCAGCCAACAAAGATTTGCGCCTATGACTCACTCTGACCACGCGATTACCGCGGCACGCGCCACGAATTCTATCACGTAAATGGTAAAATTATGTCGAGAAGGGGTTGATCATGGAAGCAGTTATTCAACGATGGCAGAGGGCAGCGGAACGCGCTGCAGAGGAGCGAGTCCGCATACTCCTCATCGGCGGTCACTACCGCGCAACCAGTAGCTCGCATACTTTGGGTTCTTATGAGCTTGAGAAGACTCCTGCCGGCTGGGCCTGCAGTTGCAGAGCTAATAGGGAGTATGGGACGCCCTGCAAGCACTTGTGGGCGCTGGCCGAAGCTTTGGACCTGGACGTCCTGACCGACACCCACGTCACGTGGACTCCGGAGCAGGTAGAGAGCGAAGCGGCCTAAGCGACTAGGCCGCTACACTCCACATTTGGCGCTACCCCTGGAGGCGAGGATTCGTGGGCTGCTGACCGCCATCCATATCCTCCGCATCCTCCCATTCGTCCGCACTGGACTGGACTTCCTCGAACCAGTACGAGGCAGCGACGGTGGAGATGACGTCGTCCGGCACCGCCGGTCCTGCCTCGATGGTTAGTCGTGATCGGTCACCCAGGTCCTCATGCCAGACCTTGATTTCCCAGCTCATGGTGACCTCCTTTCCTCTCCTCGCTGCGATTTCGCCTATTGCGCCGAACCAATACGACGGTGAGCACAGTAACCTCACTCCGCATGTGACAGCTGAGCGTGTCCATTTGATTCCGGACAGAAGTGCGGACCGCCGCTCAGGGGCACGGAGCACAGCGGACACCGCGGACGGCCGGCAGCAACAATGCCCTCTATCTGGTCCCGCATTTCGCTGAATTGAGCGCGCGTCGCAAGGCACCCGATGCTACTGATAGTACTCAAATCAAAGGCGGAGCTCAGCTCGGCCGCCTCCAGAGTAAATCCCCTCAGCGAGGCATCATAACCGATTGTGAGGGCGCCCACCCTCGCCTCGAGCTCGCCTTCAAAACTCTTTAGCGCATCGGACTCTGGATCTTTGCCGCGATTGGCAGGCACTCGCTCGAGCAGCTCTGCGATGGCCGAGCCGAGCATCACCACTTGTTCCTTTTCGAGCCACAGCGATACCTGCCCATCCGGCGTTGCCACGAACAGACGGAAGGTCCGCTGCCCCGGTTCACCGAAGGACTCCGCCTGGATTGAACTAACCAGACCGAGGTCCAAACGTTGGTTCTCCACACGGAATTATAGAAGCAAAAGTCATGGCGTACGGAGCTGCCGAACGCCGCGCCTCCTCCTCACCAGCGATACGGAACGGCCTTGTATCTCGGATCCGGAAACCGTCCGGACTCCAATACGCGTGCGACCCGCTCGAGGAGCGATCGCCACTCGCCACCCGAGATCAGCTCGCGCAGGCGCCTGGCCCGTGGATCCGCGCACTGCCGGAGACTAACCTCCAGGCGCTCGAGGTCCGACCGCTCCGCATCGATGATCCGATTGCCCGCGAAGTGCCAGAGCACTGTCCGTAGCTTCCCGTGCACGTGAAACGTGAGCCCATGATCTATTCCCCACAACTTGCCACCGTCCGCCAGCAAAAGGTGATCCGATTTGCGGTCGGCGTTGTTCAGCAACACGTCCAGCAGTGCAAGTCGCTGCAGTTCGCCGACCTCAACCTGTCCCTCGGAATAAGATTCGATGAACAGCTGAAGTGAGCCGATTCCGTACTTGCCCTGCGTCACAACCGTGGGCGGCACCAAACTCCAGCCGAGCAAGGCGTTCACCAGCCAGCTTCCCACCTCGCGCCGGTACAGCGTTCCACTTGGGAAATCGTACAGCGGATATTCTCCCCGCGCCGGCTTATAGACTGCCAGACTCCGACCTGCTTCTGCCGCATCGAGCGTCAACAGAAAACAGTGATTGCTCCCGTAGTAAATGGGCACGATGGCGAAATGACTCGACCGCGCCAGGAGCTCAGGTACATCGGATCTGTAGGGGTCCCAGGCCTGACCCCGTGGCTGGAAACCCTGAATCGGGTCATCAGTCGAGACTTGTTCCATACGCACTCAGTGTACCGCTATCGACGCAGCTGCCTTCTGGCATCGCACCTCGCTCGCTGCTATAGTTTCGGGTACGGGAGCGACCACTTCCTCCTCAGCCGCACGTTCGGCCGAGCGCACCGCCTCCCCGGCCGGAGACGCTCCGGTCACTCGCTCTGCGGTCGACGTTATGCCTGCCACTCACCTCGATGCGCTCCGCGCCCAGGCCCGAGCGCTCCCGGAGGTACCGGGAGTGTACTTCTGGCGTGACGATCGCAATCACACCCTCTACATCGGCAAGGCGGTCAATCTTCGGGCGCGCGTGCTGTCATATTTTTCGAACGCTCGGCGCGACAGGCACGCGAGAGACCTTCTGGCCTGCGCGCGAAGCGTGACCTACGAGGTAACAGCGACAGAGCTTGATGCGCTCTTCCGAGAATCGACACTCATCAAGCGCGAATTGCCCAAATTCAATCGTGCCGACCGTCTTCCGCGCTCGTACTACTATTTCAAGTTTGACTCATCCGTGGAAGAGCCATACATGGAGATCACGCGCCGCGTTGAAGATGACGGATCGGTCTACTTCGGCCCTTTCCGAACGGCGGCGGTAGCCCGAGAGACGATGGAGTATCTTCAGGCCGTTCTTCCACTGCGCAAATGCACGGCTATGAAACCACGATGTCGACCGTGCATCTACTACCAGATGAAAAAGTGCGCGGCTCCCTTCTTGAGCGAACGCCACCACCAGGCTCATCAGGACGCTATCGCGACCCTTTACCTGCTTCTCGACGGTCGTGGCGACCGCGTGGCGGCCTGGCTTGAGGACAAGCGCGACCGGCTCAGCGAATTGCAGCTCTTTGAGCGTGCAGCCGAGGTCCAGACCAGACTCGAGAGTCTCCGAGAGCTACTTCGCAAGCAGACGATTCTGGATGCCGCCATCCAGTGCCGATGTGTCCTCGTGCACCAGCAGACGACCGAGCGTTCAGACGCCAGGCTCTTGCTGGTCGCCCACGGAAGCGTGATTTCTTATCGCGCCGTGGGCGGAGCTGACGCACCCGCCGTCGTAGCCTGGATAAAGGCGCACGATCCGGTAATACGAGCAGCCGAACGCAGGGAAGGGGAGCTCGACGCGGCCACGGTCCTGGAGCGCTGGCTCACGGTCAACCGGTCCCGGGTGCGATGGATTGCCATACCCCGAGACGCTGCCGAGCAGGATCTCAGAGAGCGGGTGGAGTACGCGCTCAGTAGTCTTCGGCCAGCTTCTGCGGAGGCACCAGCCTTGGAATGAGTCGAAAACCGCTCGCTCCGCGTTCTTTCCGCTCCAGCGTGCGGCAGAAGATCTCGATCTCGCCGGGCGTGAGACTAAGAAAGACAATACCGCCGACAACTCCGGCAACCGCGACCAGGGGAACGAACACGAGCTGATTCATGCCCAGTTCCTGGCGCATGACGAAGTGGTCTTTGCGCGCGAGCACGACGGTGCCCAGCAGCTGCTCATGGGCATCGAAGACGTGCATGCCGAACTGGATCGGTCCACGGCGTGGGGAGGGCCGCTCCAATCGTGCTTCCTCCTGGCCCTCGGGTCTGTTACCGGCTATTAAAGCCGGTGGACAGTCTCATGTCAAATCGAAAAGAGGGGCCTAATTTGCACCTTCGGTAGCAGTTTCTCGCGCAAAACGACGGATAGTCGCCCAAAGTTCTCTCATTCATCTGTTCTTAATGTTGTATTTTCTGCAATCGGCCAACGAAAATTAGTTAGAATCAGGCAGGAGGAGACCCCGGCGACTGTTGCGATCTTCCGGCGCCGTCCGTTGTACCTGCCGGGGGAGCCGTCGTTTCGTGGCACTACCAGTGGAAGCTGCGTTACTCGAACAACTGAGGCGTCAAGAAGAGGACGCATTCACCATCATCTACGACCGCCACAAGGCGCAGATTTATAACTACCTGTACCGGCTCAGCGGAAGTCGTGAACTGGCCGATGACTTGACTCACGACACTTTCCTGAGCGCCTATGAGTCGCTCCCCAAGCTGCGGCCCGACTCGAACATTGCACCCTGGCTGTACCGGATTGCCTCCAACCGTTTTCGAGACTTTCTACGGAGAAAGCGCCTGATTTCGTGGCTTCCCTGGGGTGACACGCCCCGTGAAGAAGCCACGCTCTCTGTCCGTGGCAACGAAGAATCGCTTCCCGAGCGGGAAATCGTCCAGGCTGCTCTGATGCGAATGAAGCCGGAATATGCGATCTGTCTCGTCCTCCGACTGGGCGAAGGGTTTTCATCTGAGGAGACGGCGCACATTTTGAAGGTTAGTCCTGAAGCAGTTCGAATGCGTCTCTCGCGAGCGAGGCTGATGTTCAAGACTGCGTACATGGCAGCCGATAAGGATGGACCGCCTTGAAGCACTGCAAACCGTACGGCCTGTCGCGTTACCTCGATGGCGAGCTTCGACTCCCGGACAGGAGAAAGATCGAGGCACACCTCAAAGCCTGCCGCCATTGCACCGCAGAACTCGATGTACTTCGGCGTCTCGATCGAGAAGTGCGGTTGTGGAGTGAGAGACGACGTCCCATACCTGTGCAAAGCGAAATGCGTATTCTCGAGTCAGTAGATCGCCGGCACCCGGCGCGTGCCGTTCGCGCCCTGGGCCGATTGATGCCGGCCGCACTGGGCAGCTCGATCGCCGCGCTACTCGTGCTGGTGAGCGTGAACTGGAGCTCTCTGAATCCTGCCGGCACGCATCTGTCACCACAGGCTGCCCCGGTCCCGATTCAGCAAAGTCGGGCGAGTCAGCCGCCTCTTGCCCTGGACGTGGTGCGAGTCCGCCAGATCACCGGCCAGCGGGTCAGCGCGCACCCTGACGACGAAGCAAGGTACCGCATTTTGAGCCGGGGTATGGTCAATCTGGACTGACGCCTGTACCATTGAGCGTGGGTCAATCTGCCCGTCTTCCCCAAACGCTCTGAGGAGTTTCGGTGCGATACGTCCGGCGCTCGCTTGGCGCAGCTGCGGTGCTGCTCGCCTTTGTTGTTCCCGTCCTCGCCTCGGCGAACGCCCATGGTATTTCTCTGCGCCCGCAGCCAGCATCGCCGGCACCACTTTCGAGACCGAGCGAAGGTGCCGTGCTGCGACTGGGCATGCCCGACGCAACTCCGACGGTGGATCCTGCCATGGTGGCAGACGAGCAAGACGTTCAGCTTGCCGACATGCTGTACTCAGGATTGGTACGGCTAGACGCGTCCTACCGGGTCGTGCCGGACTCCGCCTCGACCTGGACGGTGAGTCAGGATCGACGGACGTACCTTTTTCACTTGCGCCACGGTCTGCGCTTTAGCGACGGACACCGGGTCATCGCACGGGATTTCCAGTATTCCATTAATCGAAGCCTGAGTCCGGCGCTCAAGTCCCCCTCAGCACCCACCTACCTCACGGACATTGAGGGAGCCACTGCGGTACTGAACGGCACCGCGAAGACGGTCAGCGGCGTCAAGGTGCTGGACCCTTACACCATTCGAATAACTGCTCGATGGCCGGTTCCATACTTCCTGACGGAGCTCACCTACCCGACCAGCTTCGCGCTGGAATCCGCTCGCCTGAAGAAGCTCGGGTCGGTGGACAATTTCTCGTGGTATATCGATCCGATTGGTAGCGGGCCGTACCGATTGAAGTCCTGGGAGCCCAACAACAATATGGTGTTGGTCCCAAACAAACACTATCCAGGCCCGAAGCCCCTCAGAGCGATCCGCCTGTCTTTTGCTCCGCTGCCGACATCGGATTTGTACCGAAATCTGAACCGATCGGTCGACGTGATAGGCCTGTGCTCGGCTCAGCACGGCATTTCGCACCGCCCCGGCATCGGTGAAGTAAACATGCTGTCCATCGACGGCCTGTACATGAACGCAAAAATAAAGCCGTTTGGCAGCCGCCGCGTCCGTCGCGCCCTTGAGCTCGCTCTCAACCGGCCCACTCTCGTCCGTCGTGCCCTGGGACACGCTGTGACGGCCTTCTCCAGCTTTGTGCCTCTGGGCGAGCCAGGAGCAGACGCAGCTCTTGGGTCGCATACCTACGACGCCAGAACTGCCCGGTCGCTGCTCCAATCGGCCGGCTATGGCGAGGCGAAACCCTTCCCATCCGCCACTCTCTACTACCCCGACGATCCCTGCAATCCCAGGCTTGGCCGGCTGGCACAAGCGATGGTAAAAGCCTGGCACAGGATCCTTCGAATCTCAATCGATAGCCGCCCGCTAACGTTGAATGCGCTTTGGGCGAAAGTTCAGACCGATTCTCTCGCTCTGTACCTGGCGGGATGGCCGGCAGATTATCCAGACCCTCATGACTCTCTGTCGCTTCAATGGGAGTCCAGCGCGCTCAACAACGATGTCCACTACCATGACGGCCGCTTTGATGACCTGGTACACGCTGCCGATGCAACCTGGATCTACGCCAGGCGCGTTCGGCTCTACACCGACGCTCAGCACGTCCTCATGGATGACGCTGCCTGGGTTCCGCTCTTTATCCCTCACCGCATTGCGTATATTCGTCCGACCGTCACCAATCTCGTGCTAACCGGATATGGACTTATCCCGCGCAATGGAAGCTGGGCTGACGTGGGGATACGTTCCCCGGTGACGCGCTGGCGTCCACCAGGCTAAGGGCGAATCCGTCCGATCCGGTACAATTGTCCCCGAAACTCTATGGCTAATCCCCAATCTGCTGCTCGGCGGAAGCCTCGATTTCGCGAGCGGAATACGCTGAAGCAGGCGCCCACCAAGTCGCGCCTCTCAACCCCACCGCCCCCGCCTCCGGCCCAGGTGCGACGACGGCCCCAGGCGGGCGCGCTCCAGCTTGCGCTTCCTCAGGTCAGAGTCGAGCATGTCCTGTATGCTTCGCTACTCCTGATCGGATTCGCGCTGCGCTTCGCCGACGTTGGAAGCCGGGCCATGCACGGAGATGAGGCTGAACATGCCTGGTTTGCCTGGCATCTTTACAACGGCACGGGCTACCAGTATGACCCCGTCTATCACGGGCCTCTCCAGTTCATCGTAACCGCTTTCTTTTACTTTCTCTTCGGCGTATCGGAGACGAGCGCTCGCCTCATGGCGGTGCTCTTCGGCACGGCCCTAATCGTTCTGCCGTACTTTTTCCGGAACCACATGGGACGGGTGGCTGCTCTGCTTGCCTCGGCCTACATCACCTTCTCGCCCGCGTTCCTCTACGTGTCTCGCCTCGAGCGCGACGACATCTTCACCTGCTTTTTTGCCTTCACCCTCGCCATAGCGATCTTTTCCTATCTTCGAGCTCGCAAAGCGAGGTACGTCTACCTGGGCGCTGCATCTGTCGCACTCTCTCTGGCGTCGATGGAGAACACCTACATCACGCTCTTTGTCTTTGGGAGCTTTCTCGTGGTCGCGGTCGGCTCCGAGATGCTATCCAGCCGCCGGCTTGGAGCCAAGCTCGTGGACTTCTGGTGGAGAACCGGATCGGAACACCGTATCGAGTATTCCCTGTTATTGGGCACGGGAGCGCTGCTGCTTGCCGCCTTCGTGCTGACGGTGTGGAAGGGGTTCGCCATCCCCGTCCCATTGGTTCTTGGCGTGGCCATCGTCCTCCTGGTGCACCGTCAGGTGATCATGAGATCGACACCTGACGGAGAGCTCCGATTTTCTGAAGGTCTCCGGTCGATCAGCAGGCAGCAATGGCTCAATGCCGTCACAATCCTGATCGCCATCCTGTTTCTGACCTACTCGACATTCGGCACGAATCTTCGAGGAATCTGGGACGCGTCGCAACCGCTCTTGAATTCGGCGCAAGGATGCCAGGGAAACCACTTTCCGCTCAATCCCTGCAGAAAGGACATCATTGGTGGCCTGTTCTACTGGCTGAGTCAGCACGGCGTCCATCGTGGCGGTCAGCCATGGTTCTACTACACGTTCTTGTTCGGCCTCTACGAGCAGATCGCTTTGGTTCTCGGTGTAGGCGGGATACTCTGGTTTCTGCGACGCCCCACTCTCTTCACCTCGTTTCTCACGTACTGGGCCGTCCTCATGTTCGGGATCTACTCCTGGGCAGGTGAGAAGTTCCCCTGGCTCATGATTCATCCTCTGCTACCGTTCACGCTGCTTGCCGCCATGTTCGTCGCCGAGCTGCTCCGGCTGGCTCGACCGATCAAGTGGGGAGCGCTGGCGCTTGTCGGTCTCCTTGCCCTGCTGGAGATACACAGCGCCTACGAGGTGAATTACGTCAATGGAGCAGACCCGGTCGAGATGATGGTGTACGTCCAGAGCGCACCCGACACTCCAACCGTGGCCCGCGACATACTTGTCCGCTCGAACAAGGCCACCAACGGAAATGACCTGCATGTGACCATCGATTCCCTCGATACCTGGCCATTCGCCTGGTACCTTCGTGACATGCCTAATGTCGCTTATGTGCAGTCTCCCGATTTGACGAAAAAGCCGTACTCGTCAAATCCGGTAATCATCGTGGACGCTGCTGACCAGCCCGCGCTCGCGCCGCAGCTGCGCAATTACACCGGACATCGATACCGACTCCGTTGGTGGTTCCCGGAAGATTACAAAACGCTGAGCTGGCAGAGCTTCTTCCAGGACCTAAAAAGTCCGTCCTACTGGGGCGTCGTCTCGGACTGGCTCATTAACCGCCGACCATTTGGACCCAGGCAGGGCCTGTTCTTCTACTACTATGTGAAGAATGGACTGGTCAGTCCGTACTGAGAGAAGTGATGGAAGGACATTGTGGCTGAGGTAACGATTCCCTCAGGTCTTCGTCGGGAGACCTGGCTCGATCGTCCGCTCTTGCCCAGCTGGCAGCGAATTGTTGCGCTCACCGCGCACTGGGAGCTAATCGCTTTCGGCCTCCTGATATTTGTCGGACTGCTCTTGCGCCTGTGGGACGTCGGCGGCCGAGCGATGCACCACGACGAAAGCTTGCATGCCTACTACGCATGGAAGCTTTATGTCGGCCAGGGGTATAGTTACGACCCTCTGATGCATGGCCCCCTTCAGTTCGAGGTCGTGCCGCTTTTCTACCTGCTCTTCGGAGCCAGCGCGTTCTCGGCTCGGCTACTGGCCGTGGTGCTGGGTACGGCACTCATCTTCCTGCCGTATTTCCTCCGGTCTTACATCACGCGTCCCGGCGCTCTCCTCACCGGGCTCATGCTCGCTGTTTCTCCGGCATTTGTCTACTTTTCCCGTTTCATTCGCGACGACATCTACCTGGCCTTCTTCTCGCTTCTCATGTTCGTCGCGATCGTCCGATACATCGACGATCCGCGGCCAACCTATCTCTACATCGCCACCGTAGCAGGCGCCCTCGCCATGGCCTCCATGGAGGCCGCCTACATCACCTTCTTCATCTTCGGCTCTTTTATCGCGTTTGAAGGCTTGAGAGAGCTCCTGATCCGCCGGGACGGCCCCATTCTGCAAGCGCTCAGACGGACGACGCTGGACACCTGGCTCACCTGCCTCGCGATTTTCGCCATCCTGACCGTGCTGCTTTATTCGACCTTCTTTACTAATCCCGATGGTATTTGGGACAGGCACAACTCATTGTGTCTGGGCAACTGCTTTTCCCTTCACCCGCAGTGGAACACGGCTCGAAAAGACGTGCTGGGCGGTATCACGTATTGGTTCGCACAACACTCCATCCAACGTGGCGGTCAGCCATGGTTTTATTACCTCCTGGTGCTCCCTCTCTACGAGCAGCTGGCCGTTGTCTTCGGCGTGGTCGGCGCGATCTACGTGGCCGTCCGCGGATCCCTTGTTCGGACCTTCCTTGTGTGGTGGGCAGTTCTTGCGCTCGGCCTGTACTCGTGGGCAGGCGAGAAGATGCCGTGGCTGTCGATCCACATCGCGTTACCCCTCATCCTGGTCGCCGGTTCCTTTCTGGGCGCGGTTCTCACTTCGCGACGGCGCTGGCTGATCACCGGCATCGGGACGCTGTTCACCTTGCTGCTGGTGCTGGAGATTCACAGCACGTTTCTCTTGAATTACGCCGACGCCGCGAACCCGACTGAAATGCTCATCTACGTCCAAACGTCGCAGGATGTGCCCAACGTGGTGCAAGAAATATCGCAGCTCTCGCAGCAGCGCTTCGGCGGCACAAACATGCCGATCGGACTCGACACCAATGACGTCGGGGGCTGGCCGTTCATCTGGTACTTACGCGACTATCCGCACGTATTTCAAACGACCTCCTTCAACGGCCCCGTATGCGGCGGACAGTATTGTCCGGTCTTGCTGATGCTCGACCCACAGTACAACCAGTATGCCGGCCAACTCATGAGTCACTACGTCGCTCAGAAGTACCGGTGGAATTGGTGGTTCCCCGAGGACTACAAGGATTGGTTCCCGCAGCACTGGGGCAGCATCGGGCAAGACCTACGCGGTCACGGGTCGCTGGTGAACGATCTTATGGGCTCGCCTGCCGATCGCAGCCACCTCTGGGATTGGCTGATCTACCGACGACCGTTCGGCGATCGCGGCGCGCGCTACCTGTATGTTCTGGTGCGCCGGGATCTGGTGCCAAACGCGAAAGTCTACCCCTCGCGCGTGGCCGGTGCGCCGCTGCCCGCGCTGTCGAATGCGCCGAGCGTTCCGACCACTTTATTGTCAACACTTGGCTCTGTGGGCGTCGGACCCGGCCAGCTGGAGGGACCGCGTGGTATCGCTTCGGATGCGAAAGGCGATGTCTACGTGGCCGATATCCTCAACCATCGCGTCGTCGTTTTCGGTCCGAATGGCCGGTCGGTGGCTTCGTGGGGCCAGGCGGGAACATCGCCCGGCGCATTCAGTTCCAATAGCTCGCCCCAGGGGCTGGCCATCGGTCCGAGCGGCCTGGTCTACGTTGCCGACACCTGGAACCAGCGCATCGAGGTCTTCACGCCGACTGGGCGGTTTGTCCGCCAGTGGGGCGGAGGCGGCATCGGCAACGGACCCGGGCAGTTTTATGGCCCCCGCTCCCTGGCGGTGTGGCATGGGCGCGTGTACGTGGCAGATACCGGGAACAAACGCATCGAGGTCTTCAACACCAAAGGCAAGTATCTATTCGCATGGGGTACGGCCGGAACGGGCCCCGGCCAGTTCCAGGAGCCTTCATCGCTGGCCGTTGGCCCGAACGGCATCATTTATGTCGCCGACTTCTGGAATCAGCGGATCCAGGCGTTCACGACCACCGGGAGTTTCGTTCGTTCCTGGCACGTTCCCGACTGGACACCGCAGTCATATGATGAGCCGTACCTCACGGTGGACAGTAGCACCGGTAGAGTGTTCGCCGTCGATCCCCAGCAGCGCCAGGTGTTGGAATTTGCCTCAAGCGGAGCGCTTCTCGGTTCCGTCGGAAGCGCACAGCTCTCCCTTCCTATCGGCGTGACCGTCCTTCCCGGCGGTCGACTCGTGGTGAGCGACGCAACCGCAAATCATCTTGACGTTTTCAAGCTTGAGGCGTCCCATGCCTCGCGAGTCGTGGGAAGTCCACAGCCGACTCTGCCTCAGCTACAGAAGGCTAGGAAGCGGTAGATAGCCACTGGTCGATCAGGTGGCGTGCGCTGGAAATACTGTCGCTTCCCGCGTTGAGCCAGCGGATTCGGCCGTCCGCGCGAAACCATGTCATCTGGCGGCGAATGTACCGGTGTGTCGCTGCCTGGTACTCCGCAACCGCCATGCCGAGATCGCATTCACCTGACAAGTACGTCACCATTTGCCGATAGGCAAACCCCTGCATGGCCGGCAAATCCGCCTCGTAGCCCATCTTTAGCAACCGTCGAGTCTCCTCGACCAGACCGCATTTCACCTGGTTCACCACCCGGCGATCGGATAGAGCGCGCAGCTGCGCTCTCTCCATGGTGAGGCCCAGGTACAGCGTCGGCACGGACTGACCTGGCGAGCTCGGAGGCACGGGTGCTCGCGTATATTGGATGACTTCCAGCGCCCGTATCAACCTTGGCAGGTTGCTCTGATGAATGCGTGCTGCTGATGCGGGGTCGAGGCGGCTTAGGCGTTCATGCAAGACTTCCGGACCGAGCTGCTGGGCTTCGTCGCGCATTCGGGCGCGGAAGCCGGCATTCGGGGGTACGTCTGGAACGGAAAGACCGTCCAGAAGCGCTCGAATGTAAAATCCGGTGCCGCCCACGACGAGTGCGATACGGCCTTTCGCCCTAATGTGCCGAAGCACGCGCAGCCCTTCGCTACGGTACCGAACGGCGGAATAGGTTTCGTTCGGTGCGACCAGGTCGATCAGGTAGTGCGTCACGCGCGCCTGCTCCTCCTTGGACGGTTTGGCCGTACCGATATCCATATAGCGGTAGACCTGCCGGGAGTCCGCGGAGACAATCTCGGCCGAGAGTCGCTGTGCCAGCTCCATTGCCAGACGGCTCTTGCCGACGGCGGTCGGACCTACAATCGCCACGACAGGAGGAAACTCAGTCAGAGGCGTTCCTCTCCTCGGCGCCGGTGTGGCCCGAATTATTCGTGGGGCGGGCGCTCCGGCGAGTGAATAATTCGGGCTGGACGGCATTACCAAGAGAAACACGAACCACATTCGGGATGGCGAGGTTGGCCTCGCCCGCACCATACCCCTCGCGCTCGACGGCCATGACAGGTTCCCGGAAAGTCGCGACCGTGGTCAGGATTGCAGCACCGGTTGCAGTGACCTGCACGTTCCGAACACTGGTTCGCACCACGGGCGCTCCCACCGACGCAATCAGTTCGAGTGTCGCAGGGGCAGGTATGGCCAGCGTCCCGTGGCCGGTCACCAACGTGCCATAGAAAATCGGAAGGGGCGAACAATACACCTGTTGCACCCGCAGGAGCTGTAGCCCCAGCGCGGTTCCGACCACGTCCACTACGCTATCGACCACGCCAACCGAATCAAACCGAAGCTCGCGCGTTGGCAGGCTCTCTGCCTGTGCGCTGGCCGCGGCCAGCGCCTCAAAGATCCGGAGAGACGTCTGTTTCACGCTCTCGTCAAGACCGCTCTTCGAGATCAGCTCCACGACGTCGTCGACGGAACGCCCAGGGCGCAGAGACTTTCGGTCTTGGTCATGATGATGCTGACCTTCCACCTCCACGAACAACTGAGTAGCATCGAAGCCGCCCTTCTCAACACGCTCACAGCGGAGCTGATAGCCACCAAGCGGCAGCTTTGCCAGCTCACGCTGAAGGTCTTCGAGCGGAAGGCCGACATGGAGGAGGGACCCGATAATCATGTCTCCTGCCGCACCCCCGATCGGCTCAAAGTACGCGATGCGCACAGCCCGGACCATTCACATACCGAACACCCAAAACTCAGGATCCATAGCTGGTTCGACCCATTGTCGTTCGTCAAGCGACATGATAAACTTTGGTGAGCGTCGCCGTCCGTGTCGGCTGCCGTGGCCGAGGGCGGCGATCATCAGTCTTTGGAGACATAGTCAGGCATGTCCATCCTCACGAAAATCATAGGTGATCCCAACCAGCGGGTCCTCAAACGGTTTCAGGCTGACGTCGATCAAATCAACGAGCTGGAGCCCGAGTACGCTGACCTGAACGATGCGGATCTAAGGGCCAAGACCGACGAATTCAGAAAGCGATTCGAGGCAGGAGAGTCGCTCGATGATTTGTTGGTCGAGGCGTTTGCGGCCGTGCGCGAGGCCTCCAAGCGCACCCTCGGGCAACGCCACTATGACGTTCAACTCCTCGGCGGCATCGTCCTTCACCAGGGCAGAATTGCCGAGATGAAGACGGGCGAAGGCAAGACGTTGGTCGCAACGACGGCGCTCTACCTGAACGCCCTGACCGGCAACGGTTGCCATCTTGTCACGGTTAACGACTACCTGGCCCGGCGTGATTGCGGATGGATGGGTCAGATCTTTATTGCGCTGGGCATGAGCACTGCGGCGATCGCCAACGACCTCTCGGTGCAGTTCGATCCGGGATTCGCCGACGAGCAGGCGGGAGATGACCGTCTCAAGCACCTCCGACCCATCACGCGCAAAGAGGCGTATCTCTGCGACATCACCTACGGTACCAACAGTGAGTTCGGGTTCGATTATCTGCGCGATAATCTTGCCCTGGATCTCGAGGATACGGTGCAGCGCGGCCACTACTACGCTATCGTCGACGAAGTCGACAATATTTTGATCGACGAGGCGCGGACTCCGCTCATCATCAGCGGTGAGGCGGAAGAGTCGTCCGAGATGTACCAGCGATTTGCGCAGATCGCTCCTCGCCTTCAGCCGGAAACCGACTACTCCGTGGATGCTAAGGCCCGCACCGTCTCGCTCACCGACGAGGGCATCGCCAAGATGGAGCGCCTTATCGGCGTTCAAAACATTTATGACGAGCAAAATTTTCAGCTCGTCAATTACTTGGAGCAGGCTGTCCGTGCCTCGGTGCTGTACCAGAGGGATAAGGACTACGTCGTCCAGGAGAATGAAGTCATCATTGTGGACGAATTCACCGGCCGACTGATGCCCGGGCGGCGCTGGAGTGACGGACTGCATCAGGCCGTCGAGGCCAAAGAGGGGGTCAGGATCCAGCGTGAAAACGTTACTCATGCAACCGTGACGTTGCAGAACTACTTCCGCATGTATGAAAAGCTGGCCGGCATGACCGGTACTGCCGAGACGGAAGCCGAGGAGTTTCACAAGATTTACCGCCTCGACGTGGTGGCCATACCTACCCACCGGCCGATGATCCGTGATGACTATCTGGATCTCATCTACCGAGACGAGCACGCGAAGGTAAGGGCGGTAGCCAACGAAGTCAAAGAGCGGCATCAGGCAGGTCAGCCGGTCTTGATCGGTACGACGTCAATCGAGAAGAACGAAGAACTCTCACGGCTGCTGGACCGGGAAGGCGTTCCCCATAAAGTCCTGAACGCCAAACAGCACGAGAAAGAGGCAGCCATCATCGCACAAGCCGGACAACCTGGGGCCGTAACAGTCGCTACCAATATGGCGGGTCGCGGTGTCGACATCATCCTGGGCGAAGGAGTCGCCGACCGGGGCGGTCTGGCCGTGATCGGAACGGAGCGCCACGAATCTCGCCGCATCGATAACCAGCTGCGTGGGCGCGCCGGCCGGCAAGGAGATCCGGGGTACTCGAGGTTCTACCTGTCTCTGGAAGACGAGCTCATGCGCCGTTTCGTCGGCCCGCGCGTCAAGAACATTCTCGAAAAGTTCGGAATGGACGGTGATGAACCGCTCGAGCATGGCATGGTAAGCCGGACCGTGGAGCAGGCTCAAACCAAAGTCGAGGGGATGAATTTCGACTACCGGAAACACCTGGTCGAGTACGATGACGTCCTGGCGAAGCAGCGGGAGATCGTATACGAGGATCGAAATCGTATTCTGCGCGGCGAGAACGTGCGCGACATCTTGATGAACCTCATCGAGGAGGAGATCGCCGAAATTGTGGACAGCACCTGTCCTGGTCCGCATGCCGACGACTGGGACACGGTAAGTCTCTACAACCAGGTTGGCACCATCATGCGGATGCCGCGAGATCTTACTCCCGAGACCATGGCGGGCATGAGCCAGGACGAGCTCACCGACACCTTGATTGAAGCGGCACATCAGGCCTACGAGGAGCGCGAAGCAGCCCTTGGAGACGAGGTGGTCCGGGCCTGGGAGCGCCGAGTCCTGCTGGTCACGCTGAGCGGCTTATGGATTCATCACGTCGATGCCATGGACGAGCTGCGCGAGGCGGCAATGCTCCAGGCATTTGGGCAGCAGGATCCACTGGTTGCGTACCGCCGCCAGGCCCACGGCATCTACGACCAATTCCAGGTGATTTTCCGCAAGAATGTGGTAAATCAAATCTATCATTTGTTGTTCCAACCAACTGCCGCCCTGATTCTTCAGGACACTCGCATAGCGGGGGATGAGACGCCCTCCGGCGGTAATGGGCACCGGCCGGAGAAGACGGCTCACCAGGCGGCCGTGCACTCGAAGCGTTCCAAACGAGAGAAGGTCACTGCGGGCAGGAAGATTGGCCGCAACGAGCCATGCTTTTGCGGAAGCGGCAAGAAATACAAATTCTGTCACGGACGTGCGTAGAGAGCAATGGAAGAAATTCAGCATCAGCTTCGAGACCTGGCCTCCAGGCTTGACATGTTAAAGGTGCATCTTTGACATTGATCGAGCGCAGCAGGAAATAGCGGAGCTCGAGCGGATGAGCGCAGAGCCAGGTTTCTGGGACGAGCCCCGTGCAGCCGCGAAGCGAATGCATCGCCTCACCATGTTGAAGAACCGGGTGGCAGATTGGCGCCGACTCAGGGACGATGCCGAGAGCCTCTCCAGCCTGGCAGAACTGGCCACGGCCGACGCCGACGAATCGCTCAGCAGCGAAATTCGCGCCGAGACCGAGCGCCTGAGCCAAGAAGTCGGCAAACTCGAATTTGAAACCCTGCTCGGCGGGGAGTATGCAGAAAATAATGCCATCCTTGCCGTACACGCCGGCGCTGGCGGCACCGAATCCCAGGATTGGGCGGACATGCTCTTGCGCATGTATATCCGCTGGGCGGAGAAACACGACTTCGGCGTCGAGGTGCTGGACCGCTCTGAGGGCGAAGAGGCAGGGATCAAGAGCGCAACTCTAGAAATCACCGCACCGTATACCTATGGCCGTCTTCGAGCCGAAAGGGGCGTGCACCGTCTGGTACGTCTCTCACCGTACGACGCCGCCCATCGGCGTCACACCAGCTTCGCCCTGATTGAGGTGCTTCCCGAGATTGAGCAAGACGGGGATGGTGTGGCAGTCAATCCTGACGATCTCCGCATTGACACATACCGCTCCTCGGGCGCAGGGGGCCAGCACGTCAACAAAACGGATTCCGCGGTACGCATCACGCACCTCCCAAGCGGTATCGTAGTGACGTGCCAGAATGAGCGATCGCAACTGCAAAATCGAGAGGTAGCGATGCGCATCTTGGCGTCCCGGCTGCTGGAACGCAAGTTGGAAGAGCAGGAAGCAGAGCAAGCCCGTCTCAAGGGGCAGCACGTGGCCGCCGGCTGGGGAAACCAGATTCGATCATATGTACTGCACCCTTACAACATGGTCAAGGACCATCGAACCAACTTTGAGACGAGCAATACCGCTGCTGTTCTGGACGGCGACATCGACGGATTTATCGAGAGCTACCTGCGGGAGAAGGACATATGAGTGCGCGTCGTGTACCCCTAGCGATCAGCCTGGTGGTTGGTACAGTTCTTTTCCTGGTGTTCGCTGCGGGGTTTGCCCTGGGAGCCGTCGTGCAGGACTCGCGCAATGCATCCGCGAGCCAGACCTCAGACGCCAGCCTGAGGGACTTTTTGACGGCTTACCATCTCGTCACTGAACGCTCCTACTATCGACCGTTCGACAAGCAACACTTGATTCAAGCTGCCATCGACGGTATGTTGTCCGCGACGGGTGACCCACACACCCTCTTTCTCTCGCCGCAGGAGAATCAGGTTGCCAATCAGGAGCTCAACGGGTCACAGTTCAGCGGAATAGGAGCGATCGTCGTTCCCGATCATGGCCGGCTTCAGATTGTGGCACCGCTTCCCAGAGCTCCGGCGGCACGCGCCGGTATTCATGCCGGCGATTTGGTAACCGGTATCGACGGTCGGCCCGTGGCCGCCATGTCAGGTCAGGGCGCGATTGCTCGCATCCACGGTCGAGCCGGGACCGTGGTTCGGCTCACCGTCACACGCGGACACGGTCGTCCATTTACAGTTCGCGTCACGCGTGAGCAAATACCGCCGATAACAGCGTACGGACGCACGCTGCCCCATCACCTGGGTTACATCCAAATTATGAGCTTTGGCGACGGCACCAGTCAGGAGGTCGCGGACGCGCTCTCCCTCGTTACGAGTCAGGGAGCGCGCGGCATCATCCTGGACCTGCGGGACAATCCTGGCGGATACGTCGACGCGGCTCAGCATGTGGTGAGCCAATTCCTATCACTGGGCGTGGTGGCGTATGAGCAGTCGCTGGACAAGCAGCTCCATCCGTTGCAGGTCTTGAGCGAAAAGAATGTAACCAGGCTCCCTCTGGTTGTCTTGGTCGACGCCGGGACGGCGAGCGCTGCGGAAATCACCGCCGCAGCTCTGCACGACAATGGACGCGCCGTCCTCTTTGGAACCCAAACCTATGGCAAGGGCTCTATGCAGAGCGTCTATCCACTCCGAGACGGCTCCAGCATTCGTATTACTGATCGTCTTTGGCTGACTCCGAAGAAACGATCGATTCAGAAGGTCGGCATACGTCCAGATGTTACCGTCGAGCCTGGTACGCAGCAGGTACAGGGCGCCGATACTCAGCTGTCGGCGGCGGTGAATTACCTGGTGCAGCACACTAGGAAGTGAGCCTCCCACCATGGCTTCTTCTCTCGCTGGTCGCGGCCCTTGCTTTGGCGCTTGCCTATCAGCTTGCCAGTCGGCGCTTCGGTTGGCGAATTCTGGCCTATTGGTCTGTGATTCTCAGCGGCCTCCTCGCCGCCGAGGTCCTATCCGAGCAGCTCGGATGGAACCTCACGCGCTTCGGCGATCTAAGACTTCTCCCAGACCTCGCAGGTGCATCGATCGTGATGTTCCTGCTGTGGTTTTTGGGGCTCTAGCCCGCCACTTTTGCGCGTTGCGCTCGACGTCAGGGCAGCTGGCTGGTACACTCGTGTCACATGACCACGATGGCCCTTCGCAGCACGTGCCGCAAGGGCCCACAAGGACGGAGGGAATCCGATGATCTGCCCGCGGTGCCAAACGCCCAACAGTGATGAAGACAAATTCTGTGAGCAGTGTGGCGCTCCATTACCGGCGCTGACACAGCCGGATGCGATGGACGATCATGTATCGGGGCCAACGATGCTTGCCGGGCCCGGGGCGCCGTCTGTGCTGGTCCGGCTGGGACCTGATGGCGGCACGCCCTATCCGCTTGGTAGTCGGGCGGTAGTTGGTCGCCTCGAAAGTTGTGACGTGCCGGTGAATGACAAGTCAGTCTCCCGGGAACATGCGCGACTCAGCCGACTCCGCGATGGCTACGTCATCGAGGATCTGGGAAGCACCAATGGGACCCTGGTTAATGGCCGGCGAATCAACGAAGCAGTTCTTCTGCGTCCCGGTGATCGCGTCACGATTGGCTCGGTGGATTTCCGCTACGATGTCGAGGCTCCGGCGCAGGCAGAGCCTGCGCATCTCGAGACGGCCTCCACCATGGTGATGCAAGGTCCCACTTCACCCGGAGCAGCCGAAGCCCATCCGCCGTATCCATTTGCAGGAGCCCCGCGGGACTCGACAGACGCACCCACGATGCACGAAGTGCCGCCCGTGCCTGTGACTTTCCCGCCGCTGGAACCGTTCGCGAGTGTACCCGAGGCAGACGCTGCCGTGCCGGAGCCGGAGCCACAACCGGCGCAACCTCCTCCCCTCCTTCCTCCGAAGCCGCCGCCCGTTTCGGCAGTCCCAGAGCCGCAGGAAACAGCGGTTCCAACTGAACCCGTCGCCTACGAGCCACACGTCGAGGTACCGCCGCCCGTACCCGCTTCTGCTCCCACTTTCGAGAGTCCAAGCGCGGCATCTGCCGGGACCACGGGCTCAGTTGGCGACGACGCGACCAGCCTCGCGGCCAGGTTGGGCACCCTTCTGACCGATTTGACGCGAGAGCTCGACGAGCACAAGTCCGCTGTTCAGCAGCTCCAGCAGCGGGTGGCAGAGTTAGAGGAATCGGAGCAAGCGCGGGAAGCGCTAAAAGCCCTCATGCGCGAGGTCCCGGAGCCATCCATGCAAAAGGAGCAGCTTCAGGCTGCGCAGGACATGCTCGATACACTCATCCAAAACCCCAGGGATGTCGCCGTGCTCATGCAGATGGGCGAGCAGGCGCCGGGTCTCGCTGCGGTGGTCAACGAATACGGTCAGTTGCGTCGTGTACTCGACAGATTTGGCCGTGAGCTCGGTGTCTGATAGTCCAGACTCTGGGTACGCTGAAAAGTTCTTGCAGGCTCAGCTAACTCCCCCTCTACCGCACCCTCGGTAGGCCGGTCCCTCTGTGGCCGGCTGTGGGGCTGGGGGCTGAGGGTGGATCGTGCCGCAAATCCCCTAGCGCCAGCCTAGCCTGGCACAACGTCGGCGCGGGCAGACGCCAGAAACTGTTCGCGACCAAATGTCCGTAAATCGCCAATGCGCTCGACCACAATGTCGTGTTTCGGAGAATACTCACCGGCCGCTTGCGCGTACTTGCCCTGGAGCACCAGGATGGTCGTAAAGGTCGTAGGGCACATTTTCTCAAGCGCTGCGGTAATTCTGGGCTTGTCGTCTACTATCCGCTCAATTGTCGTCGGGTAGTCGACGTAGTCGCCTTCGGCCCGCACGTCTTCGTAGATCTGCCAGAAACGGTCTGCGCGCTCCGGACCGAGCGACTCCAGAATGTCGCGCTGTAGGTCGGCTTTGAGCCGGTCATTGTCCAGTAACGTATTGTCCACGTCCAGCAGAAAGACCAGCTTCGGTGCGTCTGGTTCGGTCATACCCCTCCTCGACCGCCGATACGATGCAGCTGCGGCGCGGCGCACCCTACTCGCATTATCCAGAATTATGCATAGGCCGTGTGCGCGAGAATAATGCGGGTCATTGCAGCCGGCGCAACCTACGATGATATACTGACGCGCGGCGTCGAACTCTGACGCCGTCAAAATTTGCTATCCGAAGGAACCCATGAAAGACGCACTACGCGCTGCCCAGCTGCTGCTAGCGGTCAGCCTGATCACTCTCATCCTGATGCAATCACGAGGCACTAGCCTGGGAAGTGTATTCGGCCAGGAGGGTAGCGTCTTTCACACGCGTCGCGGTGCCGAACGAGTCTTGTTCAACGTCAGCATCGGGGCGGCGGTTGCGTTCATCATTATATCCTTCACGCTCGCACGGGTTGCCTGACTGGAATCGTCTCTCAACCGGCTTACATTGCGGCATCGTACATATCCAGCCGCAACGATAGCACTCGAGAGACGCCTTCGTCGTCCATAGTCAGACCGTACAGCACGTCGGCGGCCGCCATCGTCGCTCGATTGTGCGTTACCACGATCATCTGAGTGCGCCTGCTCATCTCGCGCAATACGGCGAGGTAGCGGTCGACATTGCTCTCGTCGAGCGCTGCATCGACTTCGTCCAGGATGCAAAAAGGCGTTGGACGGTGGCAGAGCACGCCAAACAGCAGCGAGGAGGCCACCAGAGCCCGTTCACCTCCAGAAAAGGCTGCGCTCGACCGGCTTCGGCGTCCTGGCAGCTGGGCACGTACCTCGATCGCGCCATCCTCGTCAATCTGTTCTAGCCGCGCCTCACCCCCTCCAAGCATGGTACGAAACATCTCCGAGAAGAGTTTGCTAATTGATTCGAAGGCAAACTGGAATCGCAGGGTCATCTCGTGGTCCGTGCGTCGCATGATTTCATCCAGGTTGCTGGCCGATTGCTGAAGATCGTCCAGCTGTCCACGCAAATACTCCCGCCGCTCCGATAACTGCCGATGCTCAAGCACCACCGACGGATCTGCGTCTGCGGACTGCATGGCCCTCGTTCGAAGTTTTCGAATCTCTTCCTCACTTGGAGCTGCCTGCGCGGCGGGAAGTGTGGCTGGATCGGCCTGCAGCTCCCGCCACGCCTCGCGGTGGATCTCTTGCCGTTCGCTTTCCAGATGCGCGATCGCAGCAAGCGCGCGTTCATGCTGAGAAACGATTTCCGACAGGCGACGTCGCGCCTCCCTCAAGGCCTCTTTCTGCTCTACCCGATCTGGAGGCCGATCGCGCATCATCTCCACGGCACGAGCTCGCTCGACAGTCTCCAGGTCCATCTGGTCGAGGCGGCGGCGCGCCGCGGTCGCCTCGCCTTCAAAGCGATTGATTTCCGCGTCCAATTGCCGTCGTAGACGAGATAATGCCTGCTCCTCAGCTTCCGTTCGCGTCAGGTTGTCTTGTGACGATCGCTCGATCTCGCCCTGAGCGGACTCCTTGGCCTCCATCACCTCTAATTGTCGCTTTCGGGCTTCGCCGTCTTCTGCGAGGTTCGACGTCTTGCGGCGCAGGTCACCCACGACACGTTCGGCTTCTGCGCACGCGTGGTCGGCCAGGGCACGTTCTGCCGCGGCGTGCTGCGCTGATTCTTGCAACTGCGCAACTCGCTGCAGAGCTGGATCGATCTGACGTTGCAATTCACCCAGCTCGGCCACCGAGGCAGCCCGTTCGTCCAGTAAATCGGCGCACTTACGCTGCACGCGCTGACGCGCTTCCTCGAGGTCGGCGCGGCGACGTGACGCCGATCGAAGCCGGCCTTCCGCTTCGGCCCGATCCCCCTCCAGCTTCCGCAAGAGGTCGTGAGTCCGTGCGCTTTCCTGGTCCAGCCTGCTGATGCGTTGATCGCGCACCGCGATGCGATAAGTCAGCCTGGCAGCGTCGCGCTTTGCCATCAGGTAATCGCGAGTGGAGTCCTGAAGTCGCGCCTCCCTTACTCCCACCGCGCTCCAGAGACGCCCGGATGAGGCGACAACCTGAATCGGTGGCGAGCCAATGCGATGCGCGTCAAGATCTGCTATCTCCCGCCATAGCTCTTCTGCCTCACTCTCCGCCCGAGTGAGGAGGGTGGCGGAAAGAGGGTTTGCCGCCTCGGCAGGATAACCGCTGATCTCGGCGTCGGCCCAATGAGCCCGCCCGCCGAGGTGCTCATCCAGTGATCGGCGCCAGATAAGAAACGTTGAGAGATCTGCCGAATGTAAGACGACGTGCGAGGATTTCCCAGAGGGCGCCCAGTCGCCCAACGCCGAGGCGATGGCTTCTTCCCACGGCGAACAGATCCTCAGGACACGTACCAGCCCGCTGCCGAGGTCCACATCGAGTTTCGCCAACCCATCTTCGAGGGCGCGCAGAGTAGCGGCACTTTCACTCCGTGCCAGACGCGTTCTTCGTCGAAGACGCTCGAGACGCTCCAGGCGCACTCGCACCTCTTCTACCTTGCACTCGATGTCCTGATATCCTGCCGCGCAGTTGGCCTCGGCCACCATCGCACTGCTGAGCTCCGTCTCCAGGCTGGAGAGCTCTGTTTGGAGCGCCCCGAGCAATGCATCGTGACCGCGAATCCATTCGTTGAGTTGTTCACGACGAGCAGTTTGGCGCTCCATGTCGCTTCGAGCTTGTCGCGCCTTGTCCAGTAGCTCCAGGTGGCTCTGCTCCGCGGCGTCCCGCGACCGCCGGATGTCCAATGCGGTGCGTTCAGCCGTGGAGAGCTGGGCTCGCTGTACTTCCAGCTCCGACCTCAGCTGCGAAAGTGCGCTCTGGTGCGCTGCTCTGCTTGTGCGCATTACTTCCATGGCACGGCAAGCCGCTTGCAGTCGATCTTCAACCGCCGATTTCGTGCTTTCCAGCCGCCGAGTCTGGGCTTCACATTCGGAGAGGCTGGACCTGGCAGATGCGCTCCGTTGCTCGAGGTACTCTATCTCCCGACGAATGCCGTCCTCCTCACGCTCTGCCAGGTGAAGAGCGGCAACGGCTGCTTCAATGCGCTGGTGCCAGGCGCGCTCTCGATCTAGCGCCAGCTCGGCCTCTTCTTCCAGCCTCGTGAGTTCGGCGGCGACCGCAGCTCGCTCACCGGCCATCCTCTCTACTACGTCCCGCGCTTGCTTGGCCCGAGACACCACCGCCTGCCACCTGCAGCCGTACCAGGCGATGAGCCCCGTGTCGAGCCGTCGAGACGCCTCATCGCGTTCCTCCACGGCTCGTGCCTGGCGGCGAAGCAGGCGTAGACGTGGCTCGAGCTCGGCTAAAACCAGCTCGGTCGTGGCAATATTCTGGCGAATGGTTGAGAGCTTGTGCCGCGCCTCGTCTCGACGTTCCCGATAGCCGATCAAACCGGCAGCCTGCTCGATGATTGCGCGACGCTCGAGCGGGCTGGCGGAGAGCAGCGAATCGGCCATCCCCTGGGTGACGATGACCCGTCCGCCAGCTTCTATGCCCACTTCGCGCATTGTTTCCAGCACGTCCTTCAGCCGAGCCTTGCGCCGATTCAGCAGATATTCGCTGTCGCCGGAGCGATACAGCCGGCGAGAGATGCAGATTTCCGGCCGGCCATCATCGTCCTCTTCCTTTTCCACGGTCAGCGACACCTCGGCTGCGCCGAGTACCCGTCGCGGGCCTGCATAAATTACGTCCGCCGCGCGCTGCCCTCGCAGGTCCCGCACGCTCTGCTCTCCCAACGACCAGCGCACCGCGTCGACAACATTGCTCTTGCCGGTTCCGTTGGGGCCCACCAGAGCCGTTATCCCCCCTGGAAATTCGAACCGGGTAGGTCGGGCAAAGCTCTTGAAGCCATACATTTCCAGGGATTTAAGCACGAACTGCCTCTCCGGTGGGGGACGTTGAACATTGTATGCGCTGGGGCCATTCCATCGTGAGCGCGGCGCCAAACGGCCAAAGCTTTGCTACACTATCGCGTCTCGACATTGTCAAAGGTAGGAGTCGGCGTGCGCAGACGTCCCCAGCCCAACCCTCTGCGTGGCATCCTCCGGGCACTTGGCGTCGCAGTTGTATTGATCATAGTCCTGCTGGTGGTCATTCTCGTTGCTTCCTCGCTGACTGCTCCGTCCGTGCACGCTCCGGCGCCTACCCCTCCTGCCACGACCCCACCACTGTCCACGGCCACGCCGGCGAAAGCCCGCACGACGAAGCCCGTTCCGACTCCGACCAAGAAGAAAGGTGCCCTGGAGATGCCCGGTAGTCAGAATGGTCCGCCGGGTGGTCTAGCAGATTCGGCGGCCCGCAAGCTCGCAGATCAAGCGCCGGTACAACAAAAGGGTCGCCACCCGAGTTCGAGGTCTTGGCCGGGTGCCACCCCGATTGCTTTTTTCAAGCGCACGGGCGGCGCGTACAGCGCAAATCCACTCTTTGTAGCCTCGTCACCCTCGGCGCGAGCGCGGCGCGTCGGCTACGGGGACGCTTTCGTCGCTCCTGTCTGGTCGCCGCGGAAAAGGTTCCTTGCCTATGTCCGCGTCTCTGAGACCTCTTCGTTTCCTGGGGCGCGTTGGTCCCTGATACGGCTGGACGTTCGATCGGGACATGAGCAGGTGGCAGCTGTACATGACGCCATGAGCCTCACACCGCTTGGCTGGTCGCTCGGGCGCCTGATCTACCTGGTCGCCAATTCGACCGACACCAGCATCTACGCCTCGACCGCCGGCCACACCGAATTCCTCGGAATTATGATCGCCCAACCGCTCGTCTCAGCATCGCTCTCGCCGGACGGAACGCACATCGCGTTCGCCACGCCGACCAGTTGCGCGTACTGCACGGTCAACATTTATGAGCTCAACGAGGGATCGGTCTGGACGGGCCCCACCGGGATGCCAAACGAGACCACGCTTGCGTGGACTGCCGACGGGAGTGCGGTTGTCGCCCTGATTGGGGACCATTTGCGCGTTCTGGCCGAGGATGATCACGCCTCACGCGAGCTCGCCGTTCCACGTGGGCTGCCCTCCCGATGGGAGCACCCGATGCAGGCGACGATATCCGGCAATGCCGTTAGACTGGTCGATACGGTGACGGGCAGATCTTTTCAGTCGGACCAGGGGTAGAAGGTACTCTGCGGCGTTTCACCCTCCTCACGCCACTCGCTTTGGCCGCGGCCGTTGCGGCACCGCCTCTCTCGGCCCCTGCCGTCGCCTGCATACAACCCGGCCGCTGGTCCGTGGCCGCGGCCTTCGATCTGGCCGCCAATGGCCTACTGCCGCCTCCTTACCCGCAGCTGCCGCCGAGCTCGCCGGTTCGCACTATTCCACCCTCGATTCTCAAAGCCGTCGGCTGGGTAGAGAGTGGTTGGCGCCAATTTGCTCCGCAGGGCCATCCGCTTGTTAGCTTCGATTTCGGCTATGGAATTATGCAGGTAACGTCGGGCATGGCCGGAGCCTTTGGCAGCGTCGGCGGAAATATCGATCCTGATACACAGAGTCAGATTGCCTCGGATTACATTTACAACATTGACTATGGGAGCCGGATTCTGACGGCGAAGTGGAAAAGCGTTCCTCAGGTTGGCAACGGCGACCCGGCCGTGGTCGAGAATTGGTATTACGCGTTGTGGGCATACAACGGCTGGGGCTGGGTCAATAATCCCAACAATCCCCGCTTCACACGCCAGGGCACCCCGGCCACCTATCCAAATACCTACCCGTACCAGGAGCGTGTGCTTTATCTTGTGGCGCATCCGCCGACAGATTCCACGGGCAACCCGATGTGGCGGGCCGTACCAGTTACACTCCCGAGCAACCAGAAGATTGGCTTGCATCCGGGCCGGTTGACACTCTCTACCACCCACCGGCAGGATCCACCTCAGATCTCCGCAATCTATCGACCTTTCCCGCTCAAAGTTGTTGCGCCGGGTGCGCCCCAAACGGTATCCGTGCGCGTGACCAACACAGGTACCGTGCCCTGGCTGGCTACCGGGCCGGCAAGCGTCAGTCTCACCTATCACGTGTTCACCCAAGCCGGCGATCCCTGGCAGCCCATATCACCGTTCTCAAACGGCGTAGTTGCGTTTGGGCAAGGCGCCGTCCCGTTGCCCAACGATCAGCTGCCGGGTGAGACGGCTACCATCAGAGCCACATTGACCGCGCCGAACAAGCCAGGCTCCTTTCGTGTGGCATGGGACCTGGAGCAGGGCTCCAGTCAATGGTTTAGCCAGCTAGGTGCGCTACCCCGAGTCCAGACGCTTCGTGTGGCGCAGACTCCTACTCCGCCCGGACCCCCGAGCGTCACTCCAACTCCAACACCGACCATCAAAGAGAACCTGCAGTATGTTGCCGACACCTCGGTTCAGGATGGCACGACCCTGCCCTCCGGCCAGCCGTTTGTCAAGGGCTGGCTCGTCTTTAACAACGGCCACACCGCTTGGCAACAAAACTGGGCGTTGCACCTCGTGTCCGGGCCTGGATTTGGCGCCAAGATTATACCGGTACCTCCAACCAGGCCCTGCCACTCGGCGAACATCGTGGCCCGCATGCGCAGTCCGCGTCGGGTCGGTTCATTCAAGAGCATTTGGCAGATGGAGGACGCTCAGGGCCATCCATTCGGGCAGCGACTGACGCTCGTAGTCACGCTTGCCGGTGGTGGTATTAGGCCGACTCCCGTTCCGACGTTGCCGATCACGCCTACGCCCCGGCCCACCAGGACTTCCGTGGCCGCGACGCCCACGCCCGTCGGCTAGCCTCAATACAAGGCCGATAAGCACCCGCCTCTCTCCTCCGCTATTGACGGAGCATGCGTAGGGGCGTATCGCATCCGTCCGGGGCGCGTGTGGAATACGTCCAGGGCGCGCGCAGCATACGTCCTACCCGTCTGGAAACAGCATCAGATGGTCGAATTCAGGGTCCAAAATGCGGGTGATATAATGTCGTTGAGTCGGCGGTCAATCCGCTCGGGCGGTTCATAGATCGGGAGAGCCGGCGATGTCAGGTCATTCAAAGTGGGCGCAGATCAAGCGCCAGAAGGGCGTGGCGGACGCGAAACGTGGCCAGCTCTTCACCAAATTGGGCCGTGAGATTGCGGTAGCGGCTCGCGAGGGCGCCGATCCCGCTGCGAACGCACGACTTCGGCTCGCGGTACAACGAGCGCGCGATGCCAACATGGCCTTGGATACGATCGAGCGGGCCATCAAGCGCGCCGCAGGCGCGGGCGAAGGCGCTCATTACCAGGAAATCGCCTACGAAGGGTACGGACCCAGCGGTGTTGCCATTTTGGTTGAAGCGCTCACCGATAACCGCAACCGAGCTGCGGCTGAGATCCGTAGCGTATTCACGCGCAATGGAGGCAACTTAGGTGAGGCCGGGTCGGTGCGCTGGCTGTTCGAGCCGAAGGGCGTCATAATTGTCGAAACCGATGGGACCGATCCCGATGAAATTGCGCTCGTCGCAATCGACGCGGGCGCCGATGATGTGCAAGTGGATGGTAGTCTGCTCGAGGTTTACACCGAGCTATCCCAGCTTGAAGCGGTGCGTCACTCACTGGAAGGGGCGGGCATCGCCGTAGCCAGTAGTGAGTCGGCCATGATTCCCAAGACCAGTGTGTCGCTGGACGAACGCGCCGCGGAACAGACCATGCGTCTGATCGAACGGCTGGAGGAGTTGGACGATGTCCAGCATGTCTACACCAACTCCGATCTCACCGAGGACGTAGCGGCTTCGCTCGCCGGCTGAACCTGCCGGCGACCTGCCCACCATGGACAGCTACGAGCGGGCCGATTCGCGATTCTCAGCCCGAGCCAAGCTGACCGTTCTCATTGTCGCTGCGGCACTCATCGCGATCTTCCTGCTGCAAATTCGTTCGATCCTCTCCCCCTTTTTATGGGCATTGGTGGCCGCTTATCTGCTCTCGCCCACAGTGAACTACCTCAATATCCGCGGCGGACTACCCAGGCTCTGGGCCGTGATTCTGATCTACCTGTCGGTGGGAATCCTGCTGGTCACGACGTCGCGCTACCTCTACCCTCGCGCGGTCGAACAGGGAAATATCTTTCTCGAAGATCTACCCCATCTGGTGGCGTCACTTCAGAAGGTCTTTGGTCCGCGACCACTTGGAATTGACATTGACACTTTGGTGCGCCAGCTGTTGTCCACGGCCGGCGTTCTTACCGGAAACAGCAGCCCCGGGCACCTACTCGTCAATGCGCTCGAAACGTTCGTCAAGCTATTCCTATTCTTGGTGACGACGTTCTACCTCCTGGTCGACGGACCACGGCTCAGGGCGGCGGCTCGGCGCGTCATTCCTCCCACCCATCGTGATGAGCTGCTGGCGCTCGCTCAATTGATCAACGTGACCTGGCAGCAGTACATCCGCGGCGAGCTTGTCTTGTTTGTCATCATGGCAACCGCGACCAGCATCGGTCTGACTATTTTGCAGGTCCCCGGGGCGATATTCATCGGTCTTGCCAGCGGAGCCCTCGAGCTCCTCCCACTCGTCGGCCCGATTACCGCCGGTGCGCTCGCGGTGTCTGTCGCATATTTCAATCAGTCCATACCGTGGGGCTGGAATCAGGTTGCATATGCGGGAGCGGTAGCACTGATGTATTTTGTGTTGCGTCAGGCTGAAGATTACTTTGTCGTCCCGCATGTTCTCGGTAGAGCCGTTCGCCTTCACCCACTTGTGATAATCTTCGCTGTCGCAACCGGAGGAGTCGCCGCCGGTCTCTTCGGCCTGGTGATAGCGGTTCCCGTCGCGGCGAGCCTCAAGGAGATCGGCGCCTATCTCTACGCCAAGTTGCTTGATCTGCCGGTCGAATTCCAACCGGTTCGCACCCTGGGCGGAGGCGTAATCGAGATTCCCATCCGAGGAAAGGTGAGCCATACCAGCGAAACTCCTGCCCCTGAAGGAACTCACTCAAGTTAGCCGAGCGATGACCTCGCGAGGTCAACGGCTGGTGCTGACCAACGGCTGTTTCGATCTCTTGCACGTCGGCCACGTTCGGTACCTCCTCGGAGCAAGAGCCCTCGGCGACGCGCTCGCGGTCGGGCTCAATAGCGATGCCTCGGTGCGAAAGCTCAAAGGCTCGGGGCGTCCCGTCACGCCGCAGGCTGAGCGCGCCGAGATACTGTCGGCTCTGGCGTGCGTCGATTACATCACCATCTTCACTGAAGATACTGCTGAGCGCCTGGTTTCCGAGGTGCGCCCGCGGGTTTACGTCAAAGGCGGTGACTATTCGGCGAATCCGGAGGAATCTTGCTTCCCGGCCGAGGGGCGTATTGTCCGAAGCTATGGGGGCTCTGTCCGTATCGTCGAGTATGTGCCCGGACACTCCACCGCCGAGCTCCTCAATCGCCTGTGCGGAGCCACGCACCTGGATAGCCAAAGCGGGTAAAATCTCCTGTTTGCTGACCGCGGAGGTCTGCCATCGCATTCCGTGTATCGCTCATCCTGGCCGGTGCAGCCATTCTCACCGCCTGCGGCTCGTCCCATAGCTCGCCGTCCGCGCTCGTCGTGGTGGCCGGCCAGAGCATCACGCGCGCCGATCTCAACGCGTATGTCGGCTATTCCAGCCGCTTCTACGCCTGGGCTCACCAGATGGGGGGGATAGGATCGCCGGGCTGTGGTACGGGAAATGGCGCAGTCAGGTGTACGGGGCTGCAGGGCAGGGCTCTAGCTCGGTTGATCGAGGAGCACGTCGTGATGGCTTATGCGAGCGCTCATCATATTCGGCTCACGGCACGCGAAGAATTGCGCATCGATCACGAGATCAACGACCTCAGACAGGCCGACGCGGCGGGAGGCAACCTCTTAAGGAGCCTGGGCGTGACGCCAAGCTTCATGAAGGAGATCGTGCGTAGAGAGATGTTGGTGCAAAGGGTAGAGGACATGGTAGCGCCGCGAGCGGTAAAGGTAGGCCCCGCTCTTCACCTGCGCCACTTCTTCATCTTCTACGGCGTCGGAAAATCCCGCAAGCAAGCCCGCGATGAGGCCTTGACGCTGGCCATCGATGGAGCGCCTGTGCCGGAGAACGCCGGGGTCAGAAGTGACTGGGTCGCGCCATTTCGGCTGCCCGCCGACATCCGCGCCCAAGTGATGCTGGCTCGCCCCGGACAGTTTGTTGGACCGTTTCGCGGAAAACAGTCCTTTCTGGTACTTCAGCTCCTGGCACGTGGTAACCACCGGTACGGACTTCCTGCCCGCCAACAGCTCGAGGCCGAGTACTTTCGGCGCTGGCTCGCGGGAGCCGTGCGTCGCGCCGATCCGAAGTGCTTTACAGACACCGGCGCGATCACACAGTGCCCACTCCCAGCTCGCCCCTCGAAGTGAAAATTCCCCGCGCTACCGTTCTGTACGGGCATCCCCGGGTACCCTCTGGGTGTGGTGCCCTCCCGCCCGACCACCTCCCTGCATCGTGTTGCACACTCACCGGCATCTTCAAGAACACGCCCCACAAGGGCACATGGTCGGCCACCTGACACCGTGCCCGGATTAAGGCGAGGTGAATAGAAGAGGCGAAAAACGGCTCCCTTTCGCGCTTCCGACGCCCGCCACCATGAAGAGAAGATGAATCCCGTGTGAAGAAAGAGTGAAACTACGATTGACAGAGTGGTGAGCCGCCTGTATGATGAAGGTGCTGAGGACGAAGATTTCGGCAGTAATATTGCGCTGCGTGAGCGAAAGGGGTGATCGACAAGCCGATGCGGGTTGGCATTCCCCGATAAGCCGGTTGGAGTGAGGACCAATCGGTACGGTTACGTGCGCTCGCGTCGAGCGTGCGGATCCGGTTATTCGCGCAGCGATATTAATGCCACCTAACTATGGTTGCTATCCGGCAACCGAGCGACCCGAACGCAATCCTGAGCGCAAGGAGTCCTGAATGAATAGGCGTTTATCCATAGGTCTAGCGTTGCCCATCGCCGCCGGCATGGTGGCACTGGCCGTGGCAATGCACAATCCGGTGAGGTCGGGCTTTGCGGCCGCGAGCACTCCGCCACCGCCGCCAAGCTTGATACCGACGCCGATAGGCCCACCTCCTGGCGTACCGACGAACACCCCGACCGTTACACCGGTGCCCACGGCTACCACGGCGCCAACCGCGACTTCGCCACCGGTAGCAACGGCGACACCCACGCCGAAGCCGAAGGCCACAGCGAAGCCAACTACGGCGCCGACTACGGCGCCGACTACGCCACCGGCCGCGACCGCGACGACGCCTCCGGCACCGAAGCCGACTGCTACCATTGCGCCGGTTCCGACCAAACAACCGGTGACCGGCTTCGGCGGAACGGCTCCGCGAGCGTACGTTTACAGCTCCGGCAACGCGAGCAGACTTGGCCAGAGCCCGCTGGCACGCAGCACGTCGCAGGGCACGAGTGCTCCCGGCGCGCTTCCGCGAACCGGTGGCGGCTCCGGCAGTCCGGCGAATCCAATCGCTCCGCTGTCCTTGCTGGCACTGGTTGCCATCGGCATCGGACGGTTCCTGCCGAGGCTGTTCAAGCGATAGTCTAGCCGACCGGAAGGCGCCCACCAGACGGTGGGCGCCTTTCCCATTTCTCGAGTGGTTGGGCAAAGAGGATGGTGTGCAGCAGACGTTGAAGATACTCGTAGGCGAGGCCTTCAGGCCGTTCTCCCCCTCCGAGGCGGTTTCCCTTCTCCACCGGCACCGGTCTGAAGACCTCGACTACTTCTTTCGCACACCAGACTGCTTCATCACGCACTTGGAGGCGCTCCCTGGAACTCCGAATTGGTATCCTGACCGTTAGCGATCGGGCCTCGGCCGGTGAGATGGAAGACCGCGGTGGTCCCGCCGTTCAGGCCGCTCTCGACAATCCGGACTGGAATATAGCGGAGCACACCATCGTGCCCGATGACCTCGACCGGGTTGCCTCCACCCTGTGTCGCTGGACCGACGACTTGAAGCTCGACGTCATCTTCACCACCGGAGGCACGGGTTTGGGTCCGCGCGATATCACGCCGGAAGCCACTTCGAGCGTGATCACGCGGCCGGTGCCCGGCATCGCGGAGGGAATCCGTTCCGCCAGCCTCGCTCAAACGCAGCAGGCGATGCTTTCCCGCTCCGTGGCCGGAGTCCGTGCGAACACCCTCATCATTAATCTACCCGGCAGTCCACAAGGAGCCGCCGAAGGCGTGCAGGTCGTTTGCCCCGTCCTCGAGCATGCCGTCGCTACCCTGCATGGTGCCAGACACTGAGCCGGCCTGAATCGTCGATGCCGCGCCCGAAATACTGACGTAGGGGCCATCTGCCGTGCCCGCCCGGCCTACGAGTGATCCGGCCCCAACACATAATCCCGCAAGGCCGCTTCCTGATCGGTGGTGGCCAAGGCTATTAGCCTGTCGTCAGGCCGAAGCACCGTATCGGCGTGGACGACCACCGGACCGCCGTTCCGCATCAGTAACGGCACTGCTGTGTCTTCCGGCAGACTGAGCTGCGACATGAGCTTGCCGGCCACCGGCGATTCCTCGGTTAGCTCGAGCTGAAGAAACTCCACTCCACCTTCCTGAAGGGTCAAGAGATGGATCAATGGGTGGTGTGGAATCTCCTGCTGGATGACTGCCAGGATAACCTGTGTCGCGCTCACCGTGGCATCGATGCCCAGCTTACTGAATATGTACTCGTTCCGCGGGTTGTTGATGCGGGCGACCGTTCTAGGCACGTTGAAGCGTCGTTTAGCCACCTGGGCGATAATCAGGTTGTCCTCATCGTGGCCCGTAACCGCCGCGACCACGTCTGCCCGTTCTAAACCGGCCAGCTCGAGCGTGGCGACTTCCGCACCATCACCCTGCAGCGCAGTTCCTCCTAGCTCGTGGATAATTCGATCCACTTTCGCGCCATCCTTCTCGATGACCAGCACTTCCTGCTCCTCCGCCAGGAGGGACTTCGTGAGATGGTAGCCAACTTTTCCTGCGCCTACCACGACGATGTACATCTAGACTTCCTCTCTCTCACGGACCACCATGTTGTACAGCCGCGCCGCGCCATAGATCGTCGGCGACACCGTCGTCAAGCCGGATTGCTCGAAGATGATCGATCGCTCTGCATCGTACACGCGCGCCAGCACCTTCGGCACCCCCAGGTAGTCCGCGATCTGCGCCGCCATCAGATTTCGATTGTCTCCATCGGTGAGTGCGAGAAAGATGTCCGCTTTCTCCACTTCGCCCGCGCGAAGCACGTCGATGTCGATTCCGTTGCCGGCGAGGGTCTCGCCTGTGAAGCTCGCTCCCAAACGATCGAAAGCAGAGGCATTCCAATCGATGACCGTGACATGATGGGATGCGCTGAGAGCGCTCGCCAGACGCGCTCCAACACGGCCACAGCCCAGGATAACTATCTTCACCGCCTCTCCTTCAGACCAGATTATACGGACTGGCGCCTTGAGCCTTGAGTCTTGAGCAATGAGCAATGAGCTTTGAGCCATGAGCCATGAGACTCAGACCCGAATCCGGTCACGCCCAACGCCGGCGACATCCGGTAGACTCGCAATCTCCTCGCATCGTAGGTTGAGGTGCGACTGCGCACCCTGCCAACGGAGTGCCGGCCGATATTGAACCAGTGCAATTCACGACCCGCCAGCAGCTCAAAGCTCAAACCTCATAGCTCAAAGCTCACGGCTCATTGCTCATGGCTACCTTACGTACAGCGGACTTCGACTTTCGCCTGCCGCCAGATCTTATCGCGCAAGATCCCGCCCCCAGACGGGACGATTCACGTCTCATGGTTCTGGAGCGTGCCACGCAATCGATCACCCATGATCGCTTTGGAAACCTTCCGGCGTACCTGAACTCGGGTGACATCCTCGTCGCCAATCGCAGCAGGGTGATACGCGCGCGTCTCTGGGCCCGTAGGGAAACCGGTGGGCGCGTGGAGCTACTCCTCACGCGTTCGCTGCAGCCGGATCACTGGTGGGCGCTGCTACGGCCTTCGCGCCGAATCCGGGCCGGAGAGAAGCTTGGCATATGCGGATCGACCCTCCGCGCTCAGGTGGAAGCCTCGGGAGAGGCAGGCCAGTGGCTCATCCGGTTTCGGGGGGAGGGCGACGTGCCATCCCAACTCCATACTGTAGGTTCGATGCCCCTTCCTCCCTACATCACGAATTCGTCCGCATCCGACGACCGCTACCAGACTGTCTACGCCGATCGGGAAGGCTCGATTGCCGCTCCCACCGCGGGTCTCCACTTTTCGATCGAGCTGCTCGGCCGTCTACGCGCCTCCGGAGTGGCAGTTGAGTTTGTAACCCTCCACGTCGGGATGGGAACCTTCAAGCCGGTCGTCGTCGAGCGAGTCCGGAACCATCGCATGCACCCCGAGTGGGGAGAGGTGACCGGCGAGGCTGCAGCCTCGATCAATCGAGCGCGTGTTGCCGGAAACCGGCTCGTCGCGGTCGGCACCACGACAACTCGACTTCTCGAGTCGGCGGTTCGGGGCGGTCGTCTCGAAGCCTACTCTGGTGAGACCGATCGCTTCATCTACCCCGGTTATAGTTTCCAGGCTGTCGACGCTCTCATCACCAACTTTCATCTGCCACGCTCGTCACTTCTTATGCTGGTCAGCGCCTTTGCAGATCGAGAGCTCGTTTTGCGGGCGTATGCCGTGGCCGTCGAAGTGGGCTATCGGTTCTATAGCTTCGGAGACGCGATGCTTATTGTGTAGCGCAATGAAGCCACTGCCATCGATCCTGGAACCCCTTCTCTCAACCCTGCGTCCGGTGAGCGAAACCATGGCGCCCGCCACTTGGTCCACCACCGCTTTTCCACGACAGGCAGCCGTGCTCGTGCTGCTTTTTCCACGTGGCTCCGACGTCGCTTTCGTTCTCACTGCTCGTCCCAACACTCTTGCGCGGCACGCTGGTCAGATCTCGCTACCGGGCGGAGTAACCGAGCCGGGCGATGTCGACCTCTGGCACACCGCGCTGCGGGAAACGCAGGAGGAGCTCGGCATCCGGACAGACAGGATTCGGCCACTCGGCCAGCTGGATCCGGTATCGCTGGTTGCCTCCAACTATGTCATAGCGCCCTACGTCGGCTGGAATCCGTTCCCACCGGTCCTCAGGCCGGATCCCGCCGAAGTAGCTGAGTGTATCGAAGTGCCCGTGCGGCTCTTGTTCGACCCTCTCACCGTGCAAGAGGAGAAGTGGGAACTTCGGGGAGACTTGTGGCACGTGTGCTTTTTCCGGCTGGACGACAAGATCGTGTGGGGCGCCACAGCCCGAATCCTCGCCGATCTTGCGTCTCGTCTCCACCACCCCGGCTTCCGGGAGCCGCTCATTCCCGGCTCAGTCCGCCCCGCCTGATCTGGATTATTGACATTGCGACCAGCGTCAAGTCTGCCAACCTTTCACCAGCGTTCCGCCGAAGTGGGCGGGATTCGCATTCACTATGCAGAGGTGCCCGCCGATCGTCCCAATCTCCTCATGATCCACGGCATCGGTATGGACTGGCGCGTCTGGCAAGCCGTTTCACGGCGACTCTCGCCGCTCTTTCATCTCTACCTGGTCGATCTTCGAGGCCACGGAGGGAGCGACAAGCCCGCTCGCGGTTACTCGTTGGCACACTACGCAGCTGATATCGAGGACTTCATCGAGCAACTCGATCTGGCTCCAGTCGTGCTCGTGGGCAGCTCGCTAGGAGGGATGGTCGCTGCGACTGTCGAGGCCCCAGCCGATGTCGTGACTCATCGAGTCCTGGTCGACCCGCCGCTCACGGGAGGCCCCATCAGAGACGCTCCGATGTTTCGGGAGATCCTCCGTCTGAAACACGAACCCGCTCCACGGCTGGCAAACTACCTCGAAGAATACAACCCCAAGGCGGGGCAGTTTTACCTGCGCATTATGGCTCAAATGTGGTGCGAGGCATCGGACGGCGTCATCGAAGACATGCTCGAACGGCCGGACGACTATTATGCCGTCGACCAGTCGCTGCGGCTCGTCGAGGCGCCTACTCTCCTGATGCGCGCTGATCCGGAGCTTGGAGGCGTGCTGTCCAGTTCCGAGGCCGAGCGCGCTCTGCGCCTCCTGCCCAGAGGCGCTCTCATGGACTTCCCCGGCTCGGGTCACGCGATTCACGCCTACCAGCCGTCCGCGTTCGTCCAGGCAGTATCTGAGTTTGTCGGCCATTCCGTGGTACCGGGCGACCTCCCAGGTATTGGAATATGACGGCGCTCTCGTCGTGTGGCGGGCGCACCTCGTTCTACAATTGGCTCACGAGACCCGGTCGTACCTTGACATTGCTGACACACGATTGCGATTCATGAACATGCGCTTGAAGCAACCCAACTGGACCAGGATTCTCACCATTCTGCTGGTGATCCTGGCATTTTGCGCCGTTCTCTACATTGCCGGTCTCGTCCTAGCCCGGTTTAGGCAGGCTCTCTTACTCTTCATCCTCGGGGCGATCGCCGCCTACGTCCTGACACCGTTGGTAAATCGGCTCGAGGGTGCGTTCCGATTTCGCTGGGTTGCAATCCTCTTCTCGTATGCGCTGGTTGCCGTCGCGATCTTCGCGCTAGGTCTTCTGATGGTCACGCCCTTCGTGCAGCAAGCGCAATCGTTGGTCGACAATCTGCATACTCCGGTGCCGGGAAGCTTGAAGACCATCGCACATGTTCAGGACGACAATAACCTGATGCGGGCTGACCTCGTGGCGTTGCAGCAGCTGGCCGCACCCGGACCTGCATCGGGCGCCGCGAGCGACGTGGAGCAGGCGCGCCAACAGGTAGTCGCCGACCTCACGACGCTCACGAGGGCGGACTTGACGGATCTGAGCAACGGAACTCTTATCGCAACATCGCACTATGCGCGCGAATGTCGGCCACGGGCCCCCGCCAAAATTAGCGCTTGCCCGCAGCCCCAAACTCAAGTGCCTCCGAGCTACGTGAAGCAGGTTCGGCAGCAGGTCCAGCTATTGAACGCGGATTGGCAAGCGGTCAATCCCTCGGGGAAAGTCATTCATGTGGCGGCTATCAAGCGCGTCATCGACGACTCTCGGCGCACGGATGCGGTGGTCGGCAGCCTCAAGCATGCGGTCTCCACCAGTCCCATCCTGATCCTCCGTTCCCAGACATGGCTTGACCAGCATGGCATCAAGATCGATCTCCCGAGCAAGCTGGGACAGGCGAGCCGCCAGATCAGCGATCAGGGAACCGGCATCCTCAACAATGCCATCACCATTCTGTCCGAGACCGTAGGCATTCTGCTGAATACCATTCTGATTCTCATCATAGCCTTCTACCTGCTCCTCGATGGCGGGCGACTGATTCATGGCGGCCTTGCGCTCGTGCCTCAAAACTACCGCCAGCAGGTGTGGTTTTTCGTGACCAGCACCGACAAGGTGATGGGCGGGTATATCCGTGGTCAGCTCTTCCTCTCCGCGCTCGCCGGTCTCCTGGCCGGCGGGGGTGCCGCCGTCCTCGGCGTGCCCTACCCTCTCTTGATCGGTGTCATGACCTTCTTGCTCCAGACGGTTCCGGTCATCGGTCCTATCGTAGCCGTCGTGCCGGCAGTAATCATTTCACTGTTCTTCATGCCACTGTGGACCACCCTGGAGCTATTTGTATGGTTTCTGGTCTTCCAACAGGTCGTCACCAACATTCTTGGCCCCAGGGTCATGGGCATGGCAGTCGGTATTCACCCGCTCGAGGCGTTGCTGGCGGTACTGATCGGCTATCCGCTCGGTGGACTGCTTGGTGCGTTCCTCGCTGTGCCACTCATGGGAATCGTGCACATTCTCATCCGCGAAGCCTATGCCTATTTCGTCCTGGGCCAGGAAATGCCGTCGGCGCCGGTGCCCGAACCTCAACCGGAGCAGCCCGTCGTGGCGCTGACGAAGCCGCTCGCCGGACCCGGACAGCCCGATTCGACCGTGCGTAAGACCGCCGGCTAGGAGTCGCGCCGCTCCATCCTCATCATCCTCTAATGCTGACTCTGCTATGCTGGCGGTGCGGAATCAAGATAGAACACCATGCCACTACAGAAAGGCAAGCGACGCAAGAGACCGCGGCGGCGCGGTCGAGGTGACGACGCCCCACTCACGGAAACACGGACACAACCGAGCGACCCACCTAGAAACCCGGGCTTAGGGCTCAGTGGACGACGAAGAGAGATGCCGCCTTGGCTCAACGTGAGCGTCGGCGTGTTTTTGTTCATCATCGGAGTCCTGTTCTCGCTCTCCTCGCACCAGGGCTTCCCTAGCTGGGAGTTCGCCATAATCTTACTCGGGTACCTCGGATTGTCCGGCTATTATTTGAGCAAAGGTTTCCGCCAGTATCGCGCCCGCAAAGGCCCATAGCCCGAATTCTTCTGCCGGCGATGGAGCGCTCGGCCTACGAATAAGGCGCGATAATGCTAAAATGCAGTAGACAAGTTGCCGATTTCGTAATCAAAAAAGCCCACAATGAGGCTGTCAAGTTTGCCCACAGGAGGTGGGTCCATGCAACGCAGACGTTTGTACGGGAGGGACGTGAGCTTACAGGTCCGCATGGCGGTGACCATGCTCTTGCTCATCGCCCTGTTTTTGGTTTTTTCATTCATCCTCTTTCGAGTCACGCACTCAGCGCTCTTTCTGATCGTCATTCCGCTAGGCGGGCTGCTCGTCCAGTATTTCTTGTCCGACAAGATGGTGCTGGCGTCTGCCGGTGCACGCATGGTCGATGAGCGTCAGGCTCCCGAGCTTTTCGGCATCGTTCAGCGCCTGGCGCAGCAGGCTGATCTGCCCATGCCGCGGGTTGCTCTCGTCGACACGGCCATGCCCAATGCGTTCGCCACCGGGCGCAACCCCAAGCACGCGGTGGTCGCCGTGACAACCGGACTGTTGCAGCAGCTGTCCGGACGTGAGCTAGAGGCGGTGCTTGCCCATGAGATGACGCACATTCGCAATCGGGACATGGTCGTCATGACGATGGCAAGCTCCGTCGCAGCGGTCGCTTCCTTCGTCATCCAGATGGCCTTCTGGATAGGTCTGGCCAGCGAGGACGACCGGGACAACGGCAACGCCTTTCTCATCATCTTGCTCGTCAGTCTGGCCGTCGGCTTCATCAGCAACATTCTGGTCATGGCACTTTCCCGGTACCGCGAGTACGCGGCCGATCGAGGTGGGGCAATTCTTACCGGTGCGCCGGAGCAACTTGCTTCAGCCCTGCTTCGCATCAGTGGAACGATGCAGCACATCCCGAACCAGGACCTGAGACAGGCCCAGCCGTTGAGCGCGCTCTACATCGCTTCACCGCGCAAGGTGGCATCGGAGTTCTTCTCCGATCACCCGTCGGTCGAGAACCGCGTCGCCAGGCTGCAGCGCCTGCAGCAGCAGATGGTTGGCCGATGAGCTTCCTTGACGCGCTCCTTGGGCGCGCCAAGCCGGTCAAGTCGAGCCTCGATCAGCTGTTCGGCCTTTCGACGGCTGAGCTGACACTGGAAACCGAGTTCGGTCTCAAATCCACCGGTGGGGCTGCGATCTGCTTTCGCCCGGTAAGCACCGGCCAATTCGCCGAGCTCGAGCATGAAATCGGCGAGCTGCTTCAGGCCAGCAGCAAAGATTCACCGATATCATGGCGCTCCTTTACCGACTCTTACGGATATGACTGGATCGTCATCCAATGCCAGGAGTTCACCAACGCGGTCGCAACCATCCACATGATCAGCCAGGAGCTGCAAGAGTCCGGCTTCGGCGATCAGCTCCTCGCCTCGGTCTTCCAGTTCAAAGACGACTCAGGCCGCAATGTGTACTGGATGTACAACTACAAGCGCGGCGCCTTCTACCCTTTCGTGCCGACGAGCGGTCAGAATCGGGACAATGCGCTGGAGCTCCGACTGAGCTCCGTCATGAGCAAGGAGCTAAACCTGGAGTCCGACCTCTCGAAGTGGTACGCGCTGTGGGGGATTCCTCTGTAGGGGTGGACGTCCCCGTCTACCCTCCCTCGGTCGGGCGGCGCGCAGAGGCGTGCGGAGGAGGATGTCCACCCCTACAATCCCCGCACACGTTCATGCGTCGTTGCGGCCTTGACGCCCCTCTCCGATCAGGCCGGTAGCGGGTGCATCAGACTCTCGTCGGTGAGCAACCGGTGTGCCTCTTCCAACGTCACGTCCTCCGGTGGGACGATGACGTCGGAGGGCACCAGGCGATCATGCCTTAGCTCCTTGCCCTGCTTCTGCACGAAATCAATAATGGCGCGAAGGTGTTCGTGAAACTCCTTCTCCTGATTGGCGTGCAGCGCGCTCGTCAGACCATGGTCGAGCTCCTCCAGTCGCTGGCGGCTCGAGTCATCGAGCTCGTACTGGCCAAGACCGCTGATCCGAACGATCATTTGCCTGCCTCCAATTGCTTTTGCGGCGTCGTGCCGAGCTGCGCCTTCATTGCGGCGAGCTGTGCATCGACGTCGCCGCCCGAGCTCAGCTGAGCGAGCTGGCGATCGATGTCGTCTCCGCCTCCACCGAGCGAGTCCGTGAGGGCTCCACTGGCGACCAATTCGTCCATAGCGCCCGCGCGCGCCTGCATCTGCTCCGTCTTGTCCTGGGCACGCTGGACGGCCAGGCCGACGTCGGCCATCTCTTCCGAGATACCGGTCGCCGCTTCGCTGATTTTCACCTGCGCCACCGAAGCGGTATAGGTCGCCTTGATGGCTTCCTTTTGCGTGCGGAAGGTTTCGATCTTGGTCTGAAGCTTCTGCTCCGCGTCGGTCAGCTTCTCCTGCTGCGCCCCGAGCTGAACAATCTGGGTGTCCAGATTTTGCAGCTGCGACTGTATCCCGACCTTGCGCTGTAGAGCAATGCGCGCCAGGTCCTCGCGATTCGCCGACAGAGCTTGCTGCGCCTGCGAATCCAGCTTCTCCATGTCTTGCTGGATCTTGTCGTGTTGCAATTGCAGTCGCCGCTTCGATGTAACCAGATCGGCCAGACCGCGCTTGACGTTCTGCAGCAGCTGAAGCTGTTTCTCATAGGAGTAATCCAACGTCTCGTTCGGATTCTCTGCCTTGTCCAGCACCTTGTTCATCTTGGCCTGGATAATCGTGTTCATTCGGCCAAACATACTCATCTGAGAGCTCTCCTCGTTTGTCAATACGGACCGTGTGCAGCCCAAGACTACTTGTTGGCGAGGGTACAGTCAAAATGCTTCATGCTACTCTGGAGAGGTTTCGCGACTCCTCGATGAGACGTTAGTGGCAGAGTCAGCGCTCCCCCCTGCTCATTCCTCCTCTACCAGAGCTGCCCTTCTCGTCCTTGCCCTGCCTCTGGCCCTGGTCGTGGCGCTGGTCCTCGCCACCATGGTCGGAAGCGTCAGCATACCTCCTCAGGAGACGGTTCAGATTCTTCTTCACAGGCTGGGGCTGCCCGGCGAGGCTACCTGGCCGACAACGGATCAGACCATCATCTGGGAGGTTCGCCTGCCCCGCGTCATCGCGGCGGCGCTTGTGGGCGGCGCGCTTGGCGTGGCGGGAACGCTCTTCCAGGCTGTGTTGCGCAATCCGCTGGCCGATCCATATGTCATTGGGACTTCCGCGGGAGCACAGCTCGGTGTGGCCATAGCTCTGGTGCTCCCGGCAGAAGTTGCATTTCTCGGATTTGGATCCATCCAGCTCCTCGCCTTTATAGGTGCGCTGGCCACCGTGCTCTTTGTCTACACCATTGCTCGAACCGGCGGCCGTACTCCGGTGATAACCCTGCTTCTTGCCGGATTCGTCGTCAGCTCGTTTTTGATCTCGGGAACATCGTTCCTGCTGAGCGCTACCAACCGCATGAATCAGGTCATGACCTGGACAATGGGGAGCATGGATGTGAGCGACCTGAAACAGCTTGCCACGACCGGTCCACTGATGTTCCTGGCAGCCGGCTTGTCGTATCTCCTGTCGCCTCGGCTAGACGTCGTTCTCCTGGGCGAAGAGCAAGCGGCGCACCTCGGAGTTCGGGTTGAGAGGCTGAAGCTCGTTTGCATTGTTCTGGCCTCCCTGCTCACTGCACTCGCGGTGACGCTGGCCGGCGTTGTCGCCTTCGTCGGGCTGGTTGTGCCGCATACCGCCAGGCTCATCTACGGACCCAGGCACCGCATCCTGATCCCGGCTGCAGCCTGCGGTGGCGCTGTGTTCGTCGTGGCCGCCGACGCGCTGTCACGCCTCGTGCTGGCGCCCACGGTCGTTCCCCTCGGGGCCGTCACAGCCCTGGTGGGAGCTCCCTTTTTCTTACATCTCCTGAGGCGGAGTCGGCGTGACTATGCTGTCTGAGGACACTGGACTGCGCGCTGCCTCCGCTTCATATGCCTACGATGGCGATGTCGTCGTGCATGAGGTCTCATTTGGTCTGCAACCAGGGGCCATGGTTGCCATAGCCGGTCCAAACGGCTCCGGCAAGACCACCCTGCTCAAGATGCTGAGCGGGATTTATCAGCCAATGGGTGGAGAAGTCTACCTGGACGGAATGCAGTTGTCAAACGTGCCGGCGCGCCGGCTGGCGTGCCGGGTCGCAGTGGTCACCCGCCATATCGATCCCAAGCTCATGTTTTCGGTGGCCGAGATCGTCGCGATGGGTCGAACGCCCTATATTGCTCTTCTGGGTTCTCCAGGTTCGCATGATCGGCATGCCATCCGCGAGGCGCTGGCCTTCTGCGAGCTCGAACATCTTGCCCATCGCCGATTCGGCGAGCTCAGTGGCGGCGAGCAGCAGCGCGTCATGCTGGCCATGGCGCTGGCCCAGGAAGCGGACTATCTCCTCTTGGACGAGCCGACCGTCCATCTGGACCTCCACCACCAGTACGAGCTGCTGGAGCTGCTGTGCAAGCTACGCACCAATCGGCATACCGGCATTGCGGCCGTCATGCACGACCTGAATCTTGCTTCGCTCTATTTCGACCGGCTGGCGCTGATGCAAGCCGGCAGGCTGGTCGCGGACGCTGACGCAGCAGAGATCCTCCGGCGTCCGGAGTGTCTGTCCGTGTTTCAAGCGCCTCTCAGCGTTGTGGCCCATCCCCGCTCAGGAGTGCCGCAGGTCTTGCTCGAGCGAAGTAACAATTCGCGGTGAGGAAAAACAAAGGCCGGACAAACTGAAATGTAGGAGTACATGTATCGCGTCCATCACGCAGCCCACACCCGAAACCCCGTATTGGTAGTCCTCTGGGCCACATGCAAATCGCTAACGGCTGATGACTAACAGCTCATGGCTCATGGCTCATGGCTCATGGCTATGCCGCTACCAGGCCACCCGCGAATGAGTCCAGCTCAGCGCCGCTGCACCGATGAGACCCACATCCTCCTCCAGCTCGGCCTGTACGATACGTACCACATTGCGCGGCACTGCCAGCGCGTACTGCTCCACCACTCGTTGGATCGGCTCAAACAGCAGGCGGCCGGCCTTGGTCACGCCCCCCCCAATGGCGATCACGTCCGGATTGAACAGGTGGATGCAGTTGACGACTCCAAAGCCCACCGCTTCCGCTGCGTCCGTGAACAGCGCCAGCGCAAACCGATCCCCTTGCTGTGCGCCGCGAGCCACGTCTGCGCTGGTGGCCAGGTCGCCATCGACCCATTCGGTTACGATGCTCCTTTCGCCCGCGGCCAGTCCCTCCCGGAACCGCCTGGCAATCGCCGTTCCGGAGGCGATGACCTCGAGGCATCCCTTGTTGCCGCATTTGCAGACCGGACCGTACCGGTCGATCGTGGTGTGCCCGATCTCCCCGGCCGTACCCGACGCGCCTTCTACGAGCCTCCCTTCGACCACTACCCCGCCGCCGATACCCGTGCTCACAGTTATGTAAACCAAGTTCCGATTGCCGCGTCCGGCCCCGAAATAGAACTCCCCGAGCGCAGCTGCGTTAGCATCGTTGGCAACCTTTACCGGAATTTCGAGCTCAGCTTCCAGGCTCAGTCTCAGTGGAACGTTTTCCCAGCCTGGAAGGTTGGGCGGATTGAGCATGACGCCACTGGTCGCATCCAGCGGGCCCGGCGCGCCAACCACGAGAGTCTGTACCTGACTCCAACTGACACCTGATTCACTAACCGATTGGCGCGCCTGCCGTACGATCTGATCGATGATCCCCTCGGGACCGAGCTCCAGCAAGGTCGGAGCGTCGGTTCTCCCGGCCAGATGCAGCGACTCGTCGGAGACCGCGGTGCGGACGTGAGTGCCGCCAAGATCCACCGCGATACTTCGTTTATCCACGGCTAAATCTCACGCCGGCGCCGAACAGACCAGACCACCCACCCCAGACCACCGGCGATTCCCAGCAGTGCGAGGCTGACCAGCGCAATCGTAGTGCTCTCCCCGAGTCCGGAATCGGCGTGACTACTCGCCTGCCGCACGAGGGCCGTCCGTTTTTCTGGCTGCACCGAGATCGGCGCTTGCCGGCTACCCTGAAGCTGCTTGTCGAGGAGCGCCATGTCTCGGCGCGACATCTGTCCGAGATCTACGGCATACGCTCCCGTCTTGGGATCGGCCTGTAGCTTCTGCACGATCGTTCCGCCTCTTGGTCGTTTGAGGCGCAGAGCGGCACGCTTCGCCCGTGGACCCCTGCCCACCAGGAAGGTCTGCCCCTCCCATTGCAGAAGATAGCCCGTCCAGCCGTGAGATCGCGCCAGAGGCAGACCACGCCGGCGGTCGATCAGCGCGGCTCGAGCCAAAGCCGAAAGCACGTCCGCCTGTGCGTCGGACGCGCCATCAATGGAAGCAATTGAGGCCACGAACGGCAGCTCGTAGAGACGCTGCGCCGAGAGCCTGGCCCTCACATCCACGGCGCCGCGCAGCAAGTCGAGCCGAATCCCACGGTCACCGAGCGCCGCACGCACGTCGCGCGCTTCCCGCAGCAGATCCAGACTGAAAGCATGCGTACCGCGAGCTGTCGAAGGAAGCTTGAGCAGGAGTAGTCGAGGCAAAGAGGCAGGTGGTAAATCGCCCAGTCCAGGCATCTTCGGAAGGGGATTGATCACCAACGGCGCGCTTAGCCAGAGGTAGATGGATGATTCGTTCTGATAGCCCTCAAGTGGGTCCGGACCCGAGCCGGTCCAGCCGTATGGATCCGTCGGGCTACAGTTGTGAAACACCGTGAAATGTAAGTGCGGCCCGCTGGAGTGGCCGGAGTTGCCACTGATGCCGAGCAGCTGCAGTCGCCTCACGCGCTGGCCGGCCTTCACACGGAGCTTGCTGAAGTGTCCATAGAGCGTCACATATCCGTTGCGGTGGTCGATCATCACCATATCGCCATAACCATGCTCGTGCGCATCTGGATACTCCCACCCGGCGAATATCACCCTTCCCGCCGCCGCCGCGTACACCGGTTCGTACCACAGATTGAAATCATACCCGTTGTGGCCGTCGTAGTACACGTACTGGCGGAGCGACTGACTCCAGTACGCCGGAAAGTCCGAGGCATGATGCACCCCATCTGGACGAGCCTGTAGGCCTGTAGCCGTGACCACCAATCCGTCCATCAGGAAGTTCGGTGAGTCGTGATCGAAGTAGGAACCCATCGTAGTCCACCCGGCGAACGGGGGAGACAGAAATGGATGGGACGCAACGGGCTTTCCTGGGCCGTTGCAGCTGACCGGGCTGATCGAGTTGTCCGTCGAGAGCGTGATAGGTGGCGTTGGAGTCGGCGTGGCGGTCGGAGTAGGAGTTGGTTTGCGTCGAGTACGTTTGCGGTGACGATGAGCGCGCGCCTTTGGTGTAGGGGTGGGCGTCGCCTTGCGTGCCCGAGCTCCGGACTTTCGCTTGTGGGAGTGTTTCTTGGCCGGCGAGGTCGGCGTCACCTCCGATTTGACCCTCGTCAAAGGCCGAGGCGCGGCGGTCGGAGTTGGGGTCGGACTCGGGGTCGCAGACGGACTTGGGGTTGCACTGGCCGGTTGCTCAACCGTGGGTGCTACGCTGACGGTCGTGGTTTCCGTGATAGTTGGCGTTGCGTCTGTTGCCGCCGCGCCCTCAGACGCGGAAAGCGGGATCTGGACGGCCAGCAACGCAACCACTATGCCCAGTCCGCCGGATGCTCCCGCCCGGCGCAGCATACGAGCTGTCCGTTCTCTATCAAGCAACCTCACCCATAATCATATCTCGACGCCAACGACACACGTGTTCCCGATTCAGGCTTGCGCCGGCGGGGTCACCCGGTACCCGCTGTGCCCGCAACGCATGGTTTGCGCTTCCCGTAGGCAACCAATCAGGTGCGTGAAGATACCTGGCTATGCCCCTGCAGTCACCCGTGCAGAAAACGACCGAATACGCTGCTCCACTTCGTCAACCACCGAGTCCGGGGTCGATGCTCCGGCAGTGATGCCCACCCGGCCGGCTTGCGCGAACCATTCCGGCTCTAACTCCGCAGGCCGTTCCACCTGATAGGCGGCAGCACCCTCTTCCTGCGCTGCCTGCACCAGCTTTCTGGTGTTGGCGCTGGCTCGCCCGCCGACCGCTATCACGACGTCGACATCTTGAGCGAGCTCGCGAACTGCTCGCTGGCGATCTTTGGTCGGCTTACAAATCGTGTTGATCACTCGGATTTCTACGCCTCGCGCTACCATTCTCCCGACCAGTTCTTTCGAGAGCTCTATGAACTTTTCAACGTTGGAGGTGCTCTGCGACACGAGGGCGACGCGCCGCGTTGGCTCCCAGCCTTCCAGATCATCTATGGCCGCGATAACCTTCGCCTTGCCGCCCGTCCAGCCCACGATGCCCTTCACCTCTTTATGCTTCGCATCACCGTAGATCAACACCGAATATCGCTGCTGCACGAGGTCGTAGGCTGTCTTCTGAATGCGCGTCACAAGGGGGCAGGTGGTGTCGATCACCTTCAGTCCTCGGCTCTCCGCGTCTTCCTGGAGCGTCGGCGGTGCCCCATGAGCGGTGATAGCCACAATTGAGTCCGGTGGCGCCTCGCTCAAATCGTCGATCACGTGCACGTGAATCTTCTCCAGCTCTTCCGCGATCTGCGGATTGTGCACGATGGCGCCGAGCGTGTATACCGGCGTGCCCATCTGACCGAGGTCCTGAACAACCTCGATCGCGTCGCGCACGCCAAAACAAAAGCCCATCGAATGGGCGCGAACTATCTCCATCTGGTGCGGGTAACCTCCTGCAGCGACGTCACGGCGAGATCAGAGTGACACCACGTGTCATTGTACATGGCGGTGTTGACATTCGGGGAGTGGTCGCTTTGTTTGTCCGCCTAACGTCGGCTATCATCGGGTGTGGCTGACGCGCTGTTCGGCCACTTATTTTTGTGCTCAATGGTGGTCGATTCTGACTATCTCCCTCCGCGGCCACGCCGTGTGCGTTCTCGCCTCTCTCAATCTCATATGGCCCACCGGCCGCTATTCGTCGCGGCGCCTTCATTCAGAAAGCGCTGACTGATGGCCTCAGATCCAATGCGCTTCATCATCGTGGGAAACGGTGTGGCGGGAACTACCGCGGCCGAACACATCCGCAAGACGTTGCCGGATGCGCACGTCACGCTTTTCGGCTCTGAGCCGTACCCACTCTATAACCGTGTCGCGCTTCCGATCTTTCTCAAGGGAAAGGTGCAGGAGAAGAACGTCATGATGCGCACGCGGGAAATCCATGAGCTACGAGGCGTCAAGCTCGTCCTCGACACGTGTGTCAAGGAAGTCCATCCGGATGACCAATGCGTGATCACGAACGATGGATTGGAGCATCCATTTGATCGTTTGCTGATAGCCACCGGAGGAACGCCGAAACCTCTGGAGGTTCCAGGAGCAAGGTTGCACGGTGTCTACCAGTTCCAGACGCTGGACGATACAAAAGAGCTGATCGCACGCTGCGAAGAGTCTCAGTTTGCCGTTGCTCTGGGGGGCAGCTACATCGGATATGAATTGGCCGAGGCATTCTCGCACCGAGGCTTGCACACGACCTGGATCATGCGAGGAGATCGATTCCTCAGGCGCCTGCTCGATCCGGAGGGGGGGCAAGTGGTCGATCTGTTGGCAAAGGATCGCGGAGTGGAGGTGGTCCACCATGACTGGATAATCGAAATCCACTCCAACAACGGCGTGCCGAAGTCGGTGTCGTCGGCGGGAGGCCGTGCGTTTCCAGCGGATATGGTGGGATATGGCATCGGGCTCCGATATTACACCGAGCTTGCCGAGAGCCTCGGCCTGGAGGTGCGGAAGGCTATTGTGACCGACGAGTGTTTGCGCACCTCGATACCGGGCGTATTCGCAGCCGGTGATGTAGCGGAGTTCTACGACATCATCATCAACCGGCACAATCAGATGGGCACCTGGGATAACGCCGCATCCCACGGGCGGCTAGTCGCTCAGAACATGCTCGGAAAGGAGCTCGTCTACACCGAGGTTCCCACCTACGTGACCACCATGTTCGGATCGCGGCTCAGTGTCTTGGGCCTGACTCCCGAGAGCCACCCCGAGCTTGAGCGCGAGGTCCAGGTCAATCAAACTAGCCGAAAGTATCGCGCACTCTTTTTCTATCAGGGTCGGCTGGTGGGAGCAGTGATTATTGGCGTCCTCAAAGGCAGACGAAAGCTTGAAGAGCTGATCAAGAGTCGCGAGCCGATCGTAGGCGATCGCCGCCGTCTCTTCGACCTTCTAGGCCCAATCGAGGAGCCTGAGATCCCGCTCGAAGATTGACCCCGCCCTTCGCCGGTACAGCCATTGCTCGCGTCGGAAACTCGTAGGGGCAGCCCCGGGTACCCTCTGGGTGTGGTGCCCTCCCGGCCACAACACATCCGTCGACACGGCTTGCCCTCAAAACCCGGTTATGCCTGACCGCGAGTCCTTCGAAATCAATGGTGGCAGCGCGATAACATGAAGGACAACACCGGAGAACTCTACTTTGGTCACTTCAGTGGTCGAGCTGTTTTTGGCTCTAATCTGCCTGGCGATAGCCGGTCACCTTGTCATTCGCCTGCTTGTCCGGCAGCGCGGACAGGGTCGACGTGAAGATTGATGGAGGAGGGACATGTCGAAGTGCCCGTTCTGCAATGCGGATTACACGGCCTATACCATCGTCGGGGTGCTTCCAGCCAGTGAGCACCTGACCTACTGGCTAGACCCGGTTGCCGTGGCTCAGCTGTGCTGCGACTCCTGTGGTCGGTACACTTTCATGCATCCTGACCACCCGGACGTCCAACGCCTGCCCAAGCGCCAGCACTTTGAAACAGAAGTCGAGACGGTGCGGACTCTCAACGTACCGGTGAGCGAGCTCGGCGACCGCGAGCTGCGAGAGCAGTTCCAACATGGGCTGGACGACCGCTGACTCGAAAAGTGATTTGGGGGGCCGGCTCGGCCGGCCCCCGCCACACTACTGGCTAAACAATCGGCCTCATCCGCCATCGTCGTGCGCTAGAGCCTGGACGAACGCGGTCGCGTTGACGGTACCAACACCGCTCGCCAGGTCATAGCCCGGGCCGGCGCTGAAGCCCTGGTGGGTGCCCTGGTCTTCGTCCCCGACGACCTCCCGCACCCCATGTCGCCTGGTGGTGAACTCGGGTTTCTTCTTCTTCCCATACGACCAAACGCACGTCTGCTGGACATTGCTCCACAACCCACCCACCAGATAGATGTGGCCGTGGAGAGAAATCCTCTTTCGAGCAGCCGCAATCTTGTAGCAGTCGTCGGCAATCTCCCCCCCATTGGTTTCGCCGGCATACCAGGCTGTCCCCAGCGGATCGGTAATGGACTCGAACAGATCAAATCTGGTGTGGTCGATTGTCGAGTCGGCCCGCTTGTCGTGGTTCGGGCTGGCAGTCGGTTTGATCGTGCAGCGGCTCACACTTGCCTCGGGCTCGAGCCCATAGAAGACAGGCTGTCCACCCTGCAGATAGAAATCTCGATCGTCGCACAGGCCAAACTCATACACGTCGGGCGGACCGGTAAAGGTACAGGGCCGCTTGTCAGTAAGCCCCGGTCCGAAGGTCAACGGCAGATCGCAGACCTCGATATTCGCAGCGGTGAATACGAAGAACATCTTGTCGATACCAGGCGTCCAGCTCTTGGCGATCAGGGCGCGCATTACTTCGTCGCGGAAATCCAACGCCTCGACCGGATCGCTCTTATTACCGGCGTGGGGGTATGGTCTGGTGTCCACGTACGATCCACCAAAGGTCGACCTGTTCAATATTGGGCCGTTCATCACCGGCACCCCGTCACCGCGCTGTGAGTACTGGGTGACGACGTTGTAATACGGCGTGCCACCGACGTCCCGGAAGAATCGTGAGATCAGGTGTTCGTATCGCGTGTCACTCCCGCCCGGCTCGAAGTGCGCTCCGCTCGGCAGCCAGAAGATGGCGTACGTGGTGGTGGTCGGCATGATCGGCCCTCCGTGATACACCATCGGTCCCAGAGCCCGCACTTCGGTGGGCACAGCCAGTCCCACCGACACGAGCAGCGCGACTGCGACGCTCCGGCGCAAGAGGCTCGAATCTGTCAACGTTCTACGTTTCTGGCGCGCGCTGGATGTCGGCGCTCGAACGTCGCCGGCCGGCCCGCGCGTTTCAGCGCCCCTTGCCGGGAGTATGGAACGGTCTCATCAATACGTAGCCACACCGTCCGGCTCCTAGTGTGGGGACGAGCAGGACGCGCCGCCCCGCTCGTAGCCGCCATGGTCATCGGTGCCCTGATCGTTTATGACGCAATCGTCGGTGCCTTGATAGTTGACGACATTACCGTTGATGACACGATCGTTGATGACATGATCGTAGCTCAGGCCGTTCTCCCCTCCGGAGGCGATCTCCCTTCTCCCGGGGCACCGGGCTATAGGAGCATCCCCTGGTGGGTGCCCTCGCCGACCGCGTCGACAAGGGCTCGCGCGCTACCCTGCCTGATCGGTCATTAGGCTGCAATTGGGAGACGCGTCTCTCATTTTGCTCTCTGCTGAGCTTCCTTTCCGTTGCCGGCATTGTCTATTTGCCCAAGAAACGCCCCACTACCGCTCTCCGCTGCCGTCTTCTTGCGCGCAGTGGCCGCCGGGGCTACTGAAAGCAGCTCCATTGTCGGCGGCTCGAGCCCTGCCTTCGCCAGCGACAGCTGTAGCTGTTCTGCCGCTTCCGCGGCCCGCGACGCAGCCCAGGTGAACCGCCTGATCTCATCGTCGAGGCGGGCCTGATGCCTGTGATTCGCGAGCCCATATAACTCGTGCGCCACCTCGATGATGTGCCTCGCGGCTTGCGTGAACTCTGCTACTTCAAGGGCAGAGAGTTGGGCTACCTGCACTTCCATCCGTTTGCGCTGTTCGCTCACCACTCTCCATGACTCGGACAGGTTCCGCTGAGGCTGCTCTTCACCCATGATCGTTCTCCTTCCCGAAGACAAAACCCGACCCCGGATGGGATCGGGCTCAGCAACGGCTGATCGGGTTGCAGGCGGCGAACGCCCGCCCGCGACCCTGCATGCCGCCATGTAACCAGCGTACACCCGCTATGGCGAGCGGTCAAGACGTGACAACTCAGCCGGCAGGAGTACTTCCGCTCTGAACGGCGGAAAGATACGCCTCGCTTCGCGTAACCACTTCCAAGGAGCGCACCACTGACAGCCTCCCCTCTGCTTGAGCGCTCGACATGGAACCGCTTACGGGCACTCGCACGCGACACCTCAGCCGACTTGTGTGAGCCGTGCCCCACAATTTGCATGCCAGACAGTGACCGGTCTAGGGTCTAGGCACGAGCGGGGATGGGGATCTCTGGCAATTCCACTGCAACCGTAGCTCGGTGCTCCGTTCCAGGGTGTAGCTCGGTGCTCTGTCGCCGATCAGGGCAGGCCGCTGCGGCCCGTTCAGGGCTTCCGCGGGTCGGGTACCCCGCCGCAGGCTTGGGTGACCCCGCCGCAGGCTTGGGTGACCCCGCCGCAGGCTTGGGTGACCCCGCCGCAGGCTTGGGTGACCCCGCCGCAGGCTTGGGTGACCCCGCCGCAGGCTTGGGTGACCCCGCCGCAGGCTTGGGTGA